>OGYH01000408.1_pt1 | contig 45721 bp, 65 predicted proteins | sample 1576511 | NCBI WGS metagenome assembly OGYH01 (sample SAMEA3541522, study PRJEB24748) | human gut metagenome | biome: human gut; feature: human-associated habitat; material: faeces | place: China | collected 2012
TGCAGGACTGGACGCCGAGGGAACACTATACGGCGGAAGACCTCGTGGAGATCATCCACATCCTGAGAGACGGGGAGAACGGCTGTCCGTGGGACAAAGTCCAGACCCACGCTTCCATCCGGAAAAACTTTCTGGAAGAAACGTGCGAGGCGCTGGAAGCCATCGACGCCGACGACCCTGTCATGATGCAGGAAGAGCTGGGCGACGTCCTGATGCAGGTGGTGTTCCACACCGTCATCGAGGAGGAGCGGGGCCGTTTCGACATGGAAAAGGTCTGCCGCGAGGTGTGCGAGAAACTTGTCTTCCGCCACCCGAACATCTTTGCTTCCTCGGCGGCGGAAAATGCTGGTATAAACAGCTGGGATGCGCTCAAAAATAAGGAAAAGGGCCGCACGACTCTGGCCGATGAGCTGGACACCGTCCCGGCCACCCTGCCCGCCCTGATGCGCACCCAGAAGCTCCAGAAGCGGGCCGCGCGGTTCGGCTGCGGGCCGGAGGATGCCGCCGGTGCGGCCAGGGTTCTGGACAGCGCCAGGGCCGCGTGGGACGCACAGCAGACGGCAGAGAACGCCGGTGAGCTGCTGCTGGCCGCCGCCGATGCCATGCGTCTGGCCGGTGTGGATGCCGAAGAGGCCCTGACCTTTGCGGCAAAGCGCTTCACCCAGAGGCTGGAAGCGGACGAAACGTAAACGGGTACCAGACGGTCAGACCGTCTGCTCGAATAGAAAATGTTGAGAATATTGTGGAGGCTTTTATTATGACCAAGACCGATCTGATCGCACAGGTTGCAGCAAACACCGAGATGAGTAAGAAGAGCGCCGAGCTGGCTGTCAACGCCGCTTTCGACGCACTGAGCAAGGCTATGGCTGAGGGTGAGAAGATCACCATCTCCGGCTTTGGCACTTTCGAGATCCGTGAGCGCGCAGAGCGCCAGGGCATCAACCCCCGCACCCGTGAGCCCATCACCATCGCTGCTTCCAAGAGCATTGTCTTTAAGCCGGGCAAGGCTCTGAAGGATACCCTGTAAGTTTGATCTTTGCCGCCGGGGCCGCAGTGGTTCCGGCGGTTTTTTTGTAAAACCTCTCAGGCACATTGCGTCGGCTCTCCTGTCCGGAGGCGCGGCAGCGGGCAAAGCGCAATGACAGAGAGTTTCTGCTTTTCTGGAGGATCATAACATGAGACTGGATAAATACCTGAAAGTTTCGCGGCTCATCAAGCGCCGCACCGTGGCAAACGAGGTGGCCGATGCGGGCCGCATCCTCATCAATGGCAAGATCGCCAAGGCCAGCCAGGCGGTCAAGGAAGGGGACATCATCGAGGTCACCTTCGGCAACCGGCCCATCAAGGTGAAGGTGCTCTCTGACGTGGAGCCCCGCACCAAGGATGTGGCCCGGGAGATGTACGAGATCATCAGCGAATGACCCACAGTCACCTGCGGTGGCATCGCGTCAGCAATGACGGTGTGGTCTGTTCTATCCCGGATGCTGTTTGCATAACCTTCACCAGAAGGGGGAGAGATGCATGGCAGAGCAGGCGGGGAACAGCGACCTCATCCTGGAGAACCGGGAAAAGCTGACGGTAACAGGGGTCAGGCGGGTGCTGCAGTGCAACGCGGAGAGCGCCGCCATTGAAACAGCCCGGGGCGTGCTGCAGCTGGCCGGGGCACAGCTCAACGTGACCAGCCTCGACCTCGACAGCGGGGAAGTGAAGCTGACGGGCCGCATCGATACGGTGGAGTACACCGCCGCGCGCACCCCGGGCGGCTTTCTGTCCCGGCTGCTCCGCTGATGGCACCGGCTCTTGCGCCCGCGCTCATCGGGCAGGAGGCGGCTGCCTGCGCCCTGCTGGGCCTTGTGTTGGGCAGCGTGCGCGCGGTGTTTCCGGTCAGGGGGCGGGCGGCATTCCTGCCGGATATGGCTCTTGTGGGGGCTGTCCTGCTGGGGCTGCAGAGCTATGCCGCCGCCCTGAGCGCCGGGGGCGTGCTGCGGTGGTATATGCCGGGCAGCGCCTTTCTCTGTGCTTTTGGGGCCGAACGGCTTCTGCGGCCTGCTCTGCAGGCACTGGAACAGGGGCTGCTCTGGCTGGCGGCGGGGCCGCTCCGGCTGGCCCGGCGGGCATTGCAGCCGCTGGCAGCAGCCCGCAAAAACCGGGTGGAGCAGGCCAGAGCGCGCCGCGCGCAAAAAAGAAGCGCAAAAAAACCGAAAAAGAACTTGCCAAGCACACGGCGGTTGTTGTATAATTCTAACGTATCAAAGTAAGAGTACAGGCGTTTCGGGCCTGCTGAGCACAGGAGGCGCTGAAAAATGGCAAATACCACCCGGAAAAAGCGCAGACGCAGCCCGTTTGTGCGGACGATCCTTCGTCTTTTCTTCATTCTGCTGCTGTTGAGTATGCTGGTGGCCTACATCTCCAATCAGGTGTCCATCAGCTCCCGGCGTGCGGAATTGCAGACGCTGAACGAGCAGATCGAACAGCAAAAGACCCAGAACGAGGAGATGAAACGCATCCTCAGCGGCGATGCTGACGATGTGACCGAGTGGGTCGCCCGGGATTCTTACAACTACGCAGCCCCCAACGAGCGCATCTTTGTGGATGTGACCGGCAACTGAGGGCACACCCCGCCGGGCAGCTCTGCGGACAGACCCGGTGCCCCCACAAAAAGAGAGCAAGGAGTATTGAGTTTTGGCAATTGAGGTAGGGAACGTACTGGAAGGCCGTGTGACCGGCGTAAAGCCCTTTGGTGCATTTGTTGCGCTGCCTGAGGGCAAATCGGGCATGGTCCACATTTCCGAGGTGTCCAATGAATATGTGCAGGATATCAACACGGTGCTGCACGACGGCGATGCTGTGAAGGTGCAGGTCATCAACATTGCACCGGACGGCAAGATCGCGCTGTCCATCAAGCGGCTGCTGCCGCCGGCACCCCGTCAGCCGCGCAGTGACCGTGGGCCCCGGCCCGGCAGCCCGCGCCAGAACGGCCCCCGCGAGGGCGGCCATTTCGGCAATTCCCGCGGCGGCGGACGGCCCCCTCGTGAGGGTGGGCGCGGCCCTGCCCGGGACGCTGCACCCCGTGTGTGGCAGCCCAAGGCCCCGGCCAAGAGCGATAACCTGAGCTTTGAGGATATGATGAGCCGCTTCAAGAGCCAGAGCGAGGAGAAGATGGCCGACCTCGACCACGAGACCAACAACCGCCGCGGCGGCGGTTATGCACCGCGCTCCCGCCGCGGCCGCTGATTCACAGAACGAACCGGGCCTGCCCCAGCGGGGCGGGCCTGTTTTTTGGTGGTGCGGCAACGCCCACGGACAAGAAAGGAACCAGAATGCCTGCAAAATTTGAACTGATCGCACCCTGCTTCTTTGGCTGCGAAGCAACTGCGAAATTTGAGCTGACCCGCATCGGGGCCGAGAACATCCGGGTAGGGGATGGCCGCCTGACCTTTGCGGGCGGGCCGGAGATGATCGCTGCCGCCAACCTGAACCTGCGCACGGTGGAGCGCGTGATGCTGCTCCTCAACACCTACCCCGCTTCCACCTTCGATGAGCTGTTTGACGGCGTGTACAGCATCCCCTGGGAAGAGCTGCTGCCCGCCGATGCCGCTTTCCCTGTGACCGGTTCTTCCCTGAACAGCCAGCTCACCAGCGTGCCTGCCTGCCAGAGTATCATTAAAAAGGCTGTGGTCAAGCGCCTGATGAACAAGCATCATACCTCTGTTCTGCCCGAGACCGGCGCGGAGTACAAGATCCGCTTCATGCTGCGCAAGAATGTCTGCGAGATCATGCTGGATACCACCGGCGAGGGCCTGCACAAGCGCGGCTACCGCCGCAACGCCATGGAGGCCCCCATCCGTGAGACGCTGGCCGCGACCATTGCCGACCTGGGCCGTGTCCGCCGCGACAGTCTGGTGGAAGATCCCTTCTGCGGCAGCGGCACCCTGCTGATCGAAGCCGCCCAGAAGGCCATGAACATTGCCCCCGGCCTCAAGCGCCGCTTTGCCGCCGAGCGTTACAGCTTTGTACCCGCTTCCCTCTGGGCCGAGCAGCGCCAGAAAGCGCTGGCAGAGTCCAAGCTGGATGTGGGCTTTGAAGCCTTTGGCTACGATATCGACCCCGCCGCTGTGGCACTGGCCAATGCCAACGCAAAGCTGGCCGGTGTGGAAAAGCGCTGCCATTTTGAGGTGGCCGATGTCGCTGACTTTGCGGCAAAGCCCGAAGCCATCGTTCTGACCAATCCCCCGTACGGCGAGCGGATGAACACCATCGAAGGTGCTGCCAAGCTGGCCCGCACCCTGGGCCAGCAGATGGCCGAGCATCCCTGCGCGGGCCTGTACGCCATCACTGCCGATATGGAGTTTGAGAGCCACTACGGCAAGCGCGCCAACAAGCGCCGCAAGATGTACAACGGTATGATCCCCTGCCAGCTGTATATGTACTACGAGGCCCCCAAGTTTGAGCACAAGGCAAAGCCGATGCCCAAGCAGGGCTTTGACGGGAAGCGTACCGCCGAGTTCAAGAAAAAGTAAACAGGAGAACAAAAAGACATGGACGGTCCGATGCGGCCTTATCTTCCGGAGCTTACCATCCGGGATTATAATATCTACCAATGGTATCTGCGGGGCGTGCAGTATCAGCTGAACACGACCTACGGGCTCTACTCGTGCAGTCTGCTGCAGCACAACGGAGTTCTGTTCGCACTGCTGTCAGACAGCCTGGCCGGGCGGGAGGCGACCTGCAAAAAGGTGCGCCTGCCCTGGACGCTCTGCTGGAGGCCGATGATGTGCCAGACTCAGGGCATCCGGCTGGCTGCGCAGGTGGAGGTGCTGCTGGGCTGGCATAAGCTGCAGGACCGCCGCAGTGACGAGCTGCCCTTCCAACAGCGGGTGAAGCGCACCATCGACCGCATCCTGCTCCGCCGCGCCTATGAAAAGGCCGTGCAGGAGAACCCCGCGCTGGAACGGCTGTTTGAACAGGAGCAGGAGCAGGCGATCGTTCAGATGAACCTGAACGCCAAGAACTACACCGAGGTTGCCGAGCCTATGAGCAACATCTACGGCGCGCTCTACTCCACGCTTGCCACCGATGAGAACAGCCAGCGCAAGAGTATGCGCTATATCGGCAGCTGCATCGGGCGGGTGTTCTACCTGCTGGATAAGGCGGGCCGTGTGGCCGGTGACAAGCGGGCCGGGCGGTACAATGTGTATCTGGTCAACGGTGTCGAGGACCCCGGTGCTGCACTGGAAAATGCCCGGCGGCAGTCGCTGGCTGCGGCAAACGATCTGGTGCGCGCCTACGGGATGCTGGATGTCAAGCTGAACAAGAGCCTGATCGACAATATTATGATCCTGGGCCTGCGCCATGCGGTGGAACCGCTGGACCCGGAGAACCAGCCCGTGCGCTGGGAGCTGCCGTGAAGGCCCGCAAGAGCTGGGCGATGGCCTACTGCGGCATGGCGGCTGCCCTGAGCGTGGCCCTGATGCTGCTGGGGGCCGTGGTGCCGGTGCTGATGTTCATTGCCCCGGCGGTGGCCAGCCTGCTCATCGCCACGGTCTGCGTGGAGTGCGGCAGGACCATGGCCCTGACAGCCTACGGCGCGGTGAGCCTGCTCAGCCTGCTCTTTGTGCCGGATAAGGAGGTGGCGCTGGTCTTTGTATTCCTGCTGGGGTATTACCCGCTGGTCAAGCCCCGGTTTGAGCGCATCCGTCTGCCGCTGGTGCGGGTGCTGTGCAAGCTGCTGCTCTGCAACGGTGCCGTGCTGGTCATGTACGGGCTGGTGCTGCTGCTGGTGCCTGCGGGCAGCATTTCGCAGGAGCTGAAGACCACCGCGCTGGCGGTCTCGCTGGCCACCCTTGCCATGGGCAATGTTGCCTTTCTGCTGTATGACCGGGCGCTCCACAACCTGCTGCAGGTGTATCAGCTGGTGTGGCGGCCGAAACTGCATAAGATGCTGGGAAAGTAATGAATAAACCTCTCAGTCGCCTTCGGCGACTGAGAGGTTAAACATTTGAGAGGAGTGATGTCTACCATCAGCTGACACAAAGCGCCGGGCCACACGGGTGACAGCCGTGAGGGTGACGAGGAGAGGGATCATCGAAAATTTCGGCGGATGTTTCTCCGGCTGACCATGGGCTATACCAGCCGCAGAGAGGGGCAAAAATCGGCAGTGATACCGTAACAGATCCCCTCAAAGAAAGCCATACAAGAACATAAACTGTTACAGGAGGCTGACAGCTGTGCTGTGCGCGTTTTTTGCGCCGGGCTGTCGGCATGGAGGTGTTTTGTATGTGTGGCATTGTTGGTTATGTTGGAAAACGGAATGCACAGGATGTTTTGCTGGATGGTCTGGAAAAGCTGGAGTACCGCGGCTATGATTCCGCTGGTGTGGCCCTGGCTTTGGAGGGCGGCATCCGGGTGGTCAAGAGCAAGGGCCGTCTGGCGGAGCTGCGCAAGCGGCTGGCGGTGGAGGCCCTGGCCCGGAGCGGCTGCGGCATCGGCCACACCCGGTGGGCGACCCACGGGGAGCCCAGCGATGTGAACAGCCATCCGCATTCCACGCCCCGGGTGAGCATCGTCCACAACGGCATCATCGAGAACTATGGTGTGCTGAAGGAGCGGCTCATGGCCAAGGGCTATACCTTTGAGAGCGAGACCGACACCGAGGTCCTGGTCAAGCTCATCGACAGCTGCTATGAGGGGGAGCCCCTCAAGGCTCTGCGCGCCGCCCTGGCCATGGTGCGGGGCAGCTATGCGCTGGCTGTCCTGTTCCGGGATTTCCCGGATACCCTGTTCGCGGTCAAGCGGGAGAGCCCGCTCATCGTGGGCTGGGGCGAAGAGGAAAACTTTATTGCATCGGATATCCCGGCGCTGCTGAAATATACCCGCCGGTACAGCGTGCTGGAAGAGGGGGACATGGCGGTGGTGAACGCCGACGGCATCCGCTTCTACAATGAGTTCGCGGAGCCGGTGGAGCGGGAAGTTCTGACCGCCAACTGGGATCAGGAAGCTGCTGAAAAGGGCGGCTACCCGCACTTCATGCTGAAGGAGATCAACGAACAGCCTGCGGCCATCACGGCCACAGTGAGCCCCCGTGTGGAAAACGGTCTGCCCGACCTGCGCGTTCCTGAGCTGACGGATGAGCGGCTGCGCCGCATCGGCACGGTGCATCTGGTGGGCTGCGGCACGGCCATGCACGCGGGCATGGTGGGCAAGGCCGCCATCGAGGCGCTGGCCCGGGTGCCTGCACAGGTGGAGATCGCCAGCGAGTTCCGCTACCGGAACCCCATCCTGCGGCCGGAGGATCTGGTCATCATCATCAGCCAGTCGGGCGAGACCAGCGATACGCTGGCAGCCCTCAAGCTGGCCAAGAGCCGGGGCGTGCCGGTGCTGGCCATTGTGAACGTGGTGGGCAGCAGCATTGCCCGCGCGGCGGATTATGTCATGTACACCTATGCCGGCCCTGAGATCGCCGTGGCCTCCACCAAGGCCTACATGGTGCAGATGTGCGTGCTCTACCTGTTCGCCCTGCGGCTGGCTTACGCCCGGGGAATGCAGACCGATGCCGAGATCCGCCGCCTGACGGCAGAGCTGCTCCGAGCCGGGGAAGTCATCAAGCCCCGTCTGGCTGATTGTGAGCAGATCAAGTATCTGGCCAGCCGTTTCGTCAATACCCAGAGCTGCTTCTTCATCGGCCGCGGGTTCGACTATTCGCTCTCGCTGGAGGGCAGCCTGAAGCTGAAGGAGATCAGCTATGTCCACTCGGATGCTTATGCGGCAGGCGAGCTCAAGCATGGCACCATCAGTCTGGTAACAGACGGCGTGCCGGTGATCGCCCTTGCCACCCAGAAGCAGGTCTACGAAAAGACCATCTCCAACGCCAAGGAGACCAAGAGCCGCGGCGCAAAGGTCCTGCTCTTCACCACCCGGGATGCCGTGGTGCCCGATGGCGTGGCCGACTATGTGGTGCGTCTGGATGACTACGATGACCTGCTGATGCCCCTGCAGCTCATCGTTCCGCTGCAGCTGTTTGCCTACTATATGGCTGTTCTGCGCGGCTGTGATGTGGATAAGCCCCGCAATCTCGCCAAGAGCGTGACCGTGGAATAACCGTAGAATCAGAAATCAAGCCTTGCCAAACCCGCCCGCTGGTGGTATACTATCTAGGTAACCGATGCTAGTGTGGCGCAATGGCAGCGCAATTGATTTGTAATCAGTGGGTTGCAGGTTCAACTCCTGTCACTAGCTCCAAAAAAATGCCGTTCATTCGTGATATTAAATCACGTGAACGGCATTTTCTTTTGCGAAAACACGGTAAAATACGGTGAAAAACAGGAATAAACTAACAAACAGGCTAACAAAATTAATATTCCATCTTCCGCATCTCCTGTAACAAATATGTCGGGTCGTTGTGGGAAACGTACTTGTTTGCTGTGGTGGAAAAATTTTTGTGACCGAGGATAGCCTGCACGGCAGTCTTTTCAAGGCCGCACTCCACCATCTTGCTGCTGGCCGTGTGGCGAAGGGTGTGCGGGTGCACGCCATCGATCTGGCACTCCTGCATCAAGGCCCGGAACTTCGTGGCCACGTTTCTCTTGTCCAGCTTGGTTCCAGCCTTAGAAGGTATCAGCCACTCGCACCCGCTGTCCATCATCCAGAAGGCGATGATCTTGTAAATGGGGTCGAGGATGGGGATGATTCGATTTTTGCCCGCTTCCGTTTTTTCGCCGCCCTGCATGTAATGCTCTTTCAGGTACACGTTCTCGCAGCGCATGGAAAGCAGCTCATCGATGCGCATACCGGTATAGAGAAGCACCATAGCGATCTGTGCTGTCTGGCCAAAGCGCTTGTCGTCCTGGTAGGAGCTGATCCGGGCAATCTCGTCCGCCGTAAGGGTACGCTCTGCCTTTCCGGCTGCGGCAGGAAGGTGAAGGAGCTGGGCGTAATTTTTGTTGATGATGTCCTGGGCCATTGCCCACTCACATAGCTGGCTGAAAAGGGTGCGCTGCTTTTCACACGAGCTGCGGGAGAGACCGTCTGCGACCATTTGGTCTATGATCTGCTGATAGTCCTCCGCTTTCAGGTCTCGCATTTGTCGGCTGTACAGCGGAGCGGCTTTTTTGAAAGCCAGCTCGTATCCATTTATCATGTCCCGGCTGAGACTTGAAAACTTCGGCTGTGCCCGCCATTTTTCGTAGGCATCCGCAAAAGTACACTTCAGACGCTCTGCCGGGGTGTTCTGGGCGTTATATGCGTCAAGCGCCTGGACGGCTTCCCCGGGCGTTCCGTATGTTCCCAGCACTTCCTTTTTCCCGGTCACGGCTACATAGGGCCTTGCCCGGACCCCTTTCAGCTTGTACACGCTGCCGCTCCCCTTTGGGCGGCGGCGCTTTTTTCTATGCGCGGGAGCGGACGTTGCATCCTGCTGCTTTCCACACCACGGGCAAAATAGGGCCTTGTCAGGGATGCTTACATGGCATCTGATACATTTCATTACGCTACTCCTTTCTGCGCCCTATATAGCCCAAAGCGCCGTTCTCTGACGCTGTGCGCCCTGATGCGTAACTGATTTTCAAATCCTCTATTGGAGGATGCGGCTCGTCCGGGCACGGGTCAAGCCCTCTGATCTTGGCAAAGCTGTACTGATCGATGATGGTGCCGCACACAGTGACCCTGTTGTTGAGAGGGCAGTGGAGGTTTGCGGCCATTTCAGATATAACCGCAGGCGGGCTGCTCCCATGTCGGCCCTTGAGCACAAAAAGCAGAAGCCGCCGGGTGAGCGGTGGAAGCGCCTGCACCAGCGTGTGAAGTTCCTTATCTATGGCTGCATCTTCTTTCTGCCCGTCTGGCACTGCGTACAGATCCGGGTGCATAACTTCCATAAAAACCGTGATGGGGGATACTCCGCAGGCTGTGCACCAATCCATGATCTCGTCACTGTCTGGGCTTGTGTCGCCTTTTTCCCAGCTTTGCACGGTCCGCTCTCCCTTCTGGACGCGGATCGCAATCTCTCTCTGACTTAGCCCGGCGGATACCCGCGCTTTTGAAAGCGCCTTCCCGATTTGATCAGCGGTAAAATAACTCATGCTTATCACCCCTAAACGCAGCGTGTTATAAAAGGAAAATGGCGCAGAAAAACTCTGCGCCATTCGACAAAAATTACACAGATTTCATTTTCCTCTGGCGCATGGTAGAATCTGGTGCATAAGATGCAAATATTACCAAAAAAGGAGAAAAATGAAATGAAAAACAGTCAGACAGTCAGCATGGACCCCGATATGACCATCATTGACGGAATGCCCGCCAGCGTGCTCACCGGCACGCGGCCCACTCCAAAGCCCTGGGAGGAATGATCTATGGACAAAATGCAGAGCTTTTGCACCCACATCCGCGCCGCCCTGGCGTGCTACGAGGATATGCCGCCCGAGTGTCAGACCCGGGCCCGCTTTTATGTAGCCCGCAAGGCGGAAAGCGTCCGGCGCTTGCTGGATGCTGCCAACTGCCCCGGCGGGGAGCTTGCTGGGGAGCTGCTGCAGAAAATGCAGCGGCTGGAAGATCACAAGTGAAAGTCTAACTATTTTCAGAAAAATCGAATTTATTTTGTGATATCTATTGAATAGTACAACTGAAAGATGTATAATGCGTTTGTGGTAGGAAATTAGCTATCTTGCTGGTGTGCTTTCTTCCGAAGCAGAATGGATTCACGGTATTGCTGCGCGGGGGCAAGTTCGACGAACTCAACGGATTTGTCAAAGTTTTCTTTCACAACTTTTTTGATTTCTTCAAGCGTTACATTAAAGAACTCCCGCCGCTGGTTTACAAAGTTGAGCTTGCGGTCCGCAAATGCATTGTGCAAAGCAGCTTCCAGCTTCGGCGCATCGTCAGAGAAGATCATTGCGTGAACATCGAAATTGAACGGAACGGAAGCGTCTCCCAACTCGTCCACTCGATCCTGAGGGTCAAGCCGCCGTGTCATTCCGATTTTGTATACATTCTCTCCGAATGCTCCAATGTTTGAAATGATGTATACATATCCGGCACGCTGATTTGCCTGGCGGTAATCCACGTCAGCGAACTCCTTGTCGATCTTCTGGAGCTGGCCCTCGATGATGCTCTTCTTTTCCTCGATGGCAGCTCGGTCTTCTTCGGAAGCGGCATCCAGCTGGGCGTTTACCTTTGCAAGAGCATTAGTGTAGTGCTGCTGCTCCTTTTCGAGCTTTTTCCGAGCCTCTTCGATTTCTCTTGCGAGCTTGGCCTCTTCCCGCATCTGGGCTCTGGCTTCCCGCTGCTCTTCTTTTTCTTCCTGCTTTTTCTGGGCGTACTCAAAAGCGAGATAAAGTTCTTCCAGCTTCAGTCGGTAGTAGGAAGGGACAATGGAGACCCCCATGATCGTGCCCAGCTTTGTGATTGCCTCCTGAGAAGATGTGATGCGCTTTTCTGCGGTTTCCACGTTGTTGTATTTGACGTGCTCGATCACGTCATCACATTCAGCGTTGAACGCCCGCAGAAGCAACTTCTGCATGTCGGCCACCATCTTTTTGCCCTTGGAAGCGTTTCCATTGACCGTCCAGGTCTGGGAGCCGGTGACGGCAGAGCCATTGCGAACCATATCCTTCTGCAGGGCTCTGATCTCCATCATTTTAGCCTTATACTCATCCGCACGCATTAGATTGTAGTGCGGAGTATACAGGCCAAAATCCTGAAGCTGAACGGCATCGGAGACTTCGACAAGTTCCTTTTTGGAAGCTGCGATTTTTTGCGATAAGTCTTTGGACTCTGCACGAAGTTTTTTTAGCAAATCCTTTTGAGAGGAAACTTCTTTTCTTAAATCACCGAGCTCAAAGCTTTCAGGAGGAATTATCTTTTTGAGTTCTTCTCTTTCCTCTTCAAGATCTTTACGCTTGGTATCTAGTTCGGTCGATTTCTGTTCAAATTCTGCTGATTTTTCCGCAACAATTTCTCTTAGTTGTTCGAGCTGTGCTTTTAAGTCTCGAATTTCAGATTGTTCCTTTATTCCGAATAAAGACATTTGGCTTTTAAACACCCCTATATGCAAAAATAGGCAGCCAACCGGCTGCCAGAAAACAAATTTTCAATGACCAAAGGAGGAAAACAAAGTGCAAGAACACAGCACAAAATTGATGAAATCGGCCCCGGAATGTGTTATACTTGATAAAATCAAGCTTGCACTTTCTCTTGGCATCGATGTTGACGCGCTGCTGGAAGCTGCGCAGAAAGGATGACGTTATGAAAATCGAGATCACTGCCACCCCGCAGGAAACCGCAGATTTTATTCACCTTCTGGAAAAAGAAAGATCCTATGTTGCGGTGAGCAATTGCATCAGAGAAAGCCTGAACGAGCTTGCCGACTCCAAAGAATCAATCGTCAAAATTTAACACGCCCGTTTTCTGCAGAGCGTCAATCACGATCTCAACGGAGCCGATCAGGGAGCTCTTGTACAGTGCTGCTATTTTTTCGAGATCGGAGCGTTCAGGATGAGCGTCCAAATCGGCAACTGCTTTTCGTGCGTATTCGTTCACAGAACTATTGATAACAGCCTGAAATTCAGCCTTTTTCATTTTTATCCCCCTTCGCTGCCTCAAGTGCAGCGTCAAGCATCTTTTCAAACATAACCCTTTGCGCAGGATCAAGCTGCTCATACTTATATAGTATGGCTTTAGCGTGCGCATTCAGCTCACTCTCTTCACTGAGAGTGGGCTTTTCTTTTTGCTCCGGCGCTTTGCCGGTCAGCTCTTCGACAGTAACGCCGAAGTAGTCAGCCAACCTTTTTAATACAGGGCCTCTTGGTTTTGCTCCGTTTTTCCAACCGGTCACAGTTCCAGACGACCTTACACCAACATCGGCGGCTGCTGCATTGTAGGAAACACCCTTTTCAGCACATAGAGCTTCAAAGTTGTCCCAAAACATACAAAAGCCCCCTTTTGTTTCTGTGCACAACGACAAAAACTAACAAAACTAATATTTTGGGCTTTACAAACTAATAACAATGATATATACTAATATCGTGATGAGCGAAACTAATATAAAACTAATAAGAAAGCCGCTAAAATATTTGTTTGACACCTTTATTATAGCTTGCTTCTTTTCGCTTGTCAATGAGAAAAACTAATATTTTAGAAAGAGGTGAAAGAATGCGTTTCGCGGAACTGCGGGAAAAAGCAGGACTTACGCAAAAACAGGCAGCGGCCGCGCTTGGCGTTGACCAGTCGGCAATCTCCTTTTGGGAGACCGGCGCAAACAATCCTCGCGTTTCGATGCTGCCCAAAATCGCAGCTCTGTATGGCTGCACGGTTGACAAGCTGCTGGAAGAGCAGCAGGAAGGAAAGAAAGCATGACAGACATTATCTTATCTACCCAGAACGGCGAGCCGGTTGCATCCAGTCTCCAGATTGCTGAGAGCTTCGAGAAGCGCCACGACCATGTGATGCGCGGTATCGAAGACATTCTGAGGGGTCTCCCCAAAAATGGGGACACCCCCATGTTCTACAAAACCGAGTACACCCACGAGCAGAATGGCCAGACCTACCCCATGTACCTGATGAACCGGGATGGGTTCAGCCTGCTGGTGATGGGCTTTACCGGCAAGGCGGCGCTGGAGTGGAAGCTGAAGTACATCCAGGCATTCAACGAGATGGAGAAGAAGCTGAGCACTCCGCAGATGCCCAAGCTCAGCAAGGAGCTGCAGGCGCTGTTCCTGCTGGACGACCGCACCCAGAGACAGGAGCAGCGGATCACGGCGCTGGAAAATAACATGGTCGTGGACTATGACCAGCAGCTTTCCCTCAAGAATGCCGTGAATCACGTTGTTGTGGAAGCTCTGGGCGGCAAGAACGCCCCGGCCTACGGCGATTCCCATGTACGGGGCATGGTTTACTGCGAGATCAACAAGGACATCCAGATGTGGTTCCGGGTCAGCAGCCGAAACAACATCCCCCGCAAGCGCTTTGACGAGGCCGTGGAGTACATCCAGCGCTGGAAGCCCAGCACCAACACCGTGATGCTGATCCAGCAGACCAACGGCCAGACTAGTCTATTTGACCGAAATTGCGCCCCAGCGGGAAGATTGGTGGATTGATATGAAAGAGCTTGTCTCCTTTTTTATCACTGTTTTTGTCGTTTCCTATATCATTATTCAATATCTCGAAAAATGAGGAATAGAGCATGAAAAAATTAATTGGTTCCATTGTTACCGCTCTTGCGATTGCGGTGCTGTGCGTCTTGTGTCTTAATCGTGTGCCCGTGGGATATGTTGGCGTGGTTTACTCTGCCAAAGGCGTAGAGCAAACCACGCTCTCCCAAGGCTGGCATTTTCTCTCTCCTATGAAGCATGTCAGTGAGTTTCCGATCAGTCAGCAACAGATTATTTTTTCCGACGACCCATCTGATTATAACGTAAAAGAGCACGCCGATTGGCACATTGATGCACCGGCAAGCGGTGGTATGGTCGGAATCAACCTTACCGTAAATTACAACTTCATTCCGGATCGTGTTGTGGAACTATACAGCCGATTCAACGGAATGGACGGTAAAACACTGGTAGAAAGCAGAATCCAGAACAGTATTATCGCTTACGTCAAAGAAGTTACGCCGCAATTCTCCGTGATGGATATTTATTCCGAGAAAAAGACGGAAGTGAATAACGCTATCACGAACTATTTGAATGATAAACTTACATCTGAATACGGTATCAATGTCTCTAGTGCACTTGTGATTGACGTAGAACTGGACGACACCCTGACCGAAAAGATTCGTGCAAAAGAGCAGGCCAAGCAAGATGCGGAAATTGCGGAATTAAACAAGCAAACTGCTCTTGCCCAAGCGGAAACGGACAAGGTTAAGGCTCAGGCACAAGCAGACGTGAAAGTTATCGAAGCCCAGGCGGAAGCTGATTCTAACCGGATTGTTTCCGAATCTATCACCCCTGAGCTTATTCAAATGAAAGAAGCCGAAGCCCGTTTGAAGCATGGCTGGGTGACCGTTCAGGGAACCGATACCATTGTTACCAACGCAGAGAGTTAGGAAGGAGACAGCGGCATGAGCGGAAGGATCACGATGAAAGGCGTTGCGGAGTGCTGCGAGATGTTCCGGGCAAACCTCGTTCCGATGAGCCCGAACAAGTTCTGGAATAATGTTGCACACGGCGAGTATGACGGGTGGGTAGTCCCCCGGGAAGATACCCAACGGCGGCAGGCAACGATCTACATCGACGGTTTTATCGAGTATATGCACCGGCGCGGATGCAAGATCGTCCGCCCGTATGAGAACGACAAGGAGGAAATGGAAATATGAAGATCAAATCCTGCATCTGGTATTGGCTGGCTGCTGCTAGCGGTGCCGCAAGTCTGCTGTACGGCATGGGCATCGAGGGCGGTGCACAGACGGGAGGCACCATCTCGGACGGCCAGTTTGCCACGGCCCTGTGCCTGGTTTTGGCAGCGGTGCTTTTCCTGCGGCTGGGCTTTGCCGCCCAGGATCGTGAGCAGAACGCCCGCCGCTATGGCCGCGTTGACCGCACCCACGCCCGCACCGAAGAGCCGGACTACCGGCAGAACCGGAGGGGCGCATGAGCATGACTGTATATGCTTACGCCTACCGTGAGAACCCTTGGGGCTGCGATGTCAGGCAGTTCACAGACCCGCTCACGCCGGACGAATACCCCGGAGAGCCCGCCAGTGTTAAGGCCCAGCACTGGGCAGATGAGAACATCCGGCACTACGAGATGATCCAGGTGCGGGACGCTCTAGGAAACCTGCTGTATGCAAGATAATGCGTTTTGAATTACGCAAACCACAAGATATAGGAGAAATCGGCATGAAAACAAAAATTCTGAAAGTCAAGATCACCTTCCTGGAGCCGGTGCTGGGCACTTGGCCCTCCAACCAGAACGTCGCCCGGGATTTCATTGCCAGCAAGAGCCCGGATGCAGCTACGATCGAGGACGAGGTTGCCGCTCTGGGCGTGGATGCCGTGGCAGACAAGGGCATGACCGTCTTTCCCCGCAACGAGAACGGAGAGCCGGTTCTGTATGATTACCAGATCAAGGGATTCTTCAAGGATTCCTGCGGTATGCTGGCCCGTGTGGGCGGCAAGACAGAAACGGGCAAGAAGCGGGCCGTCAACGAGAGCGGCAAGATCTCTGCCTACAAGAAGGTCATCGACGGCCTGATCTTCCCGCAGCCCCGCATGATCCCCATCAAGGTCAACGGCAAGATCGGTGACTGCCAGCGCCCCCTGCGTGCCCAGACGGCCCAGGGTGAGCGTGTTAGCCTGGCCAACTCTGAGGAAATCCCGGCAGGCAGCACCTGCGAGTTTGAGATCCTTCTCATGGACGAATCGCTCGAGAATGCGGTTCTGGAGTGGCTGGACTACGGCGTTTTGCGCGGCATCGGCCAGTGGAGAAACAGCGGAAAGGGCCGCTTCACCTTTGACATCATCGACTGAGCAACGGCATTGCATGGATAGGATTTGATCTGCTACGGCAATGATATGATTTGCAAAGGCGCGGATATGTGCGCATAACTCGGCAACGGCATTGTGCTGACAAGTTTGCTCAGCAGGGGCACAGTAGTCACTGCAGTGCAGCGCGGGGCAAAGGCAAGGCTCAGCTGGAAAGCGCAGCGCAAAGGCGTAGATAGGCGTAGATCGCTTGGATCAGACTTGCCTCGATAAGCAAAGCAAAGGCAAGGCTGGGCGTGGTGTGGGCGGCAAGGCATCGTAATGGCGTTGAGCAGATACGCGCCGCTCTGCTATGCAGCGCAAAGGCATAGCGTTTCATGGCTACGGCGATGCGGGGCAAAGAAAAGCTCAGCGAAGGCACAGATGAGCAAAGAGATGCGAAGGCATGGTTGAGAACGGCCTGGAGGCGCACAGCAAAGGCATAGATAAGCAAAGAAGCGCAAAGGCATAGCGAAGAAGCTCTTTGATACGATTTGCAACGGCTGTGCGGTGTGTGCAATGTACGGCAAAGGCATAGACATGCAAAGCTCTGCAGAGGCAAGGCAAAGTATTTTTGAACGAAAGGAGATTTTACAGTGAGTAAAACAGAGCTGCTGTTCCGGGCCGTGGGAGCACTTTCCACCCCGGCAGCAAAGATGGTTGCCCGTGGGCTGACCTTATGGATCGGATTCAACGTGCTGGTCGTGGTCTTTCTGGTCTGGCGGGCATGGAAAAACGGGAGGTGGCGCAAATGAGCACGGTTCAGATCTATGGGGCGGATATGGTCTTCTTGAACGAGATCCCTTTCCGGTGTGTGCAGGACGCTGAGCGGTATGCGGATCAGCTCAAAAAGACCGACCCGACGCTCATGTACCTTGTCGTAGACGATTCCGGGCAGCAGGTATCTATGAGGTGATCCTTATGCAGTGTGATGAAAAAAAGGAGATCTGTCTGAACTACGCAGCCAATGTGCCGGAATGGAAGCTGGCACTGATACTGGACGCTCTTGCAAAGCTGGGCGATGCGTCCCGGTGCTGCGGCACGGTTCAGAAGGCGGTTGCCGGGGGGCAGTCGTATATGAGACTGCACCAGGACAGTGAATACGCGGGCGAGGATCAGGCTGATTATGTGCACATTTTCCAGGAAGCGGCCAGGGCATTGGGCCGCGCAGTCTATGCGGTGGAGATCGTGCTTTCACAGTCAGACTGCTTCGGGCTGGCCAAAGACCTGGCATACATGGCAGAAACTGCATATAACAGCTCCTACGCCGAGCTGGAGAGCATGTGCCGGAAGCACGGATGCAAAGAGGTGGAGTACAAACATGGACAAAATGACCATTTATGAAAGCGCCCGTGGCGTGCCCAAGGAAGCGCGAAAGGCAATCGGCGGCGGCCGCCTGAATGGGATGACGGACATCAATCCCATGTGGAGAGTCAAGAAGCTGACAGAGCTTTTCGGTCCCGCTGGCATTGGCTGGCGGTTCGATCCGCCCATCTTTGAGGAAAAGCCCGGGGTAAACGGAGAGGTCGTGGTGCACTGCTGCACCAATCTTTACATTCGGCAACTCGGTGAGAACGGGGAAAAGAACGAATGGAGCGCCCCGATTCCCGGCGTGGGCGGCTCGATGCTGATCTCCACGGAAAAAGGCGGCAAGCGCACGGATGACGATGCCTATAAAAAGGCATACACGGACGCGCAGAGCGTGTCCTGCAAGGCTTTGGGCATTGGCGCAGATGTTTACTGGGAGAAAGATCCGACCAAGTACGACAGGCCCACAGCGCCACCCCCGGCAAAGCCCACCTGCGCCAGCTGCGGGAAGCCCGTGAAAGGGTTTACTTACAAGGGCGAAAAGGTCACTGCCCAGCAGGCGGCTGACCGGAGCAAGAAAAAATACGGGCGTATCCTGTGCATGGAATGCGCTAAAAAGCAGCCGAAAGAAGATGGAGGATTGACGCATGCTTAACGTCGTTGCATTGATGGGCCGCCTGACCCATACCCCTGAGCTGAAGACCACCCAGAACGGCACTAGCGTGTGCAGCTTCAGCATTGCGGTTGACCGTACATACACCCCGAAGGGTGAGGAGCGCAAGGCTGATTTCATCGATATCGTTGCCTGGCGGCAGACGGCAGAGCATATCTGCAAGTACTTCCAGAAGGGCAGCATGATCGCCATTGACGGCAGCATCCAGACCCGCTCGTATCAGGACAAGCAGGGCAGCAACCACACGAAAGTGGAGGTTCTGGCAAACAACGTCAGCTTTTGCGGCGCAAAGGCGGCAAACAAGCCCGCTGTGCGTGATTTTGACAAACAGACGAAAAGTTACACCTCAGAAGCAAAAGCCTCTTACAGCGCCCCGCAGGCGGCGCAGGGCTTCTCGCAGGGCTCTGCAGATGATTTTGCAGAGATTACAGACGATGACGATCTTCCGTTCTGATAATGGAGTATGAAAAATGAGTGAGAAAATCATTGCATACAAAGCCACAGACAAAAACATGATGTGCCGTGGCAAGCAGTACGAAGTGGGTAAGACCTACACCGAAGAAAAAGCCGACTGCTGCACCGCCGGAATGCACGCCTGCGAGGTGCCCTTTGATGTGCTGCACTATTACCATGTGAGCGACGGCGCGCGGTTCTTCCAAGTCGAGTGCGGCGGCGAGGTCGACAAATCCAGCGATGATAGCAAGCTCGCATGCACCGAGTTGACTGTGAAAGGTGAGCTGAAACTGACCGATATGCTCAAAATCGGCGTGGAAGCCGTGATGAAGCGCGTCAAGGAAAAGACGGCAGGAGCAAAAGAAACTGCCGCGTCTGGCTACTGCTCCACAGGTGCCGCGTCTGGCTACTACTCCACAGGTGCCGCGTCTGGCAACTACTCCACGGGTGCCGCGTCTGGAGATTACTCCACGGGTGCCGCGTCTGGAGACTACTCCACGGCAGAGGTAAGCGGAAAAGACAGCATTGCCGTTGCAAACGGTTACAACAGCAAGGCTCGTGGATCGATTGGATGCTACATCGTGCTGACCGAGTATGACGATGACGGTAAGTTCCTGCTGGCAAAAATGGCGCGGGTTGACGGAACTGTCATAAAGGACGGCGTTTGGTACACGCTTAAAAACGGAGAATTTGTGGAGGCGGAATAACCAGCGAGCTATATAAGAGCTGTGCTATCTGGCTATACGGGCGTGCGGGAGGAGGTGAAGACACACGGCTACCGGAAAAAGATACTACTGGCTAAAGCTCAAAGACAGCTTTATGCGGTCTGACGCGGTGGATTTTCTCATGGGGCAGAAGAACGGCGCAAACTATGTGGTTTTGTACCAGATGCTCTGTCTTATGACCATCAACACCAACGGCAGGCTTTCACGGCAGATCGGTGAGGTGATCATTCCGTATGACGTGGACAAGATTCAGCGTGATACCAAGTGGTTTTCTACCGATACTGTGCGCGTTGCGCTGGGTCTTTACGCGAAGCTTGGGCTGATTTATCAGGAGCAAGACGGCACGCTCGTGCTTGCAAATCACTCTGAAATGGTCGGAAGTGCGACAGACTACGCAACGCAAAAAAAACTGCAAAGAACGAACCAACGTCTAATCAGCTCTTCTGACTGTGGACATTGTCCACAGGATGTCCACGAAAACGTCCACAAAAATGTCCATACAGATATTAGAGATAAGATATTAGATATAGATAAGTCGTCGTCATCTAAAGATGACTCCTCCTATACAGGGACGAGGACGACGATATCGCTTGTGGATTTTTTTAGAGAAAACATTGGTAAGTTGAGCGCTAACAGCGAAAAAGAGCTGACCGGTTACATCGAACGCCTGGGCGCTGATCTTGTGACCGAGATCATCCGCAAGTGCGGGGATCTGGGCGGCAGAAGCTGGGCCTATGTCCGCAAGGCGCTGGAAGAGGCCGACAGGCAAGGCTGCACGTCTGTGGAGGAGTACCGCAAGACAAACCCCATCGGGGCGGGACGGGACAAGCTGGTCACGCGCCCCCCGGAAGATGCAGCAAAAGCCCCCGATTTCCTCAAGAACGCTGCAAATCGCAGGCCTTTGCGCAAGAAAGGAGAGCCGAAGAGTGCCTAAGTATCATGTTGTTGTGCTGTGCAGCGGCCCGGTAGGGGATGCGGCCCTGACCTACCGTCTGACCGCCAGCAGCCAGCAGGCCGCAGAATTTCACGCCTGCCAGATGGCGGGCGACCACTACCCGGAGTACCGGGATATCCATGTCAAGAGAACGGAGGTTTTGACACATGGCTGAGAAAAAGAAGATTGTCCGGCTGGCTGATGTTGGAGAGCTGGAAGCGAATCTGCGTGAAGCTTTGCACAGAAAGCTACTGGAGCCAGATTCGGACGAGCTTGCACCCCATAGCGAATCCATTGCGTGTGAGCTTGAAGATTTAGGAAGCCTGCCTACCATCCACCCGGAGAGGATAATCCCGGCCTGGCGCGATCCTGACAAAGACCCTCCGAAGGTCGAAACCGAAGTTCTGGTTTTGTACCGGCGTGGTGACTATCTGGGCATTACAACGGCGCACTACGAGGACGGCAATGCTTTCTCCGAGGACAGCGAATGGAATTGGGAAGATCTCCCCGATTGGGGAACATACGACGAGGAACGGGACGACTACCGAATCCCGGAAGGCTGGTGGGAATACCGCCACTTCAACCCGGATGACGTTTACAACAACAAGATCGACTGCCCCGTGGTTGGCTGGATGCCGTTGCCGCCGAAGGAGAGAAGCGTATGAAAGTGCTAATTGCCTGTGAGGAATCGCAGGAAGTATGCAAGGCGTTCCGGGCAAAAGGCCACGAAGCCTACTCCTGCGATATTCAAGAACCGTCCGGCGGACACCCTGAGTGGCACATTCTTGGGGATGCGCTCAAGGCTCTGGAGGGGGGGCAGGTCGTGACCATGGACGGTGTAACGCATGACGTTGGCAAGTGGGACTTGCTCATTGCGCACCCGCCCTGCACACACCTGGCTGTTTCTGGTGCACGGTGGTTCACGGAGGGGAAAAAACCACTCAGCTTACGCTATGAAGCTGCTGCATTCTTTATGAAATTTGTAGAAGCAGATATCCCACAAATCGCAATCGAAAACCCCGTGTGTGTGATGTCTACTCTATACCGAAAGCCGGATCAGATTATCAATCCTTGGCAGTTTGGACACCCAGAGCAAAAGAAAACTTGCCTGTGGCTTAAAAATCTTCCTATCCTTGAGGAAACTGACAACGTGTACGATTACATGATGACGTTACCGCCAAAATTGCGAGAGAAGAATCACTGGATGGGGAAAGGCCACTCAAAAGAACGCAGCAAAACCTATCCTGGAATTGCAAAAGCGATGGCAGAACAATGGGGGTGATTGTATGACACAGAAACAGTTTATCAAGCAGCTGATGAGCCGCGGCGTTTCGTACTCGGATGCCTGCGGGCTGGTGGCCTACATGAAAGAGCTTCGCCAGCTGATTGAGAAGCACGAAGATGTTGTGATGCTGGCGGATGCAAACACAATGCAGTTCGTCCAGGCAAAGGTTTACTCCTACGAGGAAACCTTCCAACGGATGCAGGAAGGGAGGGACATCTTTTGCTGAAAACCATGAAGATTGTCCTTTACGGCGACCCGCGCACAAAGAAAAATTCTGCCCGCATCCTCAAAAGCCGCTCAGGCGGGCGCTTTGTGGCCCCTAGCAAGGCCTACGTGGATTATGAGACGGACTGCCTGCGGCAAATCAAACGGCCTTACAGCCCCATCTCCGCCCGCGTGAACGTGAGGTGCGTGTACTACATGAAGACCGCCCGCCGGGTCGATCTGGCCAACCTCATCGAGGCGACCACGGACATCCTAGTAAAAGCCCGGGTGCTGGAGGACGACAACAGCAAAATCGTCGCCGCCCACGATGGCAGCCGGGTGGATTACGACAAGAAAAACCCCAGAGCAGAGATCTGGATCGAGGAAATGGAGAGATGACAGTGAATCAAGTGTTTTTGGTGATTGGCTCAACGCTTTGCTGCGTTGGCGGTTTCGGCATTACGATTTTCCTTATTGGCGTTCTAACTGAACTGTGCATTGAAATTTGGGACGGAAAATTTAAAGAAATTTGCAACATAAATAAAGTCATGCCAGGCGATGTTTTGTATTTAGCACAGAACAGAAAAGAAATTGAAGCAGCCGTTGCAAAGCAGCGCATTCGATGGCCAAACATGGATAACGTCCCGCATGGATACTGGGAGTGCCCGGAATGTGGAAAGGCCAACCTGTACGCGAATTGTGGCGAGAATGTTGCATACTGCTGCTCTTGCGGGCAGGCTGTTGATATGGAATACTACAGGAGGAAAGCCAATGATTCAAACCTGGACACCTGACACCAACGGGCCGGAACTGCCGGATTACCGCACCGTCAAAGCGTGGTTCCAGCAGTGCAGAGACCTGGCGGAGCAGGTCGAGGCCCAGAAGCAGAAGATCCAGCGCATCCGGGATACTGCCGAAAAGTGCACCCAGAGCATGAGCGGGATGCCGATGGGCGGTGGAGCCGGTGACAAAGTAGGCTTTGCCGTGGAGAGAATTGACACAGAAGAGCGGAACCTCAAGCAGATGGAGCTTGATCTCTGCGAACTGCGCATCGAAGCTGCCCGGCGGGCCTACTGCCTGAGCGGGTCTGCTCGGTCTGAAAAGCAAGCAAAGTGCATCTGCGGCTGGTATATCGACCTGAAACCACAAAAGAAGATCGCGGTAGACGTGGGCTTGTCCAGAGACAATTCGGTCTCTACCTACATCCACGAGGGGTTTGACGCTTTGGCAGAAATCTGGGAGGATGTACAAAACGACCATTGAAAGCGCTTTGATTTCTACACTTTATTTGAATCGTTGTGAAACACATGTGAATCGAAGTGTGGTAAAATGACTACAAGCGGAACCGCGCAAAGCGGTGCGCCGCTCCTCAGCAGCTTCCAAAGTGCGGCCCCGTACGAATTCTCCTTTCGTTCATGCCGCTTAACGCTTTTCACTCTGACACCGTGCTTTGCGGGCTGCTTCTATGTGCGAGATTCCGAAACGGCTCCGCTCAGAGCTGCGCAACTTTGAGCGTATTGGGAAGGTTCGAGGCTTTCCTCTCCGCGCGGTTTGACTCCGCGATCTCGCACCAAACGCCGCAAAGTCTGTAACGCGGCAGGTCTGACGCATGGAGTGATTCACCACCGGTGTGCGGGTGGGTGTGGGATTCCTGAAATCTTGCCCACGCCCTGAAACCTCCGCCCGTGAACAGCAGCACCGGAAATCCGAGCGGGCCAGCATGCCCCGCAGGATGTGCGTCAACTCAAGCAGCCCCGGCGGCGAACCGTGGGCTGTTTTTATTTGCTATATGGCCGCCTGAGCGCAATGTGGAGCGCGGTGCGTGTGTGTAGGCACGGCTGGTTCGATTCCAAGGGCGGCTTTTTATACTCCAGTAGCTCACAAGTGGTAGAGCAGCGGTCTCCAAAACTGCAGGCTGCAGGTTCGAGCCCTGCCTGGAGTGCCAGACTTTGCATGACCGGGGGACGGCATGCAGAGAGTAGCGGGGCATCTGGCCGCGAGAGTTCCGGATGCAGCGGCAACGTCTTACTGTCCGGTAAAAACAGATAACGGCGTTGCTGCTTATATTATGCAAAAAGCCCCGCCAAGCGGCAGGGCTTTGAATTACAAACCTTTGATCTGGTTGAGAAGTGCGGCACGCAAAGCGTCCGTTTCTTCATCGGATTCAGGCTTGTTTGGGTCGTCCGGGATATATTCCAGTATATCGCCGGGCTGACATTCCAGCAGTCGGCAGAGTGTTTCAATGGTAGCCCAGCTGACGAGTTCGCCCTTTCTCAACTGTGACAGGGTAGCTTGCCCGATGAGCTTTTCTTCTCGAATCCGCGTCTGAGTGTAACCGATTGCTTTAAGTGCTGGCAAAATTTCGATTTTGTACTTGATAGGCATCCTTAATCCCCCTTTCTTTCTACATCTATTATATATTGCATTATCACTAAAAACAAGTGAAAAATCAACAAGATTTGACACTTGAAGTTAGTGAAAATGCTAATAGAAATCACTTGAATCTGGTGATATAATACTTGCATGGAAAGGAGGTCAGAGGTGCAAGGGAGCAAATACCGGGAGGTGATGCTCCGTGACTAGCAAGGAGTTTGCAAAGCTCACCAGAGCCGAGCAGTTGGCACGTTTCGAGAAATATAAAAAAGCGGCCAGCGCTGGAACGCTGAACCGCTAAGACACAAGAAAGCCACCAGTCAAGAAGCCCCTTGCACCTCCATTTTATTTTTTTATAAGCGATTTGTCAAGATGAAATGTGAGGTTTTTACAATGAACTATCCTGTTACCAAAGAATTCTTCCTTCGTTCATCGCATATGGAAGAATCGGATCTCAATGATAGTCTGAAGGGGCTCATCGATGAAATTTGCCGACTTGTGAATCAGGCTTATGCTGATGGCATGGCCTTTAGCAAAAAGGAGAAAGTAAAATGAGCAACATTCAGATTTTCAACTACCAGTCCAACGAAGTCCGCACCGTGAAGATGGACGGAGAGCCTTGGTTTGTCCTGAAGGACGTGTGCAACATCCTCGACATCAACAATGCAAGCGACGTTTACAACCGTTTGGATGATGATGAGAAGGGGGTCGCTCAAATCGATACCCTTGGCGGACGGCAGAAAATGAGCACGGTCAACGAATCCGGTCTTTATCACGTCATTCTCCGTAGTGACAAGCCGGAAGCGGCTCCGTTCCGCAAGTGGGTCACTTCCGAGGTGCTGCCGTCCATCCGCAAGAACGGTGGGTACATCGCCGGGCAGGAGCAGCTCACCCCGCAGGAGCTGATGGCAAAGGCTCTGCTTGTGGCAAACAAGACCCTTGCAGACCGGGAAGCCCGCATCTCGGAGCTGACCGTGCAGAACAACATCATGGCCCCCAAGGCAGAGTATTTTGATGAGCTGGTAGACCGCAATATGCTTACCAGCTTCCGTGACACTGCCAAGGAACTGGGCGTAAAGCCCAAGACCTTTGTGAACTGGCTGCTGGAAAAGAAATTCATCTACCGCGACCAGAAGGGCAAGCTCATGCCCCGTGAGGACAAGAACAACGGTCTGTTTGAGGTCAAAGAAGCCAAAAACGACAAGACCCAGTGGAGCGGCGTGCAGACGCTTATCACTCCAAAAGGCCGGGAAACGTTCCGGCTGCTGTATCTGTAAAATTTAGTTTTTGACCCTGCCCCGCACCGGGGCGGGGTTTTATTATGTCTCGATTTAGGAAGGTGGTGGCAGTGGGTGCGCAGCGGTTGACAGACAAGCAGAAAAAGAAGATCATTGCGGACTATGTGCAGCTGCAAAGTTACCGGGCCGCCGCAAGGCAAAACGGCGTTTCAGACGCAACCGTCCGAAAAATCGTAAAAGGAGACCCGGAAAGTTCGCAAAAGTGCGCACTAAAAAAAGAGGAAAATGCGCAGGACATGCTCTCCTACATGGACAGCAAGAAAGAGCGCGTTCAGGAGATCATAGACGTTTATCTCGGTGTCCTGACCGACCCGGAGAAACTGGAAGGGGCAACCCTGCAGCAGATCACCACGGCGCTGGGCACGCTGATTGACAAGTGGACGGTCATTGATGATCGCCGGAAGGGCGATTCCTTCCACCAAACCGTTGAGGACGACCCCATCACCAAGAGCCTGAAGGAGGGATTTAAGAAATGAGCTTCTCCCCAAAGCAAAAACAGATCCTGACTTTTCCCTATGAAAGCGACTACGATGCCCTGATCTGCGACGGTGCGGTACGTTCCGGCAAGACCTCCATCATGTCTTTGTCCTTCGTGCTCTGGATGATGGCAGAATTCAACCACTGTTCCTTTGCATTTTGCGGAAAGAGCGTGGGCGCGGTGGAACGCAACATCGTTCAGCCGCTTTTGTCTGTCCGGTACTTGCAGCAGCAGTTCCAGATCACCTACAACCGCAGCGGCCACGTTCTCACGGTGCAGCGTGGAAGCAGGGTAAACATGGTGTATCTGTTCGGCGGCAAGGACGAAAGTTCCTACATGCTCATTCAGGGCATCACGCTGGCCGGGGTGCTTCTGGATGAGGTGGCGCTCATGCCCCGCAGCTTTGTGGAGCAGGCGCTGGCCCGATGCTCCGTCACCGGTGCCAAGTTCTGGTTCAACTGCAACCCGGAGAACCCGGAACACTGGTTTCGCAAGGAGTGGATCTTACAGGCCAAAAAGCACCGGGCGCTGCATCTGCACTTTTTGATGGACGATAACCCGTCACTGGATGAGCGTACCCGGGAACGCTACCGCAGCATGTACAGCGGCGTGTTCTATGAACGCTACATTCTGGGCCGCTGGGTGATGGCCGAGGGCCTGATCTACGATATGATGGACACCACGGCAAACACCTACCGCCCGCAGGACGCACCGGTGGGATTCAAGAGCCTTTCCACCCGTACCATTACATGCGACTACGGAACCACTAACGACACTGTTTTTCTCGATATCTACGATGATGGTGAAAAAGTCAGGGTGCATCAGGAATACAGGTGGGCGAGCCGCCAGGAGCACAGGCAGAAAACAGATGAAGAATATGCCGATGCCTTCATGGAGTTTATGGGGAAAGACCCCTGCGCTGCCATTGTTGACCCGGCGGCAGCATCCTTTATCACAGCTCTGCGCCAGCGTGGCGTTTATGTGATAGAAGGAAACAACGACGTGTTAAACGGTATCCGCAAGTGCAGCACACTTCTTTCCCACCGCGATCTGCTGATCTCCACCGACTGCGAGGGGCTGCTGGATGAACTCGGCACATACCGGTGGGACGATAAAGCCGCCCTCATGGGCGTGGAAAAGCCCATCAAACAGCAGGACCACGGCCCGGATGCCCTGCGATATTACATCAACTCACTGCCTGATTGGAGGTTTGAACGTGTCCAGACGTAACAAAAGCCGCCCCGCCGGGGGCACAGAGAAACCGATGACGGCCACGCTGGACGCATTTTCCAACCCGCTGTTCTCGCTGGGGTACGGCTCCCAGAGCCCGCTGGAAGCAACGGAGTATCCGCTGACACGCATGACGGACAACTACGCCTTGTTGAACAGCTTGTACCGCAGCAACTGGGTGGTGCAGAACGTGGTGGGCTTGCTCGTGGACGATATGCTGCGAGAATGGTACGACCTCAAGAGCACCACACCGGAGCAAGGAAAGGCAATCCAGACTGTGGAGCGTTCCACCCGGCTCCGTGACCGTGTGAGCACTGGCCTGAAATGGGGCCGCCTGTATGGCGGTGCCGCCGGGCTCATTCTCGTTGACGGGCAGGAGGACCTTTCCCGCCCGCTGGATGCAGAAGCGATTCTCCCCGGCAGCTTCCGGGGGCTGTACATCCTCGACCGCTGGCAGGGAATCAGCCCGGATGCAGGCCTGACCTTTGAGGGCGGGGAGCTTGTGCCAGAGTACTACAGCATCAACGATGCCGCCGGGCACACTGCTGCCCGTGTCCATCACTCCCGCCTTGTGCGGTTCGTGGGCCGGGAGCTTCCCGATCTGGAACGGCAGGCGGAGCTTTACTGGGGCGAATCCGAGGTGGAAGCGCTCTATAACGACGTGGTGGCCCACGACAACGTAAGCGCCAACATGGCCGCTCTGACCTTCCAAGCGAACGTCAACACCATGGAGGTAAAGGGGCTGGAACAGCTGCTCTCCATGTCCAGCCCGGATGTGCAGCGGCGTTTCTGGAACACCATGCAGGCCCAAAAAGTCCTGCGTTCCAATTTCGGAATGCAGCTGGTGGAGCAGGGAAACAAGATCAGCAACACCCAGTACACCTTTACGGGCCTGTCTGACGTGTACGAGAGCATGTGCCTGAACCTGTGCGGCGCGTCCCACTACCCCATGACCAAGCTGTTTGGCCGTTCCCCGGCGGGCATGAACGCCACCGGAGAAAGCGACCTGAAAAACTACTACGACTACGTGGACACCCTGCGGGAAAGCAAGCTGCGGCCCATTCTGGACAAGCTGCTTCCGGTGGTAGCCCGCAGCGCAGGCATTGAGCAGATCGACCTTGACATAACGTTCCCACCCCTATGGACACCCACCGCCAGCGAGACGGCCACGATCGCCAAGGAAAAGACCGATGTCATTATCGCGGCGTTTCAGGCCGGGCTTCTGGATGCAGACGTGGCAATGCGTGAGCTCAAGAAACTGGAGGACGAGACCGGACTGTTCGGCTCCCTGACAGACGAGCTGATTGCCGCAAAGCAAGGCCAGACCTATCAGGACGTGACCGCCCTGCGTGACCCGCTGGCGGGGCTTATGAGCGGGAATACGAGGGAAGATACTGAGGAGGGCGAGTAAAATATGCCTACTCTTGCCCGTGCATCCCCTGAGCGGGAGCTGCAACGCCTGATCCGGCTTTATCTCAAGGCTGAGACCGATATCATCAACGAGATCGGGCGCCTGCGCAGCCGGGGGCTTGTGGACTATCACGCCGTGGCCGCACTGGAACGGGTGCAGGAAATTCTCCGAAAGCTGGAAACGGATGAATGGGAGTATGTGCCCCGCATGGTCGAGGCACAGTTTTACGTCCATCATCCGGAGGCCCGGGCGATTTCCGGCGAGACCGTGGAAAAGCACCTGCGCGGCTACACCAACGCCCAGAGCCTTACCAGCACCCAGACGGATATTGTGCAGAAGCTCACGATGAACCTCATGGGCCAGCTGGTGGACGGGAACTTGACGGTGCTTTCCGCTCTGCAAAGCGCCCTATTGGGCCGGACTGAGCCGGACGTTTACCGGCGTATCGGTCTTGAGCAGGTGGCAGCGCAGCAGGCTGTGGGCCGGGGCATCAACCAGAGCGTTCCTGCTTTTGTAGACGCTTTGCGCCGGGATGGCGTGACGGCGTTCACAGACAAGGCGGGACGGAATTGGAGCCTGCACACCTATGCCACCATGGTTTCCCGCACCACATCCAGACAGGCTGAAATCCTTTCTGTGGTGACGCAGAACGAGGGGCATGACTTGTATCAGATCAGCTCCCACGGCACAACCTGTGCTCTCTGCGCCCCCTATGAGGGCCGGGTATACAGCAAGAGCGGTAAAGACCCGCACTTCCCTCCTCTTTCGGATGCCTTCGGCAAAGTAGACCCCGCCGGGCCGGATGACCTGACCAACAGCTGGTTGAACATTCACCCGAACTGCCTGCACGCCCTTCGTCCATGGACACCCGCCGGGCGGACGGAGGAAGAGCTGGAACGGATCAGGCACTTTTCCGACCCCAGAACGAACCCGTACAGCCGAGACCCGCGCACCAAGGCACAGATCGAGGCCTACCGCAAAAAAGAGCAGGGACGCAACCGCTGGCTGCGGGACTACCGCCAGTGGGAGAAATACCGCATGGCTCTGGGTGACAAGGTGCCCAAGACCTTTGAGACCTTCCAGCGGCACAAGCTGGCAGATGACGAAAAATATCACAAATGGATGAACGCATACAGAAGCGGAGGTGATGCCGATTGATTGCGTACTATGGAAGCAAACTGAGCCCTCACATGACGGAAACGCCGGAGGGCTTTTTGATTTGCCACGATGTCAAAATAGCCCGTACCGGCACGCAGAACTATCTGGCCCGGGAGATCGGGCTGGACGGGATGCCGGAGCGTGTTCTTCAGGTGACACGAAGCGCCGAGGACGTGTTTGACCCGGCTGCAATTGCCAGTTTTGAGGGCAAAGATGTCACCAACACCCACCCCTCGGAGATGATCGTGCAGGAAAATCAGGCCGCCTACTCCAAAGGCCACGCAGAGAATGTTCGCCGAGTGGGTGATTATCTGGTGGCTGACCTGTACCTGAAAGACCCCACGCTGATCTCCGAGGTCAAGAACGGGGCCATGCGGGATGTGTCCTGCGGCTATTACTGCCAGTACGAGGCAGACGGTGCAGGATACCGGCAGACCCATATCAGAGGCAATCACATTGCCATCGTGCCCCGTGGGCGCGCTGGCCGTGATGTCGCAATAAAAGACAGTGCCGCCGAACTTCCGGCGGAGAAAGGCAAGGTAAAACACATGAGCAAGAGCAAGAATCTGCTGTCTCTGTTCGGTCTGGCGGCAAAGAACGCGGCCCCCGAAGAGCTTGACAGCATGGTGGAGACCGCTGCCGCAGCGCTGGATGCAGCACCCGCCGTTCCGGCGCAGGATGCAGACCCCGCTAAAGACACAGATCCAACTGACACCCAGAATACCGCTGTTCTGGACGCGCTGAACAACCTTTCCGGCAAGCTGGATCAGCTGATCGCTGCCAACACCAAGAAGGCAGAGGACAAAGAGCCGGAAGACCTGGACAAGGTGATCGCTGAAATGTCCGGCGAAAAGCCTGACAAAAAGGAAAAGGACGAGGACGAAAGCGGCTCCACCACTGTTCCTTCCAAGGACGAGTGCGCAAAGCCTGCCGCCAATGACAGCGGCCTGGCTCTGCTGAAAGCTATGCGCCCCATCATCAACGGCATTCAGGACAAGGCCACCCGTGATGCCCTGTCCAAGACCCTGATCGAGCAGGTCAAGGGCACCAGCTCCGTGGATGCCATCGCAAAGGCTGCGCAGGACAGCGCCGCCGCTGCCGCCAGCGCATCCGGTAAGAACCGGTATGAGCAGCTGTGTCAGGCTTCCCAGTCCGCTTACAACGACCGCAATCCCCACATGAAGAAGGAGGGCTAAAAAAATGTCCCTGAATACTCAAATTATCGGCAAGACCATGCCCCACGGCTTTGCTGGCACTTATGCCCGCCAGCCGGATATGATCGTCAACACCCGCCCCGTTGGCGGCACCGAGAACATCCCCTTTGGCACCGCCCTGAAGTACGACGGCGGCAAAGTCGTGGTGATGGGCGGTGCAGGCACTACCGCTGCACAGTTCGCAGGAATTGCGGGCAGCGAAGTCAAGAGCGCCCTGGTTTATCCTGACCAGAACGGCGGCAAGTACGCCCCCGGCGAGGCCTGCAGCGTGTTCCAGCGCGGCAGCATCAATGTGCTGTGCCAGCGCGGGACCCCGGCTCTGGGCGGTGACGTTTACGTCCGCATTGCCAAGACCGCTGACTATGCCACCGCACTGGTCGGCGGCTTTGAGGCAGAAGCGGACGAAAAGACCGCCGGGAACTCCGTCAAACTCACCAACTGCCAGTGGGGTGGCGCGGCTGATGCCAACGGCGTGGCCGAGCTGGTCATCCTCACTCGTGCAAACGCCTGATAGGAGGGCTTAGACTATGGCAAATTTCCTGAACGTCGGCACCACCAATGCCGGTACTTTCACCGTAAACAACGCCGGTGCTGCGCTGCCCGGCGGCACTCCCACCATGGACGCAGCTGCCATCCAGAGCGGCAACGCATTCCTGTCCAGTGAGCTGGAAAAGCGTGACCCGCTGATCCGCAAGCCCCTCACCAGCGTCACCTATCCCCGTGATATCCCCATCGAGGTAGGCGGCGGCTGGGTGGATTACGTCTCTGCCATGTCCGTGGCCTACGGTATGGCAGGCGGATCCGGCGCTTCTGCCGTCAACGGCGGCGGTTCCAACGGCATCCCTGTGGTGCAGGCCAGCGTGAGCAAGGGCGCGTTCAAAGCCCATGTCTTTGCCGCCGCTCTGCGTGTGATGTTCGTGGATATGCAGCGCGCAAACTTCATTGGCCGCAGCCTTGACCAAATGCTGCAGGACGGCATCCGGCTGGCCTACGACAAGCACATGGATCAGAACACCTACATCGGTTTCGACGAGTACGCTACCACCGGCCTTGTCAACAATCCCGATGTCACCAAGACCACTGCCGCAACTTCCGGCACGGCTTCTTCCACCAAGTGGGCGGACAAGACCCCCAAGCAGATCCTGACGGACATCAACAACGCCATCACTGCCGTGTGGGCTGCCAACGAGTACGACGAGGCAGGCATTCCCAACCACATCCTGATCCCCTACGAGCAGTACAGCTACATCACCACCACTATGGTGAGCGACCTGGGCACTGAGACCATCTACGACTTCCTGAAAAAGCACAACGTGGCCGCAAACCACGGCGTGGATCTGGAGATCGTTCCCACCCGCTGGGTCAAGGGCGCTGGCACTTCCGGCGGCGACCGCATGGTGGTTTACGTCAACAACCGCCGCTTTGTCAAGGCAGACGAGCTGGTGCCCCTGTCCCGCGTGATGAGCGCTCCCAATGTCACCAATGTCTGCTACGACACCGCCTATATGGCAAACGCATCCGAGGTGCAGCTCATGTACCAGACCTCCATGCTGTACGTAGACGGCATCTGATCAGGAGGTAGCAGAAATGGCTTTCGTGCTTTCCAAGGCAAACATCATCCTGCCCAGCGCAGACGGCTCCCAGACCTTCCCGCTCCACCGGGAGCAGCTGGTTGAAGTGCCGGGCTGGGCGGCAGAGACGGCCTACTTCAAGGCGCTGGTGGCCGATGGTGACATCGTACCCACGAACCGCAGCGACAAGGCCGTACAGGATGCCGCAGACAAGCCCGTCCGAAAGAAAAAGACAGCGGACTGGGACAAGCCTGCCGAACCGCAGGAAGACTGAGGAGGCTGCCCATGTGCTGGACGATGAAACCGCAGTTTCAGGGCGTTCTTGCGCAGGCCGCAAATCTGGGGCAGAGCGTGGGCAATTACACCGCAGAGCAGTTCAAGGCGGAATACCCGCAGTTCTGTGACGCGGACGGAAATTGCCACTTGCCGGATGTGATGCTGGAAGAGATCGTGAAAATGGCAAACGTCAGCATTCAGCCTGATAAATGGCTGGACAGCTGGCACTACGCCGTGGGGCTTTATGTGGCCCATTACGTCACTTTGCAGCTGCGCACCTATGCGGAGAGCACCGCCACCCCGGCGCAGGCGGCAGCGTCCGGTGCACTGGTGGGTGTGGTGAAGTCTGCCACACTGGGCGACAGCTCCGTGACCTACGACACCAGCGCCCTGACCGCAGGAACAGAGGACTGGGGCGACCTGAACGCCACCACCTACGGTCAGATGCTGGCAAACCGTGCCCGCTTTATCGGTGCGGCCGGAACTTTTGTGATGTGAGGTGCACCCATGAACTGGAATGACTGGTATACCGACCTGATGGAAATCAGGCGAACGGAAAACGTGAAGGATGGCCAGTTGAGCCGCAAGGAACGGAAGGTCATCCGCTCCGGTGTTCCGTGCCGGGTGTACCGCAGCCAGGACAAGGCCCCGACGATGACCCAGACAGCAGCCAGCATCCAAAAAACGGACAAGCTGGCCTGTGATATTGATGTGGATATCAAGCCCGGCGATGAGCTAGTGATCCACAGGGGGGCACGGCTGGGGCACGCCGTGCAGGAGACCCGGTACTTCGCCGGGGATCCTGACCTGTACTATGAGCCCTTCGGGGCAGTGCTGCCCGGGCTGGCCCATCAGGAGATCACGCTTCTCAGTCAGGAGCGTGCGAAATGAACCTGCAGGAGTACATCAAGAAGCTGGAAGCGGCGCAGGCCGCTTTCCCCGAAATGCTCGCAGACGCTGCCCGCAATGCCACCCTCCGGGCCGTGGAAGCGGCGCAGGATAAGACCCCGCCCACAGCGGACAGCCTGAGCGGCACCAATACCCGCACCGGAGAGCTGAAACAGCACTGGGCAACTGACAGCCTCGCCGAGCCCCGGTTGCAGGGTGGAGAGATCGTCACCGAGCTGAACAACAACAAGGAATACGCCTCTTATGTCAACGACGGCCACCGGATGGACAAGCACTTTGTGCCGGGTCTGTACGCAAACCCATATACCGGAATGCTGGAATACGACCCGGGCCGCCGGGGCGAGGTTGGCATGATGGTGGGCACGAAAACGACCTACGTTGAGGGCCTGCACATGTCCGATGCGGGGATTGAGGCATACAAGCACACCGTGAAAGTAGAGACAGAAAAAGCCGTGAACAAGCTGGGAGAGATGCTGAAATGAATTTTACCATTACAACGCTGGCCCGGTCTCTGGCGGAGTATCTGGCTCCCTTCCTGCCCGGCGTGCAGATGCTGGAAGACCCTGCACAGCAAGGCGTAGAGCCGCCCTGCATGTTTATCCAGCAGCGGGGCAGCGACATCAAGCCTTACCCAGGCGGGCGCTGGCTGCGCACCATCCGGCTCGACCTGACCTATCTGCTGGACTATAACCTCACAGACCTGCGCCAGCAGTACAACAAAGCCGCTGAAGCACTCGATTTCTGCATGGAGACTTTCCCGTATTCCGATGGTACGGATGCGGAAAAACTCCTGCATACCTACGAGCGCAGCACGGATATCGACGACGATGGCTTGCATTACAAGTTTGAGCTGCGGGTCTTTGTGAAAAAGCCCGTGGACGCTGTGAAGATGCAGACCCAGACCGTAAACCAGAAGGTAGACCAATGAAACAGAATAATACCCAATACAGCCGGGAAGTGCTGCTGAAAGACCCGCGTTTTGCGGGGTATCAGCCGGATTTTCTGGCTGTTGTTTTACACAAACCGTTTTACACCCTCGCAGAGGCTGAGGCCGCTGTGAAAGAATTTTGGAAGGAGTGACACCTATGGCAGCAGGCGGAACCTGGACTGTACAGAACAAGGTGCGGCCCGGCATTTACTTTAAATTTCGCTCCAAGAACCAGCAGAACCTTACCATCGGTGATCGTGGCAAGGTGACGATCTGCGAACCCATGAGCTGGGGCCCCGTTGGCAAGGTGATGGAGATCGCCGCCGGGGAAGACCTGACCCCCTACACCGGCTACGACATCACCGATGCACACAATCGCTTTGCATCTATGATCTTCAGCGGCTCCAACCGTACCGCAGCACCCACCAAGCTGCTGCTTTACCGCCCGGCCGCTGCGGACAGCGCAAAGGCCACCGGCACCATCACCCCGCTGACGGCTACCGCAAAATACCCCGGCTCCCGAGGCAACGACATCGTGGTGATCGTCACTGCACTGACGGAACCTGCGGGCAGGTTCCAGGTCTCCACGGTCGTTGACGGTGTGGTGAAGGATCAGCAGACTGGCAAGACCGTTGCAGACCTGACCGGCAATGACTGGGTGGATTTCAGCGGCACAGGCACTCTGGCCGCAAATGTCGGCACCCAGCTTTCTGGCGGCAAGGACGGCGAGGTGAACTCCGCCGCATACAGCACCTACCTGACGAACATTGAGCCCTACAACTTTGATTCCATGCTGTACGACGGCGAGGATGCCACCGTAAAAACCGCGATGGAGACCTTTATCAAGCGCGTGAACACCGAAGTGGGCCGCTTCTCTCAGCTGGTGGAAGCCAATGCCACCAACCCTGACACCCGCTTTATCGTCAACGTGTGCGGCGGCCTGGTAATGAACGATGGAACCACCCTGCCCCCGAAAGAGGCAGTCTGGTGGGTCGGCGGTGCGCTTTCCGGCGCGACCTACGCCAACGACCTGACGAATGCCGCCGTTCCCAACGCGGTGGACGTTTCCCCCAAGATGACCCACAACCAGTATGTGGATGCCATCAATGCGGGAAAGTTCGTGTTCAACGCCGATGACGGCACCGTCCGGGTGGAGTATGACATCAACTCTCTGGTGACCTATACCAGCGAGATCGGCGAGGTGTACCGCTACAACCGCACCATGCGGCTGTGCAACACCATTGCCAACGATCTGTACAAGCAGTTTGCCCAGAGCTATGTTGGCATTGTGGACAACACCGAGGATGGCCGCCGCCAGTACAAGAGCGCCATCGTCAAATATCTGGATCAGATCCAGGCATCCGGCGGCATCCAGAACTTCAACGGCGAGACCGATGTCATCGTGGAAGCGGGCGAGGCAAAGGATGCCGTGCTCATCACGCTGGCCATTGAGGCCGTGGGCAGCACCAACAAGATCTATATCACCCTGGATGTGGCGTAAGGAGGTACAAAGATGAGTTATTTGATGGCCCAGGACACCCAGAACGGTGCAGAGGGCAAGATCACCATTACCCGGAACGGCCGCATTCTGGAAGCCGCAGGTATGCGGAACATCAAGACCATTGCGGGCATTCAGACTTCGGACATGAAGACCATCGGCACCCGAAAGGTGCAGAAAAAGGCCAACGGTGTCACCCAGACCGGCACCGGCAACGTCTATTTCGGCTCCAACGGCTCCAACCTGTTCACCGATATGGTGCTGAACTACATCGAAAACGGCGTGCAGGATCTGTTTGACATCACCATCACAAACCAGGACCCCACGTCCAGTGTTGGTGCGCAGGTAATGGGGTACTATGGCTGTGTGCTGACCGGCGATATCCCGTTGTCCATTCTGGATGACGAGGAAGCCATGCTGAACTACGATTTTAATTTCAGCTATACCAGCGTCAAGCGTCTGGAAGCGTTCAACGACCCCACCAACCTGGGCAGCAACTGATTTTAGGAGGTATTTTTTATGAGCGCACTTTCTGCATTTCTGCATCCCGCTGTGACCTGCGAGGAAAAAGAGGTCATCATCTCCAAGCGCTTTCTGGGTGAGGACGGCAAACCTGTCCCCTTTAAGATCCGCTCCCTGACCCAGGAGGAGAACGCTGCCATCATCAAGGCGGCCACCCGGCAGAAAAAAGTGGACGGCCAGTGGCAGGATTCCATTGATGCCAACGAGCTGAGTGCCCGCACCATCGTGGAAGCTACCGTTTTCCCGGATTTCCGCAGCGCGGAGCTGTGTGAGCGCTACGGCACCAAAGACCCGGTTCAGGTTCCCGGCAAGATGCTTCTGGCCGGTGAGTTTGGCCGCCTGATCGATGCCGTGAGCAAGCTCTCCGGCTTTGATAAGAGCCTGGACGAAGAGGCAAAAAACTGATCTCCGGGGGCAGCTGGGATATTGACGTGCTGGTGGCTTACTATTGCTTCGTTAACCTCAGCTGGCCCCCGGGCAAGTACGATGCCCTGCCGGTGCGTGAAAAGGCGCTGGTGAGGGCATTTGCTTTGCACTCCATGGAGAAACACAAAGAGGAGACCCAGCGAATGAAGGAGGCGGGACGAAATGGCTAAGATTCAAGAAACGCTTGTCCTTCAGGATCAGTTTTCCTCTTCCTTTGGTGCATACATTCAGGCTGCGCAGAGAGCATCCAGCTCTACCACAACGGCACAGGCAGCGGCCCGGAACTATCAGTCTGTTTTGAACAGCGTTTCCCGACAGCTGATCTCCGCAAATGCGAAGTTTGAATCGTATGTGGCACAGCAGGAAGAAATGGTTGCCGCCGGTCAGCAGAACACGGAAGCGTTCAAAAAGCTGGACACCCAGACCGAGAAGCTGGGCGCAACCATCCGAGGGCTGGAAGCGCAGCAGCAGACCCTGACCCAATCCATGAAAGCAGCTGAAAACGCCGCCAGTGTAACGGCAGCGGCCAAGGATGAGGCGGCGGCAGCCACAAAGCGGCTGCAGGAGCAGGAAAATATGGCGCAAAGCGTCACCAACTCCCTGACATCTTCGGTTCTCCGGCTGGCCGCGTCCTATGTCAGTATTCAGGGCCTGAAAAAGGCCGTTGACCTGTCTGACAGTCTGGTCTCCATGCGTGCCCGGCTCGATCGAATGAACGACGGCCTGCAGACCACCCAGGAGCTGGAAGCGATGATCTACCAGTCGGCCCAGCGTTCCAGAGGCAGCTTCACCGATACCATGGGGCTGGTCTCACAGCTGGGCACAATGGCCGGTGATGCGTTCAGCAGCTCCAAAGAGATCGTGCAGTTCGCAGAGCAGCTGAACAAGCAGCTGGCCCTTTCCGGCGCGTCCGGTTCGTCTGCGCAGGCCGCGATCCTTCAGCTGGAACAGGGCCTTGCATCTGGCGTTCTGCGCGGCGATGAGCTGAACAGCGTCATGGAGCAGGCCCCGGCCCTTGCAAAATCCATTGCGGATTACATGCAGGTCAGCGTGGGCGAGCTGCGTGAGATGGGCTCTCAGGGACAGATCACTGCCGACATCGTGAAAAACGCGCTGTTTGCGGCGGCCAAGGACACGAACGCGGAGTTTGAAAAGACCCCCATGACCTGGGCGCAGGTCTGGACGGTGGCAAGCAACACCGCCGTCCGGGCGCTTGACCCGCTGCTGACGGCCATCAACTGGGTGGCAAACAACCTGAATGTTGCGATTCCGCTGGTGGTCAGTCTGGGCTCGGCGTTCGGTGTGCTGCTGATTGCGGCCAACTGGACGAACATCCTGGCAACGGCCACAAAAACAGCCGCGTCCATGCAGGCATTCTATAACGCTGTTATGGCAGCAAATCCTATCGCCCTGACTGCTGCGGCAGTTCTGGTGCTGGTGGCTGCTCTGTATGGCGGCGTGGCAGCATTCAACAAGCTGACCGGTTCCAGCATTTCGGCCACGGGCATCATCACGGGAGCATTTGCGACTGTGGGCGCATTCGTCTTCAACGGCGTTCTGGTCCCGCTGCAGAACGGCTTTGCTGCTTTTGTGAATTTCCTGGCGAATGCGTTCAACAACCCCCTGGCTGCAATCAAAATCGCATTCTACGACATGGCGATCACGGTAATGCAGTACTTGCAGAACATCGCGCAGGGACTGGAGGGCTTGCTGAACAAAATCCCAGGCGTGACCGTGGACCTGACCAGCGGCGTGAATGCCACGGTCACAAAGCTCCAGCGCGACCGCAAATATGAAAAGTGGGCCAGCGGTTACACGGAAGTCGTCAAGCCGTGGGAAAACATCGACCTTGGCAAGGCCTATAAGGCCGGTCGCGATTGGGGCGCAAACCTCGGAAAATCCGGCCTTATGGGCACCAGCACGGGAGAGCTGGAAATTCCGCAGGCGGCAGACGTGAAAGATTTACTCACCAACATCGACAAGAACACCGGCAAGATCGCAAAGACCGTGGATCTGTCCGATGAGCAGATCAAGATGCTGGTGGATGTGGCTGAACGCAAGTACGTCAATAACGTCAACCTGACAAGCCAGACCCCCATGATCACCGTGCAGGGGCAGAACACCGGCAGCACCGAAAAGGATGCCCGGAATCTGGCAGACACCCTGCGGGACGTTCTGGTGGATCTGATGAACGCAGGAAGCACCGTCACCGTGCAGTAAGGAGAAAGAGATGTCCCTGTATAAGCTGTATTTTTCCAGCGGCGCAACGGTGATTGCCCTGCCCATCAACCCGGAAAAGCTGCCGGAGACCCTTTCTGCCGACAATGGGAGCTATAACGTGCTGGGCCTTGGCCCTATCATGCAGCCCCGCACGCCGAACCTGCGCACCGTGTCCATTTCGGGCCTGCTGCCCGGGCGGCGGCTGCCGGGCCAGACCGGCATTCATCTGCCCCCGGCGGTGTATATGGCATTCTTCACCACCGCCATGAAGAAAAAGTCCCCCATCGTCTACACGCCCGTCCGGTTCTATGAGAACGGTGTTCCGTTCCTGGGGCCGAGCCTGGGCTTTCGGTGCCTCGTTACCAGCTTCAAGACAGAGGAGCGCGGCGCGGAGACGGGAGATTTCTACTTTGACCTGAGCCTGACCGAGTACAAAGACTACTCCCCACAGAGGGCTGTTGTGCAGGGCGCTGGCCAGACTGGAACCTTTTCCCCGGCCAGTATCGTCTCTGATGTGGCCAGCGTGGCCGCACGGGCTGTTTCGGCAGTCACGGCGGTAAACACTGCAGCAGATGCGGCGGGCTCTGTAAAGCTCTCCCTGACCCCCACCAGAAGCACTCCCTCAGACAAGCTTGTTGTGGGGGCCAGACGGAAAGCCACCGGGAAGGTCTACGGCACCGGCAGCGGGGAGGAAGTTCTGACCAGCATCCATGGACAGATCGTTGTGGTGCGGCGCATCATCGACCGCTCCCGGCCCTGCCCCGTCTGCGTGGCAGACACCAGCGGCACTGTGCTGGGTTGGATGCCGGAGAACAGCCTGCAGGAGGTGGAAGGGTGACATACGAATTTTTGGCCGCACAGAAAGCAACCGGAAACACTTTGAAACTGCGGCCTACACAAGTGGTATGTACTACCCAGCGCACCGGGCAGCCGGGCAAGCTGACCTTTACCTACCTTCGCACCCCGGAATCCAAACTGAAAGAGGGAGACGTGATCCGCTTTTCTGTGAATGGCCAGCTGCAGTTTTACGGTTGGGTGTTTACCCGTGGCTTTGACCGCTGGGGGCCGGTGGACGTGGTCTGCTATGACCGAATCCGGTATCTCAAGGCCAATGCCAGCTATTCGTTCTATGGCCAAAGTGCCGGGGACATCATCCGGCAGATCGCAGAGGACTTTGAGCTGGACGTGGGGGAGCTGGCGGACACCGGCTATAAGCTCCCTTCCCTCATTATGCAGGACAAAAGCTGCATCGACATCATCAACACCGCCTTGCAGAAGACCCTGCTCAACACCGGCAAGGTCTACGTGTTCTACGATTCCGGTGACGGGCTGGCCCTCAAAGAGGCAAACGACCTGAAAACCGATATCGTCATCGGTGATTACAGCCTGATGACGAATTACACCTTCGATTCCTCCATCGACACACAGACCTACAACAGCATCAAGCTGGCCCGGCCCAATCAGGAGACGGGAAAAGCGGATGTTTTCGTGATGAAGGATTCGGAGCACATCGGGAAGTGGGGCCTTTTGCAGCTGTATCAAACCGTGGACGAGGCCGCCAACGACGCTCAGGTAAAGGAACAGGCGAAAGTGAGCTTGGAATATTATAACCGGGTATTGCAGCAGCTCAAGTTTTCCTCTCTGGGAATCCCCGGTCTCCGGGCAGGGGCGCTGATCCTGGTGAACCTGTCCGATCTGGACGGTGAGCCGTTCAAAAAGTATGTCATGCTGGAAAAGGTGGAGCACACCTTCAAAAATGACGAGCACACCATGGAACTGGAAGCAAAAGCACTGTAAGGAGGGAGAAGCGTGGATTTACTGGGAGTATTGCAGGAGATCAACCGGCAGACCAACGATGCCGGGCAGCCCACAGACCTGCAGATTGGCACAGTGACAAAAGCCCCACCGGATGATGATAAGCTGGAGATCCAGATCAGTGAAGCAATGGCCCCGCTGAAGCAGGCTGTGCTCTATCTGGCAGAGCCTGTCATTGAAAAGAAAATTCCCATCCTGCGCCACCGGCACGAGATCAAGATCCTGCAGCACAAGCACGCAACGCCATCCGGCCCCAGCGAGGACGCTTTCACGGCTCCGCCCTACTTCACGGAGTGGTCGGCCCTGCCGGATGGGTTTGACGCAAAGGTTCAGGCAGAAAACTTTGTGGGCTGGGAAAACGGCGCTGTGCTGCCTTTGAGCAAGGACAAGAAGTACATCATCCTTAACCCGGCTCTGAAAGTTGGGGACAAAGTGCTGCTGCTCCGTGTTCAGAGCGGCCAGAAGTTCATTGTTCTTTCCCGAGTATACGGAGGTGAATCGTAATGGCTACGCTTCCTACAGGATCGTCCATCGACCTTTCCGGCGGCGTGGAGTACGTTTCTCAGCCGTCCAGAACCTGGTTCATTGACCAGATATCTGGCCGCATCACCGGGGAATGCGATGGGTACGAGGCTGTAAAACAGGCCGTGACCATCATTCTGAACGTGGAACGTTATCGCTGGCAGATCTTCCGCTCTTACAGCGGCATGGAGTGGGAGGGGCTGCTGGGGCAAGACCCGGGCTATGTGGCTGCCGAACTGCAGCGCCGCCTGGAAGAGGCTCTGACCGTGGACGACCGGGTGACCGGCGTGAAGGATTTTTCTTACACGGTTCAGGGACAGGCCCTGACAGCATCCTTTACTGTCTCCACGATCTACGGCGAAATGCAGGCAAGCACGGAGGTGAACACCGCAGCATGATCGATTTTTCTACCGCACAGTACCGGTCCATTCTGGACTATATGCTGTCTCAGATCCCGAACGACTACGACAAGCGGGACACAAGCCCTATCCCAACAGCGCTTTCTCCCGCCGCCTATGTCTTTGAGGGGTTCTTCCTTTCCCTGAACATGGTGCAGCGGCAGGCGTTTTTTCAGACAGCCACTGGCAGAGCGCTGGATCTGCTGGCCCCCATCGCCACCGTTACCCGCAAGCAGGCCACGGCGGCGGTGAGAAAAGGCGAGTTCAATATTGATATCCCGCTGGGCAGCCGGTTCTCCACCATCAACGGCGCGGACAGTATCAACTTTATTGCGCTGTCCGCTCTGGGTTCCGGGCACACCTACCGCCTTTTGGCAGAAACACCCGGCACCATCGGCAACGACTACACCGGCCCTATCCTACCCATCGACACCATTCAGGGCCTGACCTCTGCCCGGATCTCGGATATCCTGACACCCGGAGACGAGACCGAGACCGATGACGAATTCCGCGCCCGCATCGAAGCGTCGCTGAACAGCCGCTCATTTGGCGGCAATGTGGCGCAGTACGTGGAGGAGATCAAAAAGCTGGACGGTGTGGGCGCTGTGCAGGTGTACCCGACATGGAGAGGCGGCGGCACGGTGCTCTGCTCCGTTCTGGGTGCGGACTGGCTGCCTGCATCCACCGACCTTGTGCAGACCATTCAGAACGCCATCGACCCGGTGCCGTACTCCGGGCAGGGGCTCGGTCTTGCGCCCATCGGTGCAAAGGTAACGATCACGGCCCCGGAGAAGCTGGAAGTTTCGGTCACCGCATCGGTGACGCTCCTGCCCAGCTACTCGCTGGATACAGTTCGCACCGCGGTACGGGAGGCGCTGGAGGCATATCTGCTCAATGTGCGGAAAAGCTGGGAGACCAATATCAGCAAAACCGGCATTGAGTATAGCGCCAACGTCTACACGGCCCGCGTATCTGCGGCCATCATCACGGCAGAGGGCGTGGTAAACGTGACAAACGTCCTGTTGAACGGAGCAGCGGACGATTTGATTCTGACAGAAACCGGCGAACGGCAGCAGGTTCCTGTGGTTGGGACGGTGACGCTGCATGAAGCTTGATCTCTCGCACGACCTGCTGCCGCTGCTGCCGCCCATCTACCGGAAAGTGCAGGACTATCAGCAGATCTGTGATGCCGAAAAGGCAGAATTTGACCTGCTGGCTGGTTCCGTGGAAGGGGTCCAAAGCAACTTCTTTTTCCAGACCATGGACGAGGATTCCGTTGCACAGTGGGAAAAGGTGTTTCACATCGTGGCTGTCCCGGAAAAGGAATCTCTGGACTTCCGCAGGCAGCGTGTAATGACCCGCATTGCGACCCGCCCGCCCTACACACTGGGGTTTCTGTATCAGAAGCTGGATGAGCTGATTGGAGCGGGTGCATGGACGTGCTCCATCACATACCCGCTCTACGAGCTGAGGCTTGCGACGAGCGCAAAGAACCAGTCGTACTACGATGAGGTGACGCACCTGATCAACAAGATCAAGCCTGCACACATCGTCTTTATCAGTATGCCGTACCTCAAGACCGGGATCCTGATCACGGAGCAGGTCGATGTGCAGAAATACGATTATAAGTATCGTCTGGGCGGCTGGGCCCTTGGGAAAAAGCCGTTTGCCGAGCTTGGAGGATGGACGACCGTAAAGGCTGCGGCCTCACCGACATTGACGCAAGCGCTCCTTCTGGACGTGGCCCACAAGGCGGCAGAGCTTGCCACGACGGCACGGCTCAACCGCGCAGCGACCGTGAAACCGCTGAAAAGCGTCATTGCATCTGCGACACTGCAGGTGGGTTCTGAAATGCTGATGATCGCGGGTGAGAATCTGAAGTTGGAAGCATCCATTGAACCGGAGGCAGGTAATTCAACCGTCACGCACTACGAGATACTGAACGATGCCGGAGAGGTGCTGTATTCCTCGGATTGCTATTTTGGCGTTACCGAAAAAACGGACGTGGACGTAAATCTCTCTATTCTGGAGGGGGCGGACACCGTGCTGGCAAACGGAAGCCGGTATCACTATCTTCTGGGCAGCTGGCTTTTGGGCAAGGATGCCTTTGCGTCACCGGGACAAAATAATTTTGTCCCGGTGACGGCCTCCGCGCCCGATTCTGCATCTGTGACCCCGCTGTTTCTGGCAAGCCTTGCCTCGTACCTGGCGGATCACATCAACATGGTGCAGCTGAACGGCGATTATACCGTTCCGAACCTCGCAAAGAGCCTTTCCGGTGCGGCAGTCACGCTGCAGTATGAGCTTCTGCCATCGGAAAAGATCACAAAAGTCTCTGCCATCTCCGCACAAGATGCGTTCGGAGCCGCCCTCACACAGGACGATGTCAGCATCGAAACCACGACCAGAACAAAGTTCAAACACGTCATTATCTTCAAGGAGGGAACATTGCTTTATGGCGGATGATATCCTGAAAAACATTCCTCTTCCCGCTGATCTTCCGGAAAACTGGACATCCGGCCAGATCGTCGCCCCGACCGGCGCTGAGGCTGGTCTGGACGAGCAGCACGGGTACAACTACCTTATGAAACAGGTCAATAACGCGCAGAAGGCGGCGAATTTGCTGAACAAGGTCAAAGCAGACTCCGTCGATCCACACGATCTTTTTATTCCAATTACGGGGTGGCAGACAGACACAGAAGTTGCAGAGTACCCGCATTACATTGATATTACAGCAGATGTTACGTCCACGACTGTGGTATCTGTCAGTATTGACCCTGCAAGCGCAGACGTAGCCGGTAAAGCTATGCTTGTAAACCCCGAAACTCGAACCGGAGCTATCCGTATCCGTGCACACAACATTCCGAGTGCGGAAATTTCCGCCCGGTGGTATCCCATCAAGTATGGCGGCCAGTTCTATGGTGACGGCTCAATCTATTCCAACTTCCTGCTTGCGGCACATCCTGTAGGCAGTATCTATCAGACCATCAGCCCTGAAAACCCGTCCGTAACTTTTGGCGGCGGCACGTGGGAAAAGATTGCGCAAGATAGGGTGTTAATGGGCGCAAGCAACACGCACACAGCTGGTACAACGGTAGAGGCTGGTCTGCCGAATATTAAAGGCGGTTTTGGGTTTAGCTCCTACTCAGGCTCTGGAGGATGGCTTTCTGTCGCTAGTGCTACAGGCGCTTTCACAGGTAGAGATGGTTTTGGCACTGTGGCTCAAGCAGGTACTGCTGGCGTTAGAGGAGCCGTAGCTGTTGACCTTGATGCTTCCAAGTCGAGCCAAATCTACGGCGCTTCCGCCACCGTCCAACCCCCGGCATACTTTACTTACATTTGGCTTCGTACCGACTGAAAGGAGAAAAAATGGCACTAGGAGAACTCAAAAACGGCATTGGCCCTGATGCCTATGCTATCTATCAGCAAGTCCTTGCGGCGGTAGTCG
>OGYH01000428.1_pt1 | contig 45064 bp, 33 predicted proteins | sample 1576511 | NCBI WGS metagenome assembly OGYH01 (sample SAMEA3541522, study PRJEB24748) | human gut metagenome | biome: human gut; feature: human-associated habitat; material: faeces | place: China | collected 2012
AGGGAATTTCGCCCAAGGAGACCATCTCGATAAGATCTTCGGTAGCAATGGAGTCATTTTCCACTTTTTGGATATGGATTCCTCCGCCGAGTTCCTCATCCAAGTTCTTCAGTCGTTCGGAGTATTTGGTGTTAGGCTTTACGTAAACATTCTTATCGATTAATTGAGTGACATCGGTAAGAAGCTTATCGCCTTTATTGGCCCGTTGTATCAATACTTGACTGGAGATATCCTCCCGGCCGCAATAAATGAGATCTTAACAATATCAATGTTTGTCATTTCGTTGTGACCACCTACATTGTAAACTTCGCCTACACGTCCTTTGTGGATGATCAGGTCGATCGCGCGGCAGTGATCCTCTACATACAGCCAGTCACGTACATTTTCACCCTTTCCGTAAACAGGAAGTGGTTTGTCATTTAATGCGTTGGCGATCATTAACGGAATCAGTTTCTCCGGGAAATGATATGGTCCGTAGTTATTGGAGCAGCGGCTGATAGATACAGGCAGTCCGTAGGTTCTGTGGTAAGCCAGTACCAGAAGGTCTGCAGAAGCCTTGGAAGAGCTGTAAGGGCTGCTTGTGTGGATCGGAGTTTCCTCTGTGAAGAACAGGTCAGGTCTGTCTAATGGAAGATCTCCGTAAACTTCATCAGTGGATACCTGATGATAACGCTTGATACCGTATTTGCGGCATGCATCCATAAGAACAGCAGTACCGATGATATTTGTGGTAAGGAAAACTTCCGGGTTTTCGATGGAGCGGTCAACGTGACTCTCTGCTGCGAAGTTTACAACCATATCAGGGTGTTCTTCTTCAAAAAGTTTGTAAACTGCTTCGCGGTCGGTGATGCTTTCTTTTACGAAACGGAAATTTGGGTTGTCCATGACAGGTGCAAGAGTGGAAAGGTTTCCTGCATAGGTCAGACAGTCCAGACAGATGATGCGGTAATCCGGGTATTTTTTTAACATGTGAAAAATAAAGTTGCTTCCGATAAATCCGGCACCGCCGGTTACGATAATGTTCATAGTGATTCTCCTTAAAAAATATATAATATGAATATCTGTAAGATTCTGTTATAGAGTCAGGCAGATAAAATTATCCGCCTTGCTGCATGGCGGGTGATATATCAAATAACTGTTTGAAAATTTGATATATCACTCACTTGACTGCGAATTCGCTTGTACAGGTCTAAAAGCTTCGGTTAGTGCAATACATCCAGATATTTACCGTCCAGAACGTCTTTTAAGTACTGACCATACTGATTTTTCTTCAGTATTTCATAAACCTTCAGCACATCTTCCTTTGTAATCCAGCCATTGAGATATGCAATCTCTTCCAGGCAAGCAATCTTACGATGCTGATGTGTCTCAACTGTTTTCACAAAATTTGTCGCATCAACAAGACTCTCATGAGTACCTGTATCAAGCCATGTAAATCCCTGTCCGAGAAGCTCCACATTCAAGTTACCTTTCTCAAGATATACTCTGTTCAAATCTGTGATCTCCAACTCTCCACGGGCACTTGGTTTCAGATTCTTCGCATACTCTACAACCTTGTTGTCATAAAAATACAAACCTGTTACACAGTAATTGCTCTTTGGTTTCTCCGGTTTTTCTTCGATAGAAATTGCTTTTCCTGTCTTGTCAAATTCAACGATACCAAAACGCTCCGGATCATCTACATAATATCCAAATACAGTAGCTCCCTTTCCGGTCTCTGCATTCTCAACAGCAGCTTTCAGACGTTTATTCAGTCCATGACCTGCAAAAATGTTATCTCCGAGAACCATTGCTACTGTATCATCACCGATGAATTCTTCTCCGATGATAAATGCCTGAGCAAGTCCGTCCGGGCTTGGCTGTACTGCATAAGACAGATTCACACCAAACTGATGTCCGTCTCCCAACAGTTCTTGGAATCTTGGTGTATCCTGTGGTGTTGAGATGATCAGGATATCACGAATGCCTGCGTTCATCAGCACTGACATTGGATAATAGATCATCGGCTTGTCATAGATTGGCAGTAACTGCTTTGATGTTACCATTGTTAATGGATACAGACGTGTGCCTGAACCACCTGCTAAAATAATTCCTTTCATTTCAGGAACCTCCTCGTTTTGTATAAATAGGTTATCAAGTTCTTCACTTTCTATTCTAGTCTCCATGTTCCGTGTTAATTAGATTATAAAAGGTGACCTTAGGTCACCTTCAAGTACTTTTTTGATTTTTTTGTAACTTTCCTGTAATATTTAAGAAGTTCTTAAGAATTACGGCTCATCGCTGATCATAACTTTAATTTTCCGTAATCAAACAACTGCTTCAATCAACAGCTTCTCTCCTAACACCACTTCTTTTACACCAATCTTCTTATTCTTATTAAAATTAAAGCTCAGCATATATCCCTTATCCACATGATAATACTCCAGATAATCCGAAAGTTGCTTTTCTCCTCTTTCATTGTAGGCATTCCCATGCCATATCTTCATCTCAATGATATACTGCTGTCCCAAATAATCAATGATCATATCCGTCTGTTCATCATTCCTTGTTCTTGCCTCAATATAATAATTCCCTGTTCCATTAATGATCGGTTTCAAAAAAAGCATAAAATATCTCCGGCCATCCGCTTCCAGAAATTTTTCATCTCTATCACCGTAAATGTCGTCAAAATATTCTACAAACTTTTCAAGAATACGCCGCATATCCAACGCACCATCATGTATAAACTGATTTTTTAATCTCGCTCCTTCTCTATAGACATCCTTCTCCTGTTCATCTGTTGACATAAGAAACATATTGTAAAGACGTGTTTCAAATATACGGTTTGCAATATAGACATTTCCATTTCGAACTTTTATAAATCCAAACATTTCAGCCATATCTATTCCACTGTCATCCGGATTATAACCTATATTTTCACCTCTGAACAGCAATCTGTAAATCAGATTTTTCACTCCCGGATATTCATTCAATTTTCCGATTAAAGATTCAAATAATGGATTTTTATCATTCAACAACATTTTTACAGCAGTCAGCACATCCTGTTTACACCATGCTGTCTTGCTTTCACCTTTGATATCTTCATCTATCATTTTACATAAACATGACACAAGATACGGATATCCTGATGTATAAGAATAAATCATTTCTGCAATCTCCACTACATCCATTCCTGTCTGATAATCCTGTTCATATTCATTCAGCATTCCCGATATATCGTCTACTGAAAAATTCATATCTATCTTAAATTTCGCCGCTATATTCCACGGACTGTTCGTCTTATGATTTTCTTCCGGCCTGATCTTACTTTTTACATTTCTCACGTCGTATACTCCTGCAAGTATCACTGACCGAAATGTAGGCATCTGCATCCTACGCAGATAATATGCACGCAGTTGAGCCAAAAAATCAACAAACACCTGATTATTTGTAGCTGTATCAACTTCATCAATAATCAATACCAGCGGTTTTTCCGAAATTCTGCACCACTGCAACAACGTACGAAACAGCACTGATAAGGTTACATTCCTCTCTTTTCCATCCGCCAAATGTAACAAAGTACTTCTGATATCTTCTGGTATATCGTATTCTGATATCAATATCTCGTTTGAAAACGCAGCAACAAATTTTTCTTCATTCTCAAAATCTCCATAACTGATTGTCTGAAAATCAAGACTGATCACCTTATAATCACTTTTCAAATATTCTGCCAAAGCAGCCAGCAATGTTGTCTTTCCATACTGTCTTGCCCTGTTAATTGTAAAGTACTCTCCGGCATCTACCATTTTTTTAATCTCTGATAGACGTTCCGATAAATCTATCATATAGTGTATTTGCGGATTACAACTCCCATTTACATTAAAAAACTTTTTCAACTCTGCCACCTGCCGATCTTCACCAACACTCTACATTTTTTTATACTTACTTTTATTATGCACGATATTTCTATTATTCTCAACCATTATATCCAACAAAAATCCCGGCATCTTTCGTAATGTGGAACCCGCCTTTCGTCTTCTTCCGCACATAAGACTGGAACTCCTTGTAATGATCCAGAATGTACTGTCCCTGATTCCCATGGCACGACAAGATATAAGAAATCAATGGCTCCGGTTCCGGCACGATAAGCGAATCCTCATACCGCCTCCACTCTATCTTTTCAAAATCCTTCTTAAGAATCTCTTCTCCGTTCTCTTTTCCAAAACGCTCGTACAGATTCTTTGCTGCCAGTACGATCCGGTCATCGAACTTCTGTACCAGTTCACTCACTTCTCTCATATGATCATTGCCATATGTACTGCAGACAAATCTTCCTCCCGGCTTCAATACACGTTTTGCTTCCTTGCAGACTTTCGGAATATCCTCGCAATAAAACAACACATGATTGGCAATTACAAGATCAAATGAATCCTCATCATAAGGTATTCTTCCCGCATCAAATACACGGAATCTGAACCTGCTGTCGTCTGCACCGATCGTACGCCTTGCATCTCTTAACATTCCATCCGATATATCTGATACTACAATCTCCGTCTGTTCCGGGATCTTATCCCTGTCCACGTTCCAGAGTGTACCATCTCCACATCCCAGCTCCAGAACCTTCATTCCCGGCTTTAATTCCAGTTGTTCGAAAATCCATGGAAACCATCCTTTCGTATTCTGTGAATACAGACTGTGTAGGTTAATTCTTGCGGAAATGTTTGACGCATCCTGATACTGGTTCTTCATACTTTTCTCCATGCCTGTCAGATGAATCAGATTCAACATCTGGCTCCAGTCGATGGAATGTTCTTTCTGTATCAGATCCGACGTATCCTGAATTGCCTGTTCCACCAGCTGCATCTGTTCGATACGGTCACGGACTAATTTCAACTGAATATTAAGAGAATTGAGCATGAAGTGATAGTCTGCATCATCGATCGTCATATCACGGATATCGTCCAGCGAAAATCCCAGATATTTCAAAAGTAATATCTGCTGCAGTCTGGCGAAGTCTTCGTCTGTGTAGAATCTTGCGCCCGCTTCTGTGACGTAAGATGGTTTTAATATATTCTGTTTGTCATAATAGCGAATTGTCCGCAGGGTCACGTGGGCCATGCGGGCAAATTCACCGGATGAATAGTAGCCTTCTTTTTTCATCTTTCTACTTTTTCACAAATCTCCTGTCTGTATTTCCAGGAGCTACCTCCCCTCTATTCAAAACTACAATGCGAATTGCTTCTAGGTGCTTAGAAAGACCTTCTGTTCCTGCTTCCTCTCCATTTTTTGCCCAATCTAAACAGCCATAATCCTGAGCATGCACTTGGTAATAAATGTCATATTTATCCGCATCTTTCCCTGACAGATAGATTTTACTCTCTTCCAGCCTCTTTGCCTTTCCTTTTGTTCCAGCCAACTGACCATTTTCCTTTTCTCTCTGCCAACCGATATCCTGTACATGAGTACAATACCTAACCTTTACATTTGGAATAGATAGTATATTAATACGAATCCCCTCCAATCTCTTTGCTTTTCCTACACTTCCAGACAAATTATCAACCTTAAATTCATTACCAAACTGTGCGAATTGGTCAGACTGATATACTTCATTTTGAATCCCCCACATCATAATCTCTCTTGAAACAAGTTCACTTAATAATGGTCTGCATTTCAAGAAATTCTGTATATATGTTGACATATTTTCCTCCGTTGGTTTGGTTTCTTGTAAACGACTATACCTTTTAGCATATCTTATATATTAATTCAAGAATTTCTTTTTTTCTTACAGCTTGTTGATATTTTTTCTAAAATTCTTCGGAAAATTTCTTTCTTAAGCTCTTTCAATGATGCTTGAGTAATACTTTTCTTTTTTTCTTTTTGATATAAATCATTTAATAAATTTTGTCCCGCATCTGCGCGATTTATTCTTTTTACGACATTAGCTATAATGTCCTCATATTCTTCTATACATTTTGCCAATTCATTTTCACTCGGAACATATTTAGATTTTTCAAAATCAGCCGGCTCATCACAAACAGAATCTATCATTTTTATCCATTTACCAACAATATTCTCTTTTGAAAATCTTTTTGCCAATTCTCTTGATTTTTCACTCATCACATCCCATTTTTCTTTATTAGAAATAATTTCTATAATTTTATTAGCCGCCTTTTTTTCTCCCTTTTCATCTGACTTATCAAACAGATATCCATTTTCACCATCCGTAATAATATCCTCTATTCCCAAATAATATTTAGCAACTACTGGCACTCCAAAGCATCCCGCTTCATTTAAAACCATCCCAAATCCTTCTGCATCGGATGAAAACAAAAACACTTTAGCCTTCTTATAATACTCTTCAATATGTTCTTTTTCTCCTTCAAAAGTAACTGATGTACTATCGATTTTCAGCCTTTCTAATTCCTCAGACAGTCCTATCCCATAAATTGTTTCATATTCTACCGGTCCAACTACCACTAATTTGATAGTTTTATCCATCTCATGAACTTTTGCAAATATACTTAATATTTGATCTAAACGTTTTATCGGATCGTCAAATCTTGCTACTGTAAGAATTACCTTTTCCCGTTCTTCCCATGGAATCCGATTCTGTTCTTCATATGAATTTATATTCCCGATTGTTACAACTTTCCGTCCCGATGATTTTTGGCATAAGTAGGAAGAAATATTCGTCAGCCAAACTACTATATCTGGATACTTTATATTATCATTCCTTTTTTCTATTATTTTAGACAAATATGCTTCATGCATGTACGGCTGAAACCATTGATAATGATTTATCATAATAGATTTTATTCCTTCTTTTTTCAATTCCTTATATGCGGATAAAAAATCGATATTCAAATTTGCATTTCCAATAAACACTTTTGCATTTACACTCTTTGCAGCCGCTATCATTTGTTCTGATAGCGACTTATCATTTTCCTCATGTAATTCAATTTTTCTAATTTCTTCTGACACTAAAAAAGACCTTTTTTCCTTTTGTTCTGGTACAACCAACACAACATTGTATTTTTCCAGTAGTGCCTCCATTATTCTGCCTAGTACTTTTTCAACGCCTCCAACGACCCAGTTATCATATCCAAAAACTATTACTGGCTTTTTTTCATTTGTTATCATATACTCTTTATCCTTTTCGTTTATTTTCTAAAACACGAACTTATTTTTCGTAATGGTCTTGTCACTTTCCAGCTTGTAGAGTTCTTATATTCCAACACAAGATTGCTCAATTCTTTTGTTTTCCTGAATAATTTTTCTTTTTCGTCATTTAGATTCCTGCAACTCCTATTTAACGTTTCACATTCATTTTGATATTCTTTAAGTTGCTTTTCTAAAACATAATCAAAATAAACCTCTTTTCCTGTTAGATCATAAAAATCCTTTATTGAAAAATCAAACTTATTTTCAAGTAATTCTATATATCTTTTTTCTTGCAACAACTCCATGAAATACTCTATTCCTACAGATGAAATATTATTTGATGGATTACATGGACTACACAGCAAAAAAGCCTTTTCACAATTCAAATCCTCCTTTGTTGAAGAATTTTCATTTTTAAAATATTTTTTAAATGTCCGTTTAAATAACTCTTCCGACATATTGTCAAAAAAATGTTTACGTATATCAAAATACTCATTGCCCGTGCGAATAGCGTTAATATCTCCTGTATTGCTATTATTGGTATTATCAGAATATCTCCTCATCTGCACTAATTTTTTCTTTATACTCGCCATTGGCCATATTTTTGCAATTCGAATCCAATAATCAAAATCATGCAATTGTCGATAACATACATTAAATTTACCAATCGTTCTCATTATTTCTGTTTTCATAAGCACTGACGACATCGGTAAACAATTTCCTAAAAAGAAAAATGTTTCTAACCATTCCTCTTGCTTCTCATATTTTACAGCATACAGACGTTCTAATTCTGAATCAATTATTCTATCCTCTTCATCAATAATATCCACATGTGTAAAACATATTTTAAACTCATTATTATTTTCTAAAAAGTCTATCTGTGTCTGCAATTTATCATTTTTCCAAATATCATCACTATCAATACGTGCAAAATATTCTCCTTTCACTTTTTCCATGCCGAAATTTGTGACCATACAGATTTGCTTATTTACTTTTTGTTCATATAACTCAATTCTCGGATCTTCTATACTGTTTATAATTTCAACTGAATTATCAGTCGATCCATCATCGACAATAATCAATTGAAGTTTCGAATACGTTTGCTCCAACACGCTTCTTATCGATTTTTCAATTGTGTCCGCATGATTATAATTAACCATCAATACACTTACAAGATCTTTTTTCATTATTGTTCAATTCCTCTCTGTCAACACATATATATTATATTTCATGCTCTATTCTTTAATTTTACAATATTATTGTAAATATCTCTTTAAAATTCAAACATATAATCTGGATAATCATTATGCCCTGTCTCTAAACTATTCCCATCAACAGTTATTTTTATTCTATCAGCCCGATATGCTTTTATAAATGTATTGCAGATTCCACCAACAACATAATACTCCTGTGTTGAACCACATGACATAATATACTCTTTGAATTTTTGATCAAAATCAATGTCTATACTCTGCATTCCGTCGACTTCCGATACTTCAAATTTATTAATCTTTATATCTTTATCTATTACCCCTTTATCCGTTAAAGCATTCAATATATTTTCCGGTGTAAGTTCTTTTATTTTTACCATATCCGCAGTAAAAGCAGTTGCATCATCATTACTGTAAAACACACTGATTGTAACTTCTTTTTTTGTTTCCGTTTCTGATTTTGATTCTTTATTTTCGTCACTTTCACTTGTTGTATCATTATCCTGCGTTTCTTTCTCTTCTTTTTCTTCTTCCTCTTTGCCAGAATTCTTCTTCGTATTGATTTCTAATTTTTCTGCCTGCTTTTTATCTTGTCCATTTTTCGAAATGTCATTTGTTTTTCCGCTTTCATTACATGCAGTTAATATTGCTATACTCAATATCGTAATTATAAATATTCTTTTCTTCATGTTTCCACACCTCCCCATGCTTTCTTCATTTATCAGACTTATATTTCTATTATAAAATAATTCCTGACTTTTCACAATGAAAAGTCAGGAATATGCATCTTAACTATTTAAACAATCTATATAAGAATTTAACAAAAAATACAATATATAACACAAACAGTAATACTACGCAAAATGTCTCCATATCAAAACGGTTCGTTACTGTTTTTGCAATCAATGTACCATCAACATTATTACCGTTAATTAAAAGTTCAGTTCCTTTTTCTGTCTTTGGTTCGTAAGAGAAGCCAACTCCTAAGGTTTTCTCAAGATCACCGTCCGGATTTTCTACATACAGAGTATATGTGTTTCCTTTACATTCTGAAATCCTGTCAAATTTGAAAACATTAAACTTACTATTTTTAATGTCTGTTAATTTTAATTCAGATTCTGCTACAATCTTGCCTGTCTTATCATCTTTTAATGAAATCTTTACTGTAGAATCTGCCGGTGCTCCTTGTATGGAACATTTGATTGTTATTCCATCTAGATAGTCCTCTTCCGACACAAATTTCTGTTCAATTTTTCCCGAAAGTACTCCGGTCCCCATATATTTACTGGTATCTACTCTGTTATCATACAAAATATGCGTTTTGGCAATATGTGCATATAAAAAGCTAAACATTATAATTACAACTATGCCAATAACCCATTTCATTATTTTCTTCATTATTGGTCTCCTTTATGAATTTTTATATTCACTACAAATTGGCTCCGCATCTCCAAATCGTTTTAAAACTCCATGATCCAACCAAACAACTTTATTACATATTGATTCTACCTGTTCAATACTGTGTGAAACGAAAAGAATCGTTGTTCCTCTGTCCATCATACTTCTGATTCTTGCTTCACATTTCTGCTGAAATCTGAAATCTCCAACTGAAAGAACTTCATCTACAATCATAATGTCCGGTGTCCCAATCGTCGCAATCGCAAACGCCAGTCTGGATACCATTCCTGATGAAAAGTTCTTAACCGGAACATCCATAAAGTTTTGTAATTCTGAAAATTCTACAATCTCATCATAATATGAATTCATCATCTCCCTTGAATATCCCAACAGCGCTCCATTCAGGAAAATATTCTCTCTCGCAGTTAAATCAAAATCAAAGCCTGCTCCTAATTCGATCAGTGGTGCAACCGTTCCAAACACGCTTACAGATCCCTTAGTTGGTTTCAATACTCCTGCAATCGTCTTTAACATCGTACTTTTTCCACTACCATTCAAACCGATCAACCCTAACGACTCTCCCCGGTATACTTCAAACGACACATCTTTTAATGCCCAGAATTCATTATATGCGACTTGCTTTTTTAAACTCTTTATAATATATTCTTTCAGACTGTCAAACTTCTCAGACGCAAGATTAAATTTCATAGATACATGATCTACTTTAATAATTAATTCTTTCTCCATGTCATACTCCTAAATATTTAAAATAAACTGATCCTGATTTCTATAGAATACATAGAATCCAATAATCAAGAATACAACGGTTTCCACAACTGCAACAATCAGCTGGCCTATACTGAACACCATGTTATTGATCATTACATCTCTGAACATCATCAGAATATTTGTCAATGGATTTAGCATAACAATCTTATATAACCATCCCGGTAAAATTGACATTGGATAAATCACAGGTGTCAAATAAGTCAATGCTGTCAGGAATACAGAGTACAAATGCATAATATCTCTAAACTTAACTGTGACTGCTGATAAGATCATACCAACCCCTAATGAGAACAATACTAATAACATCAACGGAATTGGTGACAACATTACTGTCCAGTGTAATTCTGAACGCATAGCCATCATAACCAGAAGTAATGCAGTAAATGAAGCCATCAGATTAATAAAGCTTGAAAATACTCTAGAGATAACAAATAAGTATTTCGGTACATATACCTTTTTGATCAATGCTGCATTTCCGGTAATTGCAGACATTGCACTCGATGTAGATTCACTGTAAAAGTTAAATACAATCTGTCCACTTAATAAATACAGTGGGAAGTTTTCAACATCAAATTTAAACAAATTTGAAAATACTACAGATAAGATAATCATCATAAGCAATGGATTTAACAATGTCCACAGCACACCCAAAACCGATCTTCGATATTTAATTTTAATATCTCTTGAAACCAATTCACTTAAGAGCGGTCTGAATTTCAAAAAATTTTGTATATATCTTGACATATTCTCCTCCAAAAATCATTATTTACAAACGACAATATATTCTAGCATATTCTTTTCTAAATCTCAACCTATTAGCAATATTCTGATAATTAATTGTATAATTCTTACCAAAATAATAGGCGGCTGATGTATTTCATCAACCACCTATATTCATTATTAATGATATACTACCACTGTACTTCCTGTTGGAATAGTATCATAAATCCATTTTGCATTATTAATATTTAATCTGACACATCCATGTGAAAGTGGCATTCCCAGTCTTCCATCCATTAATGTTCCATTTTTATTGTACAAAACTGAATGGAACAAATAATTTCCTCTGAACTGTGTATACCAGTAACATCTCGCCGAACCCGAATCAAAATAGTAACCTTTACTTCCCACCTGGAATGTTCCTTCCACAGTTGGTGTACTTGGTGCTCCATCTGAGCAGTCCCAATACTGGATGCAGCGCCAGTTACCCTGCCATCCCTGATAGATTCCTACTTTATGTGTACTTCTGTTTACCAGTAACAAGTATGGGGTTCTGCTTGAATACATATTTGCTTTTGCATTCATAAACTGCTGTGCTGTCTGGATTCTTTCCAGTGAGTAGCTTGTTGAACCAACTGCACTTCTTACACCATTTTTTGTAACATAAGCATGTGTATTGTATTTTCCACCATGCTTATGATTATTGCTGTCTACAGTAACACTCCATGTGCCGTTTCCTCTGTTAACGCCACTATACCAAACGATATCATCCTGACCGTTTGTTTCGCTCCATGTAGGGAAAAGTACTTGTTCTCCATCAGCTCCCAAAAGCCATATTTCTCTTTGCGTTCCACTTACATATCTATTATATATATAATTCTCCGCATTGATCATTTGAGAAGTTCCACCTACACCCGAAAAAATGCCATTTCCCATAGTTGCATAAACATTTATCTTATAATTTCCAAAATGATAAGCATGGTTCTTCACGTTCATTATAGCAGAATATATTCCTTCTGTTTCTTTTATTGCCGTATACCAAACAATATCACTCTGATTATCTGCACACCACATAGGAATTTGCACTGTTTGTACACCAGATGGTGCAAACACACCTGAAACAGTCACTTTAAAAGTTCCCTTGTTTCCATTTACTTCTGAAACCTGTATTCCTGCACACTTCGTTGTCTGGCTGACATTAAATGTAGTGCTTGCAATTCCCTGCAATTCATTATTCTGGGTTATATAATAGGCATTAACATTATACTCTCCTAATTCTTTATGGTTTGTAATAGATACTTTCAACCTATAATTATGTTCTCCTGAATTTTCAGCTGTGTACCATCTGAGATCATTCTGTCCACCTGCATTTCCCCAAACGGCAAAAAGCACACCTTTTTCTCCGCCCGGAACTTTCAGATTATTCAAATTCAATTGATACACTCTCTCAGAACCGTCTATATCTTTCGCTGTAAGATTATCATAATCCGGCGACATATCACACCGCGTTCCCTCAACTCCCGTAAGCATTCCTGTAATATCTGTCATATATACATCAATCCAGTATATTCCACTATGATACTTATGATTCTTTATGTTCGTTTCCACAACATATTCATTTTTGTCATTCTTTTTGGCCGTATACCATACCAAATTGCCCTGATTTTTATCAGACCAAATTGGAATCAATACATTCTTTATCAATCCGGCATTCTTATTAACTGGAATTGTTATCTTTAACTTACCGCTTTCCTTATCTGACTCCACTTGCATTTTTCCCAATTCTGGTGATTGAACAGAAATATTAGTATTTCCTAACCCCATTAAATTTCCATTTGGTTGAACCGCATACGCATTAATCCAATATTTCCCTAAACCTTTATGTTTAGAAACATCCAAATTTATTTCATATTGATCTTTTGCCTTCTTTTTAGCTGTGTACCAAATCAAATCATCTTGTCCATTGACCTCACTCCATATCGGAACCAAAACACTTGTCGCTCCCCCAGGAACTTCAAAATCTTTTATGGTCACAAGATAATTTAATCCATCTTTTTCTTTGATATCTATGTTTCCCTTATTTAACATCATTTCAGTTTCCAGACTGCTTACACCATATTGTCTTCCCGTCACATCTGTAATATAAACACCAACATTATATTTTCCAAGAGAATATTTGTGGTTCTTTATGTTCACATCTACCACATATTCATCACTATCCGACATCTTCTTGGCCGTATACCAAACTAGATCATCCTGTCCATTCACGTCACTCCATACCGGAACCATTATATTATCAATATATTCCGCATTTTTAATATCTGATAACCTTATTAAAAATGTACCACTTTCCTGATTTTTATCCGCAACTTTTATTGTTCCAATCTCGGGATTATTGACAGAAAATTCTGATATTCCTAATTTAATTAAATTCCCCGTTTTGGTTTCTCCATAAACGTGAACATTATATTTCCCCAATCCTTTATGATTACGAATATCTACAGTTAACGAATAATGATTTTCATCTAATTTTTTAGACGTATACCAAATCAAATCATCCTGTCCATTTATATCACTCCATACAGGTATTAATACGTTTTTAATGCCTCCTGGTATTCTCACATTATCCACGTTAATGTCTATTTTTAATCTGTCTTTTTCATTTTGTTTAATCTCAGTTTCGATATCCTTTTTTTCAAACTCAAAAGATGTTCCGGCAATGCCAATTTGCACACCATCAGTATTAATTGCATACACACCTACATTGTATTTTTCTAACTGATATTTATGATTAGCCACACTGTCTCTTACTACATATTGATTTTTATCATTTTTTGTTGCAATAAACCACTGCAAATCATCTTGCCCATTTGTATCACACCAAACAGCCATCAACACTTGGCTTATCTTTTCCTCATTCTGTAGATCAGATAATATAATTGAAAACGTTCCATCCGTTTCATCAATATCTTCTATCGTCACCTTGCCAGTTATAGCAGCCTTATCCACTTGTACAGTTTCCTGTTCCTGTAATCCGTCATTCGCTGTTATCTGTTCTTGCTTCTGTGCATAACCAATATCCTCATCTGTCACACTTTCGCCAGCAACTACCTGTCCTTTTTCATCATCAGGTGCATCAGCATAACTAACTACAGTTCCAACTGCCAGGCAAAACATTAAGCTTGCAATAGCAATCAATCTTTTTTTCATACAGCCACCTCTTTTTCACCTTTCATTCCTCGAATTCTAAAAATATTTGCTGAATAAAAATATTTTCAGATTTTATAAAATAATCATATCATCTTTTTCCATATTTGAAAACAAAAAATGTCTTGTAAAATGCTTTACTTGCATTTTACAAGACATTTCTTTTAATGTATCTTTAAATTTTTTATCATATTCAATAATTTCTCCGCGTATCCCGCATCTGTAGCCCAACCTATTCCATATGGATTGTTCGCTTTACTTAACCATTGTACATAAGGCGCCTTATTTCTCAACCAACTCCCCCATCGTGGATCAACACATGGATTATTCAATGCTACATCACTTGCGTAACATTTCAAATGCTGTATCTGTGCTCTAATCCCTTCACGCACATCACTGAATTCATTTCCCGGGACACCTCCTGTTGCACCTATGCCGGCAAAATTATACTGATTAGGTTTTACGTCCCCACCAAACTTTAAAAATCCGGTTTCTAGCATAGCCTGTGCAAATGCAACCTCTACACGAACACCTTCTGCTTCTGCTTCTTGCTTAAAAATTGTACAATAGATTTCTATATTAGCAGCTCCTCCTTTTGCCAATATTCCATTATATTGACTCAAGCTACCCGAATACTGATCATATGTCAGATTATTCTTTTTATAATATGCAACCATCTGAGCAATCGTTACATCCGAATGTCCCATTATTGCATATAATCCTGTATTTTTTATTTCCTGCGTGCAGCCACCAATTCCTACTTGCATCCCGTTTCCGGTTTCCAAATAAACATTTATTTTATATGTTCCCGTATGCTTTGTATGATTTGTTATATTCACAGTAGCTTTGTATGTTGTACTATTAATTTTTGTTGCCTGATACCATACCAAATCGCTTTGGTCACTTGCACACCAAACAGGAACCATCACAGCCTCTACACCAGATGCTGACTTAATATTATTTATCGTTACATTGAAGGTTCCACCACTCTCGTTGTACTCAGATACACTTATTATCCCTGTTGGTCTACTTACATTAAAGGTTGTTGTCTTTGTCTTTACACTTCCATTTGCCAGTGTAATATACGCATGCACATTATATGTCCCAAGGGTTCTGTGGTCCCTGATCTTCACTGTCTTTGTCCATGTACCGGCATTCTTCTTCTCTGCCCCGTACCAAACCAGATCATCCTGGCCTCCCTGTACACTCCATACTGCAAACTGTACCTGACGGATATTTCCATATACTCCTGCGTTTGTCAGACTTATTTGAAATTCTTTCTCTGTTCCTGCTGCATCTTTTGCTTCCAGATATATATTCGGTGCTTTCATCTGACAGCTGCCTGAGGTGATTCCTGTCTGAATTCCATTTCCATCTACGATATAACATGCAATCTGGTAAGTTCCTTCATTGTAATTATGGTTTCCCATATCAATTGTTATCTTATAGGTTCCATTTGACTGTTTTTGAGCCGTATACCATACTAGGTCACTTTGATTCCCCTGGCTCCATACCGGAATCAATACTGCACTTATTCCTGATTTACTCTGGATATTACTTACGGTTACTTCTGCAGTTCCTTTTTCCTTATCCTGTGCACCTACCGTCAATTTTACTGTCGGCCGGCTTACATTGAAAGTTGTTGTCTTTGTCTTTACACTTCCATTTGCCAGTGTAATATACGCATGCACATTATATGTCCCAAGGGTTCTGTGGTCCCTGATCTTCACTGTCTTTGTCCATGTACCAGCATTCTTCTTCTCTGCCCCATACCAGATCAGATCATCCTGGCCTCCCTGTACGCTCCATACTGCAAACTGTACCTGACGGATATTTCCATACACCGATGCATTACCCAAGGTAATCTGAAATTCCTTTTCTGTTCCTGCTGCATCTTTTACGTTTAAATATGTATTTGGCAGTTTCATCTCACATGTAGTAGAAGCAATTCCCGTCTGAATTTCATTTCCGTCTACAATATAGCATGCAATTCGATAGGTTCCTTCATTATAATTATGATTTCCCATATCGATTGTAATCTTATAGCTTCCATTTGACTGTTTTTGAGCCGTATACCATACCAAATCACTTTGATTTTCCTGACTCCATACCGGAACCAACACTGAATTTATCCCTGATTTGCTTTGGATATTACTTATTGTTACTTCTGCTGTTCCATTTGAATCATTTTGTTTTTCCACCGTAAGCTTCGCTGTTGGTTTCGTAACATTAAATGACATTGCTTTTAAGAATACACTTGTTCCATCGTTCAGTACTGCATAAGCATGTACATTATATTTTCCATATCTTTTATAATTCTTTACAGTAATATTTGTTGACCAGACATTTCCACTTTTTGTTCCTGTATACCAGTTCAAATCATCTTGTCCGTTTTGATCACTCCATACAGCAAACTGAATTCGATTTAACGTATCTGGAACATTTGTAATTTCCGCAGAAGCCTTAATTTTTTTTTCTTCTCCTGTTGTATCCTGAACTTTACAACTTGCACTACTATTGTACATATTACAGGTCATTGTTTGTACACAAGTTACTTTTTCATTCTTATCACATTTATAAATGTGTATATTGTATATTCCATCTGCATTTTTGTAATTAGTCGTATTATAATTAATCTCTACATCATTTCCTGATTGCTTATTAACTATAGTCCATAAATTATTTGGATCTTGACCGTTTTTATTTGACCAAACAGCAACTCTGTAACTTTCACCATCTGAAAGCTTTCCATTTATCTTTACCGTAAATGTTTTTGCAAAATCATTTTTCTTTATAACTGATGCTGTAAATTTACCAGAATCCTCTTCTTTTGACAAATTAAAATACTTTGCAATTCCTGTAGCATCAGCAATTCCCATTTTCTTAATAAAGCTTTCCTGCTTCAGCTTTTCTGCATCTGCAGAATTTGTTAAAAACGCATGTTCCACAATAATTCCAGGGAAACCTGCTAATTTACTATTTCGTATAACGCTATAATAATCAGCAATACTTCCATCTGAATATTTCGAACCACTTTCAGAATTTCGTATTTTTACACCTCTGTTTGCCAATCCCAAGCTAACAAGTTCATTTTCAATATCTGAAGCCAACTTCTGCCCATTGTTATGTATTTCCGAATTATAGCTGCTATTTGGATACCATACCTCAGCTCCTGTTGCCGCCGGGCTTGCCGAATTCATATGAATACTTACAAATACATCCGCTCCCCAGTTTTTTGCCATTTGTACACGCTCTTCTAGTCCTACCGCAACGTCTGTACTTCTTGTCATATATACCGTGACACCTGAATATTTTTCCAGCTCTTCTTTACAATACTGTGCAATTTTCAAAGTAAGATTTTTCTCAACTAAACCATTAGCAGCGGCACCACCGTCACTTCCGCCATGTCCCGGATCCAATACTACAACTTTATTCCGGCTTCTTATAGTCCTTCCTTCCAGACTTTCCGCTGAAATTGCTGACTCCGTTTCACTTAATGTTGCTGCAATATCGGTTGATGCAGAAACTAACTTTCCAGACTCTACATCAACTACCGATGCTTCTACTTCCTGTTCCGTATTTATGTCACTATTTCCGGCTTCATAGCCTTCATACACTACATCTACACCAAATTTTGCATTAACACCTATTGTTTCTAAATCAACAGAATTCTCCACACCATTCAGAATATATGTAAATGTCTTTGCACTATAAACACCTTTTTCTTCGGCAGAAAAATCATGTGAAAACAGAAACAACTCCGCATCTTTTTTCACAAATGCAAATTCTGTTACAGTTCCATCACTTTTTTGAAAGTTTAATCGTGGCTGTTCAATATTTTCTGTTCCTTTTCCAAACGACACAACTACCTGCTGTTCCCCCGGGCTTTGCAGATATCCCTGATCTACTGCCAGATAATTAATAACTGGCTGTTCTTCGTTTGAATTATCTGTTAAGGTGCTATTTTCTTCTACATTACCAATTTGATTCTGTGTATTGCTATTCTCATTTTCATTATTAATACCAGAATCATCCTGTGATATCGTGCTTGTATCTTCATTATCATTTTGAGTTTCTACTATTGTATTACTGTTCTCCTGTCCCTCTGCAGCTGCCACGTTAACACTTCCCGCAACAGTTGACCAAAGCATAAGTGCAGATAAGAAAACTGCTATTTTTCTTTTCATCTTTTTCCCTCTCTTTTATTTATCCCAACGTGAATGGAGCCTTATCAATTGGAAAATTCGGATTATAGAACGGATCTCCCTTTTCTAATATTTCCGGCCATTTCTTCTGGAATTTTGCAACTTCACCTTCGAAACGTTTTAATTTTTCCGGTGTATCTTCATATCCTCTTGATTTCGATTCATAATGATACCACTCTGAAAATGCATTAAATACAACCCACTTGCCAGTTTCTCTTACTTTCAGACAGTAGTCCACATCATTACATGCAACAACGAACTGTTCATCGAATCCACCAACCTGCTCAAACAGTTCTCTTTTTGTAATCATACAAGCTGCTGTAACGGCGCTATAATTACAATTAATCTGTGCTCTGACCATATATCCATAATCGTCTCTTCGGATTCCTATATTTACATGCCCTGCATATCCTCCGAACCCTACTACAACACCGGCATGCTGTACTGTATCATCCGAATATAGCAGTTTTGCACCTACAATACCGACATCTTCTCTCATACAACATCCAAGTAATTCATTGATAGCTGTCGGAGTAATCATCTCTGTGTCATTATTTAAAAAGAGTAAATATTCTCCCTTTGCGAAGCTCACTCCATAATTGTTAATAGCCGAATAATTAAATCCCTCTTCCCATTTGACCACTTTTATATTCTCATATTCTTTCTGGAGTTTCTCATAATATACAAAAGTTTTATCTTCTGTACTGTTATTTTCAACGATGATAAATTCAATATTTTTATATTCGCTTTTATTTATAATTGATTTTACACACTTATCCAAATCATCTGTATGATCTTTATTCGGAATAATAATCGAAACAAGTGGATTGCCCGGAGTCTCATAAATCACATGATACATTCCCCAAAGTCCTGTATGTTCTACTTTAGCTTTCACACCTATACGTTTAAAGTGATCTTCGATTGCTCTTTTTCCTGCGTCATAAGCATACATTTTACTTGCCGGATCACCTGCAACGGAGTTCATGTGTATTCTCCAATGATATAATATCATCGGAATATGTTTAATGCTGTCTGCATTTTCAATACATCTGAACATCAGATCGTAATCCTGTGAGCCATCATATTCTGGTCTAAATCCACCAATTTCTTTAATAATATTTGTTTTCACAACAAAGAAATGGGTAATATAGTTATGTGAACAGAATAAATCCATACTGAAATCAGGCTTAAAGTTCGGGTCATTATGTTCTTTCCCATCTCCAGTAATCTTATCTTCATCTGTATATAAGATGTCGTACTCTTTTTCCTGTAATGCTTTTACCACTTCATATAAAGCATTCGGTGCAAGAATATCATCATGATCAAATAACCCTACATACTCACCGGTTGCCAGTTCTAACGCTGCATTCGTATTTCCTGAAATTCCTTCATTTTTTTCCAGTAATGTATATTTAATTCTGTCATCTTGTTTTGCGTATTTTTCCAGTTCAGCTTCTACCGCAACATCACCTTCGCTTCCGTCAGCAATACATAATTCCCAATTACTGTATGTCTGAGCAACAACAGAATCTATCATTTCTCTCAGAAAATTAATTGGTGTTTTGTATGTTGGAACAATAATACTGATCTTTGGTTCAAATTCGAATTTAACTTTTTTCTGCTTTTCCAATTCTTCTTTTGTTGGTTTATTTAATTCAAACCATTCACTATATGGCATTGCAGATGCATTAACACGGCTTACAATATATTCTTTCAATCCTTTTACACCATGTTTTCTGATATGATTAATTCCTTTTTTTATATTCTTCTTATTGATGCATTTTACTAATTGTTTTGCAAAGCCCCTCCGAGCTTCTACTTTATTATTTCTACGGATAACTTCCGGCTTTAATTCAATTCTTTTTCTTTTCTTTTTATCTGCAATTGACAGATAATATGTTTTTTCTTCCTCATATGGAAATTCAATTATAAATCCGCATTCAATATCTTTTTCTTCTACAAAACCAACTTCTACCAGATCTTTTCTTGACATTCTGGTCAATTTTACATCATCAATAATTTCTTTTTTGTTCTCATCCAAAATGCTAATTTTCACATAGTCGGTTCCCCAATCAGAAATAGTCCATCCTCCGACCAAAATTTTTGCATTATTTATTCTTACATAATCCAAATTATACGCTATTGTACTATCATCTTTTATCTTATCAATTTCTTTTTTATTAAGGCTACATATTTTGTTGATTTTCTCTCCACTTTTTACAAACAATTCAAGTTTTTCTAATTCTTCACTATCTTTTGGCCAACATGCCTTTATATTAAAACCGCTCTTTACTGGGACATTGCATTTTCTCGAATATTTCTTTTCTACATCTAAACGTTTTATACTTTTCATTTCATATTCTACGTTTTCTCCATTCATTTTTACTGCAAAGCTTACATTTTGATTATTTACATCAAATCCCCATCCTGTTATACGTACATAATTTTCATATGGCTCTATTCTATATACTTTGGTATCAATATGGTACTTATAATTCATTTTCCATTTTCTCCTTCATTTACTATTAAAAAACACAAAAAATATGCTACAATTTTCATTGTAGCATATTCTTTTACTGTTCACAATCTTATTATATCTCTGCCTGTTATCCTCTGCCTATTTCAAATCGATTTATTATTACTTTTTCTAATAATATCTAATAGCAGTTACAATCAACATCATTCCTATCATAACCACACTAATCGTAATATCTACAACATAGTTTTCTTTATTTTTTTTGCTATCTACTATTCCACCTAACATTGACAATAACAAAATCATTGGAATCAGATATCTTCCTTGCATTCCAGATATTTCTTTCGATTTAACCGTTGTCCAACTTAAGTAAAGTGCTAAACACGAAAAAGTATATATTCCCACTCCCATAAGCGAAATAAGAAATCTGTCCATTTTTTTTAATTCAATACTTTCTTCTTGAAAACAAACTTTGGCAAATCCAACAGTACCTATTACACCTATTATCGGATACCCATAATCTAGCCATCCAAAGCTACTCAACATTCCTAATGTATTGCTAAATTGATTTATAAGGCATAACACAAATGCTCGTCCCCATTTGCTCGTATGATTCAATATGTATTCCATTTGTTTTGTTGAATTAACATGCATAGCTTTCAAATACGCATATTGCTCCATATTCACAGAGAATTTTGTAGTATACAAATAATATCCACCACCAACTATTATCACAACAGCCAATGCTCCCCATTTAATTAGCAGTCTTTTTTTCTTTTCCACATTTTCCATTGGTAATAATAAATTCAATCCAGCAATAAAAATATTTGTAATCTTTGCTAACGGAATTAATATACAAAGTATTTCAAAAATACAATACTCTTTTATTCTTATTGTTTTCTTATCATATAAATAAATAAAATATCCTATAGTCAAAATGCTCAGTCCGTTAATAATAGCATCTGGACTAAAAGAAGCTGCTTGCTGAATCGACATAGGTAAACTTGCCATAAAGAAAAGAACAAATTTCCATTTTGGTGCAATTTTCACTGCGCTTGCCACAATAATTCCGTAACACAGCAAATTCATGATACGTCCAAACCACAAAAGCCATATTGCATCCATATGTAAAACTTTTGCAAGCAATATTCCCATAGTCTGTGGTAAATATAAAAACGACAAATTCGTCGCAGCTACATGTTTTACCGTTGTTGGAGTATAATTAATTTTTTTATTTTTTAAATCTGTTTTTGTAAATGCCGTCTTTCCAAAACGTTGCAAGTCATTAACCGATTGAATAGATGGAAATTCTTTATCTTTTTGTCCGACTATAATATGACCCTCAGATATCATTTCCGCTCTTGCAAAATGAGCCGCTTCATCAGGAATATTCAACACCGGTTGTATAAACAGCGATAAAATGCCTGCAAATATTAAAAACACAAAAACCCATCTATGAAACTTTATTTTTATAAACGAAAACAATATTAGCAATATTGTTAATGTTATTACTACGACAATACTTATTATAATCTGATTTTTTTCATTTTTAGGTTGTTTATAACTCCAAAAAGCAATAAACATGAGAACCCAAAAGCTAACACTTCCTATAATAGCATTAATTTTTACATATTTATTTTCTTCCAAATATATCTTTTCTTTTAACATAACTCTCCCAATACCAACAATTTATTTTTTTTCTATTTCATCCATTTTTTCATTCTGCTCTTTTTTATACAAAGCAATTTCTTGAGTTAAATCTTTTATTTGTATCGACATTTTTGATACTGATATAGTTAACGAAAAAATTATTGTTAAAGAGAAGCAAAATCCCAGAAAAAACAACATATTCATTGGTGAAGCAATTCCCATAATCGCTGAAATTTTATTCATAATTTGTGGAAAAAGCGTCAAAATAAGTATACATATTCCAACACCCAACCATGTCAATGAATATCTTAATTCCAAAGCCTTTTTTCTTACCATATTAATAATATATACTATTCCCCAAATTATAATTATAGAAATGATAATTTGAGCCTTTATATTCATTGTCATTATTTTTTCTCTCCTTTTCTTATACTTTCAATTAATATCGCCAAACTCACCTTTATCATATAATAAATTGATTTTCCTGCCGAAATAGAAGAAACTCCTCCACTTCGTTCTTTCATAATGACAGGAATTTCTTTAACTTTCTTTTTTCTTCGTAAGATAGCAACAATACTTTCTGGTTCTGGATAATCTTTTGGATAATCGGACGCAAACATTTCTATTATATCCTTATTGATCATACGTAATCCAGAAGTAGGATCTGTTATTTTCTTTCCTGTAAGCAGCTTTATTAATCCCGTAAAATATTTAATTCCTAAACGTCTTACTCCAGATGACTGAAACCCTTCTTTATTTATAAATCGAGACCCAATAACCATGTCCAATTTATTTTCCACTAAATATTCTGCCATTTCTTCTAAAAATTGCGGATCATGCTGACCATCTCCATCAACCTGAACTGCCAAATCATATCCATTATTCAATGCATATTTATATCCTGTTTGAACAGCCCCACCAATCCCCAAATTGATAGGTAAATCCACATAATTAAAATGATTTTTTTCACAAATCTTTTTCGTATTATCTTTAGAGCAATCATTAATAATCACATAATCAAAATCATTTGTTCCCTTTTCAATCATTTTAATCGTACGCTCAATATTTTCTTCTTCGTTATAAGCCGGTATAATAATAAGTTTTTTCATAAGTACCCCCATCCTAAAATATTTATTTTTTATCATTTTTAAAGACCAAAAATTTACCCAATATGTAATTAGCCAATACTGCAACAAATGCTAAAATTACTTTTGCGGCCAATTTTCCATCTATCATTCCGAATTTCAAGTTTCCCATTCTACAAATGGATACCAAAAAAAATAATCCAAATTCTTCAATAATCAAAAATGTAACTATCCTAGACATAACAAACGAAATCAATTCTTTTACCCATACTTTTATTTTCCAGCTATGACTTTCAAACACAAAATATTTATTTGTTATAAACGCAAATAATGTAGCACATATAAAAGAACCTACATTTGCAATTAAATAATATTCACTTCCAAAAAATTTTTCAAAAATCACAAAGGAGCCAAAATTTACAATAGTTGTCCAAACACCAAAAAAAATATATAGTATAGTTTCTTTATTAATAATCTTTTCAATTTTTTTCTTCATTTTCATTTCCTTCCTAGTCATTCTGATACAGTATAACACTCTTAAGATAATGTGTCGAGTTCGAATATAAATATTATTTCTAAACATTACGCCTTTTCCAAAGTAATATTCCTTATTTCAATAAATTCATTTTTATTAATTTTTACAACCATCTACAACATCTAATTCTATTTCTTATACCTATAGTTCTTTTGCGATATTGCAAGATATATACGACAACTTAATTTATGCAAAGCTTCTTGCCCAAAATACGTTTGTTTTATCATCATCTCATCTTGGAGTTTTTGAGAGCACACAAACAACACCTGCAGTTCTGTTTCCAATGTCAGCTCACGTTTCTTTAATATAAGATACAGAAAAATACTACTCCTACAACTTCTATTATATATTTTAATATTAAAACTCCCCCTTTCGCCGAATCTACAGTGAAAGAGGGCTATTTTATCTTCTTTATTTTTATTTAATTTCAAATGTTGTCCCTGCGACATTATGGGCATCACCCTTGCCATCTATAATATAAATATGAACATTATATTCTCCTTGCATTGGTTCATAATTTGATAAATCAACTTTTGTTTTACAAATCCCATTCTCAAAAACAGCTAAATTTACCCATTGTAAATCACTCTGATCTTCATTTTTCCATACTGCAGCAGTAATAGATTGCAATCCTTTTTTCAAATGTTCAATATTCTCTACTTTTATCAGCACTTGATTATCTTTGCCTGTTTTTTTAATTTTAACATCTGCTGTCGGAGACACTTTTTCTTCTTCTTTTCTTCTATATTCTTCTTCATCAATATCTGATAATTTTTCCATCAGCTTTGATTTTTTTAACATTTTATTATATTCTGCTGTAACACCTTCTTTTTCCGATAAAGTTTCTTTCGCAGAAAAAAGATTCGTTCCTAACCCCAAACGGTCACCTTCTATTTGCGCTCCCATTGCTGAAAGTGTTGTTGGAAAATCATCAAAAATTGTATATTTACGTTTTTTTTCTGTCTGCTTTTCTGCATCTGCATTTATGTATGTTGTGTATACCCGTCTTTCGTAATCCTTATCCACATCCTCACAAAAGTCACTGTCCATCGTTGGATGATCTCCTGATATGACGATCGTTGTATCTGCAGCAAAATCCTGCTGCTGTACCCAATCAACAAATTCTTTTACTTGTCTGCTTGAACAAGCCATTACATTCGCATACTGATTATCTCCGAATGTATCCGGACAAATATCACATACATATCCATCTTCAAAATGTGTATCCACTGTCAGCATCGTAAGATTAAACGGATTATCCTGCTGAGACAGTTCTAATAATTTTTCTTTTGCAAATCCGAACAATTTTTCATCTTCATATCCCCACCAGACTTTATAATCTTCCGGAATCAGACCATTATCATGTGCATAATCGTAATCCATGATGTCATATTGACCATGATCTGTAAAATATAATTTTCGTCCACCGAATGTTGCTTCTGAACCGATTAAAAGTGTCTGTGAGTATCCTTCGTTTTGAAGAATATCTCCCAACGTTGTTATTCCCGGAAAAAATGAATCCTGCGTATCCATACCATTCGCATCAATCGAGGTATTCAACGGCAACCCTGATGTCTGACCAAACATCGCCCCCATCGTCCAAGTCGTCCCCGGCATGGAATAGCCGCCGTTCAATTTATTGCTTTTCCCTGAAAAATCTTCATTTTCCTGAGCAAGCTGTGTCAGTTCAGGAATTACATTCTGTTTAAATGCACCACCGTTTTCTTTGTCCGCATACGTCATTTCCATTGATTCCAGAAAAATATATATCAAATTACGCTTCTGCTCTGGAAATGTAATATTAACACTCGATGGATCCACATAATTATCATCGATAAATGTAGAATATGTACTCTGCCCCTTCATATAATTCGAAACATCTAATCCATTCCATGTTACACCTACTGTAATTCCTGTCACTGCAACAGCTCCTGCGGAACATACTATAGCAATTTTCTTCAAGATTCCTGTATGCTTTCTATTCGCTGCTATTGCAAAAAGAATACATCCCAAAATCAATATCACCGGAACTGCACATTCATTACAATAGTCCTTGATCATATCGGTATTTGTACCCTCTAAAGGTGCTGTAAGATGATATACCAGTTCATCCATTGTCAGATTTGTCCATGTTTTAAACATCCATTTTGCACTAAATGCAAGAAGTGATGCTAACAACGCCAGTATGGTGCTTAAAACCAGCCCTACACCTAAGATTATCTTATGTTTTTTCTTCATTATTCTTCTCTTTTCACTTAATTTTTCGTATTTAGACGGAAAATATTATATATAATTTTCACAAGTGTTACAACCAAAATCATTAAAATTTTATCATTTTTTCACACTTTACGTAAATTATTTCTTAAACACAACCAACCTCTGTCCAATATAATTAAATACTACAAATGCGCCCATTCCAACCAGCATAGACAGGTTCTCCTGCACACTCTTACTCTGATTATGAAGGATCCATGACACAACCGGCTTTGCCATCCCATATGCCAACAGATAACATATTGTAATATTTATCAGGAACATTCCCAGTTGCTTCCAGGATCTTTCTTTATTCTGGAACGTAAAGTATTTATTCAGGAAATAGCTCACAATACTTCCAACCACATAATTCGATGCAGAAGATACCCAGTAGCTCAGATGCAAAAGATTATAAGCAGCAAACATTACCCCTGTACCCACCAGAGTATTCACAATTCCCACCAATACAAATTTCCAGAATGTAATATCCAGCATATTTTTTATTTTTTCTTTCATAATTACCTATTCTTCCCTTCTCGTTGTTTCACATTTCTAATGTTCATAACAGTATTCAACTTCTTATTATGAATCATATATTATTACAGAACAAAACACAACAAACGGCTCATGTCACACACAAGCCGCCTGTCATATTTCCTTATTACTTTTTCTTACTCTCCAAGCCCGCTTTCGACCGCATCCATCATTGCTTTCATGGCCTCTTCTTCATCTTCCCCGTCGCAGATAAGCTCGATTTCATCTCCCGATTTCACGCATGCTCCAAGGACACTCAATACACTTTTCGCATTTGCTGCAGTGTCATCGTTATACATGAATTCTACTTTGCATTTGTATCTGCTTGCTATGTTACAGAACATCCCTGCAGGTCTGAGATGCAGTCCCGTCGGATTTGTTATTGTAACTTTCTGTCTGATCATAATGTATTCTCCCCATTTCTGTCTGTTATTCGCTCTGGCCGTTCTGATTGTTTTCATCTGTCTTTGTCTGACTGCTGTTCTGGATTTCCCCCTGTGTTTTACTGCTCTGCTTTGAATTTTCAAGTGTGATATCCACATTCACTTCATTCACAAGTGTGCAGCCATCCGGCAGTTCCACAGACACCGGAACGGTATATGTACCAGGCTCTGTATAATTCTTAAGATCAATGCTGACTTTCTTCGCAGGTGAGAACAGATTCAGCACATCATTCGGTCCCTTCACCTGTATCTCCAGATCAACGGTAGATCCGTAATTGATGCTCAGTCCGTCCGCTATATTCTCCAGGATGATCGATCCTGTCGATATCTCAAAGCTCTTTGTTCCCGGCTGTTGTACCTGGATGGATATTACCACCTTATTCGCATTCTCCTCCGCAAGGGACACACCGCTCGGAAGATAAGATGAAATATCAATGGTCTGCTCCGTTCTCTGTGTCAGTTCTTCCAATTTCAGGGCACTCGGTGGAATATCGATCTCCGAGATTCCTGCAAGTGTACTCTTATCACCTGTCACTTCCACTTCCTGCGGTTCTACCGTGATCTTGCCAAGTTTATACCCTTCCGCCGCCGACACCTCTGATGTATCCACTTTGAGCGGAACACTTTTCACCTGAAGCAGTTCTACTTCAACACTGACGCCTTCTTTTCCAAGGTTGTTTGCAAGAAGTGTCTGGTCGATCACGTTATTATTTGCATCATACAGTACCAGTTTTGCTTCTACCGTCTCATCTTCGGATAATCCGGATACGTTTGCTTCTGCTGTTACCTTTGCAATATTGTTAATGATTCTCTTCGGTCCGCGAAGTGTTACTTTTTCCGGAAGTGCTTTCAGACTTCCTACTTCATATCCGTTTCTTACCGTTCCTGTTGTTGTCGGTGTGATCGGGAAATTATTCTTCGCTTCCTCATCTATCTGAATCTGCAGATTTCTTGGATTTGCCGTTGCCTTTTCATATTTTCCTGTATATCCTTTGATCGTCACTTCAATCGGCACCTGTGTACGAAGCGTCAGTTCTTTCATGTTCGCTGTCGCAACAATATCCTCTGCCCTGATCTTATCCAGTACCGACCGCTGTGCTGTAACTGTTACATTAATCTCCTGTGTGTTATCCACGATCTGATACGTATTATTATTATCCGTAATCACTTCTTCATGCGTTACCTGCACCGGGATATTGGAAAATGTCTTGTCATCCACCGGGTCATCGATATTCACTACAACCAGCCATAAGAATGCCGCAATCAGGAAAGCCAGTATTTTCAGCGCAAGATTGTTAGTTATTCTTTTTCGCATGCTTCCGCCATCCTTTCCACATTGCCTTTATTCTGTTGGTTTCACTGCTCTTATGCTGTACCTCTTCCAGCTTCACACGAAGTTCTGCTTCATTGATACTTCTTGTAAGCTCCCCTCCCTGTGCGACTGACACAGCTCCTGTCTCTTCTGATACCGTAATGACCAGTGCATCACTGACTTCGCTCATTCCTACTGCCGCACGGTGTCTGGTGCCTAGATCCTTGCTGATCCCCATATTATCCGAGAGGGGAAGATAGCAGGTTGCCGAGACGATCCTGTCACCTCTTACGATGATCGCACCATCATGAAGCGGTGTATTATGTTCGAAGATATTGATCAGCACCTGACTTGATACCAGACAGTCCATCTGGATTCCGGTGCATTCATATTCCGTAAGCCGTATTGCCTGTTCTACGACGATCAGAGCCCCTGTCTTGACTTTTCCCATGGCAAAGCATGCACGGATAATATCCTCTCTTGTCTCTTCACTGAAACGTATCTCCCGGTTCTGTTCAAAAGGAACAACTGATGTCAGGAATTGCTTCTCTCCAAGCTTTTCCAGTGCCCTCCGCAGTTCCGGCTGAAATACTACAATTGCCGCTGTAGCCATGACCGTCAGTGAATTTCTCGCGATGAACAGGATCGTATGCATCTTGAATATAGCTGCGAGAAGAATAAAGCCCGCAAGTACAATGATTCCTCTGAGCAGCATCCACGCTTTCGTATTCTTTATCCATATGATGATCTGATAGATCAGAAAAGTGAGGATCAGAACTTCTATGATATCTGTAATATGCACTCTCGGAATATAAAGTCCAATTCCATATTTATCAATAAAATCTGCTATTGTCTGTTCCATTCCTCTCACCTCCCTGCATGGTTTTTAATGATTTTTTCTGTCTTTCTATCTTTTTCTGCGGTTGCCTGCATGAAATTCATTTTCCAGGCTCTGTGTCAGAAGCATCTTATCTACATCTTTCATGTCATGTTTCTTCGGTGCCGGTCCTCTCTTCGGCGAATGCTTTCTTGCCTGACTTGCCCGGATCTGTGCCGGACTTCTGTAGTCTGCATCACCATATGACGGCTTCCGTTCTGCTTCTCTTTTCTGTCCATGTCCCGCATGTACTTCCAGATCGATGGCTTTTGTCTCTTCTTCCGCCGTATCCTGCGACAAACGTTTTACCGCTTCTGCATCGATGATCTCCGTCTCCTGACGTTCATTGATCTTCTTCACAGTCTTCTCCGGCGTTGTCATGGCAACCTTCGGTATTGCTTTTACATAGTAATAATATTCATCGTCTTCAAACTGCAGACGTTCACTTCTTGCATAATCTACCGAGAACAGGAATAATTCCAGCACAAGTCCTGCAACGGCTGCCACAATATTTCCTATGATCAGCGGACCATAGGAGGTGTTTACGCCCAGTGCAATACTTCCCATTGCCGTTACGACCACATTGGCAATTGCTCCCGCAATAATCCCAATCTTCCAGGCATGATCCAGTTCCTGTCTGCGGATGGTATAAATGATAAAAAATCCAATGATAAATGCAACTATGTAGAGCCACATTTCTTTATTCTGGAACACTTTCTGTACGTATGTGCTGATCTCGGCAAGCATCGCCTTACTTCCGGACGTCTTAGATGCCGCACTTATTTTCTTAAGATATTCCATCATATAATATACAACAGTTCCACATCCCATCGGTACAAGACTTACCGGTGTATAGATCAATGCACATGCAACCGGTACCACAAACGGTATCTTAAGTGCAAATGCAATCGGTGTCAGAAGCACAACAAATGCCATTTTCGGTGCCAGTCTGATATAAAATATATACATAATCAGGAAGATCAGTGCAGCCACTGCGAATATGCCTATGGACGCTGCCAGTGTATGTGCAAGCAGCAGTATCGTTGCAAGCACCACCATAACCGCAGGTGGAAGGAAAGTAGCAACCACAGCCAGCCCCAGAGAGATCACCGGTGAGGAAAGTGATTTCATAAATCCTGTATTCTGATTGATCATTGTAAATGTTATCATTGCCAGTATGAACTGAAAGGCTTTATCAAACGACTTTGAATGCTTCCCATAAACCGCTTCTATTCTTTCACGTATTACATATATATTGTCCATCTATCTTTTCTCCTTTTCATACATTTTCAGCAGTTGAATCAGATTATGATTATACTTTTTCACTCTTTTCCTTGCCTTTTTGTGTTTCTCATTATAAATGTGACTGGCAATTCCGCAATATACGATCACCACACCCACATAGCCTGCCAGAATGATCAGAAAAAGGAACAGGATCAGACCATTCGACATATTACTCATTATATCCTCCACACCGGCCAGTAAAAGCAGCGCCACCAGACACACATAACCGACTGATACGCTCAGAAATGCATATATAACGTGCAGGCTTGCATAATCTTTTCTATAATAGGAACTGATCTTAAAATCTTCTTTTCCATAAGTCTCTTCATAGAGAGCAAGCTTTGTCATTAATTTTACTTTTCTCTCATCTAACATATATCCACCTCAACATGATATTAATTCCATAAAAACATCATTTTAAGTATAACAAATATCAGTACCCTTGTCCAATACTTATAGTTAAAAAATAAACCTTCTCCACGCCTTTTTCCTTTAATGCTTTTGCCGCCGCATCCAGTGTATTGCCGGTCGTATATATGTCATCCACCAGCAATACCTTCCGGACAGGGCGAAATGCCGGTGTTACCGCAAATGCATTTTTCAGGTTCTTTTTTCTCTCATTATGTCCAAGTTTCTTCTGCGGACTGGTCTTCTTTCTTCTTGCCAGGCTTTTACTGTCCACCGGAATGCGCAGCATCCTTCCCAGGTTTTCCGCAAGAATCTGTGCCTGATTATAACCCCGTTTTCTACGTCTCGCCCGGTGCAGCGGGACCGGTATGATCACATCCGGGTTCCATCGCCGGATTTCTTTCTGAAAATTTTTCACGAGTTCCTGACTGTACAGTTCCCCGTATCTTCTCTGATTGTGGTATTTGAACTGATAGATAGATTGATTCACAGGAGCTTTATGGTTCCATAAGCTTAATCCCTGCTCATAATAATGATGTGTATGCATACAGTCATAACAGTATTCCTTTTCCATACTACGGATCTGCTTGCCGCATTGCATACACCTTGGTTCTCTGATTCGTAAGAATTCCAGCCTTTCCCTGCATTCTGTACAGATGCCCTCTTTACAGACTTTCTGACAGAATGGACAGGTTTCCGGCCAGAACAGAACAATTATATTTTCTTTGATATCTTGTATGATACTTTTATTCATTAAATTCACGGATTCGCTCTGCGAGACTCGTATTGCGTTTCTGCTGGTTTGTGTTTTGTATCATCTCCTGAAATACGCTTTCACTTCCGATCACCGTCACACATTTTCTCGCTCTTGTGACAGCCGTATAGAGCAGATTTCTATAATAAAGCTGTCTTGGTCCCTGTAACAAAGGGATAATGACTGCAGGATATTCGCTTCCCTGCGCTTTATGGATTGTGATCGCATAAGCCAGTTCCAGTTCATCCAGCAGATTGTATGGATATTTTACCTGCTTCTTTTCATCATATTCGACCGTCACGGTCTCTTCATATGTATTGATCTTTTTGATGATCCCCATATCCCCGTTAAATACACCGATCCCTTTATCGATCGTCATTCCGTACCGGGTGGTGATCTCCCACTCAAGCTGGTAATTATTCTTGATCTGCATCACCTTATCCCCCTCACGGAACAGATGATCTCCATATTCTTTTTCCTGTTTGCCAGGCTGCGGCGGATTCAGATATTCCTGCAGGATCTTATTGATCCGTTCCACTCCGAGCAGGCCCTTTCGCATCGGCGTCAGAACCTGAATGTCTGCTTCTGATGCAGATACGAATTTGGGAAGTTTCTTCTGGATCAGTGTGATGATATTACTGATGATCATATTCGTATCATCACGTTTCAGAAAGAAGAAATCCATGCTTTTGTTATCCAGCACGACCGGTTCACCCCGATTGATCTTGTGGGCATTGACGATAATATCACTTTCGCCTGCCTGCCGGAATATCTTCGTAAGCTTTACCACCGGAAAACATCCGGATGAAATAATGTCTTTCAGTACGCTTCCCGGCCCTACACTCGGAAGCTGGTTCACATCTCCCACCAGGATCACACGGGTTCCTGGCACGATCGCATTCAAAAGTGCATACATCAGCGGCAGATCTACCATTGACATCTCGTCTATGATGATCACATCTGCTTCCAGCGGATTCTCTGCATTGCGCTGGAAACCACCAGCTGTCTCATCATCCGGATTGCCGGACACTTCCAACAGCCGGTGAATCGTCTGTGCCTCGCATCCGGTTGCTTCCGTCATACGCTTTGCCGCTCTTCCTGTCGGTGCTGCCAGATAGATGTCCAGTCCTTCGCTTTCGAAGAAATGAATCATCGCATTGATGGTCGTTGTCTTACCGGTACCCGGTCCTCCGGTCAGTATCATCAGACCATGCCTGACTGCTTCCATTACTGCATCTTTCTGCATCTCATCCAGATACAGTTCTGTGTTCTTTTCAATCTGATTGATCCTGTGAAGAAGTGTCACATCAGCTGCTTCAAAATCAAGATTCAGATCATGCAGCATCTTCGCAGTATTCAACTCCATATAATAATAATGGGAAGTATACACTCTCACCCCCTGCTCTGACTGCTTCATGACGATCTTCTTTTCCATCATAAGATCCATAAGATATTTTTCCATATCTTGTATCTGTACTCCAAGAAGGTCTCCCGTCTCTTTCAGCAACACGTCCTGATACAGATAGACGTGTCCTTCATTCACACTCTGTTGTAAGGTATAAAAGATTCCGCTGCGGATCCGGAAATCAGAATCTGTGTGTATGCCAATCTTCATTGCAATCTCATCGGCAGTCTTAAATCCCACTCCCGGCACATGGTCTGCCAGATGATACGGATTCTCCTCTATCGTGCGGTAGACATTACGTCCGTAATGCTGATAGATCTTTGCTGCCAGTGTTGTAGAAATGCCGAATTTCTGCAGATAGATCATTGCCTGCCGCATATCCTTCTTCTCTTCTACCTGTGAAGCGATCTCTCTTGCTTTCCGTTCACTGATTCCTTTGATCTCTGCCAGTCGTTCCGGCTCCTCTTCGATGATCCGGAAGGTATCTTCTTTGAATTTTTTCACTATCTTTCCCGCTAGAGAAGCTCCGACTCCTTTGATCGCACCGGAACCCAGATACCGTTCGATGGATACCAGATCTTCCGGCTCACATATCTCCGATTCCTCCACAGCGAACTGAAGGCCATACATCTTATGCGTTGTATAGCCTCCTTTCAGTCTTAACAGTTCACCTTCTTCAATATAATGAAAACTTCCGACACAGGTCACTTCTCCATCTGAATTATTCAGATGGAATACCGTGTACCCGTTGTCTTCATTGCGGTAAACAATATGTTCTACGTATCCTTTTATTTCTTCCATTCGATTTCACTCATCCGGATTCCTATCTGAATCTAGATTCCTTTTCTGTCACCCATGAACTCTACGTATTCTCCGGTTCCGATGGCAACAACCTTCATCGGATCATCCGCCGTCATCGTGTTGATGCCTGTCTTTTCCTCGATCAGTTCTTCCATACCACGTAACATAGATCCGCCTCCGGTCAGCATAATCCCTCTGTCAAGGATATCTGCGGAAAGCTCCGGTGGTGTTCTCTCCAGCACGCTGATAACAGCTTCTACGATCTGTCCCGTTGTCTCCCGGAGTGCTTCTTCTGTCTCTGTCGAAGTTACCGTTACCGTCTTCGGAAGTCCTGTTACCAGGTTTCTTCCTCTGACTTCCAGCGTCTCATCTTCGATCATTGGATAGGTTGTACCGATCTTGATTTTAATATCTTCCGCTGTTCTTTCACCGATCAGAAGATTATGTTTCTTTCGCATATAGCGGACGATCGCCTCGTCGAAATCATCTCCGGCAATCTTTAAGGATGTATTTACAACCGTTCCGCCAAGTGAGATGACAGCAATATCGGATGTACCTCCACCGATGTCAACGATCATATTGCCACACGGCTTTGAGATATCGATTCCCGCACCGATTGCTGCCGCAACCGGTTCTTCGATCAGATGTACCTCTCTTGCTCCTGCTGCATAAGTTGCTTCCTCCACTGCCTTGCGTTCCACTTCTGTAACCCCGCTTGGTACACAGATACTGATTCTCGGCTTCTTGAATGTACGCTTTCCAAGTGTTTTCTGCACGAAATATTTGATCATTTTTTCTGTTACTGTATAGTCTGATATCACGCCCTGTCTCAAAGGTCTGACTGCCACAATATTTCCCGGAGTTCTTCCAAGCATCAGTCTTGCTTCTTCTCCGATCGCCTTGATTGCATTTGTATCTCTGTCATACGCTACAACAGAAGGCTCTTTTAAAATAACACCCTTTCCTTTTACATACACCAGTACGCTGGCGGTTCCCAAATCAATTCCAAGATCTACTGACATTCCCAATTCTCCCTTCATCAAGCTGTCTATATTCCTATCTTTGGTGAGATATGATTATATCACATGCTATTTTTGAGCATGTTCCCATTATAATCAAAATCATTTAAAATAAAAAGACCCATTTTGCTTAAATCTTTATGAACCTTTTTACATAAATATTACAATATGACGAATCCGGACGATGCATTGAACAAAATGTCATATTTCTACCGTTCCAGCATTGGTTTTATATACTTTCCTGTATAGGATACCGGACTTTCCGCAACTTCTTCCGGTGTTCCCTCTGCGATCACGGTTCCGCCTTTGTCACCGCCTTCCGGACCGATATCGATGATGTAATCTGCGGTCTTTATCACATCCAGATTGTGCTCGATCACAATGACTGTATTCCCATCTTCTGTCAATCTGTGGAGAATCTCTGTCAACTTATGCACATCGGCAAAATGCAGTCCCGTCGTCGGCTCGTCCAGAATATAGATTGTCTTTCCCGTACTTCTCTTACTCAGCTCTGTTGCCAGCTTGATACGCTGGGCTTCTCCGCCGGACAGAGTCGTAGACGGCTGTCCCAGACGAATATAAGAAAGCCCGACATCATACAAGGTCTCCATCTTTCTGTGGATACTTGGTACATTTTCAAAGAAATGCATTGCTTCTTCTACGGTCATGTCCAGAACATCATAGATATTCTTTCCTTTGTATTTCACTTCCAGTGTCTCTCTGTTGTAACGTCTTCCCTTGCAGACTTCACACGGGACATAGACATCCGGCAGGAAATGCATCTCGATCTTGATGATTCCATCTCCGCTGCAGGCCTCACATCGTCCTCCTTTGACGTTAAAACTGAATCTTCCTTTTTTATAGCCTCTTGCTTTTGCATCCGGTGTTGCTGCAAACAGATCCCTGATCAGGTCAAATACTCCGGTATAGGTTGCCGGATTGGATCTCGGAGTCCGCCCGATCGGAGACTGATCGATATTGATCACCTTGTCCAGCTGTTCCAGTCCCTCGATACCTTTGTGTCTGCCCGGAATGGTCCTTGCACGGTTCAGGTCTCTTGCCAGACGTTTATAGAGGATCTGATTCACAAGTGAGCTTTTTCCCGAACCGGACACACCGGTAACACAGGTCATCACGCCAAGCGGAAACTTCACATCTATGTTCTTCAAGTTATTTTCCTGTGCTCCGAGTACTTTCAGCCATCCGGTTGGTTTTCTTCTTACTTCCGGAACCGGGATCCGGATACGCCCGCTCAGATAGGCTCCGGTTACAGAATTTTCATTCTGCATGATCTCTTCCGCATTTCCGGTTGCAACTACTTCACCACCATGTTCTCCCGCTCCCGGTCCGATATCCACGATAAAGTCCGCTTCTCTCATAGTATCCTCATCATGCTCGACCACAATTACTGAGTTCCCGAGATCCCGCAGATGTTTTAAAGTTCCAAGCAATTTATCATTGTCTCTCTGATGCAGTCCGATACTTGGTTCATCCAGAATATATGCCACACCTACGAGTCCGGAACCGATCTGTGTTGCCAGACGGATTCTCTGTGCCTCTCCTCCCGAAAGTGTTCCGGTCGATCTTCCAAGTGTCAGATAATTAAGTCCGACATCCATCAGAAACTGGATTCTGGAATTGATCTCCTTTAAAATCTGTCCGCCGATCAGCAATTGCTGGTTCGAAAGTTTCAGTTCTTTTAAAAAGGTCTGCAGTTTTTCAATTGACATTCCTGTCAGTTCGGAAATATTTTTATCTCCTACCGTCACAGCAAGTGCTCCCGGCTTCAGGCGCTGGCCTTTGCACGCAGAACACGGTGTGATATTCATAAACTCTTCGTATTCTGCTTTCATCGTTTCCGACGAAGTCTCCCGGTAACGGCGCTCTACATTGCGGATCAGACCTTCGAATGCCACATCATAGACTCCTTCTCCGCGCTGCCCCTTATAATATACTTTCACTTCTTTGCCGTTTGTCCCATGGATCAGGACATCATGGACTTCCTTCGGATAGTCCTCAAACGGTGTATCTAATGAAAAGCCATATTCTTTGCTCAACGCATCCAGGATCGCATACGTGAAGCTCTTCTTATCCGTGCAGGACTGCCATCCCATAACAGTGATCGCACCTTCACTGATACTGAGACGTTTATCCGGAATCATCAGGTCTTCGTCAAATTCCATCTTGTATCCCAGTCCAAAGCACTCCGGACATGCGCCGAACGGATTGTTGAACGAAAAGCTTCTCGGTTCGATCTCTTCAATACTGATTCCGCAGTCCGGACATGAGAAGCTTTCGCTGAACTGGACCGGTTCCCCGCCGATCACATCCACGGTCATCAGTCCTTCCGCAAGATTCAGTACATTTTCAATGGAATCGGTCAGACGCTGTTCAATACCCTCTTTTACTACCAGACGGTCTACAACAATCTCTATATTGTGCTTGATGTTCTTATCCAGCTTGATCTCTTCCGACAGTTCGTACATATTACCATCGATCCTGACACGGACATATCCGCTCTTCCTGGCGCGCTCTAGTAATTTTACATGTGTTCCCTTTCTGCCTCTTACAACCGGTGCCAGCAGCTGTATCTTGGTTCTTTCCGGAAATGCCATCACCTGTTCTACCATCTGATCAACCGTCTGTTTCTTAATCTCGCGCCCACATTTCGGACAATGCGGAATTCCTGCTCTTGCATATAATAACCGGAAATAATCATAGATTTCCGTTACCGTTCCTACGGTAGATCTTGGATTGCGGTTCGTAGATTTCTGATCAATGGAAATAGCCGGAGACAATCCTTCTATACTTTCTACATCCGGTTTTTCCATCTGTCCCAGGAACTGTCTGGCATAAGAAGACAATGATTCCATATATCTTCTCTGTCCTTCCGCATAAATTGTATCAAATGCCAGTGATGATTTTCCTGATCCGCTAAGACCGGTCAGTACCACCAGTTTGTCTCTTGGTATATCTACGTCTACATTCTTCAGATTGTGTTCATTTGCTCCTCTGATCTTGATATATTGTCTTGAATCTTTTTCCTGTGGCATGTAAGTCTATGATCTCCTTTTTCTATATCTTTATTTCCTGTAATGTCTTCTTAAGCTCTATTAACTTATCCCTGAGTTCTGCTGCCGCCTCAAAATTCAGATCTGCCGCAGCTTTCTTCATCTGCTTCTCCAGCTCTTTGATCAGCTTCTCTAATTCTTTCTCACTCATGGATTCCGGATCTTTTTCCATCTGTAATTCAGAAGCCGCCACTTTCCGGGATACTGAGATCAGATCTCTGACTGCTTTCTGGATCGTCTTCGGTGTAATACCATGTTCTTCATTATATGCCATCTGCACTTCACGTCTTCTCTGCGTCTCATCCAGTGCTGCACGCATGGAATCTGTGATCGTATCTGCGTACATAATAACATGCCCTTCTGCATTACGGGCCGCACGGCCGATCGTCTGGATCAGAGACGTCTCGGAACGCAAAAATCCTTCTTTATCTGCGTCCAGGATCGCAACCAATGTGATCTCCGGAATGTCCAGTCCTTCCCGCAGAAGATTAATGCCGACCAGAACATCGAATACGTCCAGACGCATATCTCTCACGATCTCTGTACGTTCCAGCGTGTCAATATCCGAATGCAGATAGCGCACGCGGATTCCCAGCTCACGCATATAGTCGGTAAGATCTTCTGCCATACGCTTGGTCAGCGTTGTTATCAGTATTTTGTGTTTATTGGCAATCTCTTTATTAACTTCTCCGATCAGGTCATCGATCTGTCCTTCTACCGGCCGCACTTCTACTTCCGGATCCAGAAGTCCGGTCGGCCGAATCACCTGCTCGGCTCTTAAAAGTTCATGTTCTTCTTCATATTTCCCCGGTGTTGCAGACACGAACATGACCTGATCGATCTTACTTTCAAATTCCTCAAAACTAAGCGGACGGTTGTCCAGTGCCGATGGCAGACGGAATCCATACTCTACCAGTGTACGCTTTCTCGACTGATCGCCATGATACATACCGCCGATCTGCGGAACCGTCTTGTGCGACTCATCGATCATTATGATAAAATCATCTGGGAAATAATCCATCAATGTATTCGGCGGCTGCCCCGGAGCAAGTCCTGCCAGATGCCTGGAGTAGTTCTCAATCCCTGAACAGAATCCGGTCTCACGCATCATTTCTATATCAAAATTCGTTCGTTCCGCAATTCTCTGTGCTTCCAGAAGTTTCCCTTCTTCTTTGAAATATTTTACCTGTTCTTCCAGTTCAATCTCGATATTTTTTATTGCTTTCTCCATACGCTCCTTCGGCACAACGTAATGGGAGGCCGGGAATATTGCAATATGATTCAATGTATTTTTAATCTCTCCGGTAAGCATGTCTATCTCTGAAATCCGGTCAATCTCATCTCCGAAGAATTCCACCCGGATAGCCGTATCGCCCCGGTCTGCCGGTACAACTTCTACAGTATCTCCTCGTACCCGGAATGTTCCCCGCTTGAAATCCATATCATTTCTGTCATATTGAATATCTATCAGCTGGCGCAAGACTTCATCTCTGTCCTTCTCCATCCCTGGTCGGAGCGATACCATCATCTGTTCAAAGTTTTCCGGTTCACCAAGACCATAGATGCAGGAAACGCTGGCAATTACGATCACATCCCTGCGCTCGATCAATGCTGCCGTTGCCGATAACCTCAGCTTATCAATCTCTTCATTTACGGAGGAATCCTTCGCAATGTAGGTGTCTGAGGATGGGACATAAGCCTCCGGCTGGTAGTAATCGTAGTAGGAAACAAAATATTCTACCGCATTATTCGGGAAAAACTCTTTAAATTCTCCATATAGCTGCGCAGCCAGAGTCTTATTATGCGCAATGACAAGCGTCGGTTTATTTATCTGCTGAATAACATTCGCCATCGTAAATGTCTTACCAGATCCGGTGACGCCAAGCAATGTTTGGCACTGGTTGCCTTCTTTGAACCCTTCGACTAGTTCTTTGATTGCCTGCGGCTGGTCACCGGTCGGCTTGTATTGTGATACTAATTCAAAATGATCCATATGATTTCTCCTAAGCCGCTCTATCTGGCGGTGATATTTTAGAAATAGTAGTTGTATTTTTAGTATTGTTACTTGTATAGTATATCATTCTGTAGAAAAAAAGTACAGAACTAAACCGAATGTTTGTTCTGTGCTTTTTTATTACTTTTATTTTATTATCAAAAATGCCGAACACTTTTACGCATTTCATGATATACTTAAATCAGTTTTTACACGGATACAAGGAGAAGCAGATTATGAAAAAACTCAGAATCTTATGGGGAATTTTAAAACGTACACGGGCAGATCATATTCTTTTAGGTTTTGTCCTCTTCCTTCTGGCCGATGCCGCCGTTATCCGGCTTGTCGAACCGGATATCCACCGCTATGGTGATGCGCTGTGGTATTGTTACGCCGTCATCTCTACCGCCGGATTTGGAGACATTGTTACCGTCACACTGATTGGAAAGATCTGTTCCGTCCTGCTCACGATTTACACTATTTTTGTCGTTGCGATCGTCACAGGTGTTGTCGTAAACTTCTACACACAACTGGTTGAAATGCAGCAAAAAGAAACACTTGCTATGTTCATGGATAAGCTGGAACGTCTCCCGGAACTTTCAAAAGAAGAACTGGAACATATCTCGCAGAAAGTCCGCAAATTCCGTTAAAAAATACCCGCTGTCAATATGTATTCCTGTTTGCATCATCGAAATACATACTGATAACGGGTATTTTCACTATACTTCTTTTCCCATCTTCTTCACACATTTACTTCCCACTGCTGCTGCAATAAATATCCATATAAATATCTTCACCGGAAAACACAGGAACAAAAGCATGGTCACCGCCAGCGGCTTCTTCATGATACCGCCCAGAAGTGTCGATGTTACAATCGCCGCCGCAAATACAACATGACTGGCGCCCTGCTGTCCGAAGAACAGCATCGCAAGTCCGTATCCCAGACATACTCCCGCAAAAATAACCGGGAAAAAATGTCCTCCTTTTAATCCAAACTGGATACAGAGATTTGTCAATATGATTTTCAGAAATGCTGCGCCGATCAATGCTATCGCCATATAACCGGCATACTCTTTCATAAGGACACCCATCTGCTCTTCTCCCGAAAACATCACTGCCGGTATCAACATTCCGATCACACCCAGACATAACCCCGCCAGAATTTCTTTTACGACACCCGGAATTTTTCCGGCAATGATTCCGGTTACCGTATGTGTCGTCTCATAAAAATATGCAAGTACACATCCACAGAACATATACACAAGCATCATCACATAATCGATTCTCTGTACCGCAACTGCATCAAATGACGGAAAACCGGACATTCCTCCGCCCAGCAAAGCGGAAAGTCCCGCATAACTTCCTGTTCCGGCTGCAAGTGCAATTCCATATATGAAGATCTTGGATCCTTTTCCAAGCTCTGCCATCTGCATATCCGGATCTTCCTCCACCTCAAAGATCCCAAATAACGGTGCATGAAATAACACACTAAGGGAAACGGCTGCACCGATCTGCGAATATTCCTTTGTATTCTGTTTTGCAAATTTCAGATTTTCTCCTGCCCAGTAACATAAGCCTACGATAATCCCGGTAAGTCCTGCCTCCGGACCTACACTGCTTCCGATCAGAAGTGGCAGCAACGCTGCGATCATCATGACGAGCATATTTTTATATTCGTATCTTTTTTCTTTCTTTACTTTTCCCATGACCGTTTCCATATCTTCCGGATAATCCCCGTATAACTTTCGAAATATCCCGATAATGGCTCCGCCCACAGTACACACGAGCACCGTATAATACGGAATATGGATTTTTTCCGGTATCCACTCCCATATCATTTCTGTTCCTATTGCCATGATCTTCAGCAATGCCCAGACCAAAACTCCTGCCACAGTTCCAATGACCGCACAGAATGCCCATAATTCCAATTGGTTTTTTATTTTGATCTTCTGTATATTCTTTTCCATAATCTACTCTTATCCGGTTCTTTTTATTGCTTCTGCTCCTTCTCGTCTCTTACCTGCGGGATCAGTGATGCCGCAAGTTTTCCCTTGCCGCGGTGCTTCAGATATAGAATTCCGATGATCGAGAACACCACCGCTCCGATAAAATTCACCATCAGATCCTTCATCGTATCCACGATTCCGATATCCAGATATCCACCCAGATTCCATTTTTCGCCATTGATCACCACTGACTGGACGTCCACATGCACCGGAACATTTGCACCTGTCGGGTTAAGTTTCACAGAGTTGATCGATGGAAGGATCCAGTCTTTCTGCATATCCAGTCCGAAGAACCAGTCCATCGAAAATTCGAAGAACTCCCACAATACACCGACTGTCATCGAAAAACAAAATGCAAAAAATGCCACGAAATACGGAGACATTTTAATTGAGAACCGGTCACTTCTGTTAAACAGGTCGATCAGTGCAAATCCAATTGCCGCCATAAGAAAACCGTTTGTCGTATGTAAAATGGTATCCCACACAGGAATCTTTACATAAAATGCGTTGATCTCTCCCAGTATTTCTGCCGAAAAGATAAAGATCAGAATCACCGTCTCCAATCCTGCCGGAATCGTTACTCCCAGTGTCTGATCTAATACAGCAGGTACCATGAACAAAAACAGGGTCAGAATTCCCAGAAACATATTGTGGTAATTTCCCAGGAAAAACTGTCTGACTACCGACAGTATAACGAGAACCGTCAACACCATCTGAATTTTCGTCCTTTCCTTTTTCAAATTCACTCCTTTTAGATTCATAACTTTTCTCCATCTCTTTTCTTAACATATTTTTTATCCGTATTTCTACGTTTACTGATATCATATCATATTTTTTGCTATCAAGCCTAAAAAAAGTCCTTAAACAAGAATTTACACATCCGGCAACAGCCGGCATCACGATTCCTGCCTAAGGACTTTTTTATTTTTTAATTATCTTCAGGTTAACCCCACAAATTCATTTTATTCAAATGACTGTTCTGTACGGTTGATGATCTCATCCTGTAACGGTTTACTTAAGTTACGGAAGAAATCACTGTATCCGGCAACACGGACGATCAGGTCTCTGTAATCATCCGGATGTTTCTGTGCTTCGATCAATGTCTGTCTGTCGATGACATTGAACTGAATGTGATGTCCGTCCATTGCAAAGTAGCTGCGGATCAGGCTGGACATATTCTCAAGACCTTTTTCTCCGGCTACAACATCAGGTGTAAACTTCTGGTTCAGAAGTGTTCCTGCTGTTGCAAGGTGATCCATCTTAGAGCATGACTTGATAACAGCTGTAGGTCCGTTTGTATCAGCAGACTTCTCTGGTGAGATACCTTCCGATACAGGTACATTCGCTTTTCTTCCGTTTGCAGTTGCTCCGATCACTTCTCCGAAGTATACGTGGCATGTAGTAGGAAGCATATCTACTCCATATTTTCCGCCTCTCATGGTCGGGCGTCCTGTGATCAGGTCATGATACAGATTAAATACATCCTGCATAACAGAATCTGCGTAATCATCATCGTTACCATACTTCGGTGTCTTGTCATGTACCATACGGAAGATTGCATCATAACCTTCAAAGTTATGATCCATAGCTTCAAGCAGCTCTTCCATTGTGAAATTCTTCTTATCGAATACGTTATACTTAACAGATGTGATACAGTCTGTAACTGTTCCGATACCTACACCCTGGATATAGTTTGTATTGTATCTTGCTCCGCCTGCATTATAATCTTTTGCATTGCTGATGCAGTCATTTGTTACCACTGACAGACAAGGTGCCGGCATATTCTCTGCATATAATTTCTCGATCACATTGTTTCCGCGAATCTTAATATCAATAAAATATTTCAGCTGTTTCTGGAATGCATCCCATAATTCATCATAAGACTTGAAATCTTTTGCTTCACCGGTCTTAAGGCCGAGCTGTTTTCCGGATTCCTTGTCAAATCCATTATAAAGTGTCAGCTGGAATACTTTTGGAATATTCAGGTATCCTGTCAGGATATATGCTTCACTTCCCCATGCTCCTGTCTCAACACATCCTGAAGATCCGCCACGGCGTGCATCTTCCAGTGATTTTCCTGCATTGATAAGCTCCATGGTCTGTGCTTCTGTATTGTAGAATGCAGGCTGTCCCCATCCTTTTCTTGAGATCTCACATGCTCTCTTCAAGAAACGTGCAGGAGTCTTCTTACTGATCGTTACGTTAGAGTTTGGCTGAACCAGCTTCATCTCGTCCATACAGTCAAGGATCAGGTAGCTGACAGCGTTAACTCCGTCACGTCCGTCCGGTGTAACTCCTCCGGTATTGATATTTGCAAAGTCTGTGTATGTGGCACTTTCTTTTAATGTGATACCTACTTTAACCGGTGCAGGCTGATTGTAGAATTTCACCCATAAGCACTCTAACAGTTCTTTTGCTCTCTCATCATCCAGAATTCCTGCTTCTGTATCTGCTTCATAATAAGAAATCAGATGCTGATCCAGACGTC
>OGYH01000433.1_pt1 | contig 44862 bp, 30 predicted proteins | sample 1576511 | NCBI WGS metagenome assembly OGYH01 (sample SAMEA3541522, study PRJEB24748) | human gut metagenome | biome: human gut; feature: human-associated habitat; material: faeces | place: China | collected 2012
CCCTCATCCTCCTAAGACTTTTGTGTCTTGAGTGAGAGGAAGCGCGAAAGGCGCTCTGAAAAGCACACATCTTTTTTCAGATTCGGGAGTTAGAATGAGTCGCAAATTGCATATCGAGGTGTTCCGGTACAATCCGCTTGATCCCGCCTCCGTTCCGCACATGCAGTCTTTTTATGTGGAAGAATACAGCTCCATGACCCTGTTCATCGCGCTGAACATCATCCGCGAGCAGCAGGACCCGAGCCTCCAGTTCGACTTCTGCTGTCGCGCGGGCATCTGCGGTTCCTGCGGCATGGTCATCAACGGGCGTCCCGGCCTCGCCTGCCATACCCAGACCCGGGATCTGCCCGATCATATCGTCCTGCATCCCCTGCCGGTCTTCAAGCTGCTTGGCGACCTGTCCGTGGATACGGGCGTGTGGTTCCGTGAAGTGGGCCGCAAGATCGAAGCGTGGGTTCACACGCAGGACAAGGCGTTCGATCCCCGCGCCGAAGAAAAGCGCATGGAAAACGAGCTTGCCGAGCAGATTTTCGAGCTCGACCGCTGCATCGAATGCGGCTGCTGCATCGCGGCCTGCGGTACGGCCCGGATGCGCAAGGACTTCCTCGGCGCGGCGACCATCAACCGCCTCGCCCGTTTCTACATCGATCCCCGCGACAACCGTTCCGAGGACGAGTACTACGATGTGATCGGCAACGATCAGGGCGTATTCGGCTGCATGGGCCTCCTCGGCTGCGAAGACGTCTGCCCCAAGAAGATTCCCCTTCAAGACCAGCTCGGCATCATGCGCCGTATGCTGGCCCTCAAGTCCGTCAAGGGCATCCTGCCCAAGGCCCTGTACGAAAAGTTCAAGGGCTGCGGTTCGCACTGCCATAGCTAAAAAGACAGGCCTCCGGCGGCAAGGGGCTTACCGCCCCTTGACCCCGTCCGGGGGGCGAGCCGCCCCCCGGGCCCCGGCACAACCGGAATCGCTGAAGTTCGTTTCCTCTGTATCGGCAAGAGAAACGGCACGCCGTTTCTCTTGCGCTTGTGGGGGCGGCATGGGCGCGTTTTTGCCTTCGTCCTTTGCTCGGGCATAACCGAGGGGCCGTGGGGAATTCGGCCCAAAGGGGCGGCGAAGCCGTGGCCGTACCGCCGGAGGCGTCGCCTTTCACCTCTATTTATTATTAATAAGGAATACGTACATGGCCTTGTTTACGCGGGAAGAAGCTCTTGAATACCACCGTTCCCCCCGTCACGGGAAAACCGAAGTGGTGCTGACCAAGCGCTGCGAAAGCCAGAAGGATCTGTCCCTCGCCTATTCGCCGGGTGTGGCGGAAGCCTGCAAGGCCATCGCGGAGGATCAGGCGCTGGTGTCCGAATACACCGGGCGCGCCAACCTGGTGGCCGTGATCTCCGACGGCACAGCCGTCCTCGGGCTCGGCAACATCGGGCCTTACGCCGCCAAGCCGGTCATGGAAGGCAAGGGCGTCCTGTTCAAGAATTTCGCCGATGTCGACGTGTTCGACCTGTGCCTCAAGACGGGCAGCACCGAAGAGTTCATCGCTGCCGTAAGGACGATGGAACCCACGTTCGGCGGCATCAACCTTGAGGACATCAAGGCTCCGGAATGCTTCATCATCGAGGAGACGCTGAAGAAGGAAATGGGCATCCCGGTGTTCCATGACGACCAGCACGGCACCGCCATCATTTCCGGTGCGGCCCTGCTCAACGCCTGTGAACTCACGGGCCGCAGGATTGAAGACGTGACCGTCGTGGTGGTGGGGGCCGGCGCGGCGGGCATGGCCTGTGCGCGGTTCTACTGCGCGCTGGGGGTAAAGCGCGGGAACATCCGTATGTTCGATTCCAAGGGGCTCATTCACAAGAAGCGCTCGAATCTGGCCGAATACAAGCTGGAATTCGCGCAGGAGGAAGATCTGGGGAGCCTCGCGGACTGCATGAAGGGCACGGACCTGTTCCTCGGCCTTTCCACCAAGAATCTGGTTTCGCAGGATATGGTGCGCTCTATGGCCGACAAGCCGGTGTTGTTCGCCATGGCGAATCCGGATCCGGAAATCTCGTATGAAGACGCCAAGGCGGCCCGCCCCGATTGCATCATGGGGACCGGGCGATCCGACTACCCGAACCAGATCAACAACGTCTCCGGTTTCCCCTACATCTTCCGCGGCGCGCTTGACGTGGAAGCCACGGAAATCAACGAGGCCATGAAGATCGCCGCCGCCGAGGCCCTCGCCGCGCTGGCGAAGGAACCGGTCCCGGCGGAAGTCTGTTCCGCCTACAATGTGGACAGCCTTGAATACGGCTTCGATTACATTATCCCGAAGCCGCTTGATCCGCGCATTTTGACGTGCATCACGCCCGCCGTCGCCAAGGCGGCGATGGATACGGGGGTTGCCCGCAAGCGTATTGAAGATCTCGACGGATACGCCCGTGAACTGGAACGGCGCGTGAAGGCCTCGCACGATCGCATTCGGCCATTCGTCGCTTCTTACGAATAAAAAAATGCCCGTCCGCGCCGTTGCAGCGGAGCGGACGGGCGCCTTATCGGGGAGGACGGCTGCGTTTTGGGAGGAATAAGGCCGTCCTTGGGGAGAGTTTCCGTCAAAGGCATCACCAGTTTGATGACTTTCATACACTAACTGTTTTTGCTTTTTTGGCAAGCAGGGGAGAAGGTTTGTATGAAACGGTTTATGTGGAGTTTCTTGGCTCTTTTGATTGTTGCGTGTGTGGGCGTGTATCTGGCCGGAGGGTTTGAGTGTTTTGCGGCTTCCCCCGGGACGGCGGGCGCCGCGATCCCCGGTGATCGCACCAAAGCCTATATCACCCTTGGCATCCTCATCGTTGCCGCGCTGCTGTTCGTGACGGAAGCGCTTCCGCTGCCCATCACGGCCATGCTCGTGCCCGTGGGGCTTTCCAGTACGGGTGTTCTGACTTCCAAAGTGGCGTTCAGCTACTTTGGCGACAACACCGTAGTGCTGTTCATGGCCATGTTCATCATCGGCGAATCGACGTTCGTCACCGGTTTTGCCGATAAGGTCGGTCAGATGGCTTTGAAGCTGTCCAAAGGCGATATGAAGAAGCTGTTGCTCTTCTCCATGATCGCTGTCGGCGGCTTGTCCACCGTGCTTTCCAACACCGGTACCACCGCCGTGGCCGTCCCCATGATCATGGGCATGTGCGCCTCCGCCAAGGTTGCGCCGAGCAAGATTTTGATGCCCGTAGCCTTCGCTTCGTCCCTCGGCGGTACCGTGACCCTCGTGGGTACGCCCCCAAACGGCATCATCAACTCCATGCTTGATCAGGTCGGCATCCCGCAGTTCGGGTTCTTTGAATTCGGCAAGTTCGGCCTCATCCTGTTTGCCGTTGGCATGTTGTATTACTGGGCTTTCGGCTACCGCCTGCTTCCCGAGGACAAGGGCGGCGAAGACCATTCCTTCGGTTCCGAACTGAAGGAACGCCGCACCGCGAAGATGCCTTACTCCATGGGGATTTTTGCTTTCGTGGTCATCATGATGGTGACGGGGGCGCTGCCTCTGACGACCGCCGCCGTGCTCGGCGCGTGCCTTGTGGTGGCGACCCGCTGCATGACCATGAAGGAAGCGTTCCACTGCATCGACTGGGTGACCATCTTCCTGTTCGCGGGCATGCTGTCCATGTCCGCCGCCATGCAGAAGTCCGGAGCCGCCGCGCTGGTGGCGAACGCCGTGGTTTCCAACGTGTCCGGGCCGACCATGCTGATGTTCGTGTCCTGCGCGCTCACCATGCTGCTCACCAACTTCATGTCCAACACAGCGACCGCGGCCCTGATGGCCCCGCTGGCCCTTCCCATCGCCGTCGGCGGCGGCATTTCGCCCCTGCCGCTCATGATGGGCATCTGTATGTCCGCTTCCGCCTGCTTCCTGACCCCGATCGCCACGCCTCCGAATACCATCGTGTTGACCCCCGGCCGCTACACCTTCCTTGATTACATGAAGGCGGGCTGGCCGCTTCAGATCATCAGCCTCGTGCTGTGCGTGTTCGTCATCCCGATGATCTGGCCCTTCTAGCCCCAAATCGCGGCGTCCTGTCCCCAACCGGGATGCCGCATCTTCCCTCCCCTCAGACATTCCCCTTCGGCAAAGGCCGCAAGGGGAATGTCCCCCTCCTTCGGGGGGAGGACAACGCCTGTCGCTTGCGTGCGGCGGGCGTTTTGTTTGGGATTCGGAGAAGGGAGGTGAAGGACGCGACGGGGGCCTATTCGGTGCGGCGTGACGGGCTGAAAAGAGAAGAGCGCTTCCCGTACAGGGAACAGGTTGTGGCGGGAGAGCTTTTTTTGAAGGGCTTTTCCGTTGGGGGCTGCGGGCTTCGCGGGGGCCTGTTGCGCCGTGGGAAGGCTTCCGTGATAAAGGCCATCCACGTATGGGGGCCTGTGATTTCCCTGTGTGCTCCGAGGCGCGCTCCGTTTGAGCGCGGGTCGCCCTGTTACTTCTTGAGCCTGTCCTTGACGCGGGTAGGCAGCTCCGAGAGAAGTTCGGCGTGTTCTTCCTGAGGGACAAGCTGCTGGGCGGCCTGTATGCGGGCGTGCTTTTTCTCGTGGAAGTCGTGGAGGCGCTGGATGATGCGGTCGTCGCGGCGTCCTTTGAGCCATATCTGGGCGGCGTTGACGATGTTCTGGAAGATGGAGTAGGCGGCCAGCGAGACGGATGCGATGGGATCGAGATACTGAAACGTCAGCCACATGGGCAGGATGATGTTTTTTTGCGCCAGCGCCTGCCCGCCCGCGATGCGGCGGTGGAAGCGGGAACCGATGGACTTGCCGAGGATGAAGTTGGCGGTGCAGACGGCGATCCCGGTGAGGGCAAGGAAGATTTCGAGCCGGTAGTCCTTTTCGCCGGGCTTCAGGAGCTGTTCAAAGGTGCCGGCCATGAGGATGATGAGCATCCCCGCCCACAGGTAGTAGGCCAGAATGCCCCAGCGCAGCAGCACGGCGTTGACCTTGGGGGCGGCGTATTGGATGAGCCAAGCGGCCAGCAGGGGGAAAAGCATGGTGGGCCCCACGCGCATGAACACGTTGGACATGGTTTCGAGGAAGGGCGTGTCGATCTGCCCCGTGGCGATGAGCGGCAGGACCAGCGGCGCGAGCACGACGATGGCGAGATTGCTCAGGAAGGCATAGGCCGCGAGGAAGGCCACGCTGCCGCCGAGCATACCGGTGATGATGGCCGCCGCCGTGGCCGTGGGCGTGAGGGCGGCCATGCATACGCCCTGCGCGATGGCCGGATGCCACGGGAGCGTCAGCGCGTAGAGGCCAAGGCTCATGACGATTTGAAGGCTCATCAGGATGAGGTGCAGAGGATGGAACCGCAGATCGCGCGGCGAGATGTTGCAGAAGGTCAGCAGGAGCATGGAGGCGAGCAGCCACGGCGCAAGCCACGTGAACTGTGAGAAAAAACTGTGCCCCACGGCGCCCACGACGATGGCGATGAGGAGTGTCCATTGTTTGAGCGCGCGCAACAGTTTTTTCATCCCAGACAGCCCCCTCTTTGTGCCCGCTTGGAGAACGCGGGTATGAGATGCCTTCACCATACATAACGGCCCACCCCTTATCAAGGAAGAATCCAGTGTACTTCATCTTGCTGCATTTAAAAGGAATCTGCGAAACAACCGGAATGTTCCGAAAGGGTACGTTGTCCGGGGCAAACCGTTTTGAGCAAAAAGGAAGGGGGGCTCTGAACGCCCCCCTTTTTCATACGCTATAGGCCCAACCGTTCCTTCCATCTCGGAAGTTCGGGATCGAGGGCGAGGTAGTCGGGCGGCAGGTCGGGGGCCTTGGGAGCGGCGAGGGCGGCGGCCACGTCGGAAACCGTGCGGACGTTGACCACGCCGGGGAGGCCCTGCAAGGGGCAGAGGTCCACGTCGTCCTCGGCGGCCTGCACCAGCACGGGCAGTTTGCGGAAAGCGGCCTCCAGCGCCACGGTGGTGGAGTTGGAAGCCCAGACCACGGTGCCCGGCGTGAGGAAGTTCCCGATGGGGCCGTCCACGATGCTGGGCGGCTCGGCGGCGCCGTACAGGTTCTTGAGGCGTTCGGCTACGGGCAGGTAGGGATGCGGCTTGACGACGACTTCCCATCCGTCCAGCGTCCCGGCCTTGGCGGAGGCCGCCAGCGTGGTGAGGTGGGCGTCGGTTTCGTCGGCGAAGAAGCTGGTGACGATGAGCAGCCGCGTGGGCTTGGCGGGCGTCTCCGGAGCAGCTTCGGCATCGGGCTTGGGCGCGAGATAAAGATACCGCAGGGCTTCCACCAGCGCGGTGCGGTCCTCCGGCATGTGCCCGGCGAGCAGGGCATCCTGCGCACCGGTCCCGTTGCACAGCCACAGTTCGGGCATGGCCCGGCGGCAGGCGGGATCGTTGATCATGCGGGGATCGTCGAAATAGCGGAAGTCCGTGGGGCGCACCGTGGAGTGCTGCGCGCCGTAGACCGGCCCGGCGTCCCCGTCGTGCATGGACTGGCAGAGCATACGTTCCCACGGGCAGTTTTCCTGCGGGAAGGTCGTCCAGTCCTGCGGCCCGGCCCATTCCGCATAGCGGCGGAAGGCTTCGCGCATGAGGCAGCGTTCCAGCGCCCGCCAGCCTCGGGTGGAATCGCCCCAGTTGTCTTTCAGGACGGGCCAGAGATCCATCTGGGAACCGGGGAAACGGAACAGTTCCCTGACCTGTGGTTCCACGGCCCGGCTGGAGAGCAGGAGCTTGCCGAACCGGACAAGGCTCTTGGCAATGTCGCCGTTGGTGAGGAACTCTTCGAGGAAGTGGAACGAGGCGCCGTCCTGCCCGTTGGCGCGGAAGCGGTCGCGCAGCTTGATCGCGTCGGGGAAGGAGCACTGTGGGGCCGGGAAATAGAGGAAGACCCAGTTCACGCGGTTGGGCTTGCCGTCGGCGGGCTGGAGGGCGTCATGGAGCTTTTCCCAGTAGCGGGAGCGGAACCGCCCGTTCTTGGCGGCGGCCATGTCGATGTTGGGGAAGTAGGTCACGATGCTCGCGGGCTTCACACCTTCGGGCAGGGCGGGCCGGGAAAGCGGCGTGCGCGGCAGGCGGCGGCGTACGATCCACAGCCACGCCGGGAAGCGCACCAGCGCCTTCACCGGGGCGGGCAGGCGGTAGTAACAGGCTTTGAGCTTGGCTTTCAGCCCTTCCGGCTGTGCCGCTTCCGCGCTGCCGATACGGCGCACGGCGAACTCGCGCCCGGTAGCCTTGCAGAAGCGCCCCAGGACGTCTTCCATCCACGGGTCGGCCCCCGCCGCGGCGCACAGTTCCAGCCGGGTGACGCCCTTTTCGTCCAGCAGCAGTTCAAGGGCACGCAGCTTCAGCGCCGGGAACAGGTTATGCGTCACTTTGGGGTGCTTTTCCACCAGCGTGGAGCACCACCACATGGACAGGTTGTCGTCGGCGCGGAGGTGTTCTTCCAGCAGCTTGCCGTTGATCCGGGCGCAACCCGTTTCGTAGGTCCATGCCGCCAGCTCGTCACGGATGGGGAGCAGGCGTTCGTTCAGCTCCACGGGGATGGAAATCTGCCCGTCGGGGACGCTGCCTTTATCCCATACCGCCACCAGTGCCTCGGACGGCGTGCCCTTCGGCAGTTCCGTTTTGTTCAGCAGGATGAGTGTAGCCATAGAAAACCCTTTTGAAAGGAATGGTTGCCATGATTGGGGAAAGGAGGCCTTTCTGGAGAAAGGTTGCTCCTCCCCTTCCCCAAACCTGCCAGTGTGGCTCGCGCCCACCCCCTCATCTCTCAAGGCTTTTCACTGGTGGGGAGGCGGCGCGGCGGTCCGTTTCAAGAACGGCAGTGAACAATGAAAGAAGCTTGTCTTCCAGTTTCGTACAAAGCGGGGCTTGTGTCCACAGGAACAACCGGAGGCATCCCGTGAGGGAGAGCCGTCGGGCGGCTTTTTTTCCGTTTTCCGGTGAGTTCATTTTCCTTTGAAATGTATACTGTTGAGGAACTATGCATCAGGGAATGCTGCGGACAGGGATTCGATAAACACGAAAGTCTTTGGAAAGGGAGGGATGGGGTTTGAGGAAGGGAAAGCTTTTCTTCAGAAAAGTTTTCCCTTCCCCAAGCTCTCTCAAAGTCACTTGCTCTAGCCCGCGAAATGATCAAACCCGCCGGATATGGGGACGCCGTCGACGCGGATCTCGCCGCCTTCGGTGACTTTGCCGAGCATGGTGGTCTCGGCGTTGGCGACCATGACGTGTACGGCAAGCTCGGGCGAACATGTCCCGATGAGCGCGTAGTCCTCGCCGCCGAGGAAGGCGTGCCGCTTGGCCGCGGCGACGGGTTCGGCCTCGTTGCGGGAGCGCATGAAGCGCAGGATTTCAGTATGCGGCATGGGCATGTCGATGTCCGCGCCCATGCCCGGCCCGACCAGTCGGGGCAGATCGCGGGCGAGGCCGTCGGAAAGATCCATGAGCCCAAGCCGCCCGCAGGTGGGATCGCCTTTCCCGCGGCCCCAGTCCGCCGCAAGGCGCGACAGGCGCATACCTTCCTTGAGGCGCGGGGCGGGGCGCAGGTGCGCTTCGCAGGGGATGGGCCACTCGTTGAGGGCGGCGCGGCCCCGCTCCTCAAGCAGCAGCAGACCGGCGCGTGCAAGGCCCGTCCTGCCGATGAGGAAAATAACGTCGCCGGGCTGTGCCTCGCCGCGCAGGAGCGTCTTTTCCGCCTGTCCGAACACAGTCAGGCAGAGGTGGAGCTTGTCGGCGCGGGAGAGGTCGCCGCCGACAAGCGGCACGGAAGCTTGGGCCGCCAGCTCGGCCATGCCCGCGCACAGGCCGTCCACAAGGGCCATATCCGCATCGGGCGGCAGGGACAGGCCCACCGTGAACCCCATCGGCCGCGCCCCGTCGGCGGCGAGATCGCTCAGGTTGACGGCAAGGGCCTTCCAGCCGATATCTTCCGGCGTGAAATAGGAGCGCCGGAAATGCACGTCCTCCATGAACAGATCCGTGCTCACGCACAGCGGCCCGGAAACGCCGAGCACGGCGCAGTCGTCGCCGCGCCCGAGCAGCACGTCCGGCCCTTCGTTGGGGAAATGCGAGGCGATGCGGGCGAGGATGTGATCCTCGGAAACGAGATCGGACATTTATTCCTCCAGAGTCAGAAACGCGCTGAGAATGACCTTGAGCCCGAAGCCGGGGAAGTTGACCCGGCACTTGTCGGGCGGAAGCTGCTCCACGATCTTGCCGCGCCCGAATACCTTATGCCGGCAATAGCCGCACCCCGCGCCGCCCTTGGATGCGGCCCTATCGCCTTTCGCCTCGGGGATGACCGGGGGCGGGAACACGCCTTTGACGCGCCCGGCGTTGGGGTTGGCCAGTTCGCGGGGAATATCCAGAGAAGGCCGCGAAAAGGCGGGATCTCCGGCAAAGGATGTGCTGCGCTTGGAGATGCGGCCCGTGTAGCCCTCCTGCCACTCCTCAAGGGCGCTGAACGGCAGTTCGCGCACGAAGGGGCTCGGCGTCGCGGGCTCATTGCCGCCGTTCTGACGGCTGTAGAGCGTGGCGGGCACGAACAGTTCCAAATCCTCGCGGGCACGGGTGCAGGCCACGTACATGAGGCGGCGTTCCTCCTCGAAGTCCTCGGGCCGCACCAGCGCGTGGCGCGAGGGGAAGCGGTCCTCGACCAGATCGAGCAGGATGACGGCGTCCCATTCCAGCCCTTTTGAGGAGTGGATGGTGGAGAGCACCACCCGGCCCGCCTCATCGAACTCGTCGGCGTCGTCCTCCGGCGTTTCCAGCGACAGATCCGCCACGAATTGTTCGAGATCGGTGTAGGCCGAGGCGATGTGCGCGAGTTCCGAGAGGCCCTGCTGGCGGCGGGGCCAGTCGTCGGGGAATATGGCCTGTAGGCGGGGCGTGTAGTGCTCGATGACCATTTCGATGAGCGCGGCGGGCGTCAGGTTGTGCTCGCGCAGCTTGTCGAGCAGCAGCATGTCGGACCACAGATCCGGGTACTTGGTGCAGGCTTTGCGCAGCGCGTCGAAATCGCCCTGCGCGGCGACATGATAGATTTTTTCGGCGGTTTTGGTCCCCACGCCCTTGGACAGCCCCGCCACGCGCTCGAAGGAGGGCATGTCCAGCGGGTTGATCGCCAGCCGCACGAACGCCACCACGTCCTTGACGTGTACGGCTTCCGCATAGCGCAGCCCGCCGTATTTGCGGAACTTGATGCCGCGTTTGGAGAGTGCGACCTCAAGGTGGTAGGACTGGTAGCCCGCGCGGAACAGCACGGCGATTTCCTTCGCCTGATAGCGGTCAAGAAGCTCTTCCACGCGCGCCGCCACCACATTGGCCTGCGTCAGGTCGCTCATGGGGCGGACGAGGCGCACGCGGGGCGTTTTGGGCGTGTTTTCCTTGGTTGTGAACAGGTTTTTGCGGAAGCCCTCGGAGGCCGGGGCCAGCACCGCGTTGGCGACGTCGAGCACGGGCTGTGTGGAGCGGTAGTTCTCCTCAAGCCGGATGACCCGCGTTCCGGGGAACAGCTTGGGGAAGTCGAGGATGTTGCGGACGTCCGCGCCCCGGAAGGCGTAGATGGACTGGGCGTCGTCGCCCACGGCCATGACGTTGCCCGCTTCCCCGGCGAGGAGCCGCACCAGCCGGGCCTGAACGCGGTTGGTGTCCTGATACTCGTCCACCATGATGTAGCGGTAGCGTTCCCGGAACCGCTCGGCAAGCCCTTCGCGCCCCGCCTCGGGATCGCCTTTAAGCAGATCCTCAAGCTCGAACAGCAGGTCGTCGTAGTCGAGCAGCCCGTGCTGGCGGCGGTAGCCCCGGTATGCCTCTCCGATGCTTTCCAGCGCATCGGCGTGGGGCAGCAGGTGCTGCGCGTCGCGCTGGAGCACGTCGCCGATGGAAATTTCCTTGTTCCGGGCTTTGCTGAGGAGGCCGATGATGGTCTGCGTCTTGGGGAACGAGCGGTCGCCCTTGCCGACTTTGAGCCGTTCCTTGCACTGCTGGATGGCGGAGGCGCTGTCCGCCGAGTCCATGACGGTGACCGGGCCTTCGGCCCATGCGGGCCTGTACTGGCGCAGCACCGAGAACGCGAAGCTGTGGAACGTGCCGCCGTGGACGCCGCCGATGCTGTAGCCGAGCAGATCCGTGGCCCGGAGCAGCATTTCGCGGCTGGCCTTGCGGGTAAACGTGAGCAGCAGCATGTCGCTTGCCGGGACGCCCTGTTCCGCCAGCCAAGCCAGACGGTGGACGATTGTGCGGGTTTTGCCGCTCCCCGCGCCCGCGATGACCAGAACCGGGCCGTCCGGCGCGGTCACGGCTTCGAGCTGGGCCGGGTTGAGTGTCGAAATGTCTATCACTGGAACTCCGTGGGAAGGGGATGCCTCCGGCTGTCGGGCCGCCGCCCGGACCCATGCCTTCCGGCGGGCCGGGGAAATCGCTTTGCGTGCGATGCCCGTAAGGTTCGCAAGCCCGCCTAACGGCCACGGCTTCGCCGCCCCTTGGAGCAAATTCCCCCGACCCCCTCGGAGCCGCCGCAATGTTCCGAACCGGAAAACCGTTTCCATACCATTGCGGCATCCCTGAGGACGTCAGGCATCCTCTTCGCCGGGTTGGTTTCGAGAAAAAGTGTTCCCCATAAAAACACAAACGCCCCCAAAACACAAAAGTTTTGGGGGTGGGAAACGGATTTTCGCTTTTGGGTGCCGCAGCCCTGCCTTTAGGGTTTTCAAAACCCGATGCGGGAACGCCTGCCATACCTCTACAGGGAAGGAAGGCAACAGGGATTCGATAAGGGCGAAAATCTTTGAAGGGGATGGGGGTGGAGGGGGAAACTTTCTTTAGAAAGTTTCCCCTTCCCCCTCCAATCTTTTACTCCTTCCCCGCGAGCTCTTCCAGCCAGCGGTTGAGTCCGGTCAGATCGGAACCGTGGGGGTAGGCGGTATTCTCGAAGAAGGGGCCGCGCCCGTAAAACAGCGTCTCGGCGGCTTCGGCGGCGTCGCTGTCCGTGGTGGCATCGCCGACCATGACCGCGTCGGCGGGATCGATGCGTTCCTTGCGGACAATGCCCTTGAGCAGTTCCGCCTTGGCGGGGGGCGTCCCGCAGATGCCGGTGAAGTAGCGGGCGAGGCCGCGCTGTTCCAGAACGGACTGGAGCTCTTCCTGCGGCGTGCCGGAGCAGACATACATGGGCACGCGTCCGTGCCAGCGTTCGAGGACATCCATGACGCCGGGCACGAGGGGCGCGTTCAGGACGTTGTCCAGCGCGTAGGAAACGAACCGGGCGCAGCAGTCCTCCATTTCCTCAGGCGTGATTTCCCGGTGGAACACTTCGCGGTAGAGCCATGCGAATTTCTCGCGGCGGCTCACCCCGCCGTGCAGGGTATGGTAGAGGAGGAGCCGGTCGCGGGCTTCCGCGCCGAGCGGCTCCGCCACCTGCCCGAACGCTTTGGTCTTGGCGTCCACGGATTCGAGGATGACGCCGTCGCAGTCGAAAACGATGAGCGAAAGGGCCATACGCTTAGGCTCCGGGGAACAGGACGTCGAGCAGGTTCTTGATGGTGTCCGTTTCCATGATGATCCGCGCTTCCTTGGCATAAGAGCCGATGTGCGGGGTCAGGATGACGTTGTCCATCTCCTTGAGCGGGCCGTCGTAGGGCTCCTTGGTGAAGCAGTCGAGGGCCGCGCCCGCCAGATGCCCGGCGGTGAGCAGGCCGAGGAGGGCTTTTTCGTCGATGAGGCCGCCGCGGGCGATGTTCAGGATGATGCTGCCGGGGCGCATCAGGGAGAGGCGGCCAAGATCGAGCAGCGGGGCGCCGTTTTCGGTCTTGGGGCAATGCAGGGTGATGACGTCCGCCCAGCCCATCAGGTCGTCAAGCTCAAGGCGCGTATAGCCGGGGACGTCGGCAAAGGGATCGTGGTAGCCGACGTTCACGCCGAACGGTTCGAGGAGGTGCGCCACGGCTTGGCCGATCTTGCCGAAGCCCACGATGCCCACGTTCTTGCCGTGCAGGAGGTTGCCCATGCGCTTCTTCCAGACGCCGGAGCGCAGTTCGCGGTCCTGATGCGGCACTTGGCGGAGCAGGGTGAGGATGAGACCCAATGTCAACTCCGCGACAGCCAGCGTGGGGCCGTCCGGCGTATTGCGGACTTCAATGCCCTTTTCGGCGGCGTAGGCGCGGTCCACGTTGTCCATGCCCGTGCCGCAGCGTGATATGACCTTGAGGTCGGGCAGGGCGTCCATGACCTTTTTGGTGAGCGGTTCGGTTCCGGCGGCGACCCCGTGGCAGCCTTCCAGTATCTGGATGGCTTCCTCTTCCGTCAGGGCGCGGCCCTTATCGTTCATGACGTATTCGACGCCCGCCTGTTCGAGCAGCTTCAGCGGCTCGTCGCTGTATCGGGCGAAAGAAGATGTGGTGATGGCGATTTTCATGGCGAAACATCCTTTTGGCTGGATGGGAAACGCCGTTCCGGCGTGCGGGGCGACGTTGGGCAATCAATCCTTGCGACGGCTGCCGATGACGCGCGCGGGAACGCCGCCCACGATGGCGTAGGGCTCCACGTCGCGCGTGACCACAGCGCCCGCCCCGACCACGGCCCCGTGCCCGATGCGGGTTCCGGGGGTGATGGTGCAGTTCGCCGCGATCCAGACGTCATCCTCGATGACGATTTCTCCGTACAGGTGACCCTGTAGCATGATAGGCTTTTCAAGGCTATCAAAACAATGGTTGGCGGCGCGCAAAACGGTTCCGGGGCCGATGGCCACCTGTTTGCCGATGCGGATAAGCCCGCCCGAGGCGTCCACGGTCACGCCGGGGCTCAAGGCCGCGTCCTCGCCCATGTCCAGCGTCCCGCCCTCGGCATAGAGCTGGCAGCCCCTGCCGATGCGCACGCCGTCCGCGAGGCTCATGTTTTTGCAGCCCTGCATGGCGATGCCTGTGCCGAACCGGGCCCTGCCGCAGCGTTTGAACAGAGGGCGCCACAAGAGCAGGCGCGCGCCCATTCCCGCGACCGTCGGAACCCACGCCAGCGCCGCAATGATGAGCTCTTCGAGGAAGTGTTTCATGGTAATATGCCTCCGGCGGGCAGGGCGCCGCCCTACACCCGCAAGGGGGCAGCGCCCCCTTGACCCGGCTATGGTTGGATGATGAGCGGGGGGAAGCCGCGGTTTCGTCCTTGGCGTGCGTCCCCCGGCGGATTCTGAAAAGGCAGGCTGATGTGAATAAAAAGGGGGAAAGCCGCCGCGCGGCCTCCCCACCAGTCGAAACGTTTGGGAGGATGAGGGGAGGGCGGCGGAGGGGAACAGGAGACACTTTCAAAGGGCCCCTTCTCTCCTCCCCCGGTTCCTTCTTCCTCAACTTCCCGTTACTTCGTGTAGCTGATACGCAGGGCGTCGTCCCTCATCATTTCGCGGACGCGTTCGAGGTCCTCCTGCGTGTCGACGCTGAGGGTCCGCTTGTCGGTGGGGACCATGCGGACCTTTTCGCCGTGTTCGAGAATGCGCATCATGTCGACGGATTCGATGATTTCCAGCGGGCACTCGTCCATTGCGTTGAATTTGAGCAGGTAGTCGCGGCGGAAGGGGATGATGCAGACCTGTTTGTGCATGGGCACGTGAGGGGTCCCCTTGCGGCGGGACGGGATGGGCTCGCGGGAGAAGTAGAGGGCGTCGCCGTTCAGGTCGGTCACAACCTTCACTTCGTTGGGATCTTCAAATTCTTCCTCGGTGGCGAGGTCGGCCATGAGGTTCACGACGTTGATGGACGGATCCTTGAGCATGGGTTCGACGGCGGCGTCGATCATGTCGGGGGTGATCATGGGTTCGTCACCCTGCACCATGACCACGATGTCGGCGCGCTGCCCGGTCATTTCCTCAATCTTGAGCATGGCTTCGGCGGTACGGGTCGTGCAGCGGACATGGGTGTCGGCGGTCATTACGGCTTTGAGCCCGGCGGAGGCGGCGTAGTCCATCACGACCTGATCGCAGGTGGCGATCCATGTGGAGGACAGTTCTTTGCACATGGCGGTACGGATGGTCACATGGCCGACCATCGGGATGCCGTGGATGTCGGCAAGGGGTTTTCCGGGAAAGCGGCTGGAACCCATGCGGGCGGGGATAATGGCGATGATATTCATGAGGCGTCTCCTGAGCGGTGTCGGTTAGTCGGCTTTGTCCACCATCAGATATCCGCCGAGCTCCTTGAGGTCCGGGTGCAGTTCCTGATGGATTTCTTCCATGACCTTGAGCACGCCCTGTCCGAGTTCGGTGGACAGGTGCGGGGTCATTTTGCGGCCCACCTTGGGCATGAAGGCGTACGGCGTAATCTGGTAGTGCCCGCTGTTGGGGTCGTGCTGGTACTTGATTTCAATGGGCTTGCCGAGCATTTCCTCGATCATGCGGAACAGGTCGCCCACCTGCATGGGCTGGTTGCCGGTGAGCACGATGTTCTGGTTGGCGTATTCCGGGCCGAGGATCTCCACCGTGCTGAGGGCGGCGTCCTCGACGTGGATGTACTCGCGCAGGGCCGTGGGCGCGCCGTAATAGGTGATCGTGCCCTTTTCCAGCGCTTCGGCCACGAAACGGTTGATCGCGTTGCGGCGGTCGGCGCGGGGGCCGTAGAGCGAACCGTAGCGCAGGATCGTGTATTCGAGGCCGAACATGTCGTGATAATTTTCGATGTACAGTTCGCACGCCTGCTTGCTGCACCGGTAGAAGCCGCCGGACTTGCCGTACACGTAGAGCGTGCTGGCGAAGACGTAGCGCTTGACCCCGGCCTTGCGGCAGGCTTCGAGCAGGATGACGTTGCCGAGGACGTTGATGCGCGCGGTTTCCACGGGCTTCTGGTTGGATTCGCCGATGTCGGCGAGGCCCGCGAAGTCGAACACGGCGTCCGCGCCGCTCACGACGGTATTGACCAGATCCTCGTCCAGCAGGCTCCCCGTGACCATCTTCTGGTCCGGGCGCAGGTAGGGGGAGGGGCGCAGGTCGACGATGGTGACGTCATGGCCCGCATCGGAAAGCTTGTCGCATACGTGCGATCCCAAAAAGCCGGAACCGCCGAAGAAAACGATTTTCATGCACATTTCCTTGTCTATTCCCCGTCCCAAAACCGAAAAGTTTAGGAGGGAAGGGGTGGGGTCTGGGGCAGGGAAGGGAAGCCCTTTTCAAAGGGTTCCCTTCCCCGCCCCAGTTTTTTAGCGTTTCGGGCAGGCGCAGCCGTGGAGGAGGAACACCGCGTCGATGCCGTAGGCGATGAACCGGTAGCCGTCGGCGATGCACTTGGCGAGGCGTTCGGGCTCGGGCTGCACGACGTGGTTGCCCATGGGCATGTTGTGGCGCTTGCAGGCTTCGTTGATGCGGGCCATCACGGCGACGAAATCGGGGTGATCGAACTGCCCGGTGAGGCCCATCGAGCCGGAAAGGTCATACGGGCCGACCATGATCGCGTCGAGGCGGGGGTGGGACAGTATGGCGTCGAGCTGTTCCACGGCGCGGATATGCTCGATCTGCGCGACGAGGAGGATATCCTTCGCCACGTCCACGCGGTAGGGATCGAAATCCCTGCCGTACATGTTGGCGCGGGAGTAGCCCACGCCCCGGCTGCCGCCCGCGTCGGGGTACAGGGAGAGGCTGATCGCCCGGTCGAGCTGCTCGCGGGATTCGATCATGGGGAAGACGAGCCCCTGCGCGCCGGAGTCCAGCGCGTCCTTGATGGGCCGCAGTTCAGCCTGCGCGATGCGCGCGAAAGGCGTGGAGCCGCCCCGTTCGATGGCGCGGAACACGTCCGGCAGGATGGCCCGCGTGAACGCGCCGTGTTCCATGTCCACAGCCACCCAGTCGTAACCGGATGCGCCCATCACTTCCGCAACGTCCGCCGAAGGGAACTGGAGCCACGTACCGATCGTGGCGTTGCCCCCGCGCATCATAGCCCGTATTTCCTGTGCCGTTTTCATCAAATATCCCTCTATGTTTTGGGGCCGCTCGCCTCTCTGGGGAGATGCCCGACAGCCGGCCTTGCCGGTGGAATGCTTTACAACGTCCCGGCTCCGGCCCGCAGGCCGCCGCCAGCCTGCAACTATAAACCCGCCCGTTCCCGCACGCAAGCTCTGGAGGTGTTGGGGGAGGTGAAGATTGGGGAGGGGAAAGGGAAACTTTCTGGAGAAGGGGGGAGCTCCCCCACGTTTCCCTTTCCCCTCCCCAAACCCCACCCCTTTTCCTTCAAAGATTTTCGTAAACGGGGCGGGCCGCAGTAGCGGCGGCTTGGCGGCCCGGGCCTTGTTGGAAGTTTCCCGGAGTCACCGTTCTCGGGGATGCCGTATTTTTTGCTGCAACGTGTCTGGATTTTTTGAGTTGTTGCGGAGGAATGCTGTCCCTACAAATCTTCGGCCCTTTCCGGCTCGGGATTGGTGCGGAAGAAGGGCATGACGGTCGTGAGGGAGGCGGGGGAGGCGAAGAGGAATACCGTATCGTCGCCGTGGAGGAAGGCGTCCCCTCCGGGCGACGGGATGATCTGCCCGGCGTGGCGGATGCCGACGACGGTGACGCCGTATTTCTTGCGGAGCGAGGTATCCATCAGGCGCTTGCCGTCGAGGGCGCAGCCGGGTTCGACCTTGCAGGCCACCACTTCAAGGCCGGTGAGGACCTCATCAGCGAGTGAGGGCAGATCCATGCCGGTCATGCGGAGCTGACGGGCCATGTTGTAGTATTCGTGCCGGATGCTGTTCACGAACCGTTCGATGGTCTGGCGCGGGACGAGATAGTGCCCGAGCACGCGGGAGAAGATTTCGATGGACGTTTCGAAATCCTCGGGGATGACGTCGTTGGCACCAAGCCGCCGGAGGGCGTCCACTTCGCCGAGGAAGCGGGTACGTACCACGATGTGTACTTTGGGGTTGAGCTTGCGGGCCACGGCGGTGATGGCCCGGACGGCGGAGGGGTCGGAAATCACGACGGCGATGACGCGCGCGCTCTGGATGCCGAAGTGTTCCAGCACGAGGGGCTTGGAGGCGTCGCCGCCGTGGATGGGTTCCTTGCCGCCGTAGCGCGACACGGTATCGGGATTCATTTCAAGGATGACGTAGGGGATGCCCGCCTCGTGCGCCGTGCGGGCCAGATGCTTGCCGCCCACGCCGAAGCCTACGATGATCAAATGATCCTTGAGGGATTCGTCCTTTTGGGCGGCGGCTTCCTCATCGACGGGCATGTGCATGTGGCGGCTCACGAAGGAGGCGACCTTGGGCGCGATTTCCATGACCGTGGGGGTCAGCATCATGGTCACGATGCTCGCCGCGAGGAACATCTGGTAGCCGTCGTTGTCCATGAGGCCGCTGTTCACGGCGGAACGGGCCAGCACGAAGGAGAATTCCCCGATCTGCGCGAGGCTCATGGCGGCGAGGATGGAGACGCGCAGGGGGTACCCCACCAGCAGCATGGGCGGCAGGGACAGGATGGATTTCAGGAAGATGAGCAGGGCCGCGAAGAGGAACACCTTGTCCAGATGGTGTACGAGGAAGCCCACGTCGAGCAGCATACCCACGGAGATGAAGAACAGGCTGGTGAAGACGTCCTTGAAGGGGAGGATGCCTTCGAGGACGTTGAGGCTGTATTCCGATCCGGAGAGCAGGAGCCCGGCGAGGAACGCGCCGAGGGCGAGGGAGAGGCCGAGCGAGGCCGTGCCGAGGGCGATGGCGAAGCACAGGCCGAGCACGGTCATGAGCATGAGCTCCTTGCTCCGGGTACGGAGCACGAGCTGCATGATGCGGGGGACCACATGGCGGGCGAGGACCCATCCGCCTACGAGGATCACCAGCGTCCGTCCGGCGGATATGAGCATCCCCCCGAGGTCCGTGTCCCCCTGCCCGGCGAGGATCGGGATGGCGAGCATCATGGGGACGACGGCGATGTCCTGAAAGATGAGCACGGAAAAGTCGAGCCTGCCCTGGGGGGATTCGGACTGCGCCTTCTGCTGGAGGCGGCTGAGCACGATGGCGGTGGAGGACAGGGAGGCGAGGAAGCCGTACATCATGCTTTGCTGCCACGTCTGGCCCGTGAGCACGCCAAGGCACATGAACGCGCCGACGGTCAGCACCACCTGCGCCGTGCCGCCGACGAACACGGGGCGTTTCAGGCGCATGAGTTCTTCGCCGGACATTTCAAGGCCGATGGAGAACAGCAGCAGGACCACGCCGATCTCCGCCAGCAGTTCGACCGCGTGGGGGTTCTGGACGAGCCCCAGGGCCGTGGGGCCGCACAGGACGCCGGTCAGCAGGAACCCCACGATGGGCGGGATTTTGATCTGGTGGCAGACGAGCAGGACGCCGATGGAAAGGCAGAAAATGGCGACGATGTCCGGAAGAAGAGGGATGTCCATAGCAGTGGAGGCTCCATAAAAGCAGAAAGGATGAATAGTACATTCTTTTAAAATGGCTGCGTTGAGAAGGCAAGCGTAAAGGTCGGGTTGGCGAGTGCTCATGCGGGTTGCGGGCGCTTTTTCTAGTTTTCCCCCGGGATGTTTTACGCTACACTTCGGCAGTCTGAATCCTTGCGATAAACTGTTGTTTCAGAGCAAAATCCAATCCTATAGGCGTTGTTGGAGGCTTTATGCTGTTTCGTCGTGCTCCCCAGAAGGTTGAAGAACTCAAGATCGTCATCGTGGGAGCGGGGGAAGTGGGATTCCATATTGCGCAACGCCTGTCCGAAGAGCAGAAGCAGGTTGTGGTTATTGACCAGAACCCGGACAAGCTCCGCAGGATAGAAGACAACATGGACGTGCAGACCGTGCTCGGGTCCGGCTCCATCCCATCGGTTCTCAAAAATGCGGGGGCGGGCGACGCCGCTATTTTTCTGGCCGTGACCGACAGCGACGAAACCAATATCGTCGCCTGCCTGTTCGCCAACACCATCGCCCCGAAAGCCATGAAACTGGCACGCATACGCACGGAAGAATACACCGCCTATCCCCAGCTGCTCGGCAGCGGGTCCCTGCAAATCAGTATGCTCATCAACCCGGAGCAGGAGATCGTCCGCTCCATCGAGCGCCTTCTCACGCTTCCCGGAGCCGTGGAGTACGGCCAGCTCGCCGACGGGTTCATCCGTATGGTCGGGATGCGCGTGGAGAGCGGCCCGCTCATTGAGCAGCCGCTGACCCGTTTCCGGGAGATCGTGCAGGACGACGGCATCATGGTCGGGGCCATCGCCCGTGGCCAGAAGCTCATCGTCCCTTCCGGCTCCGACGTCATCAAGGCGGGGGACACCGTCTATTTCGCCTACAAGCCCACCAGCCAGCGGGCACTGCTGCGGGCGCTGCACAAGACGCGGGGCAGCCTCGGCACGGCCTGCATCGTGGGCGGCGGGAACATCGGCCTGCGTCTGGCGCGGCTCCTTGAGAACAAGGGCGTGGACACCAAACTTATCGACATCAGCGAGGACCGCTGCGAACAGCTGGCGGACCAGCTGCAGGGTACGCTGGTCCTGCACGGCGACGGCACGGACAAGTCCCTCCTGCAGGAAGAGCATATTGATCAGATGGACGCCTTCATCGCGGTAACGGGCGACGAGGAATCGAACATCCTGTCCTGCCTGCTGGCGAAATCCCTCGGCGTGAAGGAAACCGTGGCCCGCGTGAACAAGGCCGCCTACCTCCCCCTCGTGGAAGCCATCGGCATCGCGCACAGCGTGAGCCCCCGCTTGTCCGCCGTGAACAGTATTTTGCAGTATATCCGGCAAGGCAAGGTGCTTTCCAGCGTCTCCGTGGGCGGCGACGCCGCTGAAATGCTCGAGGCTCTGGTGGATGAGGAATCCCTTGTCGCCGGGAAGCGTGTGCATGAGCTTGGCCTGCCCAAGGGGATACTTCTGCTCGGGGTCATCCGGGGCGGCGAGGCGTTCATCCCTTCCGGCCAGACCGTCATCCAGCCGCAGGATCGCATTGTTCTGCTCAGCCTCCGCGAGAAGATGAGCAAGCTTGAGGGCATCGTTTCGAAAAAGAAGGAATGACGCCTTGCCGGTGAAGGGCACACCGCTCCACGTCCCCCCATGCCTGTTTTTTATCAGCGGTTGCAGTCCGTTTAAGGTAGCTTCGGGACGCACTCTTGCGTCTGCCGTAAGGAACACGTATTGCGGGCAGGGTTTTTCAGCACATCAGAGTCGGCAGTCTTCAGTCCATGCCCGTTTCATCCGGGCCCGTCACTGCGGCTCCACGGGTGTCCGCTTCAAAAAAAAGCTTCCCCATTTCCGGGAAGGCTGGAAACAGGGATTCGATAAGGTCAAAAGTCTTTGAAGGGGATAGGGAGGGGGTTGGGGAGGGGAAGGGGTGCCTTTCTCCAGAAAGGCACCCCTTCCCCTCCCCAATCTTCCCTCACCAAAAGGGTCAGCCATGCAAATACGTTCGGTTCTGTTTATCGTGGGAGTGCTGCTGGTGTGCGTGGGCGCGTCGCTGGTGCTGCCGCTCGGGGTATCGCTGTGGTATGGGGACGGGGCCTTCCTCGGCCTGCTCTCGTCGCTGGTGATCATGGTGGGCGGCGGGCTCGCGCTGGCGTATACCAACCGTTCGCAGACGCCCCTGAACCTGACCTTGCGCGATGGGTTCGCCGTGGTGGGCATCTGCTGGATCGTGGCGAGCTTCGCGGGCGGGCTGCCGTTCGTGCTGACGTCGACGGCCTCGGTGACGGATGCGGTTTTTGAGGCCGCGTCGGGCTTCACGACCACGGGCGCGACGATTTTTGCAGATATCGAGGGCCTGCCGCACGGCCTGCTCATGTGGCGCAGCCTGACCCACTGGATCGGCGGCCTCGGGATCATCCTGCTCTCGCTGATCGTGCTGCCGCTGCTCGGCGTCGGCGGGATGCAGCTGTACCGGGCGGAGGTGACGGGGCCGAGCCCCGACAAGCTCACGCCGAGGATGCAGGACACCGCCCTCACGCTTTGGCGGGTCTACTGCCTGATGACGATCGTGCTGACCGTGCTGCTGTACATCGCGGGCATGGATTGGTTCGACGCGCTCAACCACAGCTTTTCGACCGTGGCGACGGGCGGCTTCTCGACCAAGAACAACTCCATCGCGGCGTATCCGCAGGCGTCCATCCAGTGGATATTGATTTTTTTCATGTTCATCGCGGGCATCAATTTTTCCCTGCACGCACAGGCGCTGAGGGGCGTGGTCAAGGTCTACCTGCGCGATCGGGAATGCCGTTTTTATACCGTGCTGCTCATCCTCGGCTCGGCGGTCATCGTGGCGGGGCTCGTGGAGCACGGCCTGTTTGGGATGCGTTCGTTCCCGGAATTCGAGGCGGTCACGCGGGCGGCGGTGTTCCAGCTTGTCTCCGTTTGTACGACCACGGGGTTTGTTTCGGAAAACTTCAACCTCTGGCCCTCCATTACCTTGGTCATCATTTTGATGTTCATGCTGATGGGCGGCTGCGCGGGGTCCACGGGCGGCGGCGTCAAGGTCATGCGCCTCGTGATGCTGTTCCGGCTGGCGTATCTGGAAATCTTCCGTCTGCTGCACCCCCATTCCGTGCGCCATCTCAAGATCGCCGGGAAGTCCGTGCCCGTTGAAGTCATCTCGGGGGTGGTTGGTTTTTTCCTGTTGTATCTTATTGTTACTACAGTGGGTACGATTGTCCTGACCGTGCAGGACATGGATCTGGTGAGCGCGTTCACGGCGACGCTGACCTGCATTTCCAACGTGGGGCCGGGGCTCGGCAGCGTGGGGCCGGTGGACAACTTCAGCCATGTCCCGACGCTTTCCAAATGGGTTCTGACATTGTGCATGTTGCTGGGTCGTCTGGAGATTTACGCCATCCTCGTGCTGTTCATCCCCGAGTTCTGGCGAGACTAGCCGGGCCGTATGCGAAGCGGCGATGCAGGGTTGCATCCGTGGCCTTTTTCGGTCATGATCCGAAAATCACGTTTAACCTTGTTGGGCCGGGAAGGGCAGCCGTTCCCCGGCCATAAAGTGAAGGATGACAGATGCGAAAAGGCAATATCGGTGTGGCGCCGGAAGGGCTGCCGTTTCTCTTTCTGCTCGCGCTGACGGCGCTGGCGTTCGCGGCGTTGCGTTTTTGGCCGCTGGCGCTGGTTTTTCTTGTGCTCACCTGGTTTTCCGGGCATTTTTTCCGGGACCCCGAGCGTGTGGTGCCCTCGGAGGATGACATCGCCGTCAGCCCCGCCGACGGCCGGGTGATCCGCGTGGAGCCGAAAGCCGATCCCATCACGGGAGAGGTCCGGCCCTGCATCAGTATTTTTATGAATGTGTTCAATGTGCACGTCAACCGTTCGCCCGTCGCCGGACGGGTGGAGGCCATCCGCTATTTCCCCGGCAAGTTCTTCAACGCCGCGCTCGACAAGGCGTCCACGGACAACGAACGCTGCGCGTACCTTGTACGCGACGACGGCGGGCGGTCATGGGTTATGGTACAGGTGGCGGGGCTCATCGCCCGGCGGATCGTCTGCCGCGTGGAAGAGGGCGACACCCTCGCCCGCGGCGAACGCTACGGCATGATCCGTTTCGGCTCTCGGGTTGACCTCTATCTTCCTCCTGACTATAGTGCTGTCGTTGCCAACGGTGATGTGGTCGCGGCAGGAGAAAGCATCCTGGCCAGAAAATTTCAGGCCTAGCGCCTCTTCGACGCGGCCGGAATCTGCTCGCAGGATTCCCACAGGTACCTTATTATGCAAGAAGAAAAACCCGTTCGGCGGGGAGTGTATATCCTCCCGAACCTTTTTACCACTGCCAGCCTGTTTACGGGCTTTCTTGCCATGCTCCTCGCGGTGCAGGGCAATATCGAAGGCAGTGCCCTCGCTATCCTGTTCAGCGCCCTCATGGACGGCCTGGACGGGAAAGTCGCCCGTTTGACCAACACGGCCAGCGAATTCGGCATCCAGTACGACTCGTTGGCCGACCTCGTCGCTTTCGGCGTCGCTCCCGCGTTCACCTCGTGGATGTGGGTGCTCGAAGGCTACGGCAAGCTCGGCATCGGCGTGGCCTTCCTCTATGTGGCCTGCACAGCCCTGCGCCTGGCGCGTTTCAACGTCTGCGTCACCACGGTGAGCAAGAAGTTCTTCGTCGGGCTCCCTTGCCCGGCCGCCGGGTGCGCCGTCGCCATGTTCATCCTCTTTTCCTCCTATCTCCCGTCATGGTTGGAAGCCCGCACGCCGTTCCTCGGGCTGGTCGTCACCTTTGTGATGGCCCTGCTCATGGTCAGCCGCGTGCGCTATTTCTCGTTCAAGGAATACGGCTTCCTGAAGACACATGCCTTCAGCTCCATGATCTCCGCTTTGCTTGTGTTCGTGCTCATCTTGTCTCAGCCCGTTGTCTTCGGGTTCCTGTTGGGCGCGATCTACCTTCTGTCCGGCCCCATCTACACCTACATCATTCTGCCCCGCCGCAACCGGCAGCTCCTAGGGAGCCTTACGCAGAATTAACGGTAGATGGCGCTTTGATCCAGGGGAGGGAAGGGAACCTGATTAGAGCGGTTCCCTGTCCCTCCCTTCTGCATATGAGATCTTTTTCACGGAAAACAGCAATAAAACCGTATAGTTAAGAGAAGTCGCATCGGGCGGCGTCGGGACTGAGACGGACTGTTTCCGGCTGAAAGACTCCAAGGAGAATCCCATGTCCAATCGCGTCATTATTTTCGACACGACGCTCCGCGATGGCGAGCAGTCCCCCGGCGCTACCATGAACCTCCAGGAAAAGCTCCGTATGGCGCGTCAGCTGGAAAGCCTCGGCGTGGACGTCATCGAAGCCGGTTTCCCGGCCTCCAGCGTGGGCGACTTTGAAGCCGTTCATGCCATCGCCAACGCCGTCACCGACGTGCAGGTCGCCGCGCTCGCCCGCTGCAACAAGAACGACATCGACCGCGCATGGCAGGCGCTGAACGGGGCGCGCAACCCGCGTATCCACGTCTTCCTCGCCACGTCGCCCATCCACATGGAGTACAAGCTCCGCAAGACCCCGGATCAGGTCGTGGAAATGGCCGTCGCCGCCGTGCGCCACGCCGCCAAGTACACCAACAACGTGGAATTTTCCGCCGAAGACGCCTCGCGTTCCAATCCTGATTTCCTCGTCCGCGTGTTCACCGAGGTCATCAACGCCGGGGCCACCACCATCAACGTCCCCGACACCGTCGGCTATGCCCAGCCCGACGAATACGGCAAGCTGATCAAGTACGTCATCGAAAATACCCCGAATTCCCACAAGGCCGTGTTCAGCGTGCACTGTCACGACGACCTTGGGCTCGCCGTCGCCAACAGCCTGAGCGCCATCCAGAACGGTGCCCGTCAGGCCGAAGTGACCCTTTGCGGCATCGGCGAACGCGCGGGCAATGCCTCTCTGGAAGAAATCGTCATGGCGATGAAGGTCCGCCCCGACGTGTACGGCGTGGACTGCGGCATCCAGAACGAGCAGCTTTATCCGGCCTGCCGCCTGCTGTCGCTCATCATCGGCCGCCCCATCGCCGCCAACAAGGCCATCGTGGGCAGCAACGCCTTTGCGCATGAGTCCGGCATCCATCAGGACGGCATGTTGAAGAACCGCGAAACCTACGAAATCATGACGCCCCAGTCCATCGGCCGCAAGTCCACGGACCTCGTCATCGGCAAGCATTCCGGCCGCAACGCCGTGCGTACCCGCCTTGAGGAACTGGGCTACCGTCTGGACGACGAGCAGGTCAACGTGGTGTTCGCCGCCGTGAAGGACCTTGCGGACAAGAAGGCCAACGTGCATGACGAAGACCTCGAAGCGCTGGTCTTCTCCGAAGTCTACCGCCTGCCGGATCGTTACCGTCTGGGCAACGTCTCCGTGCAGACGACCATGGGCTCCTCCATGCCCGCCACCGCCGCCGTGGTCATCCAGGCCGGGGAAGAGGAAATGCGCCGCGCCGGGTTCGGCGCCGGTCCCATCGACGCGACCTTCAACGTCATTTCCCAGATTGTAAGCCGCGCCCCTGATCTGGAGCAGTTCAGCATCAACGCCATCACCGGCGGCACGGACGCGCAGGGCGAAGTGACCGTGCGCCTGCGCGAGGGTGAATACAGCGCCACGGGCCGCGGTTCCGACCCGGACATCATTGTCGCCAGCGCCAAGGCCTATATTGATGCCCTGAACCGTCTCGATCACAAGGAACGCGACGCCCTCCGCACGCAGGAAGCCACCGGCGAACCGGCCATCAATACGTGCAACTGAGGCGCGGAGCCGGGGGAAAGCCATAACGGGCCGTTCCTCCGGCTTCCACCCCTTAGCCGGGCTGATGGGCAGCGCCGCGCTTTCCCTGCGCAGCCCCGGTTTCCGGGGGAAAAGCGGTCTGCCGGGCGCTGGTCTTTCGGTCGAAAAAATGTTGTAACGATTCCGATTGATGAGGAAACGCGGAATGGCGTTTTCGCCCGTCGGTCGGGAAACCTTTTACCTTCTGGAGCCGTCCCATGCCTCATACTCTTGCCCAGAAAATCCTTCAGGCCCACACGGATGAAGAAGTCCGTGAAGCCGGGCAAATCGTCAACTGCCATCTTTCCGGCGTGCTCGCCAACGACATCACCGGACCGCTCGCCATCAAGTCCTTCCGGGCGATGGGCGCAGCCAAGGTGTTCGACAAGGATCGCGTCTTTCTGGTGATGGACCACTTCACCCCGCAGAAGGACATCGATTCCGCCAATCAGGTGATGGTGACCCGCAAGTTCGCGCAGGAAATGGGCGTTACCCACTATTATGAAGGCGGTGACTGCGGCGTCGAGCACGCCCTCCTGCCCGAACAGGGCCTTGTGAAGCCCGGCGATCTCGTGATCGGCGCGGACAGCCACACCTGCACCTACGGCGGCCTCGGCGCGTTTGCGACCGGCCTCGGCTCCACGGACGTCGCCGCCGGTATGGCGCTCGGCAGGCTGTGGTTCAAGGTGCCCCCGACCATCCGCGTGGAATTTGAAGGCAAGATGCCCAAATGGCTGCGCGGCAAGGACCTGATCCTGCGGCTCATCGGCGACATCGGCGTGGACGGCGCCCTGTACAAGGCGCTGGAATTCGGCGGCGAAACCCTCTCCGAGCTCGACGTCGAAGCGCGCCTCTGCATCTCCAATATGGCGATTGAAGCGGGCGGCAAGTGCGGCCTGTTCCCGTCCGACGAGAAAACGCTCGCCTATTGCCGCGATCACAACAGCCCCGATGCGAAACTCATTGCAGCGGACGCCGGTGCGACGTATGAAAGAATCGTACGCATCGATGTGAGCAACATGGAGCCGCAGGTGTCCTGCCCGCACCTGCCCGAAAACACGAAGCCCGTTTCCGAAGTGAAGGACGTGACCGTCAATCAGGTGGTCATCGGCTCCTGCACCAACGGCCGCATCTCCGACATGCGCGACGCCGCCGAAGTGCTCAAGGGCCGCAAGGTCGCCAAGGGCGTGCGCTGCATCGTCCTGCCCGCGACGCCCACCATCTGGCGTCAGGCCATGAAGGAAGGGTTGTTCGACATCTTTACCGATGCCGGCTGCATCGTCGGCCCGCCCACCTGCGGCCCCTGCCTCGGAGGCCACATGGGCATTCTTGGCGACGGCGAGCGTTGCATCGCCACCACCAACCGCAACTTCCGCGGCCGCATGGGCAGCCTCGAAGCCGAAGTGTATCTTGCCAGCCCCTGTACGGCTGCGGCTTCCGCCGTCACCGGCGTGATCACCAGCCCCGAAAAGTTGTAATGCCGTCCGGTCGGGCCGCCTCTCAAGGCGGCCCGGAGTGCGAGGCGTACCGGAGCGGTTCCGCCCGGCCGCCTCGGTTCCGCCGCATCCTTTCGGAGCGTGCGGACCCCCGTGGATTTTTCTAGCGAGAGTACTACAGGAGAAACATATGCCTTTCACTGGTGTATCGCATAAAGTCGGCGAACATATCGATACCGACGCCATCATCCCGGCCCGTTTCCTTGTGACGACCGATCCCAAGAAGCTCGGCGAAAACTGCATGGAAGGCCTTGAGCACGGCTGGGTCAAGCGCGTGCAGGTGGGCGACATCCTCGTGGCCGAGCGCAACTTCGGTTGCGGCTCTTCCCGCGAGCACGCCCCCATCGCCATCCTCGGCGCGGGCATGAAGGCCGTCATCGCGCACAGCTTCGCCCGCATCTTCTACCGCAACGCCTTCAACATGGGGCTGTTGCTGCTGGAAATCGGCGACGACGTGAACAAGATCAAGGACGGCGACAAGCTCGAAGTCAGCCCCGAAGAGGGCGTGATCAAGAACCTGACTACCGGCGAAACCATCAAGGTGCCCGCGCTGTCCCCCGTCATGCAGAACCTCATTGACAAGGGCGGACTCGTGAACTACGTCCGCGAAGAGATCGAGGCTGAAGGGAAGTAGTGGGATAGAATGGAAGATTGGGGAGGGGAAGGAGAACCTTTCTCCAGAAAGGTTCTCCTTCCCCTCCCCAATATCTCCACTCCCCCCCCGCGCATCAACCGCTCGAGGTGACTTTCCTGACCAGCAGGTTGTCGTGGGGAAGAACGGCGCGATCGGGCGTGAGCAACTCGCGCCCCCGGGCCACGAGGGCGGTGCACTCGCGTATGCCGAGGTATTTGAGCAGCTGTTTCACATTCTTGACCTTGTGGCGGGGGATTTCGAGAACCTGTTCCTCTGGCTGGAGCAGGACCGTCACGTTGGGTATTTCAAAAGGCAGAGGCTGATCCATTGCTATCCCTTTTTTATGCGAATATGCCCCGGAATGGGGACATCAGAGTACGTCGCTTCGCGCCAAAAGGAAAGTCTCCCCATAGGAAAGAAAGGATTGTCACGGAACGGAGGACCGGACCTCTTGACCCCTGCCCCGCTTTCACTTAGCGTAACGGATCGCAACGCTTCATCTACCGGAGCGTACAAACGAATTCACCCTGCGGGGTTGTAGAGGTAATCCCATGCTTCAGAAAACGGAATTCATCTGGTTTGACGGAAAGCTGGTCCCTTGGGATCAGGCCCAGGTCCATGTGCTTGCCCACGGTCTGCATTACGGCACCGGCGTCTTTGAAGGCATTCGCGCCTACGCCTGCCCCGACGGTTCTTCCGCCGTCTTCCGTCTACCGGAGCATTCCAAGCGCCTCGTCAATTCCGCCAAGATCCTTGGCATCGACATGCCCTATACCGCCGACGAAATTTCCAAGGCGATCGTCGAAACCGTTGTGGCCAACAAGCTTTCCGAAGGCTACATCCGTCCCCTCGCCTTTGCCGGCGAAGGCGACATGGGTGTGTTCCCCGGCAACAACCCCACGCACGTCATCATCGCCGTGTGGCCCTGGGGCGCCTACCTCGGAGCCGAAGCCCTCGAAAAGGGCATCCGCATCAAGACCAGCTCCTTCGCCCGTATGCACGTCAACACCCTGATGAGCAAGGCCAAGGCCGCCGGCAACTATGTGAACTCCGTGCTCGCCAAGATGGAAGTCAAACAGGACGGTTATGACGAAGCCCTGATGCTCGACACCAACGGCTACGTCTGCGAAGCGACCGGCGAAAACTTCTTCATCGTCCGCAACGGCGTGATCAAGACCCCGCCGCTGACCGCCATCCTCGACGGCATCACCCGCGACTCCATCATCAAGATCGCCCGCGATCTCGGCTACACCGTGGAAGAACAGCTGTTCACCCGCGATGAAGTCTATTATGCCGACGAAGCGTTCTTCAGCGGCACCGCCGCCGAATTGACGCCCATCCGCGAACTCGACAACCGCACCATCGGCGAAGGCCATGCCGGCCCGGTGACCAAAGCCCTTCAGGCCGCCTACTTCAAGGCGATCAAGGGGCAGGATCCCCGCTACGGCCACTGGCTGACCAACTACAAGTTCTAAAGCCGCCCACGGGGGAGGGCATCCTCCCCCGTTCCGGCTCCGCCACACAGCGCAACCCAATACCGCATGAGTCACGCATCCCTCGCAGCCCGCTACCGTCCGCAGACATTCGCTGAAGTGACGGGACAGGAAACCGTCAAGGCCATCCTTTCCCGCGCCGCCGCGGAAGACAAGGTTGCGCCCGCCTACCTGCTGAGCGGGACCCGGGGCGTGGGCAAGACCACCATCGCCCGTATTTTCGCCAAAGCGCTGAATTGCGTGCACGCCCCCACCGGCGAGCCCTGCAACCAGTGCGAGCAGTGCCGCCGCATCACGATGGGCAACCACGTGGACGTGGTGGAAATCGACGGCGCGTCCAACCGCGGCATCGATGACGCCCGCCGCCTGCGCGAGGCCATCGCCTACGCGCCGATGGAAGGCCGCTACAAGGTCTTCATCATCGACGAAGCGCACATGCTCACGCGCGAATCCTTCAACGCCCTGCTCAAGACGCTGGAAGAGCCGCCGCCACGCGCAACGTTCATCCTCGCCACCACCGAGGCCCACAAGTTTCCGATCACGATCGTCAGCCGCTGCCAGCATTTCATTTTCAAGGCCATCCCCGAAGCCGAACTGGTGGCCCATCTGACGCGCGTGCTCAACAAGGAAGGCATCCCGTTCGAGGAAAACGCCGTCCGCCTCCTTGCGCGCCGCGCAGCCGGAAGCGTGCGCGACAGCATGTCCCTGCTCGGCCAGACGCTGGCCCTCGGCGGCGACCACCTGACCGAAGCCTCCACCCGCAGCGTGCTCGGCCTTGCCGGACAGGAGCTTTATGAGCGCCTTCTCAACGCACTCAAGGCTCAGGACTGCCTCGCCGTTGCCGCGCTAACGCAGGAATTGCTGGAGCGTGGCGTGGATCTCGGCTTTTTCCTCCGCGAACTGACCACGTTGTGGCGTAACTTGTTCCTCATCCGTCAGGCCGGGGCCGCGGCCACCGCCGCGCTTGACATGCCGGACGCGGAAAAGCAGCGCCTGCTGGACCTCGCGCCGCAGTTCGATCCCGCGTATATCCATGCCGCGTGGCAAATGGTGCTCGAAAGCCAGCGGCAGGTGCTCACCAGCCTTGAGCCTTCCGCCGCGCTGGAACTGCTGCTCCTGAACCTCGCCCTGCTGCCTCGCCTCGTATCGTTGGAAACCCTCTCCCGCACCACGCTCGCCCCGGCTTCCGGGGCACCCGCCGCTCCCGCGCCGTCCGCACCTGCCGCGCCTCCGGCCCCGGCAAGCCCAGCCCCGGCGTCCTCGTCGCCCGTCTCTTCCGCGCCTGTGGCCTCCGTGCGGCCTGTACCTGCCGCCCCGGTTTCATCTCCGTCCGCGCCTGCCGCGGCACCGGTGCAGCCCACGTTTTCCGGGACCCAGTCCCCCTCGGCAAAACCTTCGCAAACTTCGGCGATCCCCCCGCGCCCCGCTCCGGCAGCGTCCCGTACGCCGGTTCCGCCCCGCCCTGTGGCGGCCCCCGCCGTTCCAGCCCGGCCTGCCGCCCCGCAAGGCACGCCGCCGTGGGAAACAGCTACTCCGGCCCCCTCGGAGCAGTCTCAACCTTCCGCAACGGTCGCGCCCACAGACGCCCCGCACCCTCTGGACACCGCTCCGGCGAAGGATGCCGTCTCCGCAAGATCCAAGAAAAAACATGCTTCCACCGTGCCCGCGCCCTCGGAGGCATGGATGGACTTCGTGGAGTTTTGCCGCAAGAACCAGAGCGACGTCACGTTGTCCCTTCCGGCGCTCACACAGGCGAACGGCGTATTTTCGGAAGGAGTCCTGACGCTTGCCACAACCAGCGCCATCCAGTATGAACAGCTTTCGGCCCCTTCCCGGCTCTCCGAGCTGGAACGGCTGGCCAGCGACTATTCCGGCAAGGCTGTCTCCGTACAGGTGTCCGCACCGGAACGGTTGCACAAGACCGAGGCCGAACTCAAAAAAGAATTTGCCTCCCACCCCGTGATCAAGTCTCTCACCGAGACTTTCGGCGCTTCTCTCATTCGGTGTATCCCGGTGGAGCACACACGGAGTTGAAGGAACCCTCGGAGGTTCCTCGGGAAACCTCTCCCCAACCGATCCTTTCAAGGAGACCGTAATGCGCAACATGAATGATCTTGTACGCCAAGCCGGCGTCATGCAGAACAAAATCGCCAAGATGCAGCAGGAAATGGCCGAACGTACCGTTGAAGCCTCCAGCGGGGGCGGCATGGTCAAAGTCGTCGCCACCTGTAAGCAGGACATCGTGTCCATCACCATCGATCCCAAAGCCCTCGAAGGCGGCGATGTGGAAATGCTTCAGGATCTCGTCCTGACCGCCGTCAACGAAGCCGTCCGCATCGGACGCGCCACGATGGACCGCGAAGTCAGCGCCATCACCGGCGGCATCAAGCTGCCCGGCATCATTTAAGGATATTGGGGAAGGTGAGGAGGCACCTTTCTGAAGAAAGGCTTCCTCCTCACCTTCCCCACCTCCCCTCCTTCCCAAGGCTTTTGCGTTTTTGGGACGGGGAGGGGCGAAGGACATGCGTTTTGCCCCCGGTGGGCTGCCAGTCGCCCGTCGTCCAACCGTGGATGGCGGGTTGTCGCGTCCCTGAGGGCGGCCTTTCCCCCATCCCCACTCCCTTTTTCCCCGAACGAGTCCCCGTTCCCGAAGCAATACCCGGAACAGGGATTCGATAACGTCAAAAGTTTTGGGAAGGAGAGGGGGAGGTTTTGGGGAGGAGAGGACGACCGGATGGCGCCCCCCGAACGGGCCGTACCCGTTGACGCGTCTCCGAGGCTTACGGGCATCGACAGCAACGCTGGGAGCCTTTCTGAAGAAAAGTTCCCCCTCCCCCAATTTTCTGTCCACCCAAACGAGGAAGTATGGACCACAGAATCCCTGAACCGCTGAAGGCGCTCGTGGAACAGCTGGCGCGGCTGCCCGGCCTCGGGCCCAAATCGGCCATGCGCGTGGCCATGACGCTGCTCAAGTGGCCGGAAGCCGAAACGCGGCGGCTCGGCAAGGGCATCCACGACCTGCGCGACAACCTGCGGCTGTGCTCCCGCTGCGGGGCATTGACGGAAACCGATCCCTGCAACGTCTGTTCGGACAAGGAACGCGACGACTCGCTGCTGTGCGTGGTCGCGGAATGGGACAGTATGCTCACGCTGGAAGAAGGCGCGTTCTACAAGGGCCGCTACCTTATTCTGGGCGGCCTGCTGGCTCCGCTCGATAACCTGAGCGCCGAAAGCCTCGAGCTCGATCGGCTCACCAAGCGTCTGGAAGAAGGGCAGGTGCGTGAAGTCGTGCTCGCCCTCGGCGCCACCGTTGAAGCGGAAACCACGGGCGCGCTCGTCAGGAGCCTCGTCAACCGCCGCTTCCCCGGCGTGACCGTCACCCGGCTCGCGCAGGGCATCCCGCTCGGAGCGGAAGTGAAGTTCATGGACCGCGAAACCCTGCGCCAGTCGCTCCAGTACCGGCAGGAAATCCGCTGAGGTTGCAATGCCGGGCACTTGCGCCATAGCCTTTTAATGACTATTATCCCAAAAGGTATTTCAGAGTTCTCTTACCCCCATTTTTTACGGAGGTTTTATTCAATGGAAAGCTTGCGCGATTCCACTCGGTCAACCAGTATCAGCGTCGCATCCGTCTTCATGCGCCATGTGTACCAGTGGATGACGGTCGGCCTGCTTGTCACGGCGGGGACCGCCTTTTTCGTCGCGTCCTCCCCGGCTCTTCTGTCCGCCATCTTCGGCAACACCTTCGGCCTGATCATCCTCGCCATCGCCGTGTTCGCCATGCCGCTGGTCCTGAGCGGCATGATCTCCCGGCTGTCCGCGTTTGCCGCCACCGCTCTCTTCGTCGTCTACAGCGCACTGATGGGCGCGTTCCTGTCCTCGGTACTGCTTGTGTATACGGGCGCTTCCGTCATGTCCACGTTCGTCACCTGCGCGGCCATGTTCGGCGGAATGAGCATCTACGGCACCGTCACCAAACGTGATCTCACCGGCATGGGCAGCTTCATGATGATGGGCCTGTTCGGGCTGATCATCGCCATGATCGTCAATATTTTCCTCCAGAGCTCGGCCATGACCTTCGTGATCAGCGCCCTCGGCGTGGTCATCTTCACCGGCCTGACCGCTTACGACACCCAAAAGATCCGCGCCTTCGGCGAAAACGCCCCGCTCGACGACGCCACTGCCATCCGCCGCGGCGCTCTGCTCGGCGCGCTGACCCTCTACCTCGACTTCATCAACCTGTTCCTGATGCTGCTCCGCCTCATGGGCGACCGCCGCTAACCGGATCGACTCTGGGGAGCCGTCCCCTTACGCCCGCCGGATCCGCTCCGGCGGGCAACGGGAGCCTTTCATGACCGCATCCGGGATGTGAAAGGCTTTTTTGCTACCCGACACAGGAAACGCGCATGGCTTCCAAGCAACGTAAGCGGCGCAGGAAACGCCGCGCCGTCAAAAAAGCTCCTCCGCTTCCTCCCGTTTCCGCACAAGCCGAGGAGGAGAAGGCCCGAACCCGAGGACGGCGTTCCGCCAAAGGCTGGCGTGCCTGTCTTTTCGGAATCGGCCTCCTCTGCGCCCTGTGGACCGCCCTTGCCGTTTCCCTGCCGCCCACGGTGCTGCGCGGCGTCGTGGAAAGCCAGCTCTCGGAGGCCGTCAATGCCCCCGTCACCATCGAATCCCTTTCGGTCAATCCGTTTACCCTCGGCATTGCCGTGCGCGGCGTCCGTGTCCCCTACCTTGAAGAGACGGGAACGCCCGACGGCGCGTTGCTGACCATCGAACGGCTGGACATCCGGCCACGCCTCCGGCTTTTCGCGGACGCCGCCCCCATTCAGGCCGCCCTCCGCGTATACAATCCGGTACTCGACATCACCTATCTCGGCAATGGATTGTTTTCCTTCTCCAAACTGCTGCCCGCGCCGAGCGGGGCCGACACCGCCCCCGATGCCCCGCTTTTCGCCCTGAGCGATCTTGATCTGAAAGGCGGGACCATCCTGCTCCGCGACGGCCCTGTCGGCATGGTCCACACGGTCAGCGACGTGAACTTTCATGTCCCACTCCTGCGCTCGGCGGACCTCCCGTTTGCGCCCACGCTCTCCGCGCTGGTCAACGGCACGCGCATCGACGTGGAAGGCCGCACCGAGCCCGATGCCGAAACGCTCCGCACCACCTTCGCCATCCACACGGCTCCGCTGCACATGGAGCATTTCAAACGCTACCTGTCCGATTTCACGCCCCTGAACCTGAACAGCGGCACGGTGGCGCTCGACATGCTCTTCACCCTGTCGCAGCCGCATCTGGGGCGGGTGGAGAGCAGCCTGTCCGGCACGGTCAAGGTCGAGGATGCGGAAATCGCCACCCCGGAAGGGACCATTGTGGGCAGGCTCCGCCGGGGGCAGGCCGCCCTGAAAGACTTTACGCTGTCCGAGCGGCGCATCCGTCTGGACGAGATGGAACTCGACGGCCTGTACCTGCGCGTCAGCCGCGACAAGGCCGGGCGCGTCGACTGGGTGGACTGGCTGAGCGGGACGGACGCGAACCCAGAAAACCTTTCGCCCGAAACGCCGTTCGTGGTGGAAGGCGCGGACCTCATCCTCAGGAACTCCGATTTCACATGGGTCGACGCCAGCCTTGCGGATACGCAGCAGATCGAGATCACCGGCGTGGACGGACGCATCGCGGAATACTCGACCCGCCCCGGCGCGCGCACGGCCATGCGCCTCTCCTTCGGCATCAGCACGGAAGGAGTGCTCGCGGTGGACGGCGAGGGCACGCTCACCCCCCCGAGCCTCAACGCCTCCCTGTGGGTGGACGACCTGCCGCTCATCGTGCTCCGCCCCCTGCTTGGGGAAACGCCCCTCAGCGACATTCTGGGGCGCATTGCGATCAAGGGCGACGTCCGCTTCGGTTCTGACGGGAAAACGCCCCAAACGCCCGCCGCCCCTGCCTCAGAAACCTCCCTCGCCGTCACCGGTGCCGAAGCCTCGGTAAGCGCGCTGTCCTTCGGACGCGGCAACAGCCTTTCCGCCGCCGACCGCAAGGCCGGGAAAGACGCCGGTTCGCCCGCCGTCCGGATACGGGCGCTCACCTTCAATGGCCTGCATTTTGACACGCAAGCCCGTTCCGCTTCGGTCAAAACCTTGTCCGTCGAAGCCCCCGAAGTGCGCGTGACCTCTTCCGGCGGCATGGGGCTGGCAATCCCCGGCGCAAAGCCGTCCGCAGCCAACCCCGCTCCCGCCCTCAAAACACGCCTCCCCGAGGGGATGTTCACCGCCGCCCTGCCGGACGCCGCAAAAGCCTTCCTCTCCGACTGGAAGCTCAAGGCCGGCGGTTTCCGCATCGCCGGGGGCAGGCTGGAGCATGTCGCCGCAGGGAAAGCCGAAAAGCTCATCTCCAGCCTCGATCTGGAAACAGGGCCTCTTTCCGGCGACCTGGCCAATACCATCAGTTTGACCCTGCGTGCCCGTGGGACATCGTCCGACAGCCTGAACCTCAAAGGGACATTGCGTCCCGTCCCCCTGCGCTTCTCCGCCAGCATGGACGCTGCGGATCTGCCCCTCGAATGGCTCGATCCGCCCCTGCGCGCCTCCACAAACCTCTCCCCGTCCGGCAGGCTCTCCGCGAACCTCGACGCCACGATCACAGAGGAAAAGGGGAAAGGCCTCGGCATACAGGCTTCGGGCTCCCTTACCGTGCGCGACCTCCGGCTCAAGGACGCCCGTACCGAGAAAGTGTATGCCGTGCTCCGCCGCCTTTCCGCGGACACGTTCCGCTTTTCTTCGGCTTCCTCAAGCTTCGAGGCCAAGGAAATGCTGCTGGACCTCCTGCGCATGGACGTGGCCCTCAATGCCGACAAGACGCTGGACATCCTGGAGTGCGTCCCGAAAAAACAGACGGGGCAAGAGCCCTCCTCCCCCTTCCGTTTTTCCGTGGCGTCCCTGAGGCTTCAAGACGCCGCCCTGCTGTTCCGGGATCAGGCCCACGGCTCCGTCTCCGCCGTTCAGGATATCAACGCGACGGTCAGCGGCCTTTCCTCATCCGGCGGCTTGTCCGACATCGTCTTGACCGGACAGATCGGGGGCGCGCCCATTACGCTGTCCGGCTCCTGCAATCCGTTCTCCACCCCTCCGGCGGCCAAACTGGCCTTCACCGCCAAAGGCGTGGATCTCGCCCGCTATTCCGCCTATACGCGGGCCTATCTGGGGTACCCCGTCGTGCAGGGGCGCCTTGATCTTGAAAGCGCCTTCGCCACGTCCGGCTGGACATTCTCTCTCGACAACCACATCCGGCTGGAAAAGCCCGTCCTCGGCCCCAAGGACACACGGCCCGGCGCGCCGGACTACCCCGTCTCCCTCGGCTTTGCCCTGCTGGAAGATCTGCGCGGCAACATCGCGCTGGATCTCCCCATTTCCGGGCGGCTCGACGACGCCGCGCTGCAGGTCGGCGGGCTGGTGGGCAAGGCGCTCGGCGGGCTGTTCACCAAGGTCGTGACCTCACCCTTCGCGCTGCTCGGCGGCATCATCGGGCTCGTGACGCCGGGCGATCCAGCGCTTCAGGTCATCGCCTTCCCTCCCGGCGACACCCGCATCAACCCCGCCGCCCAAGGGCGCCTCAAGCGCATCGCCAAAGCGCTTGAAGAGCGCCCTCGCGTCAAAATCGAACTCATCGGCATGTATGAGCCAGCCAGCGACACGCGCGGCCTGAAACGCCTGCGGGTCCTCCGCAAGGTGCAGGCCCGGCAGTACGCCGCCCTGCCCGCCAAACAGCGGGCAGCCAACCCCGTTGGCGCCACAAAGTTGTCATCCGGCGAGTACGAACGCTTCCTGCTGCACGTTTACAAGGCCTCCCCCGCCGGGCGTAAAGCCAAAGGCAATGAGGAGCCGGACATCATGGAGCAGAAGCTGCAAGCGCTCGAAACCGTAACGCAAGCGGACTTGGAAGCGCTGGCCCGCAGCCGCGCGGAAGAAGTGCGCGCCTTTCTCCTGAAGCACGGGCCAGGGTTGGGAAAACGCGTGAACATCGCCTCCAAGGGCGGCCTCCCCGATGTGCGGAGCGGAACGGCGCAGGTAGAGATTCAATTACGCTAATCTCTTGATACAAAAAGATAAAAAACGATTTCAGTTCCTGCTTGCATTTATGGTATACAGGCTGCATGTATTCGGAGAAAGAACCCTTTCCATTTGTAGGAGGTTCCATGAACTTGCCTTACATGCCCGGCGTCCGCCGCGTCTCCCCGGCGGGCCTCCCATGCGATCCGGGACGCGTAGAAAGCGGCGTGCGCAAACGCTTCCGGTTCATTGCGCTGCTCACGCTGGCCGTCTTCATGGCGGGGGGGACTGCGGCGTCCGCCGCGACGATTGCCAACCATATGGACTATCCCGTCGAAGGCTTTTCCCTTTGGTGTCAGGACCCCCAACAGCACTGGATCGAGCGGAAGCTCACCGGGCATCTGGACATGGAGCAGAAAGCCGCCGTCACGCTGCCCGAAGACCCTTGCTTCTTTCTTGAAGCGGACATGGGCGACTATCTCCTGAGTTTTCCGATCAAGCAGGAGCTCCAAGGGGAGGATCTGCTCGACACGAGCTGTATGCCCGACCCCACGCTTGAGGTCTACCGGAAGGCCGAGCCGCTGTTCATCGCCGATGGCGAGGAAAAGGACCGCGATCTTGAACGCGATCCCGACCGGAACCCTCCGGAAGTCGTCCCCATCGGGCGGCTGCTCGATACCTTCAAAGGCGGCATGAGCGAACAGGAGTGCCTCATGTACGGCATCCCGCTGCGCCGGGAAAACTACAACGACAGCCAGAACTTCTCGATCAAGACCGCGATGGTCAGCGACGGGGTCGTCTGGCACGGGATCATCTCCCTTTACAAGGATGCGGAAACCAACATCATAGGTTTGTCCCTGACCACGCCGCTCAGCGAAGGGGCGTTGGAGAAACTGTTTTCCGCGCTGTCCGGCAGGGCATACAAACACGTGGCGCTCGGCGACGACGGCCCCGTGTATATGGATGATCCGATCCTCAGCCCCGATCCCGCCGTCCGCAAAGAAGCCATCCGGAACATGCTTGCCCAGCTGACGGTTCCGAACGCCGATCCCTATGACACGCATTTCGAACCCGATTCGCCCGAATGCCGCGAAAAGGATGCCAAGAAAGAGCAGAATGAAGCGCAAGCCGCCTGCAAGGAACTGAGCACGGATATCCGCATCGCTCCGGGCAGCGACCGCATCGAACTCTTCCTTCAGGAAGGGGAAGAGTCCGCTGAATAGTCGTCTGAGGAAGAAGGAATTGTTGAAGGGGGGAGGGAACCGTGTTCCTTCCTCCCTTCAAGCATGTAAGAGAGAGAGACATGTTACCCTCGCTTTTGCGCGACAAGCAGAAGTTCCGAATCTGGTCCGAGGGGGACGATTCCCCGTACGGCAAAGTCGTAGTCCTTAAGAAGTATGGCCAGCCTGCGGAGGCTGTACAGGTGGATGCGTTCCGGTTCGCTCCACGCGGGCCGGGTTTCCGGGGCGGCCGTTTTCCACGCCATGCCCGCCGTGTTGGAGAAGCTCAAAAGGAGGCGTCCCTTCGCCGGGAGCAGGGCCTGCGCCCGCCGGAGGTACATGTCCGGGAACGGAACCCGTTCCAGTAGCCCCTGAACGGAGAGGACATCAAGGGAACCGGCGACGTTGACAGAGAGCAGATCGCCCTGCACGGCGTTTCCTTTTATGGAGCGGACGGCTTCTACGGCGGCGTTTTCATCGGAAATGGTGAACGGGGCGAACCCGCATTCGAGAGCGGCTGCGTAGCTTTCGCAGGTTTGGGGCCGGACTTCCAGCCAGCTCGGCGGCCTCTTTTCCTGCACGTGGGAAAAACCGCGTGCGCCCAGCAATATGCGGATAGCCTCATGCCAAGCGCCTCTCCGCACGGGATCTTCGGCAAAGAACGGACGGTCGGAACGGCACCGGGCACGCCCCTCCGGCGTCCAGAAGTACGCGCGGTAGAGATGTCCGCAGTGCCCGCACTGTTTCCAGACCAGCGTTGTGGGGAGCCCGTCCACGGCGCGTTCGGGCGGGAACGGCGTTTCTCTGGTTGCCGCGACGGCGTCCGAACCGCACAGGGGGCAGAGGTCAAGCGCGGTTTGCAGGGAGGAAACAGCCTGCTTCGCCTGAATAATGGCTTGTACGCGCTCAAGATTGACGTTCTGCATGGGAAGGCCGGACAGGAACGGCTCCGTGCGCGGCGGAAGGGCCGGAACGTCCAGATGGTCCGGGGGCAAGCCCGCAAGGCTCCGCTTCGCCATCATGGCATAGCCGCGTTCAAGATGGCGGGTGAACCGCTCGGTATCGAACAGCGGGAACAGGAGGCGGTTCCGGCCCAGACGTTCACGGAGGGCCTTGAGGCGGTCGGCGTCATGGGCCAGCGCCACGGCAAGCTCTCCCATTTCCTTCATGGAGCCGGTGACGCACTCGTCAAGGCCGACGGCGTGGAGCAGGCTCGCGGAGACGCGTGAGGCGAAGTGCGTCCCCTTGGCGGTGACGACGGGAACCCCGGCCCAGAGCGCATCGGAAGTCACGGTATGTCCGTTGTACACGCGGGTATCCAGCGCGAGATCCGCGAGCCGCGAGCGGCGTATGTGGACGGGGTGCAGTTCGCGGGCGGCGAAGGCCAGCCGTTCCGGGGCGATGCCGCGCAGCTCGGCCTGACGCCGCAGGGTGTCGCGGGCTTCCTCTCCGGCGTCGAGCAGCCACAGCACGGAACCGGGCACGCCGCGCAGGACGTCCATCCATGTCTCGAAGGTTTCCCTGTCTATTTTATAGGACTGGTTGAAGCAGCAGAAAACGAAGGCCTCTTCGGGAAGTCCATAATCGCTTCGCCGTAGATCGTTGGAGGCCGTCAGCCGCGCATTGTCGTTGCATTGATAGGTATCCGGCAGGCGGCAAAACTTTTCGGTATAGAACGGCTTGCTGGAGTCGGGCGTCACGACGGGATCGCTGATCACGTAGTCGATGAAATCCGCGCCGGTCGCGCCCGGGAAGCCCAGATAGGTCACCTGCACGGGCGCTGGCCGCCTTGCGAACACGCCAAAACGGTTTTTGTCCGTAAAGCCCATGAGATCCACAAGCACGTCGATGCCGTCGGCGTATACCCGGTCCGCGACTTCCTCATCCGTCATAGCCGTGGTGTCCACATGGTGCTCGATGGCGGCGAGATAACGCTTGCGGAGCCAGCTTTTGTCGTCTTTGGAGTGGTCATAGGCGAAGATCTCAAAGCGTTCCCGATCGTGCGCGCAAAAAACGCCGCACAGCAGATGCAGCGTGGCGTGGTTGCGCAGATCGGCGGAAACGTAGCCGACCTTTAGCCGTTTCCCCCAACGGTGCTTGCCGAGATCATAGCAGTTGCGCGGGACCTTGAGGAATTCCTTTTCCAGAAACGCATGGGCGTAGCGCTCGTTGACGGCTTCGTCCATGCACCAGCTCACGTGCGTAAGATGCTGTTCGCCGATGCAGGGGATGGGGTCCTGCGCATACAAGTCCTCCCGAAGCCGCCGCGTGTATTGTTCGACGGCATCCCAGTCCAGCGCGAACTGCGCGGTTTGCAAGGCTACGCCCTGCACTGTCCAGTCGTCCGGCTTAAGGGCAAGGGCCTTGCGGAAGCAGTCCGCCGACTCGTCGTAACGCATGGCGGAGCGGAAGACGTATCCGGCGGCGCATAAGGCCCGGACGCTGGTTCCATACTCCCGAAGGCGGGACGCGGAGGGAAACGCTTCGCGCTCGCGGGCCAGCGTTTGCAGGAGTTCGCACAGCAGGACGTGCGCCTGTTCCAGGCCCGGTTCCAGATATAAGGCCCGCCGGAGCGCGTCCAGAGCCTGCGGGTTTTGTTTGCCCTTAAGGTGTTCGGACCCGGCAAACAGCCATGCGCGGGCCGAATTGGCGATCCCCGCGCCGTGCCGGTAGGCAAGGGCGGCTTCCTGATGGCGCCCCAACCGGCGGAGCGCATCGGCCTTGATCAAGAAAAAGTCCGGGTTGTCCCGATACGGCGTTTTTGCCGCGAGCTTTTCGCAGTTTTCCGCAACGCGGGCGCAGTCTCCCTGCGCGAGCCATTCCCGAAGATGGATGAGCGTTTTGTCCTGCATGGCGTTTCCGAAGATCTGTAGGTACGGGAAACCCCGCCCAAAATGGGCGGGGTTTCCGTTAAAGCTCTCTGTGTGAAAGAGAGAAGTTAGGCAAGGATGTCGCTGAGATCGGTGATGTCGGTCACGCCGGCGATCTTGACAAGGATGTCGTTCTCCGTACTTTCCGCATTCGAGAACACGTAGGAATCGCTACCGTGCGTGAACAGAACCGAGTGGGTGTCGTTTGCAAGACCATCGTTCAGCATGTTCACCATCTGGTCAAGCGTCAGGCTGGAGTTGCCAAAGGTCACGACGCCCTTGTCGTTGACGCTGAACTCTCCGTAAGCCTTCTCGACAGCAGCGTTGGCGGCACCATCGATCTTATTACCCGCACCAGCGGCCCAGTCCATGATGGAGTCGGCAGCCGCGATAACCTCCGCCACGGAGTGCGCACCTTCAGTTGCCACCTTAAACGTATTGGCACCCGCGCCGCCGTACAGCATGTCGGCACCCTTGCCGCCAGCCAGATGGTCGTCGCCCGCGCCGCCCTTGATGGTGTCGGCTTTGTCGGAACCTGTGATGTCCAGCGTCGCGGTAGCAACGGCGCTGCCGTCGATGGTCACGCCCTTGGTGGTAACACCACTAACAGCTGTAATCTCCAGGCTGCCGGCCTTTTCGACCCCAGTATCGGTGACGGTGATGGTCGCGCCGTCCTTTACGTCCAAAGACTTAATCGATACGGCGGCGTCGGCGGCGAGATCCAGATCCAGCTTCGTCGTAGCCGTGGCGGAAACCGCAGCCGTAACATCCATCTTCCCAATGAAATCAATGGAAGCGTCCGCGCCGGTAATGGTAAGGGTGCCCATGCTTCCGGCGAGGCCAAGCGTGTCGTTGCCGTCGGAGAAGGTGACGGTCATGTCAGCCGAAGCATCCATCACGTTGACGGTGTCGTAAGCAAGGCCCGTGAAGTCGACTGTGGTAACTTTGCCACCAGCAGCAATGGTGAGGGCCTCAAAGTTGGTGATGGTGGCGTCCGCGCCGAAGAGAGCCGCCGCGTCCTTCTCGCTGTTTACTTCGGTAAGGTCAGTCTTGCCGGTAACGATTTCGTCGTAGCCAGCTCCACCGTCAATAACGGCATTCGCAGCAACAGACACTCCGAGCGTAACCGTGTCGTCGCCCGCACCCGCAAAGACCTTGCCGGCAAAGACATCAACCAGCTTGATGTCGTCATCGCCGGAACCCGTAAGAATGTTGGTGTTAACATCCACGGTGACGTCACTCAAATCCAGATCGCCGGTGAAGCTCTGGGCATTGATGGTGCTAAGAGCGGTACCAACCATCGAGACAGCCATATCCGTATCGCCGGTGATCAAGAGCGTCGTGGCGGCAGTAGCATTCAGCGACAAAGCATTTGCAACTTCTTCTCCGCCGGCGCTGTTCAGGATAACAGTCTTAACGCTGGCTCCAAGATCCAACTTACCCTTTACGTCGTCCAGGTTGACATTCATGCTGGTGGCGGAAACGGCAGCCAGCGTCACATCGGCGGAAGCCATGTCGGACAAGGAAACCGAAGCCAGATTTTTGGCGGTAAAGGAAACAGCTCCGTCCACGCCGTCCAGCGTGAGGCTCTTTACCTTGTCACCGGCAGCCAGGCTAACCCCCGTGGCGCCGGAAATGGTGATGCCTTCGAGATCGGCCCAACTATTCACCTTATCATTCACGGAAGCGTAGGTGGCGTTGATCGTGAGCTGCTCAATGCTTTTCGCAGTAATATTCTGGAGATCTTTAACATCACTGGTGGCGTTGACCACGACGGTGTCGGTGCCGGCCCCGCCGTCCACGCTGTCGTACTTATTGATGGTGGTTTCACCGGGAAGGTAACCGATGACACCGCTAAAGGTGTCGTTGCCGTCCGTGCCGACGAGCGTATCAACTTCGGGGGTGAAGGCGAACGTTTCGACAACCGGGCGAGGCGTCAGGCCTTCGGACTTGCCGTACAGCAGGTAGTGTTCCAGCGGAGTCAGGCCGGCTTCGTCAAACGCTTCCTGCACCTTGGCGGCGGTCCATCCGGCGTCAGGTTCGGTCTTCTACAGCTGAGCCAGTTTGTCAGCCATGTATTTCGCCTGATCAAACGCAGCGGAAGGATTGATGCCCTCAGTGGAACCGTACAGGTCATAGTGTTCCCCGACGGTCAGACCGGATTCCTTGAACGCGGCGAGAAGCTGATCCATAGTATAGGAAGGATCGGTCTTCTTCATCTGCTCCAGCTTGGCGGCAAGGTAGTAGTCCGCGTCAAGGTACTGGCTGGGGCTGGTTTCTTCGGCAAGGCTGTACTTGTCGTAGTGGGCATAGATGCCTTCCGTGCCGGTGAAGCCGTTCTCAGCGAACGCGGCTTTCAGCGTTTCGGCAGTCCAGTTGCCTTCGGGATCGGTCGCCTGCATCTGGGCCAGCTTGGAGGCCATGTAAAAGTTCGCATCAAACCAAGTGGGAATAGAAGCCATTTGTTTATCCTCCGGAGGATAAGAGAAAGTTGTTTTGTTCCGTCATCCCGGCCCCATGCCGGGAGAGGAACGTTTGGACAGATTCCCCTGAAACTCCGCAAACGCGGCTTGCGGAGAGGGGGTAGCCCATGTCCAGGTGGTACCCTTGCCGCATCAGTTGCAAACCGAGCCAAGGGCCACCCATGAGGGGAACGTGTCCCCCCCAACGCCCGGGAGAGGGCATTGAGTTCGAGTCAGGATGGGCGGAGCCCCATCCGGGATCGCTGGCCGACGGATTCCCTGCCGGCCGGGGAAAGCGCTTCGGCAAGGAAGCGCCTTCCATAGGGGCGAGGAACGAAACGCGCCGATTTTACTGTCTTTGATGCAACTCACTGTCTTTTATCCAGAACGAAGTTCAGACGCACCGAATTGAAGAGCAGTGACAGCTCCAGAAAAAAGGCCGCCTCCAGTCGGAAACGGCCTTTT
>OGYH01000438.1_pt1 | contig 44708 bp, 44 predicted proteins | sample 1576511 | NCBI WGS metagenome assembly OGYH01 (sample SAMEA3541522, study PRJEB24748) | human gut metagenome | biome: human gut; feature: human-associated habitat; material: faeces | place: China | collected 2012
TCAATCGGCTCGGAGCCGTCTTCCGGAGTGAAGGTTACGGTGAGGGTGCCGGCTCCCGGAACCTTGAAATCAGTGGCTTTGTACTGGTCTCCGAAGGCGTGACGTGCCACGACGATCGGCTTGGTCCATCCCGGGACCAGGCGAGGCACATTGCTCATGACGATCGGCTCGCGGAAGATGGTGCCGCCGAGAATGTTGCGGATGGTACCATTGGGGGACCTCCACATCTTCTTGAGGCCGAACTCCTTGACGCGTGCCTCGTCCGGGGTGATGGTGGCGCATTTGACGCCGACATGTTCGCGCTGGATGGCCTTCGCCGCGTCGACGGTCACCTGATCGTCGGTGGCGTCGCGGTTTTCGATGCCCAGATCGTAATAATCCAAATCCACGTCGAGGTACGGCAGGATCAGACGGTTCTTGATGTCTTTCCAGATGACACGGGTCATCTCGTCGCCGTCGAGTTCGACGACTTTGCCTTCGACCTTGATTTTGGCCATGGTTTGTCCTCCCTGTCGGAATTGAAGGTGATGGGTTCCGTCTTATTACATGTGTGTTAATTCCGTATGGAAATGTCCAAAACCGTGGGGACACGCGCGAAGGCACTGTCATAGCTGAGCATTAGCCTTGAAACCATGTCTCAGGAAATTGAAATCGGTTTGGGCAAGAAGGGCCGTCTGGCCTATTCGCTGGACGATGTCTCCATCGTTCCCTCCCGTCGTACCCGTGATCCTCAGGATGTGTCCACCTCTTGGCAGGTCGACGCCTATGAATTCGACGTGCCGGTCATCGGCGCCCCGATGGATTCCGTGACCAGCCCGGCCACGGCCATCGCCATGGGCAAGATGGGCGCGCTTGGCGTGCTTGACCTAGAAGGATTGTGGACCCGCTATGACGATCCCCAGCCGCTGCTGGACGAAATCGCGCAGCTGTCTGCGGACAAGGCCACCGAACGCATCCAGCAGATTTACGCTGAGCCGATCAAGCCGGAACTCATCGTCGAACGTCTGCATGAGATTCGTGATGCCGGCGTCACCGTAGCCGGCGCGCTGTCTCCGCAGCGTACGCAGGATTATTATTCCACCGTGCTTGAGGCCGGTGTCGATCTGTTTGTCATTCGTGGCACCGTGGTGTCGGCGGAGCATGTCTCCAAGGACCATGAGCCCCTGAACCTTAAGAAATTCATCTATGACCTGGATGTCCCCGTCATTGTTGGCGGCGCGGCCAACTACACGGCTGCGTTGCATTTGATGCGCACGGGAGCCGCTGGCGTGCTTGTCGGCTTCGGTGGCGGTGCGGTATCCGCCAACCGCAACACGATTGGAGTGCACGCGCCGATGGCCACTGCCATCGCCGATGTCGCCGAGGCCCGCCGCGATTACATGGACGAATCGGGCGGACGCTATGTGCAGGTGATTGCCGACGGCGGTATGGGTGATTCCGGCAGCTTCGTCAAGGCATTCGCGCTGGGCGCCGATGCGGTGATGCTGGGCTCGCCTCTGGCACGCGCCTCCGAGGCTCCTGGCAAAGGCATGCATTGGGGCGCCGAGGCCCGCCACCAGACGTTGCCGCGCGGATTCCGCACTAACGTGGGCACCGTAGGTTCCTTGCAGGAGGTCATGTTCGGCCCGAGCCATAACGCCGACGGAACCACCAATTTTGTTGGGGCGCTTCGCAGAGCCATGGCCACGACCGGTTATGTCGATTTGAAGAGCTTCCAACGTTGTCCGGTTACGGTCGCTTCGAGCCACTGATCAGATAGCTTCGTCCTGTGGATAAAAAAGTTATCCACAATCCCTCCGTCGACTTGACGGGGGGATTGTCTTTATGTATTAATGTTTTTGGTCCTTCTCAGTGAAGAGAGTTGGATGACATTAAATATTGGATGACATTAAATAGGTAAAGAAATGAGGGATCCATGGCAATGGACGACTTATCTGACGATGGCGTTTCACCTCCGGAATGGCAGTCCGGCTCTGAGCGGGAGCCGGAAGACGACAAGGAGATAGAAGGCAATGAGCCTGACGAAATCCCACCGTCAGACCCTGATTCGTATGTCGGTCTTAAAGAAGCGGAAAACAATGGCCAATGGCTGCAGTGCATAGGAAAATCCGTCGAGAAGCTTCCTTCATATGATGGGTTTTTGGAAACACAACTATCCGGCATGCGGGTGCCCTTCCATGTTATCCGGTCCGATTCCACACCGTGGGACGCGAAGCAAGCCTATTCCTTGGCGTTATTGGGCGCGCGCATGTCGTGCGATGCCATCGACATCTTCCGTGGTCGGCAAAAGCCGGCGCATGTAGAGCGTATTCTAACGGAGGACTGTATGCGTAGGCTTAAAATCGCAGCTTCCATAATAGGCCATTGTATGAAGGAAGACGCAAATCTATATGCCAAGATTGGTCTGCTTCCCATCAACGTGTCCGCCATTAACGGCTGGTTGACTTCGACCACGAAATTCGAATGTGCGGCTTTGCTCAACATCGGCGAAACGCGGTTGAGATGCAACACCGCATTCAGGCTCAAAGGCTCCACGTGGAAGTGCGTCTTGGCTGATTTCGGGTGATCGCATTGATGCGATGATACGGTAGGAATCTGCAAAAAGCCCTTGGCGTCGATGTTCGCAGTCGATGCCAAGGGCTTTCAGCGTGCCTTAAGCATACGGGAACTACTATAGAGAACCATGTTGAGAGAATTTGTACCAGAGCCGGCCTACAGCACCACGGATGATGACACGGTATATGCGTTGCTGTCGCGTCGTGCGCAGAAGAATCCGGATGATCTTATCGCACAATGGCAGGATGATGAGACTCGGCAATGGCATGATGTGACGGCAGGCCAGATGCTCGCTCGTGTGCGCGCCGTGGCGAAGGGCCTTATCGGTCTTGGAGTCAAAGCCGGAAGCATGGTGGTCATTTACTCTCCCACCTGTTACGAGTGGGGTGTGGTCGATTTCGCATGCGCGGCCATCGGCGCGGTAAGCGTTCCGATTTATGAAACCGATTCGGCCAAGCAGGCCGCTTCCATCGTGGAAGAGGTGGAGCCGGTTATTGCCTTCGCTGGAGATTCCGTCCACACGCAGACGCTCGAACAGATTCGTGACATGCATGAAGGGCTGCGTTACGTGTTCAATTTCAAAGCGGACGGTCTTGACGCGGTCGCCGATTTCGGAGAGGGCGTCGATGACGATACCCTTGATCAGGTCATTGCCCGGATCAAGGCGGACGACATGCTCACCATCGTTTACACATCGGGCTCCACGGGACGTCCGAAGGGTGCGATGCTGTCCCATCGCAACTTCACGCATATCGTGCTCAATGGCTACATCATTCTTGACGAGATGCTGTACCAGCCCAACAGGTTGATGCTGTTCCTGCCGTTGGCGCACTGCTTCGCCCGCTATATCCAATACGTGGCGATTGGCGGACAAGGCGTGGTCGGCTATCTGCCTGGAGCCAAGCATCTGCTCGCCGATCTGCGCAGTTTCAAACCGACGTATTTGCTTGGCGTGCCACGTGTGTTCGAAAAAGTGTACAACGCTGCCTCGCAGAAGGCCGGTGCGGGTATTCGCGGCAGGGTCTTCGCCAAGGCGTTCGATCATTTCGTGCAATGGTCCAAGGACGAGCAGGACGGGGGACATCATTCGATGGTGGCCCGAGCCGAGCATTCCTTCTTCATGTCCGTCGTCGGCAAGTCCATTCGTTCCGCGCTTGGTCCGAACCTGAAATATCTGGCATGCGGCGGCGCCCCGCTGAACGTCGACCTTGCCCACTTCTTCAATGGCATGGATGGCATCACGTTCATTCAGGGGTACGGTATGACGGAAACCGCGGCTCCGATGATCGTCAACTGGCAAAATGCGAATCGCGTCGGTTCCGTTGGTAAGCCCGGGCCGGGTATGGGTGTGCGCACCGATGATGATGGCGAGCTGCAGGTCATGGGCCCCAATGTTTTTCTTGGCTACTACAAGAATCCTGAGAAGACCGCTGAAGTCAAAATGCCTGATGGTTGGCTGAGGACCGGCGATCTGGGGGCCATCGACGATGATGGATTCGTGTATATCACCGGCCGCAAGAAGGACATCATCATCACAGCCGGAGGCAAGAACGTCAGCCCCGCCCCGATGGAGGACATCATCGACACCTGTCCTATCGTGTCCCATGCTGTGGTCATTGGCGATGGCAAGCCGTTCATCAGCGCTTTGATTGAACTGGATTCTGATATGACTCGTTCTTGGCTTTCCCAGCAGGGTCTTGATGCCGATATGTCCATGAAGCAGGTAGCGGAAAACGATGCCGTGCGCGCTTTCGTGCAGCAGTATGTCGAAAAGGCCAACGCGAACGTTTCCCGTGCGGAATCCGTACGAAAATTCGAGATTCTCGATGAGGAATTCAACCAACAGGACGGCACCTTGACGGCAAGCCTGAAAGTTGTTCGTCCCAAGGTGCTGCAGCGCTACGCAGACGTCATCGAAAACGTGATTTACGCGCCAAAACCCTCCAACAGGCCGTTGCCGAAGACCGTCCAGATTCTCGACCGCACCACCGAAACCGTCAAGCAGGCGTCGGAAAGCATGCGGCAGGCTTCTGAATCCGTCAGCCCGAAGGTTCGGCAGGCATTTGATACCATGCAGGAGAGAATCAAGAAGCAGTCCGATGAACCGGATGACGAGACGGCACCGTCCGTCGAGCCTTCCGCAACCAAGAACAACGAGGAGCGTTAATTTTGGCAATCCGTGAGATTCGAGTCGTACCTGATCCAGTGCTGCGCACCCCATGCGATCCCATCAAGGAGATCACGCCCGCGGTGCGCCATCTGGTGCAGGATTTGTTGGATACCGTTGATGACCCGGGACGCGCCGGGTTGTCCGCCAACCAAATCGGTGTGAGTCTGCGTGCGTTTTCCTACAATATCGACGGCAAAATCGGCTATGTGCTTAACCCGGTGTTGGAGGAGACCAGCGGAGAGCAATATGGCGATGAAGGCTGCCTTTCCGTTCCAGGATTGTGGTACAAGACTCGTCGCGCCGATTATGCTCGCGTGCGGGGCATTGATCTGGACGGCAAGCCGGTAGTGTTGGAAGGCCATGGCATCATGGGCCGCATGCTGCAGCACGAGACTGATCATTTGGACGGTCACGTCTATCTTGATCGTCTGGAAAAGGAAGAACGCCGCGAGGCGATGCGTTACATGCGCACCCATCGCAAGTGATCGAAACAGCGAACGACGATTCAACCATGGGGCCACGTCAGAAAGACGTGGCCCCATGGTATTTTTAATATTTGTGCGCCAATTTGGTGAGAAGCGCTGCCGCGAGTGCTTCAAACCGCCCAATTATTGTCAACCGGTGCGCAACCAATTCGCGTCATGCTCGCGACGACCTGTGTCGGTCGGCTGATGCCTGCAAGGCATTGGCTGCACGCAGGAACGCATGACCAGGCAAGAACCGACAAAGAAAGAGGTAGCAATACCATGGCTCAGATCACTATGAGCGACATGCTGAAGGCAGGCCTGCACTTCGGCCACCAGACCCGTCGTTGGAACCCGAAGATGAAGCAGTTCATCCTCACCCAGCGCAACGGCATCCACATCATCAACCTGTTCAAGTCGCTCGACATGATCGACAAGGCCTACGACTTCATCAAGGCCACTGTTGCCCACAACGGCACCGTGCTGTTCGTCGGCACCAAGAAGCAGGCTCAGGAAGCTGTTTCCGCTCAGGCCACCCGCGTGAACATGCCGTATGTCTCCGAGCGTTGGCTCGGCGGCATGCTGACCAACTTCCAGACCGTGTCCAAGCGCGTCTCCCGCCTCAAGGAACTTGAGGAAATGGACTTCACCGACGTGCACGGCTCCGGTCTGACCAAGAAGGAGCTGCTGCTCCTCGAGCGTGAGAAGGACAAGCTGGCTAAGCAGCTGGGCGGTATCCGCAACATGAACCGCACCCCGTCCGCCATGTTCGTGGTCGATGTGAACAAGGAAGCTCTGGCCGTCGAGGAAGCCCACAAGCTGGGCATTCCGGTTGTCGCCATCGTCGACACCAACGCCGATCCGGAATCCGTTGAGTATCCGATCGCCGCCAACGATGACGCCATCCGCGGCATCGAACTGCTGACCAGCCTCATGGCTGACGCAGTGGCCGAAGGTCTGCTGGAGCGTTCCGGCAAGGCCGCCAAGGCCGAAGGCGAAGCCGAGCAGCCGATGGCTGCTTGGGAAAAGGAGCTCCTCACCGAGGGCGCTCCGGCAGCTGAAGCCCCGGCTGAGGCTGAAGGCGAAACCAAGGCCGAGTGAGACCATGCTCTATGATGGGAGGTGCTATGCTTCCCATCATCGGGGCATCACCAAATTTTCAGAGGAGACAAATCAATGGCAGCAATCACTGCAGCTCTGATCAAGCAGGTGCGCGAGGAAACCGGCGCCGGCATGATGGACGTCAAGAAGGCCCTGACCGAAGCCGAAGGCGATGTGGCTCGCGCCAAGGAAATCATCCGCGCCAAGGGCATCCAGGCCGCTGGCAAGCGCGAAGGTCGCAAGGCTCAGGAAGGCACCATCGCCTCCCAGGTCGTGGAATCCGCCAATGGCCAGACCGGTTACGCCGTCGAACTGAATTCCGAGACCGACTTCGTGGCCAAGACTCCGAAGTTCGTGGAGTTCGCTGACAGCGTGCTCGAAGACGCCGTCAAAGCCGAGGCCGCTTCTGTGGACGAGGTGCTGGCAGCCGCTTCCGGCGAAGCCACCGTGAAGGAAGCCGTCGAAGAGGCGGCCGCTCTGTTCGGTGAGCACGTCAAGGTCGGCCAGTTCGCCAAGGTCGAGGGTCCACACGTTGAGATCTACGCCCACAAGAAGTCCGCTGAGATGCCGCCGAGCATCGTGGCCATGATCGCCACCGATGAGGCCGGCGCTGCTGTGGCTCACGAAGCCGCTCTGCAGATTTCCGCAATGGGTGCCCAGTGGCTGACCCGCGAGGACGTTCCGGCCGATGTGGTCGAGTCCGAGCGCCGCGTGGCCACCGAGAAGTCCTTGGCCGAAGGCAAGCCGGAGAAGATCGTTCCGAAGATCGTGGAAGGCCGTCTCAATGCCTTCTACAAGGAGAACGTCCTGCTCGAGCAGTCCTATGTCAAGGATCCGTCCAAGACCGTTGGCGACCTGTTCAAGGAAGTCGGCGGCGCAGCCGTGGCTTTCGCTCGTGTCGAGGTCGGCAAGGGCGAGGCTGAGTGAATTCGGCTTCAATGGTGAATCCGTGCGTTAGACGCTAGAGATTCCATGAGGTTGGCCATCATCCACAGGGTGATGGCCAACTTTGTTTTCTTCTCGACGCTGTGTCGTTGCGGTGTGGTGTCTGTGTTTGCCGATACTCTTGAGAGCGGTAAATTTCGTGAGTTCTCGGGCAAGAAAGGCTTTTCATGACTGGCGAAAACACTGGTGATAATCCACGCAGAGTGCTGCTCAAACTATCCGGAGAGGCGTTTGGCGGCGGCAAAGTCGGCATTGACACGTCCGTCATCCGCCGTATCGCTGAGGAAATCGTTCCCGCGGTGCAGCAGGGCGTTCAGGTCGCCATCGTCGTCGGAGGCGGCAACTTCTTCCGCGGCGCGGAACTTCAACAGGCTGGAATCGACCGCTCCCGCGGCGATTATATGGGCATGCTGGGCACGGTGATGAATTGCCTCGCTCTGCAGGACTTCTTGGAGCAGGAGGGACAGGCCACGCGCGTGCAGACCGCCATCACCATGGGTCAGGTCGCCGAGCCGTACATTCCGCTCAAGGCCATTCGTCATCTGGAGAAGGGCCGTGTCGTGATTTTCGGCGCTGGTGCCGGTATGCCGTATTTCTCCACTGACACTGTGTCCATTCAGCGTTCTTTGGAAATCCATTGCGATGAGGTGCTGATGGGCAAGAACGGCGTGGACGGCGTTTATACCGCCGATCCTCGTAAGGACGAGAACGCCAAGCGTTTCGCCACATTGAGCTATAATCGTGCCCTCGTCGACAATCTCGCCGTTATGGATGCATCCGCGCTTTCCATGGCCCGCGACAACAAGCAGCGCATCCGTGTTTTCGGGCTCGAAGGCAATGGCAATGTGACCCGCGCCCTTCTCGGTGAGGAAATCGGAACTATGGTTTCCACCGCGGAGTCCACACTCGCTGAATAACGACATTCAACGTCGAATATCGATCAAACAACCAACAACAAGGAGTACAAATGGCAACTATTGTCGAACAGGCCAAGGCACAGATGGCCAAGTCCGTGGAATCCACCAAGGAGAACTTCTCCGGCATTCGTACCGGCCGCGCGAATCCGGCGCTGCTCAACGGTATCACCGTTGATTATTATGGAGCTCCGACCCCGCTGAAGGCCATCGCCACCATCGGCGTGCCGGAACCGCGTACCCTGTCCGTCACTCCGTTTGACGCGTCCCAGGCCAATGCCGTCGAGAAGGCGTTGCGTGATTCCGATCTGGGCGCCAGCCCGCGTCGCGACGGCAACGTCATTCGCCTGACCATGCCGGAGCTGACCGAGGAACGTCGCAAGGAATATGTCAAACTCGCCAAGGGCAAGGCGGAAGATGGCAAGGTCGCAGTGCGCAACATCCGACGCAAGGCCAAGGAATCCCTTGACAAGGCCATCAAGGACGGCGAGATGGGTGAGGACGAGGGCGATCGTCTGCTCAAGGAGCTCGACAAGATCACCAAGCAGACCACTGATGAACTTGATACCCTGCTCGAAGCCAAGCAGAAGGAGATCATGGAGGTCTGAGAGACCTTCATCTCCTGAAAAGAATCGACGCACAGCCAGACAGGGAACATGATGGAACATCAGGAACAGCTCGAAAAAGAAACCGAAGAGGCCATCAACGCCATCAACAAGAAGACGGGGCGTAATATGCCGCAGGCCATCGCCACAGGGGCGGTGCTCGTCATCCTCATCTTGGCGTGTCTGCTGATCAGCATTGACTTGTTCGTCTATCTGGTTGTGCTGTTCATGGTGCTTGCCCTTTGGGAGCTGCGCGTCGATTTCGCCACTGCGGGACTTCATATTCCCGTGGCGGTGTTGTGGGTATGTTCGGCGGCGACGTTGCTGTCCACCTATTACAGCGAACGTCATATCGTCGCCATGACGGTATGCGTGCTGGTGTCTTTGGTGGTCGTAGCGATCGCCGCCAGCGCTAAAGTGACGTTCGGCAGCCGCATCTCTCTGGCCGTGGCGGATAAGCTTTCCCACACCGATGCAGGCGCAAGACTTGAATCCTCCTTCAACCATGAGCAGGGAGAGGTAAGCCATAGCAGGCTGAGCCATGTCGCGGTCTCCATGTTCACCGTGCTGTACATTCCGCTTCTGGCTTCCTGCCTCATCATGCCGTTGACATTCAATGATCATCCCGTCGCGCATGCTATTATGATGGTATTCATGCCCGCGTTGAGCGATACCGGTGGTTTGTTCGCCGGGGCATGGCTGGGCAAGCACAAGCTAAGCCCCCGCATTTCGCCGAAGAAATCGTGGGAGGGTCTTGCAGGTTCCATTCTGTTCTCCATGATCGGATCTTTTGCCGTGATGTTCTGCACGTACGGGTCGGATGTGTGGATTTCCCGCTGGTGGGTCCCTGTCGTGGCCGGTTTCATGATCGGCATCGCCGGAACGTTTGGCGATTTGTGCGCATCCATGTTGAAGCGAGATATCGGCATCAAGGACATGGGACACCTGCTTAAGGGACACGGTGGCGTGATGGATCGTGTGGATTCCATTCTGCTGTGCGCGCCGTTCGTGTGCGTGCTGCTGTGGGCAACTGGAATGTGAGAAAGGCAAACACAAGCATGAGTGACTCCGTGAATTCCACGAAGGATTTGCCGGAAACCGGTATTACTCCAGGAGGCACTACCGGTGCCTTCCGCGACGTGCTTTCCAAAGATCATGCGCGTCGAGGCAAGCCGCCGCTGCATTTTGCTGATATGACTGAAGACGAACGTATCGCGAAAGCCAAGGATCTTGGACTTCCGAAATTCAGAGTCAAGCAGCTTGCCAATCATTACTATGGGCATTTCGACGTCGCTGCCGAAGAGTTCTCTGACTTTCCTGCAGCGAAACGAGCCGAAGCCGCAGAGGCGTTTTTCCCAACGCTCATTACCGAAGTGACCCGTCAAGTGGCCGATGAGGGCACTACTATCAAAACGCTATGGCGTCTGTTCGACGGTTCTCTTATTGAGTCCGTGCTCATGCGGTATCCCACCCGCACCACCTTATGCATTTCCAGCCAGGTAGGCTGTGGAATGGGCTGCCCGTTCTGTGCCACAGGTCAATTGGGTCTGACGAGAAACATGTCGGCAGGCGAGATTCTGGAACAGGTTCGTGTGGCCGCGAAAGCCATGCACGACGGCGAAGTCGCTGGTGGTCTCGGGCGCCTGAGCAACATCGTGTTCATGGGCATGGGCGAACCTATGGGCAATTACAAGTCCGTATTGAGCGCTGTACGCCAAATCAGCGCCATGCCACCTGAAGGTTTCGGCATTTCGGCACGCAACATCACCGTCTCCACGGTCGGTGTGGTACCAGGTATCAAGAAACTCACGGCAGAAGGCATTCCGGTGCGTTTGGCCGTGTCCTTGCACGCTCCGAGCGATGAGTTGCGAGACGAGCTCGTTCCAATGAACAAGCGTTTCAATACTACGCAGGTGCTTGATGCGGCACATGACTATTACTTGGCTTCGAAACGTCGCGTAAGCATCGAATATGCTCTGATGCGCGGTATCAATGATCAAGCCGAGCATGCCAAATTACTTGCTAAGCGATTGAACCATTACGGTGACAATTGGGCTCATGTCAATCCGATTCCGCTCAATCCCATCGAAGGATCGAAATGGACCGCTTCGAAGCCTGAGGATGAACAGCAGTTCCTTGATATCCTTCATAAAGCAGGCATTACTGCGACGTTGCGAGACACACGCGGGCAGGATATCGATGGTGCATGCGGGCAGCTCGCAGCTAAGGAACAAGATTAGATTTCAAGGAAAGATGCTTGTTCTGTCCGCTACTCGGACTTCCGACGAACATGCGTAACGTAAAACGGTTACTCTTGCATTCGTTGCACACATGATTATGCGCGAAGGAGTAAAACAGCATGTCACTGGCAGTCCGAGTCATTCCATGTCTTGATGTTGATGCGGGACGAGTAGTCAAGGGCGTGCATTTCGAGAATCTTCGCGATGCCGGCGATCCGGTTGAACTTGCCGCGGAATACTACCGTCAGGGTGCCGACGAACTGACTTTCCTCGATGTGACCGCTTCGAGCTCGCATCGGCAGACCATGGTCGATGTGGTGAGTCGAACTGCCGAACAGATTTTCATCCCATTGACCGTGGGTGGAGGCGTACGTGCCCCTGAAGATGTGGATTCTCTGCTGCGTTGCGGAGCTGACAAGGTAGGAGTCAACACTGCGGCCATTAATGATCCGACGCTGATTGGCCGTGTCGCAGAACGATTCGGCAACCAAGTGCTCGTATTATCCGTCGATGCACGCCGTGAGCAGGGCGAGCGACACACTCAGTCGGGCTTTGAAGTAACCACCATGGGAGGCCGCAAATCCACCGGCATTGACGCTATCTGGTGGGTCAAGCGTGCTCAGGAGTTGGGCGCGGGGGAGATCCTGCTGAATTCCATGGACGCGGATGGTACCCAACAGGGTTTTGACTTGGAAATGATTAAAGCCGTGCGTAAGGAAGTGAAGATTCCGATCATCGCTTCCGGAGGTGCGGGCAAGGCTGCCGATTTCCCCCCGGCGATCGAAGCCGGAGCGGATGCCGTGTTGGCCGCGTCGATCTTCCATTACGGCAAAGTCACCATCGGCGAAGTCAAGGATGCCATCAAGGCCGCCGGCTATACCGTGCGATGAAAGCCGAAAACCGCAAAACAGGCGAATAACGTAATCAATAATCGAAGAAACAAATCAATAACACCATCATGACCAACGAAGCATACGACAACAGCACTATTCTTGACCCACGAATCGCAGAACGTCTCAAGAGGGACGATAAAGGACTGGTGGCAGCCGTCATCCAGCAATTCGACACCAAAGAAGTGCTGATGGTCGGCTACATGAACGACGAAGCCATACGACGCACCCTGATGACTGGTCGCGTCACGTTCTGGTCGAGGTCCAGGCAGGAGTACTGGCGCAAGGGAGACACTTCCGGACATGCCCAGTATGTGAAGTCCTTCGCACTGGATTGCGATGGGGATGCCATTCTGGTTGAAGTCGATCAAGTGGGAGCGGCCTGCCATACCGGCAAACGATCCTGCTTCGAAGAAGGCGGGCAACTGCCCGTGGTCGTAGGATACCGTACCAAGGAACAGGAGGGCCAGCGATGAGTGAATGCAGCGTACAAGCACTCAAGTGGGGCGCCACCTGGCCGAGTCGCGAACAATTCCACGAATTGGCTGATCAGGGATATCGTGTGATTCCGATTGTGCGCCGACTTCTGGCTGATTCGTTGACTCCTGTCGGATTCTATGAACGCCTTGCTGCAGGACGTTCCGGCACATTCATTCTTGAATCCGCGGAATTTGGCGGCACGTGGAACAGATACAGCTTCATCGGTGTGAATTCCATGGCTCAGTTGCGTTCCAACAACGGCAAGGCCGATTGGTTGGGTCAGGTTCCCGCAGGCGTGCCTACCGAAGGCGATGTGATGGAAGTCGCGCATGCTGCGCTGAAAACACTGAAAGCGCCGCATGTCGAAGGACTGCCGAACCTGACCAGTGGTCTGGTCGGTACCGTCGGTTGGGATGCGATTCGCCATTGGGAACCGACCTTGCGTGCCGAGGCGCCGAACGAGACCGGGCAGCCGGAAACAGTTCTGGCATTGGCCACGGATATTGCTGTGGTCGACCATGTGTCCGGATCGGTATGGATGATCGCCAATGCGGTGAACGTAGACGATCGATCCACCCGTGCCGATGCGGCATACGACGAGGCGGTGGCGCGATTGGATGATATGCAGCGTAAGGCCGCCACGCCTGTCGAAGGTGAAGCTCGCGTCAATGTGTTGGATGAGACCATTAGCCAGCCCGAGCTTCGTTTCCGTACGGAGAAGAGCGATTATGAGCGTTCCGTTGAAATCGCCAAGCAGCACATCATCGATGGTGACGTGTTCCAGGTGGTCATTTCCCAGCGTCTTGACATTGATTCGCCAGCCGATCCATTCGACGTGTACCGCGTGCTTCGTACGCTCAACCCCAGCCCATACATGTATTTCATGTCGTTGACCGATGCGCAGGGGCGTGACTTCAACGTTATTGGATCCAGCCCGGAAACGCTGATCAAAGTGGACAATGGCCATGCCATGACCTTCCCGATTGCCGGTTCGAGGCCTCGTGGCACCACTATTGAGGAAGACGAGCAACTTGCCAAGGATCTGCTTGCCGATCCAAAAGAACGTAGCGAACACATCATGCTCGTTGATCTTTCCCGCAATGATCTGAGCCGTGTATGTCTTCCGGAAAGCGTGGAAGTCGTATCCTTGATGGATATCAAACGATTCAGCCACATTATGCACATCTGTTCGACCGTTACCGGGCGAGTTAACCCCGACATGACGTCGTTCGATGTGTTCACGTCGGCATTCCCAGCCGGAACGCTTTCCGGTGCGCCAAAACCACGTGCCATTGAAATCATCGACGAGCTTGAGCCCGCAGATCGTGGCATTTATGGCGGCACTGTCGGCTATTTCGATTTTTCAGGCAACCTCGATATGGCAATCGCCATTCGAACGGCATTCATCCGCGACCATGAAGCGAGCGTGCAGGCCGGAGCCGGAATCGTACTTGATTCCGTGCCGGCCAGTGAGTGGCAGGAGACTCGCAACAAGGCCGAGGCCAGCGTCGAAGCGGTGCAGATCGCCTCGCAGCTTCGCCAGTTGTGAGTCAAATCAAGCTAACCAATCGAGTAAAATGCTGAAAGGAACACCATGTCTGTACTCGATGAACTGGTGGCGGGAGCTGTCGAAGACCAACGAGCACGTGAACAGAACATTTCCCTTGATGAGGTGAAGCGTCAGACATTCGAAGCGCCGGCCCCTATTGATGCGCGACAGTGGCTGAAAAAAGCGGATGGCATTCCGGTGATCGCGGAGATTAAAAGGGCTTCGCCATCGAAAGGGCACCTTAGCGACATTCCTGATCCTGCCGCATTGGCCAGGGAATACGAAAAAGGAGGTGCCAGCGCGATTTCCGTGCTGACCGAAGGTCGTCGATTCCTTGGATCGCTTGATGATTTCGATAAGGTCCGTGCAGCCGTGAAAATTCCAGTGTTGCGCAAGGATTTCATTGTCACGGAATACCAGATTTGGGAGGCACGGGCGCATGGCGCCGATTTGGTGCTGCTGATTGTTGCCGCGTTGGATGACGACAAGCTCAAGTCTTTGCTTGAACTGGCGCATAGCCTCAATATGACGGTGCTGGTCGAAACGCACACTCGCGAGGAGATTCAGCGCGCGATCAATGCCGGAGCGCGAGTCATCGGCATCAATGCACGAAATCTCAAGGATCTCAAGGTCGATGTGAACAAATACAACGAGCTTGCCGCCGATTTGCCGGACGATGTGATCCGCGTAGCGGAATCTGGAGTGTTCGGATCGGTGGAACTTGAGGATTATGCCCGCGCCGGAGCCGACGCGGTGCTGGTTGGCGAAGGTGTCGCAACCGCATCCAACCATGAACAGGCTGTGGAGCGACTAGTAAAGGCAGGAGCAAGAGTGAAAGCATCCGAACAAACCCCGTTGGCAAGTCATGAAGGACCGTATTTCGGTCAGTTCGGTGGACGCTATGTGCCGGAAGCGCTGATTACAGCGCTTGACGAGCTTGAACGTGTCTACGAGGAAGCCAAGGCTGATCCGGAATTTCATAAGGAACTGGCTCGATTGAACCAGCAGTATGTCGGTCGTCCGTCACCGTTGACCGATGCGCCGCGCTTTGCCGAGCGTCTGAGGGAAAAGACTGGTCTTGACGCCCGCGTGTTCCTCAAGCGTGAGGATTTAAACCACACTGGCGCGCACAAGATCAACAATGCACTCGGTCAGGCCCTGCTGGTCAAGCGCATGGGCAAGACTCGGGTCATTGCTGAAACCGGTGCAGGTCAGCACGGTGTCGCCACCGCTACGGTGTGCGCCATGCTTGGACTGAAGTGCCGTATCTACATGGGCCAAATCGATGCGCGTCGTCAGGCCCTGAACGTTGCACGTATGCGCATGCTTGGTGCGGAAGTCGTGGAAGTCACCTTGGGCGATCACATCCTTAAGGACGCCATCAACGAGGCTCTTCGTGACTGGGTTACCAATGTAAAAGACACTCACTACCTGCTGGGCACTGTTGCCGGTCCGCATCCATTCCCGGCTATGGTGCGCGATTTCCAGAAGATCATCGGCGAGGAAGCTAAGCAGCAGCTTCAGGATTGGTATGGTATCGATCACCCGGATGCGGTTTGTGCATGCGTCGGTGGCGGTTCCAATGCCATCGGCATCATGAATGCGTTCCTTGATGACGAACGCGTGAACCTGTACGGCTATGAGGCAGGCGGCAATGGTCCGGAATCCGGACGCCATGCCATTCGCTTCGCACCGGGAACCGGTGAACTGGGTATGTTCCAAGGTGCCAAGAGCTATCTTCTTGAGAATTCCGAAGGCCAGACCCTCGATACGTATTCCATCTCCGCTGGTTTGGACTACGCCTCTGTGGGCCCGGAGCACGCATGGCTCAAGGAAATCGGACGTGTCAATTATTCTTGGGCGACCGATGAGGAAGCCATGAGCGCTTTCAAGGATCTCTGCGAGACCGAAGGCATTATTCCGGCGATCGAAAGTTCCCATGCCGTTGCAGGCGCATACAAGGCGGCTGAGGATCTCAAGGCCAAGGGATATGAGCATCCGGTCATGATCATCAACATTTCCGGTCGTGGGGACAAGGATATGAACACTGCCGGCAAATGGTTCGGTTATCTGACCGACGAGCAAGCCAAAGCGCTCGAAGCCAATGGAGCCCAGGGCAATAACGCGGACGGCGAGTGAAAGAAGGAGTATCCATTATGACGAACGCAACAGTAACCACGCCGTCCGGGCAGCCTCTCGGCATCAGCCATAAGCCGAGTCCGACGGAAGCCATGTTCGATGAATTCAAAGCGGCGAACAAGCCTGCATTCATCGGTTATCTTCCATATGGATTCCCTGATTCTGACTATTCGTTGAAAGCATTCCGCACCATGGTTGAGCATGGCGTCGATGCCGTCGAGATTGGTCTGCCGTATTCCGATCCGGTTATGGATGGTCCCGTCATCCAAGCGGCTTCGCAGATCGCCATTGACAACGGCGAGAAAATCGCGAACGTGTTCAAAGCCGTCGAAACCGTGGCCAACGCCGGGGGAGTCCCTCTGGTGATGAGCTATTGGAACCTCATCTACCATTACGGCGTGGAACGTTTCGCACGCAATTTTGAAAATGCCGGTGGCGCCGGCCTGATTACTCCGGATCTCATTCCAGACGAGGCAGGTGAATGGATCGAAGCTTCGGACCGTCATGGACTTGACCGAATCTTCCTCGTGTCCCCGGACTCCACCGACAGCCGTTTGAAGGTCGTGGCAGGCAACGCTCGCGGCTTCGTCTATGCGGCAGCCCGTATGGGCGTCACTGGCGAACGTTCCACCATCGATGCTTCTCCGGAAGAGTTGGTGGCACGCACGCGCAATGCCGGCGCGAAGAACGTCTGCGTTGGCATCGGCGTTTCCACCGCCGAACAAGGCGCGCGAGTCGGCTCATACGCTGATGGCGTCATCGTCGGATCCGCATTGGTGCACACCATGCTTGACGAATCCGGGAAAAACGCAGTCGATGAGGCCACGGGTCTCAAGTCGTTGGCCGCCAAAGCCGAAGAGCTTGCGGACGGCGTCCATAACGCGCGTGTCGCAAAGTAAACCATTCTGACGATTTCGGTGGTCCACGCACCATATCGGATGCGTGGACTACCATCAGGAAACCATGACACTTGCATACATTCCATCGCCAACGATTTCGCAGTTTTCCATCGGTCCAGTAACGATTCATATCTATGCGTTGTGCATTTTGATGGGAATCGTCCTTGCAGTATGGATAACCACCACACGTTGGAAAAAGTTGGGTGGCAATTTCGACCAAGTGCTTGATATCACTCTGGTCAGCGTGCCTGCTGGCATTATCGGCGCACGACTTTATCACATCATCACCACGCCTGAACGTTTCTTCGGACCGGATGGCGACTGGGCGGAAATGTTCCGCATTTGGAATGGCGGACTTGGCATCTGGGGCGGCGTGCTGTTCGGAGCGCTGGCCGCATGGGCATGGTGCCGTCATAAGCACTATCCAATGGCCTTGCTGGCTGACGCCATCGCTCCGGGCCTGTTGGTAGCGCAGGCTGTTGGGCGTTTGGGCAACTGGTTCAACCAGGAACTGTATGGCGCTCCGACAACGCTTCCATGGGGTTTGAAACTCAACATGGAAGGCACTGCCATCGGGCATAGCGAACAGTGCTATGACGGAGCCACATGCCCGAGTGGCACGCTGTTCCATCCGACGTTCTTGTACGAGATGATCTGGAACCTCATCGGCGCCGCGATTATCGTATACATCGGTTCCAAAGCCATGAAGAAACTCAAGGCAGGTTCCCTGTTTGCCGTGTACATCATGTGGTACACCCTGGGACGCACTTGGATTGAATCCCTGCGTATCGATTATGCGCACGAATTCTTGGGCGTGCGCATCAATGTGTGGGTCTCCATGGCGGTGTTCGTGCTCGGCGCGGTGTCATTCATCGTCGTGCAGCAAATGGGCAAAGACACTGACCTGTTGGCGGAGAAGCTTCGTACCGTCACCGAAATCGAGCAGCGTCTTGAAAACGGTGAATCGGAGGATTCTTCGGATTCCGTGGTGTCTTTCCCCGAGCAAACGGTTGATGAAATCAAAACCAACGATGCCGAAACTGTCTCGAATACCGACAAGCAGCCCGGCATCAAATAACAGCAAGTCGATTACCTTTCATAGAATAAGAGCCATGACTATTCAAATCGCACCAAGCATCCTGTCCGCTGATTTCTGCAACCTTGAGCGCGACCTCAAGGCCATCTCCAATGCAGATCTCGTTCACGTCGACGTGATGGATCATCATTTCGTTCCGAATCTGACCTTGGGCGAGCCGATTGTGGCTCGTATCTGCGAAGTCACCGATCTTCCGGTCGACGTGCATCTGATGATCGAGGACCCGGATCGTTGGGCACCCGAATATGCCAAGTTGGGCGCTGCATCCGTAAGCTTCCACATGGGGGCAACCCACGCTCCGGTGCGTCTGGCGCGCCAGCTGCGCGAGATGGGTTGCAAGGCTTGCTTCGCGGTGCGTCCGGCCGAACCTGTCGAGCCGATTTTCGATATTCTCGACGAATTCGACATGATTCTTATCATGACCGTCGAGCCCGGCTTCGGTGGCCAGAAGTTCCTTGACAACCAGATGGCCAAGGTACGTCGTCTGCGTGACGAGATTACCCGTCGCGGCCTCGCCACCAAGATTCAGGTCGATGGCGGTGTCAGCCCGAAGACCGCGCACATTGTAGCCGAGGCCGGTGCCGACGTACTGGTCGCAGGTTCCGCCGTGTATGGTGCCGAGGATCCTGCGGAAGCCATTGATTCCATCCGTGAGAAGGCTGAAGCCGCATTCAAGGCCTGAACCTACCAATATTTCGAGGATAGATACGAATAATGAAGACTTTTGAATCCCTCTTTGCTGAATTGAGCGAGAAGGCCGCAGCCAAGCAGGCTGGCTCGCTGACTGTCGACGAACTGGGCAAGGGCACGCATTTCATCGGCAAGAAGATTGTCGAAGAGGCGGGCGAAACCTGGATCGCAGCTGAGTACGAAGGCGCCGATCGTACTGCGGAAGAGATGAGCCAGCTCATCTACCATCTGCAGGTCATGATGATCGACCGAGGCATCACACTCGAAGACATCTACAAGAATCTGTGAGTTTTTGGCCGTGCCATAGGAGGCGTGGCCTTTTTGGGAGGGAAAATGCTGAGAATCGCCGTGCCCAACAAGGGCATGCTGTCCGAACCTGCATGGAACATGCTGGCCGAGGCCGGCTATCGCCTGAGGAGCAATCCGCGTCAGCTGGTTGTGGAGGATCCCGACAATGACGTGGAGCTGTTCTACCTGCGTCCGCTCGATATCGCTGTCTACGTTGGCCGAGGCACCATCGACGTCGGCATTACCGGTCATGATCTGCTGCTCAACTCCGGTACGGATGCCAAGGAGCATATGGAGCTTGGCTTTGGCGCTTCAACGTTCCGTTTTGCAGCCCCCAATGATTCTCCGATTAGCAAGCTCGAAGATATCGAAGGCAAGCGCGTCGCCACCAGTTTCGACAAGCTTGTGCATGATTATCTGGCTGAGCATGGCATCAACGCTGAAACCGTACACCTTGATGGTGCCGTCGAATCGTCAGTGCAACTCGGTGTGGCTGATTTGATCGCCGACGTGGTATCCACGGGCACCACGCTCCGTAACGCCGGCCTGCGTATTTTCGCGGAACCGCTGTTGCATTCTGAAGCTGTGCTCATTCGTTCCCCGCGTCTTGCTGAAGATGATGATCGTTTGACGATTCTTAGCCGTCGTCTGCAGGGCGTGCTCACTGCTCAGCGTTACGTGCTCATGGATTACGATATTCCAGTCGAGAAGGTTTCCGCGGCTGTGGACATCACGCCTGGATTCGAAAGCCCGACGGTTTCCCCGCTTCATGACAAGCAGTGGGCGGCCGTGCGTGTCGTTGTGCCGAAGGCCAAGGTCAACCAACTCATGGACCAGTTGTATGAAGTTGGTGCTCGTGGCATAATCGTCACCGCTTTGCAGGCCTCGAGAATGTAATATTGCTCGAAGTATGAGCAAACTGATTATCAAAAAACAGTACAGTCCGGAACCGCGGGATATCTATTTCACGGTTCCGAACCTTATCAGCCTGTTGCGAATCATTTCGATTCCCTTCATCTCGGTATTGGTCTCTCGCCATGAGATGGTGCTTGCATTGATTGTGCTTGCGCTGTCGGCGGTGTCCGATGGCTTGGATGGTCTGATTGCACGCTCGTTCAATCAGGTGAGCAAAATCGGGCAGATCCTCGATCCTATTGCAGACAGATTATTGATTTTCTGCAGTATTCTCGCGCTTGGAGTCGCTGACATCATTCCATGGTGGATGCTGATCGTCGTCGGATTGCGAGATTTGATCATGGCGATTCTTGTACTGGTTTTGGCGCAGCGTGATTACGGTCCGCTGCCGGTGCATTTCGTTGGGAAAGCAGGCACCGCCATGCTGATGATTGCCATTGTCGCCTTGATTTTCGCAGATATCTGGTCTAATTCGGCTACGGATACTTTGCATTTGTGTGGTCTCGCCACCGGCATATGGGGTGTGGGATTGTACTGGCTTGCCGGCTATATTTACATACGTCAGGGAATCCAGCTTCTGACGAACGATAAGGATTGACTCACATGATGCATGATGCTCCGGAACGTGCGTCGTTCCCGGTGTCTCCGGAGAATACGCCTACGAAGCGGCGCGCCGTTTTCTCGGCGTCCTTCGCCGGGCTGACTTCGCATCATGTGCAGCCTGATATCGTGACATCCACTTCGCGCAGAAGGCGGAATCTGGATGATGACTCATTGCGGCTTATTGACGATTTGACCAATCGTCCGATGGACGTGATGTACACGGACTCGAGGTTGGCCACCAAAACTCCGTCATTGTTTTCGGTCTGGTTCACCCGGGTTTTGGTATTCCTTATCTGCATTGCCGTAGGCACGGCGGGAAGCGTGTTCGTCCGACAGCTGAGTACCGATCCACGTAAGGAAGTACGCAAGCAACTGTCAAGTCAGTTATCTGATCAAACGAAAAACGTCGAAACCCTCACCAAAGACGTGAACGCGCTGCGAGCCCGGGTTGAGGAGGAATCGAAATCCGTGTCGAACTGGTCTCTGAACCAGACCATACAGGATGACGAAATGGTCAATGGCGTACTTCCTGTGCAAGGCGAAGGCATCACGCTCACCATCGCCAATCCAATATCGGTGAGCGGAGACAACGCGGATTCGTCACTGCCAAGGGAAAACGGCAGCCAAGTCCGTGTGGTCACGGATTCCGATCTGCAGGTGCTTGTCTCGCTGCTTTGGCAGTCCGGTGCGGAGGCGATCGCCATTAACGGGTATCGTCTCGGTGTGCAGACTTCCATACGAACGGCAGGGACGACGATCCTTATCGGCGTCAATTCCGTGCAAAGCCCCTATCGCATCGAGGCGATCGGCAATTCCAGTGCGCTTGCCAATGCGGTGAGCAAGAAAACGCAAAAACGTTTGTACGATGATTTCAAAGAAGCCGGTATCTATCCGCAGGTGAGCAGAAGCAAATCGATTACGCTGGAAGCGGCGGTGACCGGCGAAGTGACATATGCAAGGAAGGTCAAGTAATGGCAGCGGTCTTGGGACTTATCATAGGCGTGGTCATTGGCGTGTTCGTCCGGCCGGACATTCCCATTGCGCTTCAGCCGTATCTGCCGATTATGGTGCTGGCGGCGCTCGATGCGCTGCTCGGTGCCGCCCGAGCCTATTTTCAGCGTAGCTTTTCCGATAAGGTCTTCGTGATTTCCTTCTTCTCGAATGTTATTACGGCAACATTGTTGGTTTTCCTAGGCAACCAGCTTGGCGTCGGTTCCCAGCTGCAGACTGCGGTCATCGTCGTGCTCGGCATTCGAATCTTCACCAATGTGTCATCCATCCGACGTTTCATCTTCAAGGGATGACGGCGTATGAGCAGACGCAACGATGCCAACAAGGATGTACTCTCCAAGATCCACGAGCAGATCGTCAAAGACCAAAACAACGACAGCACCCAAACCGGATCGTTTCCTGTGGTCAGGCGCAAACCGAAGAGGGTTTCGCTGAATGCGAAGGCCACTCGCGCGCGCCTGTATTCAAGCGTGCTCGTAACCGTGCTTTGCGCGTTGCTGGGCTTCAGCTACGCTATCCAGCTGAACAACACGACCTCCACATATGAGACGATGAGCGAGGACGAGCTGACCAAGCTTATTAGCGAAACGAGTACGCAGGTGCAAAAGCTCGAACAGCGTAAAAGCGAACTATCCAATCAGCTTGACTCTCTGAAGGATACCGCCGACAAGAACGAGAAGGCAGCGGAAATCGCCAGGCAGAACGCTGAATCGAATGGCATTCTTTCCGGGCGTTTACCAGTATCCGGCGAAGGCGTGGTCATCCGTATTTCTAAAGGATCAAAGCGAGATATTGACGCGTCGATTTTATTCACCCTACTTGAGGAACTACGCAATAGCGGCGCGGAAGTCATTGAAATCAACGATATTCGCGTGATTACCAGTACATACATCAGCGATACGGCGGACGGTCTCGATTGCGACGGTACGAATATCAAGGCGCCGTTCATCATCAGGGCGATTGGAGACAGCGACAATCTGCAGAACGCGGTCAATCTCGCTGGAGGCGTCGGTTCACGTTTGAAAGTGAAATACGGAGCCACCGTGTCGATCGTGCCATCCGATAAGGTGGAGATCACGTCGACACGAAGCGCGCCACAATACACGTACGCGCATGTCGTCGAATAGCATCAAATACGATCCGTTAAAATATAATCGCGCTGTAGCATGCTGTTCACTCTTTCAGCGTGCCGATGTCTGCACTCAACCCTATCTTGTTCATCGTTGACATACAGTCCAGGCCTGCACATTAGTACCGCGGACCCCGATAGCAAAGGACAACTCATGGCTGAACAGACCATCTCCATTACACTCAACGGCGAAGCGAAGGAGGTGGCAGCAGATCAGACTGGCGTCCAGCTCTTCGCGGAAGACAAGAATATCATCGCAGTGCGTCTTAACGGCGAACCCCGCGACCTGTATACCGGACTGCACGACGGCGACGTCGTGGAACCGATTGCATTGGACAGCGAAGATGGCCTGGCCATCATGCGTCACTCCGCAACCCACGTTATGGCACAGGCCGTGCAGGAGATCCGTCCTGATGCCAAGCTCGGCGTCGGCCCGGTCATCAAAGACGGTTTCTATTACGATTTCGATGTCGAGACTCCGTTCACTCCTGACGATCTTAAAGAGATCGAAAAGCGCATGCAGCGCATTATCAAGTCCTCCCAGTCCTTCCGCCGCCGCGTGGTGACCGAAGAGGAGGCTCTGGCAGAAGAGTCCGATCAGCCGTACAAGATTGAACTCATCAAAGACAAGGAAGCCCACCTCGATCCAGAAGCCGCCACCGAAATCAGCGGCAAGGAACTGAGCTTCTACGACAACGTCGACCGTGACGGCAATGTGGTGTGGAAGGATCTGTGCCGCGGACCGCACCTGCCGAACACTCGCTATATCAAGGCGTTCAAGATCGAGCGTTCTGCAGCCGCATACTGGCGCGGAAGCGAAGCCAATCCGATGCTGCAGCGCATCTATGGCGCGGCTTTCGCCACTAAGGAGGACCTCAAGGCATATCAAACCCGCCTTGAGGAGGCCGCCAAGCGTGACCACCGCAAGCTCGGCGCGGAAATGGATCTGTTCTCCTTCCCGGACGAGATCGGTCCGGGCTTGGCTGTGTTCCATCCGAAGGGCGCCGCTGTGATCAACGCGATGGAGGATTACTCCCGCGAAATGCATCGCAAGCACCACTACAGCTTCGTGCAGACTCCGCACATCACCAAGGGCGGTCTGTATGAGACTTCCGGCCACCTGCATTGGTACAAGGATGGCATGTATCCGGCAATGCGTTTGGACGAGGAAAAGGATGAGAACGGCAACGTCGTCAAGCAGGGCTTCGACTACTACCTGAAGCCGATGAACTGCCCGATGCACAATCTGATCTTCAAATCCCGTCAGCGTTCCTACCGTGAGTTGCCGTTGCGTCTGTTTGAATTCGGCACGGTGTACCGCTACGAAAAGTCCGGCGAAGTGCATGGTCTGACCCGTGTGCGCGGCTTGACTCAAGACGATTCCCACATCTACTGCACCCGCGAGCAGATGAAGGACGAGCTGAAGAACCTGCTGACCTTCGTGCTTGGTCTGTTGAAGGACTTTGGTTTGGACGACTTCTATCTGGAGCTGTCCACCAAGGATCCGCACAAGTACGTCGGCTCCGACGAAATCTGGGAAGAGGCCACCAATACGTTGGCTGAAGTCGCCAAGGAATCCGGACTTGAACTGGTTGACGATCCATGCGGCGCAGCCTTCTATGGTCCGAAGATCTCCGTGCAGGCTCGCGATGCCATCGGCCGTACGTGGCAGGTGTCCACCATCCAGCTTGACTTCAACCTTCCGGAACGTTTCGGCTTGGAGTACATCGCTGCCGATGGCACCCACCAGCGTCCGGTGATGATTCACCGTGCACTGTTCGGCTCCATTGAGCGTTTCTTCGCCGTGTTGCTGGAGCATTATGCCGGTGCTTTCCCGGCGTGGCTCGCTCCTGTCCAGGTGCTTGGCGTGCCCGTTGCCGACGAATTCGCCCCACACCTGCAGCAGTTCATTGCCAGCTTGGAAGAGGAGACGGTTCGTTGCGAAATCGACATGTCCGATGATCGTTTCGGCAAGAAGATCCGTAACGCTTCCAAGTCGAAGGTGCCGTTCATCCTCATCGTCGGCGAGGAAGACATGAACAACAACGCGGTAAGCTTCCGCTTCCGTGACGGCAGCCAGCTCAACGGTGTGCCGGTCGATGAGGCCAAGGCGCAGATCATGACCGTGCTGAAGAAGCGCGTTCAGGTCAACAACGTCGACGATTTCAAGGCCGCCATCGCAGACTGATCTGATTCGTTCACGTTCGGTCGCATACGGTTATGAATTATGGGGGCGTGCAAGCATCACATACTGACGCTTGCACGCCCTTTTGCTTTCCGAAGAACAGGAATTCGCATGTTAGAACATCTCCGTGCACCATTCAAAAGACTTATCGAGCCATTCGCCAAGGCACTGGTATCCCTTGGCCTGACAGCGAATGCGGTGACGGTTATTGGCGCTATTGGAACCATTGTGGTGGCTTTCGCCACTGGCATTACGGGATGGTTGTTCGCCGGAGCGGTGGTGCTGACGTTGCTGGTGCTCGCCGATTCCCTGGATGGCTCAATTGCGGCACTGACCACGGGAGGCACCCAATTCGGTGCTTTTTTGGATTCCACATTGGATCGTATCGCTGATTGGGCATTGCTTGCCGGAGTGGTCATCTTCTTCATCCTGCATGCCGATTGGTGGTATGACATCAACCGGTCAAGCCCGGATTGCATTAGTTGGATTGGTATCGCCGCAGCCATGGTGTCGATGATGACGTCGTTCGTGACGTCGTATGCGCGCGCCCGTGCCGAATCCGTCGGTTTCGAAGTGAAAAACGGCATTGCAACGCGTGCCGACAGATTGGTCATCATTCTGGTGGGCATGGCGATTACCGGGCTCACGCACCAAGGGTTATGGCTGGCCATCGCCATGGTATTGCTTGCGGTTTTGGGACTCATTACCGTATTCCAACGCATTCTTGAGGCTCGTTGCCAGATGACCGTCGGTCATAAGACGTATCAGTTGTGAACCGGCTGCATGAAACGGCCGTTGACGCGCCTGACATACGTATGTCGGGCGCTTTGTCTTAGAACCGCTTTAGAATCGTTTCGTTTGAAACATCCGCAACCTGCCTAGGAGCATTATGTCAGGTCATTCCAAGTGGGCGACCACCAAGCACAAGAAGGCCGCCATCGACGCAAAGCGTGGCAAGCTGTTCGCCAAGCTGATCAAGAACATCGAGATCGCAGCACGTATGGGTGGTGGCGATCCTGACGGCAACCCGTCCCTGTACGACGCCATCTACAAGGCCAAGAAGGCTTCCATGCCTGCCGATAACATCAAGCGCGCAGTTAAGCGTGGCTCTGGTGAAGAAGCCGGCGGTGCCAACTATGAAGATATCGTCTATGAGGGTTACGCTCCCGCAGGCGTCGGTCTGATCATTGAATGCCTTACCGATAACCGTAACCGTGCGGCCGCCGAAGTGCGTTCCACCCTGACCAAGGGCAATGGCTCTTTGGCTACCTCCGGTTCCGTGAGCTTCAACTTCGAGCGCAAGGGCCAGATCATCGTTCCGGCCGAGGGCGTCGATTTTGATGATCTGTTTGAGAAGGCCGCAGAAGCTGGCGCTGAAGATGTTACGGACGACGGCGACGTGTTCACTGTCGTCACCGGTCCGTCCGAGATGATCGACGTTCGTAAGGCCCTTCAGGACGCTGGATTCGATTATGATTCCGCTGATCTGGTCATGATGCCGAAGAACGAGGTCGAATTGACTCTCGAAGATGCCCAGAAGGTGTCCAAGCTGATCGACAACCTCGATGATCTGGACGACGTGCAGAACATCTACTCCAACTGGACCGCCTCTGACGAGGTCATGGCTCAGCTTGACGAGGAGTAATCAAGCGTGATTATTCTTGGCGTCGACCCCGGGCTGACTCGCTGCGGGGTCGGCGTGATCGAAGCCGGCGCATACCGCCGGCTTTCTTTTATTCATGTGGACGTGGTACGTTCCGATCCGAAAATGTCGCAGGACTTACGTCTGTTAGCCATCTATAACGGTTTGGTGGAAAAGATCGAACGGTTCGCACCGGATACGGTGTCCATCGAGCGTGTGTTTGCACAGGAGAATCGCAACACCGTACTGGGGACTGCACAGGCCGCCGGACTGGCCATGCTGGCTGCGGCCCAGAGGGGCATTCCCGTCGCCTTGCATACGCCCACTGAATCAAAAATGGCGATTACCGGCAACGGCAAGGCCGAAAAGATTCAGATGGAACGCATGGTCGCCCGTATTCTGGGGCTCAATACCTTGCCTAAGCCCGCCGATGCCGCCGATGCGTTGGCTATAGCGATTTGTCATGCGCTTCGCCCCGCAGGCGCGTTACAGGGGGGAGAGCGTGAACAACACTTGACCGATGCACAGCGTCAATGGGCTCTGGCCTCACAGAAGGCGGCGCGACAACGCGGCGTCCGTAGGGGAATGTAGACTATCGAACAGATGTTCTACAGTGTATGCGGGAGGTGACGGCATGATAGGCATGTTGCATGGCCAGGTCGATTTCATTGACGCCGCTTCGGCGATTATTGAGGTCGGGGGAGTGGGATATGAGACCCGTATGCCTTCGGCGGATTTGGCGTCCATGCACGCTGGGCAGACGGTGAAGGTATACACGTCATTGAATGTTTCGCAGGATGCGATTACATTGTATGGGTTTTCCTCGCTTGCTTCGAAACGCATGTTTTTGCAATTACAGAAGGTCAGCGGAATTGGTCCGAAAGTCGCGCTTTCCTTGCTTTCGACGTTGCCTCCGGAACGTTTGGCGAAAGCTGTGGCGGACGGGGATGCCACCGCGCTGGCGAAGGCGCCTGGTCTAGGCAAGAAGGGTGCGCAGAAGATTATTCTCGAACTCAAGGGGTCCATCGATCTCAGTCAGATCGAGGGGGCTTCCAAAGAGGTTCGTTCTGCGGAAGATGCCGGTTCGGAACAGGTCGTGGAAGGTCTGATGTCACTAGGGTGGCGTCAGCAGGATGCCTTGCATGCCGTGCAGACAGTCTGCGAGAGCAATCATATCAATGTTCCATTGAGGGACGATGATGTGCCCCGCGTGCTCAAACTTGCATTGGCTTCTCTTGACCGAGGTAGGTGAAACGCATCATCATGACGAACGACGTCGCATTCGAACAGTCGAATACCGGTGCCAATGAGGAATCGCTTCGCATGGTTTCCGCGTCGCCTGTCGGCAACGAGCCGGTAAGCGATGAGGAACTGCGTCCTCACGTCCTCGATGGTTTTATTGGACAGCCAAGACTCAAGGCGCAATTGCAGCTGTTTTTGGATGCTGCCCGTAAACGTGACGTTCCCCCTGACCACATCCTGCTGGCGGGGCCTCCGGGCTTGGGGAAAACCACGTTGGCCATGATTGTAGCCAACGAGCTTGGAGTGCCGATTCGAGTCACTTCCGGACCTGCTATCCAGCATGCTGGTGATTTGGCCTCGATTCTAAGCTCCCTTGACGCAGGGGAGGTGCTGTTCATCGACGAGATCCACCGCCTTCCACGAGCGGCCGAGGAGCTGCTGTATATCGCCATGGAGGATTTCCGTGTTGATGTGATGGTGGGCAAGGGGCCGGGTGCTTCCTCCATTCCCCTTACTTTGCCGAGATTCACGGTGATTGGCGCCACCACTCGCGAAGGCATGCTGCCATCACCGTTGAGGGCTCGTTTTGGTTTTACCGCGCATCTTGACTTTTATCCGCATGAGGAGCTTGAAAAGCTCATCGAACGATCCTCTTCGGTGCTGGGCATCAGTCTCGAAGAGGGAGCGGCCCATCAGCTTGCCATGCGTTCAAGGGGCACGCCGCGTATCGCCAACCGATTGCTTCGCCGCGTAAGGGATTGGGCCATTGTGCACGATTTAGAAACTGTGCATCCGGACGATGTCAAGGAGGCGTTGGCACTGTACCAGATTGATACCGAGGGCTTGGATCGTTTGGATATTGCGGTATTGAAAGCCATTGTCACCAATTTCAACGGCGGTCCGGTCGGTCTGAACAACCTGTCGGCCATGGTCGGTGAGGAATCGGAGACCGTGGAAACGGTGTGCGAGCCGTATCTGGTCCGAGAAGGATTCCTTGTGCGCACCCCGAAAGGGCGTTTGGCGACGCGCAAGGCATGGGATCATCTCGGCTTGACTTCTGACGAATCTCAGGTTGATGTCAGCAAGCTAGCTTAGACTCGGTGTTCTGGACATAGAGTCCTGTTCGAGCGTCCATCCCAAGGAGTTGTGCTTTGGATTACATGTTTCTTATCGTCATCATTGTCGTCATGTTTGGCATGATGTTCTGGCAGTCCAAGAAGGCTAAGCAGCAGCAGGCCGAGCGTCAGGATTTCCGTGCCAACCTGCAGCCGGGCACTGAGGTCATCACCATTGGTGGTGTGATCGGCAAGGTTGTTTCCGTCGATACCGAATACGAGGAGATCGTCATCGATTCCGAAGGCTCTCAGATTCGTTTCGGTTTCAACGCCATCAGCCGCGAATACGTGCGTCCTGCGTACGTACACGACGATGAGGTCGATGAAAACGGTAATCCTCTTTCCACCGATTCCACAGACGAAGATCAGGCTGCTCAGGAGCCGATTGAAGGCGAAATCGAAGCGGCGCAGACTGAGACCGAGCAGAAGAACAGCTGACAAGCTCATTAAGGCATCGGCGAAAATCTCATTTTTGAGGTTTTCGCCGATTTTATTCCTGACGGAAACCTATAATGCAAAGTGCCGTAGCACTACAAAAGAAGGACAATACAGTCATGGCATCGTCGGATATTACCGTTTCCGGTCTTAGCAAGATTGGAAACGAAAACGCCGAGTACCTTGTTTCAAAGATTCGCACCATTCCGGGATTCCCCAAGGAAGGTATTCTTTTTCGTGATTTCATGCCTGTTCTGGCAGATGCGCGTGCCTTCGGATTGCTACTTGACGCACTCGAAGCCGCGTTGCCGGTCGCTGCCGATGAATTCGATATCATCGCAGGTTTGGAAGCCCGCGGATTCCTTTTTGGTCCTGCGTTGGCAGCGCGCCTGGGCAAGGGCTTCATCGCAGTGCGCAAGGCTGGCAAGCTTCCTCCGGAAACCGTTAGCGAAAGCTATGACCTTGAATATGGGCAGGCCACCGTCGAAATCGAGACGAATATCGTGCATGAGGGATCTCGTGTGCTTGTCGTTGATGATCTGATTGCCACTGGAGGAACAGCGCGTGCGGCTGCTTCGTTGATCGAAAAGTGTGGCGGCACGGTGGCAGGTTTCAGCTTCGTCATGGAGCTTGTCGGCATTGGTGGCATGGCATCGCTGGGAGACTGCCCGACAAGTTCACTGATCACCATGCCTGCGTGAGTTAAGTACATTCTTCGTAAATAACCAATAGCATCAAGGGAAAAGAATCCATGGATCTCTATGAGTACCAGGCTAGGGAACTGCTTGAAGAGCAGGGTATTCCAACGCCTAAGGCAGTGTTCGCGCAGAACTCTCACGAAGTGGCTGAGGCTGCCGAGCAGATTGGCTACCCCAACGTGATTAAGGCTCAGGTGAAGATTGGCCACCGCGGTCAGGCTGGTGGCGTCAAGCTGGCGAAGAATCGTGATGAGGCCATTCTTGCATCCGAAGACATCCTGCCGATGACCATTCACAAGCACAAGGTCAGCGGCGTGTTGGTGGCCGAGGCAAAGAACATTCTTCACGAGTATTATGTCTCTATTTCCGTGGATCGTTCGTCTCGCGATTTTGACGTGCTCGCTACTGCGAATGGTGGAACCGAGGTCGAGGAGATCGCCAAGGAACACCCGGAATCTGTGAAGCGTCTGCATATCGACGCTCTGGAGGATTTCGATATCGAGGCTGCGACCAAGATGGCGGAAAGCATTGGCTTCTATCATGCCGACGTCAACCAGGCAGCACAGATTCTGCTGAAGATGTGGCAGTGCTTCAAAGAGAACGACGCCACGCTTGTGGAAATCAATCCGCTTGCCAAGATCGGCGATCCGGATGACGAGTCTTCCAAGACATTGTGCGCCCTGGACGCCAAGATTTCTTTAGATGACAATGCTGCGTTCCGTCATGATGGCTGGAAGCGCTTCGCTGACCCAGTGCATGTGGATCCGTTTGAGCAGAAGGCGCGAGAGCATGGTCTGCACTATGTGCACCTTCAGGGTTCCGTCGGTGTCATTGGCAACGGTGCTGGTTTGGTGATGAGCTCACTTGACGCGGTTTCCGGAGCTGGAGAAGATCAGGGCACCAATGTCAAACCGGCAAACTTCCTTGATATCGGTGGTGGTGCGTCCGCCGAAGTGATGTGCGGCAGTTTGGAGATCGTGCTGTCCGACCCGCAAGTCGAATCGGTGTTGATCAACGTGTACGGTGGCATCACATCCTGCGAGCAAGTTGCCAAGGGCATTCTGGAAGCCCTTGACAAGCTTGGCAGTTCCAAGCCTCTGGTAGTCCGTTTCGACGGCAACGCGGCGGCAGAAGGTCTACATATTCTGGCTCAGGCCGATCGTGTCAATCTGCATGTTGCACAGACCATGGAAGAAGCCGCACAGCAGGCCGCGCGTCTTGCGGCCAATGGCAAGGAGGTTCGCTGAAATGACGCTTTTCATTGAGGATGGCGCACCTGTCATCGTGCAGGGTATGACCGGACATCAGGGCATGACCCATACCGCCCGCATGCTGAAGGCCGGCACCAATATCGTCGGCGGCGTCAACGCCCGCAAGGCCGGACAGGAAGTCAATTTCCCAGCGGCCAAAGACGGCGAGGATGTTACGTTGCGTGTGTTTGGCAATTGCGCCGAAGCCGTGGAAGTCACCGGCGCCCAAGCGAGCGTCGTGTTCGTGCCGCCGCGTTTCGCCAAGGATGCCGTGGTCGAAGCCATTGAAGCCGGCATCAAGCTGATTGTTGTCATCACCGAAGGCATTCCTGTTGCCGATAGCGCGTACTTTGTTGAACTCGCATTGCGCAAGGATGTGCGTGTTGTCGGTCCGAACTGCCCTGGTCTGCTTACCCTGCCTTCTACGGAAGGTGTGAATGGTTGCAATCTTGGCATTATTCCGGACGGCATCGTCTCCCGTGGACCTTTGGGTTTGGTGTCTAAGTCCGGTACGCTCACCTATCAACTGATGGGAGAGTTGTCTGACATTGGTTTTACCGCATGTTTGGGTGCTGGCGGCGACCCTATCGTCGGCACTACGTTGCAGGAGGCGCTTGAGGCGTTCGAAAACGATGATGCCACCAAGGCTGTCGTGATGATCGGTGAAATCGGCGGTAGTGCCGAACAGGATGCGGCCAAGTGGGCATCCGAGCATATGACCAAGCCGGTTGTCGCCTATATTGCAGGCTTCACCGCGCCGGAAGGCAAGCAGATGGGCCACGCTGGTGCCATCGTTTCCGGAGGCAAGGGAACTGCGCAAGATAAGAAGGAAGCGCTCGAAGCCGTGGGCATTCGTGTCGGACGCACTCCGGGGCAGACCGCTGAAATCATGCGCGAGGTGCTCGCTTCCAAGTCGATATGATGGCGAACCTGAAGTATTGGTTGAAGGGGCTTGCCGTAGCGGCATTGTCCATGGTCGTCTATGCCGGTGCCCTAGGCTGCTACATTGCGCTGATGCTTCTGGTTATTTCCATGGAAGAAGGCGGCGACAATCTCTCCGCCTTCTCTGTTTCCTTGACCGAGGCGGTTGTGCTTCTCAGCCAAGGGAACGGTTTCAAAACCGGATCCATCACTTTGACGATTATGCCGTTGCTGCTTACGGTTTTGCTGATCGCTCTTATCGCATCGCTCGCCAAACGCGTCGGAACGAGTCTGTCCGGATGCGTGGCAGGAATCATAGGCTGGGTGTTGATCAATGTGTTCTTCGCCAATAGCCTTGACATCAAACTCGTTGATACGACGGGCGTGGTTGCTGTGAAAACAGCGATCGTCTTTGTACTTGGCTATGCCATTGCCGCGATTCCCGAATCACCACTGACCAAACGAGATTTGGATTGGATCAGCGAGCATGTTTCGTCTCCGGTCCGTAAAACCGTCACCATTGGTGTTGCCTTGGGTGTGCTGTTGATCACGGTCTATCTGGCCATTGGACTGATTGTGGTCTTGTACTGGGCATTCAGTAACCAGTCGGCCATGGTGAAGTTGTATGAGCTATCGGGAATGCAGAACGGTTCTCGCATCCTCACCACGATCGCCATGATCGCTTGGATTCCAAATATCGCGATTTGGGCTATTTCCTGGGTATTCGGGGCCGGTTTTTCGATTGGCGATCTAGCGGAATTCACCATGTGGAGCGGTCAGGGGTCGGCATTGCCGTCTCTGCCGATATTCGGTTTGCTTCCTCAAGCGATTGAAACGAATTGGATTCGGATCGCGTTGATGTGCGTTCCTTTGGCTTTAGCTTGTGCCGCGGGCATGGTGGTCATGCTGTTCAACAAGGGCTTTCATATCAGAGTAGGCAACTCCGATCAGCAGATTGATGTCAAGAGGGTAGTGCTTGGCTTTGCCTATCCAGCGGGAGCGTTCTGCATTTCCTGCACCGTTGTATCGGTATGTTCGAGTCTGCTTTTTGCCATCTCCAGTGGAGCGTTGGGCTCAAAACATCTTGCGCACATCGGCGTCGACGTGATTTCATCGACCCGTAAGATTGGACAGCCTACTGCCGTGGGACTGTTTTCGTCATGGCTGCTGACTTTGGTGGCCGTATCCATGTTTTTTGGAATACGCTGGATAGTAAAGCGTGTCCGCGAGAGCAGGAGTGGTGCGTCCACTGCGGCTCTTGAATCAGATAATCGTGAGGTCGCCAATGCGGCCCGCACAGTGACCTCAACCATCAATAACAAGGAGGATCAGGGTGACAACAACGAATCGACCGATACGGCGAGCTCTGGTATCGGTCTTCCATAAGGAAGGCATCGAGGTTCTTGCCGAAGCGTTCATCAAGGCCGGCACTGAAGTGGTTTCCACTGGTTCCACTGCGAAGCGTCTTGCGGAACTTGGCGTCAGGGTGACGGAAGTCTCGGAAGTAACCGGCTTTCCGGAGTGCCTTGACGGTCGCGTCAAAACCCTCGACCCGCATATCCACGCGGGCATTCTCGCTGACATGACCAATGAGGACCACGCGGCACAGCTGGAAAAGTTCGGCATCAAGCCGTTCGATCTGGTGGTCGTCAACCTGTATCCATTCGCCGATACGGTTCGTTCTGGCGCGGATGAGGCTGCCACCATCGAGAAGATCGACATCGGTGGTCCGTCCATGGTTCGCGGTGCGGCCAAGAACAGCGCCACTGTGGCCATCATCACCGATCCGAACGATTACGCACTGGTAGCTGCGCGCATCGAAAACGGAGAGGGCTTCTCTCTCGAAGAACGTCGTTGGCTGGCCGGCAAGGCGTTCGCCCATACTGCCGCCTACGATGCCACCATTAACGAGTGGACTGCAAAGCACTGGCCGAAGCCTTTGACCGTTGAGCAGCCAACCGCCGAAGACGAGCCGGAAGTGAATGAGACCAAGTTCCCGGCCGCATTCACTCGTACTTGGGACCGTGCCCACGTGCTGCGTTACGGTGAGAATCCCCACCAGCAGGCCGCGCTGTATCTGGATCCGCTGAACCAGGATGGTTTCGCGCATGCCGAACAGCTCGGTGGCAAGCCGATGAGCTACAACAACTATGTTGATGCTGATGCTGCTTGGCGTGCCGTATGGGATTTTGCTCCCCAGATTGCCGTCGCCGTGGTCAAGCACAACAATCCGTGCGGCCTCGCCGTTGGCGCCACTGTTGCGGAAGCGCACAAGAAGGCACATGCCTGTGATCCGATGAGCGCCTATGGCGGTGTGATCGCCGCGAACAGCAAGGTCACCATGGAAATGGCGGAAAGCGTCCGCCCGATTTTCACCGAGGTGATTGTTGCTCCCGACTATGATGCCGACGCTCTCGAACTGCTGCAGACCAAGAAAAAGAACCTACGCATTCTGAAGGTTTCCGAGCCGCCGAAGTCCAAGACGCAGTTCCGTCAGATCGACGGCGGTCTGTTGGTGCAGTCCACGGATCTTATCGATGCTCCGGGCGACGATCCGAACGCTTGGAAACTGGTTTCCGGCGAGCCTGCTGATGAGCAGACCGTCAAGGATCTGGTTTTCGCTTGGCGGGCCATCCGCTGTGTCAAGTCGAACGCTATCCTGATCGCCCACGATCAGGCCACTGTTGGCATTGGCATGGGTCAGGTGAATCGTGTCGATTCCGCGAACCTGTCCGTCGAACGCGCCAACACGCTGGCTGATGGCGCAAACCGCACCAAGGGCGCTGTCGCTGCATCCGACGCGTTCTTCCCATTCGCGGATGGTGCGGAAATTCTCATCAATGCAGGCGTTAAGGCTATCGTTCAGCCGGGCGGTTCCATTCGCGACGAGGAAGTGTTCGAAGCGGCTCGTAAGGCCGGCGTCACCATGTATGTGACCGGCACCCGTCACTTCTTCCACTGATACGCCGCCTCTCATGTGAGGGTATTGGTCAACGTGGCGTCCGATTCCGTATTGGTTTCGGACGCCACGTTTTATTATGATTACGGTTGTTGTACAGCAAGCAAGATGAAAGGCCCCGGAATGAGCCATCCTTACGTTTCCGAAGATCATGAGGGCAAACCGTGGTTCGAATGGATCGTCGCCGCGGTAGTGATTGTTGCGACGGTGCTTGCGGTCGCAGGATATACAAAAGCCGCCACCGCTGCGATTGCGGTGACGGCCATAGCGACTGGACTGGTCAGACTGGCATTGCGTGAGCGCAGTCCATGGAAGGTTCGGTCAGTTGCTTTCGACGCTTTCATCGGCATTGGCTTGGGCGTAGGACTGTTCATCCTGCTCACCATCGTTCCCGTCGGCAACTGACGCTTCGCCAAGAACGGTATTGCCTTCGACCTTATCGATTGTCTCGACAGTATCCGGCACGTTCTTCTTCGTACCAATCATGCCGGCGACGATGACGACGAGAGCAACAACTGCAGCGGCAAGAACAGGGCAAATCCAGAAGACCCACAGCTGTTGCAGCGGCTCTTCATTCAGTCCTTGATTCTGTGCGAAAATGGCAATGCCCGTGGCACGTGCCGGATTCAGTGCGGCTCCGGTCACAGGATAGGTGATAGCGGTGCCGATGCCGTAGGCAAGGCCCATGGCAACGGCGTGGTTTGTTTTGGACTCGCCGTGTCCGTCCGTGGTGCGCAGTGCGGAGGCAACGATAATGATACCTGCGACGACTTCAACGGCGATGGCCAGAGTGATGCCGAGGGTCACTCCATAATTGCCGAGGGTGGAGTAGGAGACGGAATTCTTATCGAAACCGTTGACCGTTGGTGTCATCCAGATCTTGAATGTCACCTGCTCGGAAGTCGGCAGAAGGAACCGGATAGCGGCACCCGCGCCGATACCGCCGAGCACTTGGGCAATGATGTACAGAATGCCATCAAGCACGTGGGTTTTGCCAGTGAGCATGGCGGCGACGGATACGGCCGGATTGAACTGTGCTCCGGAAATGGAACCGAAGATTACGGTGACGGCGGCGTATACGATGCCCGTCAACAGGGCGATGAACGCCATGTTAATGCCATACACCGCGGAACCAAGCGAGCAGATCGCATAAATCGCGAAGCAAATGATGAAGCTTCCCACAAGTTCCGCTCCGACACGAAGTGTCAACGGCTTGCTTTGTTCTTCCTTGGTTATGGGCGTTGCTTCAACAGCAGTCATAGTCTTTCCTCTGTCATATAGTGGACAAGTTGCGATTTTGGGAAATCGCCAAACGACTGCCATAGTACCAGCAGTCCCTATAAGTATTATCCGGCCACGTTGGGAGAACGATGCCAAACGCATATTCCCGCGCCGCGAAGGCGCACACACACGATAATGAAGGTATCCGTCTGCAGAAGCTTCTTGCTCAGGCAGGATTCGGATCCCGTCGCAAATGTGAAGAGATCATTACTGAAGGACGTGTCGAAATCGACGGCGAGCTTGTTACCGAATTGGGCACTCGCGTCGATCCGAAACATCAGGAAGTCCGTGTGGACGGCTCCCGTGTTCGCGTGAATCCCAATCATGTCACGCTCGCTTTGAACAAGCCGAAGCGTGTGCTGAGCGCCATGGAGGATCCGAAGGGACGCTACACCCTGAGCGATATCGTCGGCGACAAGTATGACCGTATTTTCCACATGGGCCGTCTGGATTATGATTCCGAAGGCCTGATTCTCATGACGAACGATGGCGAGCTCAGCCAGCACGTCATGCACCCCAAGTACGAGGTTGAGAAGACCTACATCGCCACGTTGGAAGGTCGCATCAGCGGTCAGGTGTGCCGCCGACTGGTCACTACAGGCGTGCAGCTCGACGATGGTTGGATCAAGCTCGACCGTTGCGCGATTCTTGATGCCAGCCGCGACAGCACGCTGGTCAAGGTTGTGCTGCATTCCGGCAAGAACCGTATCGTCCGTCGCATTTTCGGTTCGATCGGATTCCCGGTCAAGCGTCTGGTACGCACCCAGATCGGCCCGATTAAGCTTGGCGATCTGAAATCCGGATCGTACCGTGTGCTTTCGCAGACCGAGGTGCGTTCCCTGTCCAAGGCGGTGGGCCTGTGATTCGTGTAGCGATTGATGGACCTGCGGGTGTCGGCAAGTCTTCCACATCCAAGGCGTTGGCCAAATATTACGGTTTCGCTTACCTCGATACCGGTGCCATGTATCGTGCCTGCGCATGGTGGTGCATGAACAAGGGCATTGACCTTGACGCGGAGACGATCGATGAACAACTGGTCACCGAAACCGTGGGAGAGTTCTTTACCGAAGGTCATTTCGACATCAGCGTCGATCCAGACGATTCGAAGGTATATGCCGACGGCGAAGACATCAGCGACGTTATTCGTTCCTCCGAAGTGTCATCCCATGTGTCCAAGGTGTCGAACATCATTCCCGTCCGTCACGTGCTGATTGCCGCTCAACGCGCGTACATCGCACGCGAAGCTGCGTCTGACTCTTTTTCTGAGGGTGCCGGAGTGGTCGCCGAAGGCCGTGACATCACTACGGTTGTTGCGCCGGATGCTGAAGTGCGTGTGTTGCTCACCGCCCGTGAAGAGGTGCGACAGGCTCGTCGTTCCGGTCAGTCAACTGATGGTGTCGGATCAGAAAATGTTGCGGCGCGAGATGCAGCTGATTCCAAGGTCACGAATTTCACATCTGCCGCGGAAGGCGTGCTGACCGTCGATAATTCCGATTTGAATTTCGGCGAAACGCTTGATGTGCTTGTGCGCATTGTCGACGATGCCATCGAAGAGCAGCAGTATCGCCAGTACGCTTCCAATCTTGACGATTATGAGTTGGATGAGGGCGATGAAGGACTGATCGATGGATCGTCGTTCGTTGGCGGCGAACGCCGGTCCGGCCCGAAGCCGGTTGGCGTGCTTGCCGTCGTTGGGCGCCCTAATGTCGGCAAGTCCACGCTGGTGAACCGTATTCTCGGCCGTCGCGCTGCTGTGGTGGAAGACACTCCCGGCGTGACTCGAGACCGTGTGAGCTACGATGCCGAATGGGCCGGCACCGATTTCAAGCTGGTTGATACCGGTGGCTGGGAAGCCGACGTCGAAGGTATCGAATCCGCCATCGCATCCCAGGCGCAGATCGCCGTTCAGCTTGCAGACGCTGTGGTGCTTGTGGTGGATGGCCAGGTTGGTCTTACCAACACCGACGAGCGCATTGTCAAGATGCTGCGCGCCTCCGGCAAGCCGGTCACGCTGGCGGTGAACAAGGTTGATGATCGTGAGAGCGAATATTTGACCGCTGAATTCTGGAAGATGGGCTTGGGGGAGCCGTATGGCATTTCCGCCATGCACGGTCGCGGTATTGGCGAACTGCTTGACGCTGCCTTGGATTCATTGAAGAAGGCTGAGAAAACATCCGGTTTCCTTACTCCGTCCCATTTGCGCCGTGTGGCGTTGGTCGGTCGACCGAACGTCGGCAAGTCGTCTTTGCTGAATCAGCTGGCTCACGAGGAACGTACTGTGGTCAATGATTTGGCAGGTACCACTCGCGATCCAGTCGATGAAGTGGTGACGGTTGATGGGGAGGATTGGCTGTTCATCGACACTGCAGGCATCAAGCGTCGCCTGCATAAGCTGTCTGGTGCCGAATATTTCTCATCCTTGCGTACCCAGGCCGCGATTGAGCGTTCGGAACTTGCGCTGGTGCTGTTTGATGCTTCCCAACCGATTTCCGATCAGGATTTGAAGGTGATGAGCCAAGCAGTGGACGCCGGTCGATGCATCGTTTTGGTGTTCAACAAGTGGGATTTGATGGATGATTTCGACCGTCAGCGAATGGAACGCTTGTGGAAGACAGAATTCGACCGTGTAACGTGGGCTCAGCGCGTGAATCTGTCGGCTAAAACCGGATGGCATACGAACCGTCTGGCCAGAGCCATGCGTGGAGCGCTGGAATCATGGGACAAGCGTATTCCGACCGGTAAGCTCAATGCGTTCTTGGGTAAAATCCAAGCCGCCCATCCGCATCCACTGCGTGGAGGCAAGCAGCCGCGTATCTTGTTCGCGACGCAGGCTTCGACGCGTCCACCGCGTTTCGTGATTTTCGCTACCGGCTTCCTTGAGCATGGTTACCGCCGATACATCGAACGTTGCCTGCGCGAGGAATTCGGTTTTGAAGGTTCCCCGATTCAGATTTCGGTGAATATTCGAGAGAAGAAGAAACGCAAGTAAGTTTCTATGGATGGTGGCCGCACACCATTCCTTGGGTGTGCGGCCACCATCCATATTTGCTAGATCAGTGCACGCCAATCATGCGTGACTCATTGTCACATGCTTAAAACAGCGGCTGTTCCTCAGTATCCCGTTGACGTAGATATCCGCTGATCGCACGCCGCGCGAGCGAACTCAAGGATATGCCTTCCTCGGACGCGCGCTCCCGTGCCATCTTGCCGATGGCATAGGGGAGTTTGATTTTCCATTCGTCTCCGAGCTGTTCTCGACCGTCGGTGTTCTTCGGTCTTCGTCCAGGGCGGACGGTGTCCGTGGTCTCATTCAGATCGTCGCATTCAAGCGCCTTGCGCGTCAGTTCGGTAAGGGTGATGCCATCATGCTTCGCCCGCTCCCTGGCCGCTACGCCAAGTTCCCGGGACAGACGTATCTTCCACTCATCCTCAAGCTCGGATGAGTCAAACACGTGGGCAAAGCCGTCAACGTCGTCAAACTGTGGCTGGGCGTCCATCGACTTCAAGACAATCACCCCTTACCTGCATGCGTAAGACTGACATCCTAAAAAGAAAACCCGAAATCGCATGAATTCGGGTTTTTCTGGTCGGACCAGCGGGATTTGAACCCGCGACCCCTTGACCCCCAGGGTTCCGGCGATTTCCGCTGTTTTCCAACACTATACACCACTCCAGAGCACTCCGGGCCACTCCGACCAAAACGGCGTCATTCCGCCGTTCTCCCTCCGGCGCCCTCCACGCCCCGCGCGGTCATCGCCCCTGAATCGCCCCTGGAGACGACCCGCCCGATGGCGTCGGCCACGTCGTCCAGACGGTCCGGCCACAGGTCGGCGTAGACGTCCAGCGTGATCGACGCGGAGCTGTGGCCCATGGCCTTCTGCAGCGTCTTCACGTCCGCGCCGCCGGCGATGGCCATGGACGCGTACGTGTGTCGCAGGGAATGGACGGTCAGCCCCTCGACGCGGTCCAGCCCGGCCGCCCTCACCGCGGGCCTCCAGACGCGGTTGCGCCAGTTCGACTCTCCCCACATGTTCCCGCGCGGGGAGACGAGCAGCGGCTCGCCGCCGTCGCGGCCGGCGGTCAGCTCCCTCAGCCCGTCCTCGAGCATCGGCGGGATGGGCACGCGGCGGACCTGTCCGTTCTTCGTCGGGCCGACCGTCTCGGCGTTGCCCTCGCGCCCCACGGTCTTCGTGCGCGCCACCGTGATGCGCCGGCGCCTCAGGTCCACGTCCGCGACGCGCAGGGCCAGCGCCTCTCCGATGCGTATGCCCGTGTAGGCGAGCAGGAGGATGTCGATGCCGTGGACGCCGGCCGCGTCGGCCAGCCGCCCCACCTGGGCGACCGTCAGATAGACCCGCTTGGACTGTCCCTTCCGGGGCCATTTGACCGCCTTCAGCGGATCCGACTGGAGCCAGCCGTTCGACATCGCGTAATCGACGGCCACGGATAGGGCGCGATGGATGCCCCTGATGGACGAGGTGGACAGCATGACGCCGTGGCAGGAGCGGGCGGAGCCGTCCGCCAGCGAGGCGATCCACGAGCCCAGCGCGGATGGCGTCAGCGCGGACAGTGGCCTGTCGCCCCAGTACGGGGCCACATGCGTGTCCCAGTCACGCCGGTAGCGGTTCCACGTCGCCGGTTTGATGACGGGCACCAGCAGGGCGAAGCCCGCCTCGCCGGCCGAGCCTATCGTGCGCTCCATGTCGCGCGGGTCGACATAGCGCCCCGAGCGGATGTCGTCCTCCAATGAGGCGGCGAAGGCTTCCGCGTCCTTCCTCGACGCGAAGCTGCGCCGCCGGCGCTCCCTGTCCGCGTACCATGTGACGCGCCAGCGCATGCCCTTGCCGAACTCGGTGGTGCGCATGGCCTCCGGCACCCTCGCCCTCATTGGATCGCGCGCCGACGCCAGGGCCCTTCTGGCCGCCGCCGTCGCCGATTTCCTCAACCATCTGTCCTCGATATTGACCCTCATGGCTGGCAATATGACCCGACCCCGGGACTTCGCCACCGACTTCGGGACGCATAAGGGAAAGATATGGAACAGCTGTACACACCGGCCCAGGTCTCCGAGGCGCTGGGCGTATCTGTCAAGACCTTGGAGAAGTGGCGTTGGGAGCGGAGGAACCTGCCCTACGTCAAGCTCGGGACCGCCGTCCGTTACAAGGAGTCCGACCTGGAGGTGTGGCTCGATGACCATACCGTTGGGATCAGGCCGCGGCCATAGGGTTCCCCGGCGGAAGGAAGTGATGAAAATCCGCCGGGGATTTCGGCATGCCGGGCCGCGTGCGCGGTCAGGGCCGCCGACCCCCGGTGGGAGGGTTATGAAGGCCCGCCGGGGGATTGGGACCATTGTATCAGGCGTGGCGGCGGATGAACAGGCACTTGTAGACCTTGTGTCCGTCGACGGTCGACTGGGCAATTCCTGATTCAGGATCCCACTGGCCATTGGAGAAGCCGCGGCCCTCGCTTTCCGAGCATCCCACGATGTCGAACTGGTCCGGGTTGTACTTGTTCATGAACGTGATCGGCACGCCCATCACGCCGTAGTAGTCCTCGGGGATGTCCCAGACCTTGGATACCTCGATGGCGTCGTAGTTGTCGTATTTCGGGTACTCGTCCTCATGGCCCTTGTAGCGGCGGTAGAGGAGCAGGTCCTCGTGGCGTTTGACGATGTCGAGGTTGGTGTACCAGGCGATGGCGGGGACTTTGCTTATCTTCCGCCCTTTTTCGTCACGCTCATCGGTCCTCGATTCATATTCCTCGGGCATGGCGAACCTCATGGCCTTATTGAAGGAGAAGCCTGGCCATAGCTTGTTATTCCGTATGAGCGGGAATATCTCCTTGTAGGTGACCGCATTGATGTTGCCCATAATCACGAATTTCTTGTCATAATCCATCAGCGTCGCCACGTATTCCCTGAACAGGCTGAACGGCGGATTGGTCACGACCACGTCCGCCTCGTCCAGCAGCTCCAGACATTCGGCTGACCTGTATTCGCCATTCCTGTGGAGCTCCGTCACCTCGTTGCCCGGGGCTCGAGCAAGGCCTTGATGTCATCCATGTCGAAGCCGCCGTCGCCGGTTGCATCGCCCCTCTTGACGGCGCCGTAGTCGGGACGGGTCTCCACGCCGGGCAGCGTGTCGAGCGCGAACTCGGTGCCGAAATCGGTGTTGTGGCTTTCGATCTCCCCTTCGGCAAACTCCCTCTCGGCGGACGTGAGCCCGCCCTTGGGCGCCGCGGTGAGGATGAGCAAGGTCTCGGCCCCGTTGGACCGATCCGGCACCGTGACCGCGTAGACGCGTTCGTCATCGGTGTGCTTCATGCCGGTGTCCTCTGGACCGTGGGTGCTCGGCGAGCCGGAGGAGGCGAGCGCACTGTAGATGACATGGATGCCGCCGTAGCCCACCTGCTCGGCCGTGGCGACGGCTTTGCCGTCAACGGCGAGCGGCTCGCCCTTCCAGCCGGAGGAGAACCTTTGGCTGGCCGCCGTGCGGATGGCTTTCAGGTAGACGTTCACCGTCGTGCCGTTCTTAACGGCGGAGATCTCGGTCAGACCTCCCAAAAACGTGACCATACCGTTTTTGGTATCGGAGACCGTGACGACGGCGCCGGCCGGAAACTCCTTGTTGTAGCGGTAAGACCACCCGTTCCTCCTGGTGTGGTCCTCGGTGAGGGTCAGGGACTTGCCGTCGACCTTCGCCTCCAGCTTGTTGAGCGCGTCCAGGTCGGATTGGTCCACCTGGGTCTGTGTGGTATCGGTTGTCGCCGCGACCGCGCTTTCCGCGATCAGGCCCATGGCCGGGGTCATGAGCGTCACCGCGGTGACGGCCGCCGCCGTCGGGGTATGCTTGGACGTACGAACCAAAACCGACGAAGAGGAGAGGACGGATGTTCAGAAAAGCGATAGGCGTCGTCGCGATCGTGGCCATGGTCATGGGCATGGGCGCGTGTGGGGAGTCGAAATGGGCCGACGGCGAGGCTATGAAGCAGATAGCCGTCGGATTGGAGAAGCGCTTCGACCTGCGTGACCAGCAGATCAAGGAAAGGGATGATGACGACCACGACGCGCTCAAGAAGGCCGCACAGGTCGAACTCGACAACGACGGGTACCTGAGGTCCAAGCCGTTCCAGGACCTCGGCATGCAGAGTGACGTCGTGGCCTACCTTGACCTTCTCAAGGCCTCGCAGAAGACGCTGAAGGACGCGAATTTGATTGCTTGGTGGGGTAAACGGACCGAGCGGGCCAAGATGCTGAAGAAGTTCGTGAACAAGTACAACCTCCAGGTCGGAGCGAAGTATGCTGACGACTTCAACATGCTCGTCACGATGGGTGAACACGTCAAGGACGACGCCTCCAAGGCCGCCGACAAGCTCATCTCGAAGGCGCGCTTCGAGAAGGTGGATTGCGACGGGTACTACTGCTATGAGGCCAAGGTGGCGAACACCACCAAGTACACCTACTACGACATAGTCAGGAAGTACACGGCGCACACCGTCATGGAGCCGGATGTGAACCATGACGAGAAATGGGTGAACAATCAGGAGGTCTCGGACTTCTGCGCATCCTGGTACCCGGGAGAGAATATATTTCTGGAGGCGCAATATGATAGCCCTCAGGACCCCGATGGCATAACCGTCAAACTGTGGGATTTCCAGATCGGCGACCCGGGCAAATAGAACCCGGCGGCGGGTGCGGACGCCCCGAAACAGCCGGAAAGAAGGACAGAACCCTCCGGTCCGTCACCATTGGCGGACCGGAGGGTTCTGTCATATCGGCCGCGGCTCCGGCGGGGCGGAGGGTTGAGAGAAGAGGGGTATTCCCGTCCCGCCGTTTTCGCGGCCTAATATGCGCTATGCATCCCGCCCCGGCCTGCGGGCATAAGATCTGAGGTGGAACACATGAATCATGACGTCGTTCGCCCGGACGAAAGGAGGGGCCATGGCTGACAAACCTACCGCTGAGGAAATCAAGAGGATGCGCCGGAAGTACGGGCGGTGGGTCGAGCGTGACAGGCGAATCTCACGTCTTGCTTTTGAGTCCCGCCTGAAAAGGGTCGGGGATACCCGTGGCGAACGGGCGGTGACCACGGCGGCATGACCTGACATAAGAATCATTGGAGCGATGCGATCTCCATGGTCCGCTTCCGTGTCCGCATAGAGCCCTGCGAAACCGCGGGAGATTCCCGCGGGGAAGGAGTAGGACAATGGTTCGACCTGGCATCAGGCGCGCCCCCGTCGCATTGGCGGCCGGCGCGATACTCGCCGCGTCGCTGGCGGCGCCGGCGCAGGCCGCCCA
>OGYH01000445.1_pt1 | contig 44219 bp, 52 predicted proteins | sample 1576511 | NCBI WGS metagenome assembly OGYH01 (sample SAMEA3541522, study PRJEB24748) | human gut metagenome | biome: human gut; feature: human-associated habitat; material: faeces | place: China | collected 2012
CGATTCATAAATCTACCCTTAATCGTGTATTGAATGATAGTTGCGGATTTTAGGTTATTGTCTAATTATCGTTTGTTTTTGTTGCCACTAACGGGAAACGCATTGGCGAAGTGGCGGATAAATTGGACAAAAAGTTCAATTTAGCAGTGACGTAGCCGATGTGTTTCCACAGAAGCTAAATTATTAAAAAAAGCTGAATGTGGAACACATTCGGCGGAATAAAATGCACAAAAGTTGAGTTTGGCACTTAACCCGCCATTTTGCCAATGCGATGTTATATGCCGTATTTTTTGATAAGATAATTTAAGTCAGCTTCGTTTAAAATTCTAATGTTTGCTTTTTTTGATTGGTTTAAGTCGTTTATTTTTTGGATTTTTGACCAACCACAATCTTCACCTGCAAAAACAAAATCTACTTTACCTGTTATTCCTGATTTTATTTGTCCACCAATTTTCATTAGAAAAGTTTTTATTTCTTCTCTTTCTATTGAAAAGTTGCCCGTAATAACTATTCCTTTTCCTATTAAATCAATGTTTTCAAGTTCGTTTTGAGTTATTTGATAATTTGATAAATGCTCTTCATTTTCTTCTAAAACATCTTCACTTGGTTGATTGAAATAATTATTATTTGTTTTAGGCTGGTCATCAATTTTTCTTATTAGTTCTTGATAACTTGGATACTTGTCAGTCAATTCGCCAAATATTAAAGCACAAAGTTTTGCATCGAATTCTGGGTCGTGATGATTTGTTACTTCTAAGTCCAAACTCTCTGCTAAATCTTTTATTTTTTTAGGCATCCCAAGTTTATCTGCAAATAACATTGTGTCAATATAACTTATGACATATGGTTTTAAATTATAATGTTCATATAGATTTTTCTGATTATCCGTTTATGCACCTGTTATATTCGCAATTACTAGTCTGTCAAAGAGTTTGTCTCCAAAATACCGTCTGTTTAATTTGTAAATAAACTCGTTGAGATACAACTGTAAGTATTTCCTTTTGATTTTATGGTAGTTGCCCAGCAATGTCCGTTTTGCATTACTGATTGCGATATGCACCCATTTGAGTGTTTCCTTGGTGGTTTTGGCGTCTGATTTCTCGGTGACGTGCAATTCCACCAGATCGGAGATGTCAACGTAAGAAGTGCTTTTGTCCGAAAATACGATGGCATCATCCTCCATGCAGTCCCTGACCACGCCGTTGATTCCTTCACTTTGATGGCTATCCAGTACCCTGGCCTTGAAATAACGCACATGCTTCTCCTTTTTGCCCGTTTCGATATCTTCCAACGGGGTGCTTTCGGCCATCACCGCAACGTTCTGCTTTCCCTCGGCTCCCCGGCCACGTGTACCCTTGCCTCGCTCGATTTCCTTACTGGCCACCGAAAAGTAACCCTCATCCAGTTCTATCATCCCTTCCAGTGTATACCTTGCATCCCGGTTGCCCATCGCCCTGCGGAGTTTGTGTACCATCGCCCATACCGGTTCGTAACGCTTCAATCCTAATTGCTTCTGGAGTTCGTTGGTGGAGAATCCCTTTTTTGTGCAACTCATCAGGAACATCGTTTTGTACCACACCAGAAACGGCAGCTTGGAGCTCTCCATGATCGTACCGCTGCGCAACGAGGTGCGGAAACGGCAACCTTTGCATTCATAACTCCATTTACCCTGTAACCAATAATGGGAAGTGCCCCCGCATCGCTTGCAGACAACCCCTTCCTTATCACGCTGCTCCTTGAAATGCAAACGACAATCTTCCTCCGAACCGAAATGAGCCGTAAAACTGAATATGTTCATAATCCCTGCTTTTTGAGCGCTAATATACTAAAAATATTAGGTGTGTTTGCGGAGAATCAGATTAACAAAGATTCTGTAAAAATATTGAATCAATATCTTGTAGAATTTATGGCCGCTAAAAGAATGGATTTGATATGTTGTTGCCAGTCAGAAATTGAATTTGATTTAGGAGCTATTGATTTGCCATTCGAAATAGAATGTACAAATGGTAAATTTAAGGATATCAGCCCAAATGCTAAATCTAACTATCAAATCTGTATATCACCACACTTTGCTAAAATTCAAAGCTGGTTTAATGGTAAGATCATATTTAACCATGAATCATTGAAAAGTATTATTGAACGGATGAAGACAAGTGTCAACTATATTATAGGAACAGATGTTAATGGTGCTCCGATAGCTTCTACGGTTGCAACAGATCCTTATACTCCTGTTTTTTTTGATAAAAAAGTACAAGCGTATTATAATTATCAAGGATGCCGTATAGAAGAATTACGTATCATAAGTCCTAACTTCACCTTAAGGTGCGATAATGACCATAATGATTATGTGGTGGTGTTTTTACGTGATATTCAAGACCTTCCTTATCGCGAACAATGTATATGGAAAGGTTTTAATATTACTCCTGACGGCAGAACATTTAGCAAACTTTTTCAAAAAACGATAATTGAAGGCAAATGGAATGGTGTTGCACAGTCTATAGACTTTGTCTTTCGAGATTTGTATAAAACCTTTGTCGCTAAATGGGAGGAGAAGTATGGTTGGAAACTGTTTAAGTCATTAAATGGAATCCAGGCAGAATATTTCAATCAAATTTGTATTCTAAATAGAGATGATTATGAAGCTCTTACTGACCTTGTAAAATATTTATCACTATTGCTACAAGAAAGCCTTGATTTGGAAATGATGGAAATGATTATTCCTGCTAAAACTGAAATCAAAGAAAAAGTAGTAAATGGTGAAAAAACTAAGGAATCAACTAAAGAAAAACCCTTATCACATCTTGATAGAATTTTAGAAACACTCAATATTGAAGGCTACAATTTTATTGTATTTCTCAGGAATCTTCAATCCTTACGTTCCTATATGCTTCATCGAAATAGTAAGAAATTAGATAAAGACAAAAAAAGGGCTTTTGAGTATTTCGGCTTAAATGAAGATAAATCAAATTCCCAGTCGGTTTCAAATAATGTATTATCGCTCGGTGCAACAGCTATTTCAAATATGATAAAACAATTGTAAATACATGTGTTATTACATCAAGATCTACATCTTTCAAAATTGAATCCTTTTCTATCCGGCTTTCCCCACCCGAAAATTAAGGTATGATGTCTGTGCCGCGGTCCGCCCTCCACTCCAAGGTACGGAAGGCTGTGCCCGATCAACGGCAGTCTGCATCATACCGCTTCATGCCGGAGCTTCGACCTGTCGAAACAACCGGTATTCCGCTATATGGGCATCCTGCCTGGTTGTTGCTCCGGCACATTCCGCCTTCTGTCCGTAGCTTTTCTTTCCGGGCCGACGGCGTCGTGGGCAAACGGTGACACATTCTGCTTGTGCCGTCCGTCGTGCCTCCGGCATGTCACAGGCAGAAAGAGTCCCCATTTTGTTTGCCCGGCAGACCGTTTCTTTTACCCGCCCAAGCCGTCATTCATCACTTTTATAAACATCCCCTTATATATACGGGACAATTCTGCCTTTTATATCTGTATCGGGATTACCTTCTCTCGTCATACCTTGCCTGCCGCCGCGTAGGTTTTATCAGGTGCGAATGTAGGCTGTCGCGCCTGATTCTTCCGTTTTGAAGTGCATTTTGAAGGAAAATCTTCCTTGCCGGGCAAGAGTATTTTGCTTCAAAAAAACGTCGAATGGGCTGTACCGACATCCTTGTCATGCACCATAAAACCCCAAGGCGGTCCGGCAGAAAGGATCCGACCAGAGGGAAGAAAAAAACAAAGTCACAGGTAATGGCAGGACTAACCACCTTGCCGCAAAACATTTTCAAATTATGCTATACATTCACACTATCGGTCGCATCGGAAAGGATTGTCAGGTTATCGAGGGTACACACGGTTCGTTTATTGCTTTTGACATGGCAGTAGATGACTTCTCGCACGGAAACGCCGTTACCACATGGGTAAGGGTACGCAGCAACAAGGAAAACCATATCCGCCTCTCCGAATACCTCACCAAAGGGCGCATGGTCCTTGTCGGGGGAACATTGTCAACTTCACTGTGGAAGGACAAAAACGGCGACAGCCAGATCCAGCTCTCCATCACGGCGGATGCCCTGGAGTTCATCAATACCGGTAAACGGGAAGGTACAACCTCCGAAGCCGACGGCCAAGCCGCAGCTGCCGATAACGCACCAGTTCCTCCGGCGGACATGCCACAGGACGGGGAGGAAGACCTTCCGTTCTGACATCTTCCGGAAAACGGTCACGGATGTAGTATTTACTAATTGTAGTAATTTAGGAGATTAGTAAATCCCGGGTTACGAAAAATAGTAGATACTACATTTAGTGGCTAAGTCTTTTAGTAGAGTAGTAAATACTACGATACTAAAATATGTTATAGTAGTAAAATAGTAAATACTAATTGTAGTGAAGACTAAAAATAGTATTATCTTTGTACCAGAACATTAAGACTCTGAATCATGACAAAAATTATAGCAGTTCTGAATCATAAAGGTGGGGTCGGAAAGACAACCACTACCATAAATCTCGCTGCCGCACTGCAGCTGAAGAAAAAACGTGTGCTCCTGATCGACATGGACGGTCAGGCAAACCTCACGGAATCCTGCGGCCTGTCCATCGAGGAAGAACAGACCGTGTACGGGGCGATGAAGGGCGAATACCCTTTGCCGCTGGTCGAACTGAACAACGGCCTTGCCATCGTTCCCTCGTGCCTTGACCTGTCGGCTGCCGAATCGGAACTTATCAACGAACCTGGCCGGGAACTGATACTGAAAGGGCTGATTGCGAAGCTGCTTGACAGCCGGAAATTCGACTATATACTGATTGACTGTCCGCCATCGCTGGGACTGCTCACGCTCAATGCGCTTACCGCATCGGACTTCCTGATTATCCCGGTACAGGCACAGTTCCTCGCCATGCGCGGTATGGCAAAGATTACGAATGTGGTTAAAATCGTCAGGGAACGCCTGAATCCGGGACTGAGCATCGGAGGTATCGTGATCACCCAGTTCGACAAGCGCAAGACGCTTAACAAAAGCGTGTCCGAGCTCATCAACGATTCTTTCTGCGACAAGGTGTTCAAGACCGTCATCCGGGACAACGTGGCTCTGGCGGAAGCTCCTATCAAGGGTCTGAACATTTTCGAGTATAACAAAAACAGCAACGGGGCCAAGGATTATATGGACTTGGCGCTGGAGGTACTGAAACTAAAGTAAAAACAATATGGGCAAAAGCGATTTATTGAAAGACGGTATGAAAAGCGGCCTTGACGGGCTGCTTTCATCAACCAAAAAATCCCCGCAGAAAAAAGAAACGGTTCCGGCCAAGGCGGAAAAGGAACCGGCGGTGCATTGCAACTTCGTCATTAACAAGAGCATTCATACCAGGATGAAATACCTGGCCATCGAAAAGAACATGTCTCTCCGTGACATCGTCAACGAGGCCATGAGAGAATATCTGGAGAAGCATGAAAAATGATTGAAAATTTGAAAGACGCACTATGAGAGAAATAAATCCCAAAGAAACCACCCGTGCATACGCATTTGAGCTTTGGATGAAAGCCCCGATGCCGATGGTTACATTTTTCAAGACTTTGGATGTCAGTCGTCTGGTCAAAATCAGCAAAAAGTCAGGTATGAAATTCAATATGCTGATGTGCTGGTGCATCGGCAAGGCGGCAAGCGGTATCAAGGAATTTTATATGCTGCCTGTCGGAGACAAATTGATGCAATATGATGCCATTGCGGTTAATACCATTGTTATGAACAAGGACAATGAGGTCAGTTCATGCGATGTGCCCTTTTCTGATGATTTGCAGCTATTCAATGAAGATTATCTGAAATTGACAACGGAAGTAGCACAAAGCTGTGAGAACCACGACTTGACTGAAAGCATGGTAATAGGAACTTCCGCACTGGCCCAATATGAAATTGACGGTGCGGTAGGTATGTACAGCGGTATCTTCAACAATCCGTTTATAATATGGGGCAAGTACCGTAAGGGGTTCTTCAGGACGACACTGACGGTTTCATTCCAATTCCATCACACTCAAATGGATGGGGCACATGCTGCAAAGTTCCTGGATCGCTTGCAGCAGGAAATCAATAAATTACTTGTATAGCGATGAATATGGAAACACAAAGATTGATACTTCGTCCCTGGACAGAAAACGATGCAGAGTCTCTTTATAATTATGCCAAAGATCCTGCTATCGGCCCCATTGCCGGGTGGCCTCCTCATACATCTGTGGAAAACAGCAGAGAAATAATACGCGATATCCTTTCTGCACCCGAGACATACGCTGTAGTATTGAAAGAAACCAATGAACCGATAGGCAGTGTCGGAATTATGTTCGCTGATGGCGTACACAGTGCGGATATGCAGGATGGAGATGCAGAAATAGGATATTGGATAGGTGTTCCTTATTGGGGACAGGGACTTATACCGGAAGCCGTACAACGTTTGTTGAAGCGTTGCTTCGTCGAACTTGATGTGAAACGGGTCTGGTGTGGACATTATGACGGAAACATCAAATCCCGCAGGGTAATGGAAAAATGTGGATTCAAGTACCATCACACAGAAGAAGGAAAGACTTCTCCGTTAGGAGATATCCGTACAGAACATTTTACTTTGCTTACCAGAGAGGACTGGAAAAAACGGTAAGAGAAATATAAAAATGTCCCATGATAAGAACTACGATAAAATCATTTATACAGGCTGATTTGGAATCTGTCTGGCATTCTGTCACTTCACTTTACGACTATTCATGGCGAAGTGACATAAAGGACATAGAAGTTTCCGACGAGCGCCATTTCAGGGAGATAAGTAATGAAGGCTATGTCACCTGTTTTACTGTTACTGTTATAGAGCCTTTTCTAAAATATTCATTTCTTATGGATAATGTGAACTTTTCCGGGGAGTGGACGGGACATTTCAGACAGGCTGAAAATGGAACGGAAGTGATTTTTACAGAGTCAATTAGCCTAAAGAAATGGTGGTTATATCCTTTTGCATTGTTGTATTTGAAATTACAGCAGAAACGGTATATAGCTGACCTGAAAAGAAAATGTGAACAAGAATGAACGGATCGGCCAAGTATATAATACGCCATTTGCAAGGTAGTGAGAACCATTTGCTAAGAGAATTTCTTTACGAAGCGATTTATATCCCTGAAGGAGTCAAACCGCCCTCAAAGGACGTGGTGGATTTACCTGAACTGAAACTGTATATTGAGGACTTCGGAAAGAAAAAAGATGACTTTTGTCTGGTCGCAGACTGTGAAGGGAAAGTGGTCGGTGCAGTATGGGTACGTATTATGAATGATTACGGACATGTGGATGACAGGACCCCATCGCTCTCCATATCCCTATATAAGGAATACAGGAGTAAAGGCATAGGAAGCCATCTTATGCGTGAAATGTTTCGATTACTTGAGAGCAAAGGATATAGTCGCGTCTCTCTGTCCGTACAAAAGGCGAACTATGCCGTCCGAATGTATCTAAAACTTGGATTTAAGATCATCCATGAGACTGAAGAGGAGTTTGTCATGCTTAAAGATCTCTCACTATCCTACTAAAGACGGACAACCTCTTATATATGTCATCTTCTTCAAGAAGACATCTCCCTATTATATTATAGATTACCGGTAAATTATCGGTAATCTTTTTCTTTTATAGTTCCATAGAACATTTCTTTTATAATTCATCTTTTACCGCTTTCCGGCTTCATTCCCGCCGCACCGGCCTTGGTTTTATCAGATGCAAAGGTCTGCTGTCGCGCTTGATCCTCCGGCTTGAAGTGCATTTCCTGCAAATTCTTCCTTTCTGTGAAAGAGTAATTGGCAGGAAAAGCCGTCGTATGAAGCTGTACCGACAGCTGTAAACCGCATCCATAAAACCCCAAGGCGGTTCAAACGGGAAAAGAACCGACCAGAGGGAAATAAAAAAACAATTCAAAATTGACATCGACATGGATAAAATAAGATTGGTAGTTTACAACGAATATGCACTGGGCTATATCATGCCCCAACAACCCGACAAGGTTTGCACATTGGCAGACAGGACTACGCTCGGCGCACCGTTCCGGACAATGCTTGAACCCTATTTCATCGGAAAGAACGATACCGTAAGGCTGGCCGGCAGGAAAGACTTCGACACGTTCCGGCTATCGTTCGGGGGGTACGACAATACGCAAATGTACGAGTATGACACCAACCAACAGGAATAGCAGTAATCAGAAAATCAATGTATAACAAATCAAAATTTATGAATTATGGAAACAATGAACATTCAATCAGTAGCAGAGAAGAACATCGTATCAGTAGTTTTGGCAGATATTCAGCCGAGTAACTATAACCCACGCAAGAATTTTGATGTAGCAAGCCTTGCGGAATTGGCGGAAAGCATCCGTCAGCAGGGCGTCCTCCAGCCTATCGGGGTGCGTCCCATTGCGGAGAACCGCTTTGAAATCATATTCGGGGAACGCAGGTATCGTGCCTCACTCATGGCAGGACTGGAAGAAATTCCGGCAATCGTTCTGAATGTTTCGGACGAGACCGCCGAAGAAATGGCGGTGACGGAAAACCTGCAACGCAAGGATGTAACCCCTATCGAGGAAGCAAACGCCTATCAGAGGCTGATAGAAAGCGGACGGCACGACATTCAGTCTTTGGCCATGCAGTTCGGCAAGAACGAGACCTATATCCGCACCCGACTGAAGTTCGTCTCCCTTATCCCCGAAATAGCAGAATTGTTGGAAAAGGATGAAATCACTATCAGCGTGGCAAGCGAAATTTGCCGATATGGCGAGGACATCCAGAGAGAGGTTTTCGACAAGCACTTGAAAGAGGGTATCATGTTTGGCAGTTGGCGAGGCATGAAAGCGACCGAGGTGGCAAAGAACATCGAGCGCCACTTCACGACAGACCTTGAACGCTACAACTTTGACAAGACCCTTTGCCTGTCATGCCCCCATAATACCAACAACATGACATTGTTCTGTGAGGGAACATGCGGAAAATGCGCCAACAAAGGCTGTCTTGATGAAATGAATGCCGCATTTTTGACGGAAAAGGCAATAGAGACCATTAAGGCTTATCCTGCACTATCTCTAAGCCATGACGCATATTGCTATAATGCGGATGCGGTTAATCGCCTCAAGGAAATGGGCTATGAGGTTGTGGCACTGCAATGCAGATACAAAGACTACCCGACACTTCCCGAAGAGCCTGAAGCCGGAGAATATGATACGGAAGACGAATATAAGGAAGCTAAGGTTGAGTATGAGCAGGATATGAACGATTATATGGAAGAGGGCAAGGAACTTGTACGCAGGGCAGAAGTAGGCGAAATATCGCTCTTCGCACGGATTGGGAACGAAGACATTGTCAAATGTTATGTGGAGAATTCCATGATGAATGCCGTCAGTGGACAACAGGCAGGACAGGAACAGCTTTCCCCGATTGAAAAACTGGACAAGCAGGACAAGCGAAACAAGGAGATTGCCAGGGAAAAGACCGTGGAAGATACCAAAAAACAGATTTTGGAAGTGGATATGACCGAAACCAAGTTCGGGGCTGACGAAGAAAAGATGATTTATTTCTTCCTGCTTTCATCGTTGAGAAAGGAACACTTTGCCGCCGTTGGCATAGAGGGAGAACATTCGCCCTATCTGTCCAACGAGGACAAGACAAATATTGTGGCCAATCTTACCCCAAAGGCAAAAGCCGTCATCCGCAGGGATTTCCTGATTGAGAATTTCAAGAACGCATACGGAAGCAACGCCATAGCCGACATGTTGCTTGAATTTGCAGGAAAACACATGCCGGAAAGACTTGCCGACATCGAGAACGGACATAATGAAGTTTACGAAAAAAGACATCAGCGCATCGAAGAAAAGAAAGCCGTCCTTTTGGTGCAGGAACAGGCCAAACAGGAAGCAGAGCAGACTGAAGCCGATGCGGACAACGAAAAACAACCTCAATCCCAAGAGGTTGCTGCTTGACCATAATTCATAGTTGATTTCAGATGCAGGGCGGAGAAATCCGTCCTGCTTTTCTGTTGAGTGCCGGAGGCAGACCGGCGCCGCCTGACCTTTTTTATACACCTCCCTGTCTTTCGGCAGTCTCCGTCTGCTGAAACAGTACGGACCGGGTTCTGGCTGATTCCTACAGGCCGCACGGGCGGTCTTCCGTCATCGGCCGGCCCGGATAACCTTTATAGCCGGACCTCTTATAATACCCCGGTAGTCTCAACATTTGTTTTCAGCGAAGTTACAGCATCTTTCCGGACAAACGCAAGATCCGGGTGAATTTGGGAAACAATCTCCAATCCTGCGGATAGTATTCTTTCCCAAAATCTTGCACGAAGTCCAGACAGAGCTGTGCACGGGCGAAAAAAATTGTTTCACCTTAAATCTTCGTTATTATGAATACATTTTCTTTCCCTCAGATTTCAGTAAATTACAAGGATGCCGATGCTGCAAAACGTACCTTGGTAAACTCCTCCAGAGTGAGCTACGACATCTTCAAGGAGGCATACGATGAATGTATGCAGCATCATGAGGAATGCTGGGTGATGTTCCTCAATCAAGCCAACAGGCTTCTCGGACTCTCCTGCATATCAAAATGCGGCATCAGCCAGACCGTTGTGGATGTCCGTATCATCCTGCAGACGGCTCTTCTGGCCCATGCCTCGGGCATAATCCTCAGCCACAACCACCCGTCAGGCAACATGGTGGCCAGCTCCAGTGACAATGCCATCACAAGCAAACTCAAGAAAGCCTGCGAAATCCTTGACATCACTCTCCTTGACCATATCATCCTCTCGGATACAGGCTATCTGAGCTACGCGGACGAAGGGATGCTTTGACAGCATCTCTTTTCACGGCAAATCCCGTTATACTGCCGCCCTCATGTGCGCCAGGCGGAGACTGTTATAAAACCTTCATGCACGACGGCAGCCCTGGGCTGCTGTAAGCACTCCGGTCCGGATCTGTGGCTGATGACGGAATCCGGCACGGGCCGTATTCTGCCATCGGCCGCTCCGGGAACCTTTATAGCGGCACCTGTTTTAACGCCGTCCGTCATAAGCCCCCGCCACCACCCTTATCCCTTTCTATTTTCCCTCTTGTATTGACATGAGAGTCATTTCTTCTTTCGTCGTCCTTCCCGTCGCCGCGTGGACTTTACTGGTGCGAATGTAGGCGGTCGAGCCTGTTCCCTCCGTTTTGAAGTGCATTTCCTGCAAATTCTTCCTTTCTCTGAAAGAGTAATTGGCAGGAAAAAACATCGGGAGAGGCTTTGACGACCGTCTATCGATGCACCGTAAATCCCGAAGCGGCTCCTCCGAAAAGGAGGCCGAACAGAGGGAAGAAAAACAAAATCGTTAAATATCAGAATTATGGACAAGGACATCAAAGAAAGCAGAGAGTACCGTCTCGCTAAAGACTGGGAAATGGCAGTCAACAATTACAGTTTCAATCCGGCTCGATTTGCAGCAGCAATACCGACCATGCACCCGACACTGCAGCAAAGCCTGTATAGGTTGATTAAAGAGTGCATCAAGGTTATGGCGGATGACAGCCGCAGGTACGACGAACGCAATATGGCTTCGCACGAGGAAGCGAAATGTATCATGGAGTACCTGAAAGAACACGGGAGAAACATACCATTAAAGTGATAGACCGATGAAAAAGAAAGAGGTGGAATTTGCCGGCAGAACTTATTCTTGCCGTGTGGTGAAATCAAATGAAGGTGAAGAACTCCTTATCGGCTCAACAGGTTTGCTTGACGCACTCCAGCCCGGTAGTTTCGACAGCGAGAACGAGGGCTTTGCGAGTAAGGAGGCTGAGAAATTATACGATGAGATTTTTTTCTTCACCGATGCCGGAAGTCTTGAGCTGCCGGATGACGAGCTGGTTGAGATGCTGAAAGAAGACAACCCGGAATGGTTTGAATAAAATGAATATATAAATCTATTAAAAATCAAGATTATGGATAAAGAGTATGTAATGAGAGTGGCTGCGACAATTCGCGAACAGCTGGTAACGATGACCGACACGCCGGTCCTTATGTCATGGGGCATCGGGGAGTTTATGGCAACAGTATTCAATGACCTGCCGGGACTGAAATTCCATGTAAACGGAAGACTCTTCCAAGGGGAAGTGCTGATCTGTCTGAACGGCTCGGACTATTATGAAGTATATCTCCGGAACGGGACAGACATAGAGTGCCTCAGTGACGAAGTCTGCTTCGATGAACTGGGAGAACTGATAGACCGCCATATTGAAAGCGGAACTGACAAAGAGGAATATGCACGCTTCTGTGAACAGGCAGCCATGTCATTCGGATTTGGCAATTGAGGAAGTACTGTACTTATAGGCTAACCCCGAAGGCTCGCATCTGAACCTCCGGGGTTATTGCTGTGTTATGGATGTGTTTTGTCCTTGTCTGTATCTTGATTCTCACACCGGTTCCCTTGTTTGTCAATGTAGTACCAGTCATCACTTTCCCAATACCAGTGCTCGCTGCCGGAGCCTGCCACCTCTTTCCGTTCCCCCGAATCGGTGACTTTCGCCTTGCCACCCTCGAATGGATAGCCGAAGGCAAAACGAGGACGGATGACGGTCTTGCCTGTCTCGTCTGCGTAACCGATACGCCCTTTCCGGTCCACTATGCGGTACAGTCCTTCACTTACATAGTCGTCTCCGTTGTCATATTGAAACGCTGCATAATGTCTTGCACTGCCGCAACTGCACAGCAGCAATACGGCACTCAGATAAATGATAATCTTGTTCATGATGCGGGTTGTTTTCATTTGATAATCTGTATTTGTTAATGTCAAGGCAGCAGGAACTGCATGTTGAAACGGCAGAACAGCATCCTTCTTTCCCTGATTATATTCATGTCTTCTTTTCTCCATATTCCATTCAATGATACCAAGTAAAAAGCCAGAAGATTAAACACAAATCAATCAGCCACAGACCAAGCGGCAATAGTAACTGAAGCCAGAAATATTTTTTATCCTTTTTTTTCAGGATATCGGCGGTAATAGGCTTGTTCTCTCGCTTTTGTGAAATATTTCTTTTCTATCCTGGAAAATTGACGGAAATACACCGAAAGATTCTCCCTTCTTTTTTACTCTTCAAAAAGCAGCAGATATTCCACCTTCCTTCTCCGCTCGATGCTCGGAACTACCTTGCCTTTATAGCAGCGGAAGGAAATGTACTCCTTGTAAATATCCCTGTTTCCGGCTTCCAGTTTTTGTATCAGCTTGCTTTTGGGAAAGTCTTTGCTACCTAAAAGCCGGTACGGGCCTACCTGGTAGGCAAGACACGAGAGCAACGTAGAATCACGCCCGAATCTGCTGAACAGACGGCAAAGTTTCATCATGTCCGCTCGCAGGATGGAGTCTCCCTGAGCTTTTGTGATGTCGTTGGTAAAACTCTCTCCGGGAAGAACCTTATGACCCCATCCCACATAGGGCCAATGTTTTTTCTCACCATGCCAACCCTCATAGTATTTCGTGCATCTGATTGCCCTCTCCAGCGGTGGCAGCTTGTATATGGACAGTTGGGCAGTTCCCGTTTCTGTCCCATGCCTTTCCTTCCCATAGACTGTTGCCACTGCAGATACCAGCAGTATGATGACAAACATCCTTACGTGCTTCATTTCGCACCCCGTTTGTTCAACACATCCTTGATCATCTCCTTCACGTCCTGACCCACCTGCACGAAGTTCTTGTACAGGATGCGTTCCCGTTCCTCCCTCGATTTGAAGGTGTAGAATCTCGGCAGCGGCACATACGCGGCTTCCTCTTTCTTTATCTCTCCCATATCGAAGTCCGTCTTGCAGAAAAACTTTGTGGTCTTGAACTCTTCCGACTCCTGAATGTTCATCGAGCCGCCTACGCCGGTCTTGGTTTTCACGAAGTCCCTCGCTGTCTGCCCGCATATCCATCCCGTTGCCATATCGGAAATCTTTGATGCCGGCACCAGACTGTCCATGTTCTCGTTCAGGTTAATGCTGGTCTTGTCACGGTCAATGGTCACGCCCTTCTTCACTTGCACGACCTTACCGAAAATGTCATTCGACAGCCATTCCAGTGTCTCTTTCGAGCGGGCCGAACCGCTGACCACGTTACCCACGGTCGTGATGATCTTCTGCATACCTACCTTGCCGTAGTCGGCCTCCAGCTGCGGCAGCTCCTGGAATCCCAAGGTCACGCTCACCTTGTTGCTTCGGGCAGTTCCTATCAGTCGGTCTATCTTGTGGAAATACAGCGTCGGCAGCTCGTCCACGATGATGCTCACCGGGATGTTCTTCCCTTGGCCTGTATTCACTCGGGTGACAAGACGGTTCAGGATAAGGGCGTTCAGCGCACCGATAATGCTCTCCATCTCCGGGTCGTTGGCGATGAGCAGGTAGCTCGGGTTCTTCGGATCGCTCACCTTCAGGTCAAAGTCATCCCCGTCACGGTGGAATATCCAGTACGATTCCTTGGTCGCCAGACGGGACGTATAGACACGCAGCGTACCGATCATACCTTCCAACTGCTCCATGGCCTTGTTCCTGAAGGCAGTCTGGAACGGCCCGAGCAGCGGTGCCACCTCGTTGTCAGTCTCCAGTACCTCAAAGATGGTCTGATAACTTTCGTTCAGGAACGATAATATGTGCGGCATGTCCGAATACTTTCCCAGCCAGTAGGCCGGCTCCACGATGTTGCCGCCCTCTTTGTCACGCACGACTCCGGTCGGCTTCCAGAATTTGGTTTCCGGGTCCTGACGTTTCTCCGCATACAGCATGTTTCCGTCCTTGTCATACGGCTCCCGTTCGTAATTGACAAAGAAATAGATGCAGGCAGCAAGGAAGTTCACAGCGGATGTCTGGAAAAACTGGTCGCTTCCGCCGCCACCTTCCTTCTTGCCCTTCTGCAATGACTCGAGCAGGGTTTCCGCCGTCTCACTGGCTGCCGCCAGGTTGTTGATGTATTTTGCCTGAATAGGATTGACACGACGGCTGTATTCCACGTCCACGAAGTTGATCATGTTGAACTTGCACCCCTTGGGAACTCTTCCAAGTTTCTCGTTCAGCTTGTAATGGTAGTAAAGTTTCGTGGCAAGTGTCGGGAATTTATAGTCATATACAACCATGGCAAACCCCTTGGCACTGTGCTGACGGATGAACGGTTCAATGATACTGAATGTTTTACCCGAGCCGGGAGTTCCCACGACCCACGTCCCGCGGAAAGGGTTGCTGATACTGACCCATCCCTTGCGGAACTTCCCCTTGTAATAGTAGCGCATCGGGATATTCACGCTGTATTTGTTCTCCTGAATCTCTTCGCTCTGCTCGAAACTCTCGTTCTCGAAGTTGAAGCGGTCCTTCATCAGGCCCTCCTTGATGAACTTGGAGATATTGTCCAGGGCTATATGTACCAGTATCACTCCCACGAGCGAAGCCGCCATGTATAGGATACGGTTCAGCGGCAGCGTATAGAGCCGCATTTCCATCGGATGTCCGAACAGCCATACGGACAGGACAAGCAGAAGCAGTCCGCCGGTCAGGGGAAAAATCACCTGCTTGCGGGCGTTGAACTCCAGATGCTTCTTGTTCCTCGTACCGATACAGGTGATGCAGATCAGCAGTATCGTGGCTATCTTGCTGTACACGAGATGGCCGTCCTGATAGATCGTCCATCGCTTGATACGTCCGTGGATGTCAGTCAGTATGCCGCCCCACTGGTCGAATACTGCCGGGTCAATGGCATACTCGAAGAACTCCAGCAGAACCGACACATAGACGACTGCACGGAATATCTTGTAGAATCCTTGTAACTCTTTGCTTTCTTCCATTTTTTATAGCTTTTTTATTGGGTTGTGGTTCTGATCGCCTCGGATATTGTTGGACTTGATTATTTTGATTCAGACGAAAATAAATGTCATGTTTTTGCAGTAAAAAACAAGACTTTTCTTATATTTGCATCCGGAACAAAACGATTCGATTATGGTGATTACTAAACAGGTACAGGAAATACTGGACGCCACGCCTCCGGGCAAGGTGCTTACCATTGCCGATTTCAATGTGCTGCCGGAGTACCAGCCTGCGTTGGTCAAGGCACTCAGCCGTCTGGTGGCAGAAGGCTCTATCTGCAAGATTGCCAAAGGACGGTACTACAAGCCTAAACAGACGGTGTTCGGCACATTGAAGCCTCCGGTGGCAGAGGTGGTCAAGGACCTTCTGGAACGTAACGGCAAGCCAATCGGCTATATGACCGGTACGGCAGCATTTGCGCAGTTGGGGTTGACGACACAGATCACATCGGCCATTACGATAGGCACGAACAAATACCGCCGGCCTATGAAACGGGGCGAATACAGCGTGTCCTTCCTTGTACAGCCTAATGCAATCACACGGGAGAACATTCCTCTGCTGCTGATCCTTGACGCGCTCAAATTGCTCCGTGAGATTCCGGCAACATCACCTGACGATTGTGTGCGGGGCGTTGCTCGGCTGATAGCCGCTCTGTCCGAAGGCGATCTGGAGAAACTGGCGGACCTGGCCGAAAATTACCAGCCGTATGTCCGGGCATTGCTGGGTGCCATTCTGGACAGTCTTGGAGCTGACACCCGACAATTGCGTGCGACACTCAATGGGGTCACGACCTACAAACTTCCTGTCACCGCACAGGCTTTACCCACCAAATTAAAATGGAACATCGTATGAGACTACACGAGAATCAGCAACTGTTTGCCGATGCCATAGAAGCGGCTGCACGTCCGGTACAGGACGGCGGACTCGGCATCAAGAGTATCTTTATCGAGAAAGACTATTGGATCTGTCGTTCGCTGTCGCTTATGGCTACCGGAGACAAGGATAATCGTGCCATTTTCAAGGGCGGAACTTCCCTGACCAAGGCCTACGGCATCGGGGCACGTTTCTCCGAGGACATTGACGTGGCCATCGCCGAAGCATGGACACTGAGCGGAAACCAGCTAAAGAACCTCATACGCCGTACATCGAAGAATATGACAGCCGGACTGGAGGAACTGGTCATCCCCGGCATGACAAGCAAGGGATCGCATTACCACAAGGCGTTTTACACCTATCCACGGGCCATAGATACGGAACAGGTCGGAGCAATCCGGGCTGGGCAACTCCTGGTAGAAATCAACAGTTTTGCCAATCCATATCCTTTCGAGCGGCGTTCTCTCTGCAGTTTCCTGACAGAGTTCCTGCAGGCTACCGGCAACAACCGTATGATAGAGGAATACGGGATGCAGCCGTTCGAGGTCAATGTGCTTGACCGTCGCCGCACGCTGACCGAGAAATTGGTGTCACTCATCCGATGCTCGCTGGCCAATCTGTATATGCCGCAGTTGACGGCCAAAATCCGTCATTTCTACGATCTGCATCATCTGCTGAAAGATGAAGAGTGCCTCACGTATCTTCATAGCGATGCTTTCCCCGAAGATTTCAGGTCACTGCTCGAACACGACCGGCAGAGCTTTGACAAGCCCGAAGGCTGGCGTGACCGGCGACTGGAGGAGTCCCCGTTGATGACAGATCTGCCGCAGGTTTGGGGCAACTTGCAGACAGTTTACATGGGTGAACTCCCGGATTTGGCATATCGTGCCATTCCGGCCCCCTCGGATGTCGAGGAAAGCATACGTCGCTTGATGGCATTACTGCGTGAATTCGGCTCTGGTTTGTAATCGTATGTTGTCCAACAATGTCAAAGAACGCAATCGTATATCTCTGGTTTACCGGTTGATGGTTATAATCGGGCGTACCTTGTGCGCCTGTGTCTTGGGTGTTTCCTGTATGGCTCCGCTGCCCATCGAGTAAAGCCAGGCTTTTGCCGTTTCCTGTTCGGCCACTTCCGTGGATGTCCAGTACCAGCAGTCGCCGTCGGTCAGGGGCAACGGATCGCCCCCGCACTGTTCGATGACAGGATTTACCGTTTCCCGGATAGTATATAGCAGACGCATCTGTGCCACCGACGGAACGTATGCGCTCTGCCCGTAACACCAGAGGTCAAAGACCGCTTCCGCCATCGGCGAAGCCGTTTCCTTCGTTTCATATAGAGCGAATGTATTGGCATTGCCGTCATGTGCCGCGAGGTCCGCAGATGTGCCTTGGGCAATACCGAGGCTGTCGGCAAATGCCTGCGGGGTGATGTCCCACAGGTAAACCGCGTAGCCGTTTCCTTCCGCACCCTCATGCTGCCGGGTGTCGAACACGACGGCCACAGCCTTTTTCCCGGATTGCTGGTATTCCGTGTAGGACAAGGCCGTTCCGTCCTCGCACAGGACATGTCCCGGGCGGACAGCCGTGTCCGGTACGTCTATATGCGCGTCACAACCTGTCACGGCGACTGCTGCGACAAGTACCGGTACGAACCGGCTCACCTTTCTGAAAATGTTCTGTTTCATCTTTTCCCTTATTTTATCGGTAGTTTCACACCAAGGGCTACACCTACCCGAAGCAGATCCGCGCCCTTTATCATCAAATCACTCTTCGCCTGCCAGTACAGCGTCCATCCGGACCGCAGCACGTAATTGTGCTCGTAACCGAAATGCAGGCCGCCCAGGAACTTCTTCGTGTCGCTTCCTGCCGAAGCTCCTATACGCAGGTTGCCGTAATGATTGCGGCCCCGTATCACGCAAGGCTTGTATGCCACGCCAAAGCCATAGGTGCGGTAGTTGCGCCAGAAGGATTCCGGACAGATATGGCCGCACGGGCCGCATTCGGCCCACTGCAGGTAGCCGTTGGCAAAGAACTCCCACGCGTGCCGGTAGTTCATTTCATGTTCGTATGAAAACGTCACGTCCATACCGTTCCTGTAAAGCAGCCCGACCCCCAGTGAAAGACGGCCGATGTTGCGTTGTGCGTTCGCGCTGAAGGCAAGGCACATGCAGGCAAACATCAGAATCAGAGTCTTTCTCATAATCATTCCTCCTCCAGCAGGTCAGCGTTAAACGAATCGGCAGACAACACATCCTCATAATCGATGTTCAGGCTGATATTGCGGCCGCTGATTTGCCTTTCCGTCATTTCGACAGTCAGCACCTTGTCGTTCGGGAAGGTCATCTTCTTGATGACAAGCACATTCCGGTAGCCATGTCGGAATGTCTTTCCCGGCTCCAGTATCATCGCCGGAGTAAGCTCGATAGTTTGGGCGTTGGTGGCCTTGGCGAGTTTCTTGTCAACGAGCTTTACCCTGATCTCATCGATGTCGAAACGGATGTTCGTCTTGTTCTCTATGGAAAAGTCTATGAAGAAGTAGTCCCCGACAGAGTATATGTTGTTCAGGCGCATCACCATACGGTGTGCCTTGGTGGCCACATTCCTGATTCTCGCCGGAGAGTTCCAGATCCGTCTGGCAAAGCGCGTCATCTCGGCGGTTGACATCGATACTGCCGGATTGTTGTAGGCGTTGCGCTCGTGAGGGAGTATCTCCTTGTCCGTTACGGCTTCCTTAAGCCGTGTGGTGTAAACCAGCGCGTATTGCGTGCGGTAGCGTTCCGTGATGACGGTCACGATGGCAATCACCTCGCCGTCCTCGTGCCCGGCTTCTTTGGGTTTCAGCCGTACAATGTTGTCCAAAGGCTGGTCGCCAACCACCTTGTCGGTGGAAATGTCCACCATGCGTACCGGCTCCGATGCCGTGATGACGGTCGTCACCTGTTCGTTGACCGTCAGTTGTTCCATTTCCTCGTAGGTCGTCTGCGCCTGTGCATTCCGCGTTCCCAGCAGTCCGACTGTCAGAAGAAATACCGTTCCGATTTTCTTGAGATTCATATTCATGTCGTTGATTGTTTATATTCCATTTGTTTTCTTTTACCCTTATGTCGTCGTATGTATTCGCTCCAGTTCTTCCCGGATACGGAGTTCGGCGATGTCGCAGTACTCCTTCACGGTCTCGAATCCGATATAGTGCCGTCCCGAACGGATTGCGGCAATGGCAGTCGTTCCGGACCCGATGCAGTTGTCCAGCACGGTGTCCCCCTCGTCGGTGTAGGTGCGTATCAGGTACTCGACCAGTGCCACAGGCTTTTGGGTCGGATGATAGAATGCCCCTGTCTTGTGTTCTTTCGGAATGAAAATGACCGATGTCGGATATTTGTTGTCCGCCATGCGTACCGGTACCAGCTTCATCTCCCCGTAGCATCGGTTCGTGAAACTGCCTTCCGTCATGCTGCGTCCATGGTTTCTCCTTTCGGGAGGGCACGGTGTCATTTGCGGATGATACACGGGCTGCTTCATGTAGAACACCAGAATGTCCTCATGCTGGCGCAACGGCATCCGGTTGGCATTGAGATGGCCCGTAACACGGTCCTTCTGCCACACGAGGTTATAGCGCCAGATTCCCGGTTGGGAAAGCATGAGATGCGCGGAGAAGATTCCCTGGGCGAACAGGATGATCGGACTGTCCGGCTTGATAATCCTACGGTACTGCTCCCACAGCGGACCGAGAGGTATCTGCCTGTCCCAACATGCTGACCGGTTGCCGCGGTTCAATACACCGTAAGGCAGGTCGGCGATGATGGCATCGACGCTTCCCTCCGGCATACGGCTCATGCCTTCCAGGCAGTCCATGTTGTATATCTTGTCCGTCTCTATCATATCGCGTCGTTTTTCGGCCCTCCAAGCTGCAGGGCACTCGCCCAAGTACAACGTCCCTTCCGGTTTTCCCGGACCTCACACTCCCAGAAGGTATTCATCTCCGCGTGCTTGAAATTGACCGCCCCGTCTCCTGGCCCGTAAAAGCCGGTGTATTTCTGGAAGGCGAACAAGGCGATTTTCCGCCCGTCCTCTGCCAGAAAGTTGCATATCAGGGCGAAGCGTCCACCTTTCTGCCACCATTGGGTACTCACGAGTTGCCCGACGAATGTTTCGGCCTTGTCGGGAGCGAGGAAGTCATCGTAGTAAAAGCCGTCCGTTCCCTCATGTAGTTTTGAAATATCTGTTTCCATTGTCTCGAACTTTTTTATTTCCTTTTTTCCTGACCATTGACCAGATAGACGAAAGTCCCGTATTTCAGCTTGACCTTGTTTTTCTTGATGGCCTTGCTGATGGCATTGCTAGTCTTCTGGTAAGCGTTGTTCACCGCCTGCATTCCCCATTGGGCGAGGCTGTTCCCGGTAGTTCCGGTACTCATGCTCATGTTGCCCGACATGGCACTGCTGGCCACATCCTTGCTCGTTTCCCGGAACTGGCTGTTCGGGACATATAGTCCCTCCATACCGTCCGTGTCATAAAGCGCGAGACTGACCTTCACAAGCTCGTCGTCCACAAGGATGCTGTTGATGTTTCCCTTGACACGTCCGGACGAGAACCCGCTTACCGTGGCGTACAGGTACGTGCCCCGTTTCACCACGCACTCGTCTATTTCCACGTCATCCAGCAGGCGTAGCCTGATTCGCGAGCCGTCCACAGCCTTGATGTCCTCGTCTATGATGGCCTGGATCAGCTTCGGTTCACGGGCATCCTTCGCCAGCGTGTTGAAATAGTCCGAGGTGGTCTTCACCTTGCGGACTACCGCGCTGGGCGGTTCGTCTGCCGACGGTGCTTGCACCGGACGTTTCTCTTCGTCGATGGTGCCGGCCTCCGGTACATTTTGCGGCGGAACGGTGTCCGTGGTATCCGCCTCTTCCGGGGGCATCACCATGTTCTGTCCTTTCAGCCGTGCTTCGGCAAGGGCCTTTTCCAACTCCGCGAGTGCTTCCTGTTCACGCTCTTTGGCGGCGGCAATTTCCGCTGCCGCTGCTTTTTCCTGCTGTTGCTCATCGAGCAGGGCGATGTCATCCTGCGTGTATTGTGATTCATATTCTTCCTTGTTTTCATCAGGTTCGTCTCTTTCTATGTTGCCGACAGCCGAGTAGTCCTGTATCTTGCCCCACGATTTCTCCATGTTCTCGTATTTGCTGCCAATGCCGTCATCCTTGATCTGCGCTTCTGGCAGTTCCGGATTCAGGAATTCCGTTGTCTGCAGCGTCTTGTCCGGTATATCCGCCGTTTTAGTATGAAACAGGTCGAATATGAAGTAGGACGCACCGAGCAGAGGGATATAAAGAATGGCAGGGAGCATGTACTTCGGCTGTCTGAAATTGATTTTCTCAAATATCTTTTTCATGGCAAGTCTGTTTTGCTACGGTTTGTATTTCCTGTCCCGGTTTCCCTCAGTTCCTCTTCCTGCAACATCCTGTGCCGCTCCCTCAATACCGAATCCTGCATCTCTGTCGCTGTCCTCTCCGCAGGCTGGTGACGATATACCACTGTTATACGGTAGATGTTCCATGCCAGCCCGCCCAGCACGAAAGCGAACACGATGACCAGAAAAAGAGTACGGTGCACGTTGGCAAAGCCCTGCACCTTGGCTGCCGCCTTGTCTATACGGGTCGCCTTGGCAAACTTGCGTCCGGCTTCCACATCACGCTCATAGCGTTCCTTGTACTTCGGATCATTCCTGTCAGGCATCTTTTCGCCCAGCAGCATCCGTCTGAATCCCTTGATGTTCATATCCTTGATTGTTTAATAGTTGCTCTTGCTTTTCTGTTCTATATCCTTGTTAAGGAGAGTGCGCCAGTTCACTATCAGCAGACCGTGAGGGTTGTTCTCCGTTCTCGGTACACGCTTGAGCTGACCGGCAGTCACCAGCTCACGCATCAGGATGTTGCTTCTGCGTTCGATTCGCTGGCGGCCGTAGTAGGTGAACTCCATGGTGCTCTTGTCAAAGCGGATGCTGTCACAATAAATCGAGAACACGGCACTCGTGCCGAGGATGTTGGAGTAAAAACCTTTCTCCTTAAGAGTGTTATATTGCGCCAGACCTGTTTCGTCCACCAGATACATCGCCTTTTCCATCGTGTATTTGATGTATTTATCATCAGGCGGCAAGGTGAAGAAATAGTGGTGGACTTTCTTTATATATTTATCTAAATCATTGAAATACAGATACTAAAATAGTTGTAAGAATATTGAAGTAACAAATTAGATTCAATGATGGTGATTTATTGGAACTAATAAGAATGAATAGAGTTATTCAATTTATCAATATAAGATAATGGAGTTACATTCATTCAAGGACATTAGCTATATATTTATATAAATTCTTCCTTAATCGGAAAGAAAATCATCCAAAGACAAGCGTTTATCATAGAAATTAGCTACTTTTGTAATCGGATTGAGGCAACTCTTTCCAAGACATACGAGAAAAAGAAGAAGCGTTATGCTTATCTTGTGATTTGGAAACGTAGGAAACTTTCAAATTTAGCACAAGGAAGGCATAGTGGTTCTCACGCTATAGCGTGGGCTGCTATTACCATATCCGTGCTAAAGGTTTTTCCTACGACCTCCAAATTAGAATGTGGTAGCATTGCAGTTCCACGCTTCTGCGCATAATAACAAGAGGTCTTCGAGGGGCTGGAGGACGTTGAAAAATGGTATGGCAAAGATTCAATTTCCAGTCGTAGAACTTGACAATAACAAGTTTCAAGTAATTGTAGATTTAGCCCTGTATTCAAAAGATGTAATAACGGCGACAATCTATAAGTTCTCACATTTGTTTTACATACATCAACAGACGGATAAATCTAATCCTAATTTGGTGCTTGTCATTTTTGAATCAAAAGATGACAATGCCATTACTGTTGATATTCCCAAGAAATTTTGCAATGAATTGATAGACCAACAACTGCGACATGACGTTAATGCCCAATTTGGACACATTCGTGATATGATAGTTGAAGAAGCGTTCAAACCTGTAAATTCAAAATAAGAATATGGAATATCAGTTATTGCCATTCCGTTTTGAACGGTTCAATGATACAGAATATCTCCTCACAAACGAAGTCGGGGAATATATCTTTTTACAGAACGAGGACTTCCATCGTTTTGTAAATGGAGAAATGGATATACACAGTGATTTGTTTTATGACATTGAATCGAAACAAATTGCCACGACTGACAAAGTTGAAGATATGGTTTCGATGCTTGCAACAAAATTTCGCACAAAGAAAAGCATACTTCGTGACTTCACCTCTTTACATATGGTCGTACCTACTTTGCGTTGCAATTCCAGTTGCATATATTGTCAAGTCGCACGCAAAAATCGGGATGACCACTCTGCCGACATGACAAAACAGACAGCCAAGAATATTGTCAAAACAATCTTCCAATCACCTTCACCGTGTATCAAGATTGAATTTCAGGGTGGTGACCCTTCAACTGATTTTGAGATGGTGAAATACATCATTGAGGAAGCAGAGTGGCAAAACCTTTTCAAGAAGAAAGAATTGGATTTCGTTATTTGTACCAATCTGACTTTGCTGAATGAAAAAATGGTGCAGTATCTTAAGAAGCACAACTGTATGATTTCAACATCTTTGGATGGCCCTAAAGATTTGCACGACACAAACCGTCCGCTGCAAGACAAGGAATTAGACCATCATGCGATTTTTGAAAAGCATCTCTCCATGATACGGGAAATATGGGGAAACAATGATTGTGCGTCTGCTCTTATGACAACCTCAAAATATAGTTTGGGGCGCTTCAAAGATATAATCGACGAATATATACGCCTGGGATTTAACAGCATATTCCTACGGTCTCTAAATCCATACGGTTTTGCAAAACAATACAAGGAAAAGATTGCTTATCCCATAGAAGATTTCATTGAAAATTATAAAGAAGGACTTGATTATATCATAGAACTAAATAAGAATGGGACATTCTTTGTAGAAGGGTTTGCTGCGCTTCTTCTAAGAAGAATGCTTACGCCGTTTGCTACTGGCTTTGTTGATTTGCAATCTCCGGCGGGTGTTGGTATTGCAGGAGTTATCTATGATTATGACGGTAGTGTATATGTATCGGATGAAGCCCGAATGATGGCACGTTTCAAGAACTATTTTTTCAGATTAGGCAATGTGAATGAGAACAGTTATCAGGAAATGTTCAATGGCGAACTTCTGCACAACATCATTTCCTCTGCTTGCACAGAGTGTCTGCCAGTATGTTCCGAATGTGTGTTCCAGCCTTATTGCGGTGCAGACCCCGTGCGTAATATGTCCGAGCAAGGAGATATGATTGGTTTCAGACCAACAAATGAAATGTGTAAAAAGACAAAATCAATCATACATTACTTGTTTGAGTTATTGCACAAGCATGACCCTGAGATAAACAGAATTTTTTGGTCTTGGTTGAACTAAATAGCAAATACATATGAAAAGAATATTATACCCAATAATGCTTTTTATTATAATAGGGCAATCTGCTATTGCACAATGCGTTAATCGGTACAAGCAGAAAATTGTTCTTGCATATTATAAAACAATTCAGTGTAATTCTGATATGGAACGTAATTTATCGATTAAAGAAGAAGCAAAGCGGCATAATAATGCGGACTCGCTTTCTTATATATCAGAGGATACATTAGTTCTGTATAAAGGAAATATTGAAACAGATACATTGTTTTTGAACTCACCTAAAGGCTGCGTCCGTGGAATATATATTTATACCGATGAAGGAATAGTCACATTAAAAGGGGGATATAATCTCAGTAATGGTATTCTAAGAAAAGTGAATGTAGATAAAAATACATATAGAATTCTTAGACAAATTTCTGATGATTATCATCCAAACGCAGACCATTCATCGCATATGTCCCATTATTCAAGTAGATAAATATGAAACAAATTCAAGGTAAGTCATTCAATATAGTAGAGGATGTTGTTGGGCGGATAACTTTTGGCAAGAAAATGTTTCACCGTTCCAATGAAATATGGGTAAGTAAAGACGCATCAAGCCCGGCGTTTGGATATGCTGCAACAATTACGACAAAGGACACTATTTCAGATAATGGAAAACCTTATTGTGTTGTTGACAATGTGGACGAATTTCATGAAGGAGATGTTGTAGTCGTCAATCAGCAAGGAGAAATAATTTTTGTGTATGAGGTTAAATCCAACCATAATGCAATAATGGCAACGGAACGGTGTAACCATCGTTGCATTATGTGCCCACAACCACCGATACTGCAAGAAAAGGACAAAACGCCATTCAACTTAAAATTGATTTCTTTGTTTGACAAGAACACTCAAGAGATTGGTATAACCGGAGGTGAACCTACACTTATCGGTGACAATTTGTTTGTCTTGATAAATCATATCAAGAAAGAACTTCCCCACACAGCAATCAGTATTCTGTCAAATGGAGTTAAGTTTGCGGATAAGGAATATGCAATGAAACTGGCAAAATGCAGGCATCATGATTTACAGATAGACATTCCGCTTTTTTCAGACATTGCAGAAGAACATAACCGCATTGTAGGAGCAAAGACTTTTTATAAAACAGTACAAGGCTTATACAACCTTGCATTGTTCCATCAACGAATAGGGATTAGAATTGTAGTCCATAAACAGACCTATAAGCGATTGCCACAATTTGCAGATTATATTTACCACAATTTTCCTTTTGTTGCACAGGTCGCATTTATGCAAATGGAAACGACAGGATTAGCAAAGGAAAATATCGACCAACTTTGGATAGACCCCTATGACTATAATATAGAATTACGGGAGGCTGTCTTATTGCTTGCGGACAGGGGAATGAAACCTTATATCTACAATGCGCAGTTATGTGTATTACCCGAAGACATAAGATGTTATGCCCAGCAATCTATTTCAGACTGGAAAGACATATACATTCCTGAATGTGATGGATGTGTGTTGAGAGGTCAATGTGCAGGATTCTTTGAATCCAATAGGGATGCCCATAGTTCTCATATAAAGATGGTGGAACATATATCATCCGATATATCGTGTGTTAATTAACAGATTGTCTAACATTAAAAGAAGGAGGTATCAATGAAGAAACTCTTGTTCTTTGCGGTCTCTGCAATTCTTGCAGGAGCGAGCTACTGTACTTCTGTTGGAGAAAAGATTGTTGCCAAAGTGACAAACAGCGACACTCAAATCGAACAGCAGCAAGAACAGACGTTGGTGCTGGAACAGTCCTCTGCCGAGTTTAATTTACTCGCAAGCCACAGTTCCCATAGCTCACATAGCTCTCACAGTTCGCATCGTTCGCATAGTTCTCATTATTCGAGCAGATGAGTTGTAGAGCTGAATGATTTTCCGGTGCGCCTGATTTTTATTGGGCGCACTTTTTGGAACTCTTAAATGATGTCGTGATTTATGAAAGTAGTTGTAGTCCTTCCTGCATATAATTGTGCTAAATCTCTGAAGAAAACAATATCTGAAATACCTCAAGATGTTGTCAATGAAATTGTCTTGGTAGATGATTTTAGCTCTGATGATACATTAGGAGTTGCCGAAGAATGTTGCATCAAGCATATCATTAAACACGACAGAAATCTTGGGTATGGTGCTAATCAAAAAACATGCTATGATACAGCGTTAATGTTAGACGCTGATATTATTGTAATGCTTCATCCAGATTATCAATATGACCCAAAATTGATAACGCTGATTATTGACAAGATTCTTCATGGGGCAGATATTGTTCTTGCATCTCGTATGATGAAAGGATTTGAAGCTGTAAGGAATGGTATGCCGCTATACAAGTATTTGTGCAATAGAATACTTACCAAATTCCAAAATCTCTGTTTCAAAAAACATTTGTCAGAATATCATACGGGCTATAGGGCTTATAAAAGAAATGTACTTATGTCCATAAAATATCATGATTTTTCAAATGATTTCATATTTGATAATCAAATTATTATAGAAGCCTTTTCAAAAGGGTATAAAATACAAGAAATATATTGTCCCGCGAGATACGACAATCTTTCATCCTCTATAAAAATTTTGCGCTCAGCAAAATATGGATGTCAAGTAGTGTATTATACAATAAAGCAAATATTAAAAGGAAAGTAAAAAATGGGTCAGTATTATCTATGTATTGTTTTAATAATATTTTTATTCATTCTGCTCATTCATGAACTTATATGGGATTTTAGGTCCATACAAAAACCGTATAAGCGTATATTGCTTTGTTTGGTTCTAACTCTTTTGTTCAAATATAATTATGGCGTTTATTTTTATGGATTGGAGTATGAGGATGCCTATGCCTTTAGCTTTTGTGCAAGACAATTCTTATATAACATATTTCCAAGTTCTTTTTTAATTGACGCTGTTTCTGTCGGAAGCCTTACTGAACCGATGTTTACCTCCACTTATGGTGGACATTTTATCATGTATCCAACCTTTTTGTCTTTATTTACGAACATATTTGGCTGGTCTCCAACAATTTTGAGCATAGCAAATACAAGCATAGCCTTTTTCATTTTACTCATATTATCCATACTTCCAAAGAATCAAAAGTATTGGTTTATTCCACCGGTTCTTTATTGTTGTGCACCTATAATAAACTTGTTTACTACCTGTTTCTTATCAGAGATATTTTCAAGTTTTATTTGTTTGATTTTCGTCTATACTTATTTCAGAGGGAAAAGTATATATAACTATATCCTATGTCTTGTCTCATTCCTTGTGGCAATTATGTGTAAGAGGGAAAATTTGGCTTTACTTACCATACCTGCTATTGAATTTGTTTATTTGGTTTTGTGGAAATATAGATTCAACATTAGAAAGCACATCGTAGAATTGTTGAAATACATTCCTTTTTTGCTTATTATCGGTGTCTATTTTTTGTTTATCCAGAATGTTTTTAGCATAGAAAAAATAGAGTCTAAAGATATTGAGAATGCAACATTCTCAATTCAATATATGACAATCCTATTTCCAGCTTTTATTAAAGCAATGTTCAGTATTGAGGCTTTTTCCTTTGTTCTTACAATTACTATTGCGTGGCTAATTTTCTTTCTTATTCGTAATAAAAGATTGACATCAGACATAGTATTTCCATTTGTCTTATTCTGTGTGTATCTTATATTATATACATCACATTATAGAGGCTATTTCTTCATAAAAGAAGAACGTGTTTCTTCATTTGAAACATATAGATATATCAATAACTTCTTCTATTTAATACCTTTAATGTTCATTTCTATGAAATGCAAGTTCTTTAAGCAAATAAGGCTAATAGCCTGTATAGCTTTGATTTTTTCATTATATACAACTTACTCTCTCAGACTAAAAATGTCAGAACTTGAATATCAAGAACGGTTTAAGGAAGTGCAGATGGTTAGTAATTATATGCAAGCAAATTCATCAAAAAGTGTACTCATTTGTGAGAATATTCTTCTGTACCAAAATATGTGCGATGATGACTTTAGTGTATGTGACATTAGGCTTTGTAACAAGTTGAACACAAGTAGCCAAACGGATTACTATTTATTGTTGTCGGATTTGGATTATTTGAAAGAAAGATATTCATTAAATATGGATTTGCAAGAGTTTTATCCCGTAATGTTTTTGGATGATGGTAAATATCTATATAAGCGTAAAAACTGATAAAGATGTATATTACAGCCAATTTCTTAATCTTTAAGGCACGCCCATAGTATTACGACAAGGCTACAAATTGCTAATACTATTGTTGTGAATTTGAGCCATCCGCTCGACAGCCAAATGCCTTCATTATTTTTTTGAAGGTGTTTGGCTAACTCTTTACTGTGTTCTTCCAAAAGTTTTTTCTCTGCCTTGATGTGATTGGCAGAACATTGGTTTACCTTTGCCAGTTCACTGTCATCAACCTTAGCATGGATAACGGTATTCCGCTCAGCCTTGACAATGGCGTTGCTGATGCCATCCACAATGTTGTCCGCGCTCTCCTTGGCCGCTTCCAGAGCCTTGAAAGCCGCCCGTTCCCGTTGGACGGTGTGTTTCAAGCTGCCGTGTATGCCGTGCAGTTCTTCTTTCAGGGCATTGATTTCTTTCAGCAGATTGCGAAACTCAACCATTTGGCAGGTGACTTCCTGCAACAGTCCTTCAAGCTCCTGCATATCCTGTTTCAATTCTTCTTCGGGCGTGTAATTAGCAAGCCGCTCACGCAGTGCGGCAGTATCGGGTTGTTTCATTTGCGTTGCTGTCTATCGGGGTTATCATTTACGTTTCATTCCTGATTTCTTCTGTAGGCCGAGCCTATACGAAGCCTCTCGCGCACAACGGCGGGCAAATTCAATTTCGTCTTCCTCCGGGTCACGTCCCCATTTGAGGTCGGACTGTGAGCCGCCACCACTACCGCCTGATGTAACCTCGTAGGGTGACGCTATAAGGGTGAAGTAAGCCATTGCCAAGTTCTGCAAGTCCTGCCAGTTGGCAAGTTCTTGGTAGTCGAACTCATCATTGAAGAAGTCAAGCACCTTGTCGGGCAGATAGCGTTTGTAGGACTTGCCGTCATGCTCAAATTCCGTGGGCAGGTAGTTCGGCTTATAATTCATGTAGTCCTCGAATATCGGATTGCCTTGCCGTATAATGGGCTGTTGCTTTTGCTTTGCGGCATTGAGTACGGTAGGTTTCGGGGTCGGTGTGGCGGTCGGCTTGGGTGTCGGGCTTGCTTGTTTGGCTTTCTGTTTGTCCTGTTCGGGATGCAGCTTCTCCCATGTCTGCCTGATGCGCGATGCCGTCAGGTTGCGCCCCTTTCCGAGTTCCGATGCCTTGAACTTTGTGTTGCCTTTGCAAAGCACATAGCCGCGTATCACGTCTTTCTTGTCCTTGCGTAGATGCAGTTCGTAACCTTTTGCGGCAAGCCGTTCCTTATAGCCGTCCCATGACCACTTGTCAAGCTCACGTAAGGCTTCCATGCAATCGGTACTGACTTGGGGAATGTTCCTCTCGTGTATGCACATGGCGGTAATCCAGCCCCTTTGCCTTGCAACCTTTTCAGCCGCCCGTTGTGCGCGGAGGTGGATGGCGTGGTCGTTGTTGATGTTCCCGTCCTCGTCCACACGGCAGACAATGGCATGGAGGTGCGGTATGCCGCTCTTGGATTCCTCATGCAGCCATACGCTGGACTTGCTGTGCGATATGTTTGTCCGTGCGGAAACGGTCTTGCCGTCCTTGTCACGTATCTCTTGGCTGTCAAAGGCCGCCGCAAAGTCATTCCACAGTTGCCGCCAGTCGTCCACCGTGAAATTTTCGGTATGTTCCATTGCTGGGCTTATCTCCATACGGATGACGTTGTTTTTTATGTTGGGGTGGTTCATGGTGGCGAACTTCATTTCCGTCCATATTCCCGTAGCATCCATGCCCTGCGGCATGAAGTTGTCGCAGATACGAGTAATCCTTTCTGGATGCTTCTTGTTCCTCGATTCTCCCGATACATAGAGCATCGCCCTTATGCCGTGGGCTACCGCCTTTGCGTTGGCTATCATTCGACCTCCTCCTTTGTTTCTTGGCTTGTTGTCCCTGCCGGATAACTGTTCGCCGCCTGTGCGGACTGCAAGAAGTCGGCGACACGGTTCGTGACATGGGCCACTTTCTCGTACCATTCAAGCATGGTCGGCTGATGACGGAATAGCTTTACCTTTTCATTATCGTTCAACCCGTGTAGGGCGTTGGCGAAGTTCACCATGTCCGTGCGGCAAGCCGCAAGCTGCCTAAGACCGTCCAGTTCCTTGCCGGAAAGCCTTTGCCGTGGCTTGTAGCCGAGTGCCCTTGCACGGATGAAGTCGCTGCGTGTCATGCCGCACTGGTCGGCGGTGCTTTTTATTTGCGAAAGCTCCTGTTCCGTGACCTTGGTGACTACCACCCTGTCACGCCTTATGACGGGCTTCTTTTGACCCGATTCCCGATTAGAAGTATCTTCGTGTTTCATATATAACAGATGTCTTTGAAAAGTCGTGAAACGATTTCTAAAAGAGGGAAGCTGCGAGCCTGCGAGCGGCACGGACAACAGTCTGTCGGACTGTTGCGAGGGCGTCGGGGTAATACCGTCCGAAGGCGGTAATACCTCGGCATACCTCGAAACTGAACGCTACCGCTCCATGTCATTCTACCCATCCGATTGCCATAGCCAAAACAGACTGGTGCCAGTGGAGTGCCGGAGAATGGAACAACGGAAAGTGTTTGTTTGTACTATACCATTGTCTGCTCGGCTTCTGACGGCTCTTATTCTTCCCTCTGTTCGTGGATAAAAGGGTTTGATGTAATACCGCCGTCCGCTGTTTTCCATTGCAGTAGGCACGGAAAGGTCATCACGGATGCCACCCTTGAACGGCTGGTGTCGATAATCCCCATGTCAGTAAGCGTGGCAAGCAGGTTGCGTATGCGTTTCCTGCCCATGTTCCACTGCGAAGAAAGCTGTTCTTCGGAATACTGCGCCTGACCTGCGGAAAGCATGAGCGGTCTGTGGAAGCCATTGGCTGCACCGTCCGTCAATGCCATCCTTGCCAACAGGTCGCCAAACAAAGTGAAGTTGCTTATCTCCCTGCCTTTGTCATCGGTCGTTGTTCCGCACAGCCATTGCATCGCATGGCCGGAAAACCTGAACGAGAACGAAGCAATCCCTGACGGGTACATGAAACTGTATGTTTCCTTGTCCATAAAATCTTTGACTTTATAAGTGTGATACTAATTTTTCATGAATGGAATGAAGCCGTGCAGGTATCGGCATGGAAACACCAACTTGCTTTTTATAGTACCCTGCACGGTTTCTTTATTTTGAACGGCGCATGAAAGGTGATAGACTCACTAATTACTTGCACCAGTCAGCCAATACGTATCATCCCGAAATAAGGGAAGAAAAAGAGGCTGCGTTACCACGGGGCATACACCTTTCCACTTTTTGCACGCGGTCACTTGTTTGCTCCGTTGCCGTTAGTATTGCCCAAAAACGGTTGTCCGGGTGCAGGACGCTTGTCAAGGCTCGATACGGCACGGCTGATGTCCGTGGCGTTCACCGCAATGGAAAGCAACGCCTTGTTGACCGTCACCAACTGCCGCTTGTCGCAAAACTCCGTCACACGCTCCAACAACCCGAACACACGGTTCAACCGATGTTCCTGCGCATTGTCCGCTGTCAGCCGTTCGTTGTCCGTGCCGCTGTTGAGATAGCGGTTGAGTGCAAGGCGGTCGTCCGCTGAAATGCTCCCTGCCGTAGCCTTGCCGTCAGCGATGGCTATGCTCACACGCAGTGCATCCGCTTCGTAGATGCCCACACTCTCCAAGAATGTGCGGATGGCCTGCACGTCCTTGCCGCTTACCTCACGTTTACGGCTTTCGTTCTTCTTTTCAATCGGAACAGCCGAAGCTGCCCCAGCCTGTTCCATGTTCTTACTCTGTTCCATAATACAATTTGTTTTTGATATGAATAAAAATTCGTTTACTTCCGTCCTGCAAGGTAGCGGTCGGCTTCCTCGTTGATTTCCCCTTGCGATGAAATGCGTACCCCTGTAAGAAAAGCATCCAAATCCTCTTTCTTGAAGAAGCACAGCTTGCCGCATGGTTTGTACATCGGGATTGCCCTGCGCATCATCAGCTTTCGGAAGTAGGACAGCTTGAAACCGCAATACTCGGCGGCTTCCTTGGTGCTTAAAAGTTTTCGTTGCTCTGTCATGTGCGTATATTTTTAGTGGATATTCAGGTCGCTTCCTTGTCTCGGCGACAATGCAAAGGTATGGCGGCTGTTTAAGGAAACCTCATTTATAAATGGCACGAACAGAGCATTTTGCAAACTATAAATTGAAGCATAAACGGTGTATAACGAAGTATAAAGGAACTCTAAACCATCCATAATCCCGGATAGTCCTTACATGGCAATCCATAAGTGCGGAAAGAAACACGGATGTTCGCGGACTGGCATGAAAAATCCCGCCACTGGCTCGCAGTAACGGGAACAAGGAAAATGATTTTTATAAAAATATTCAGTCAGACATTCTTGAACTCTTCAAGGTCGTAGGTGTCAAGCCTCGGTCGCAGGCGTGTGGCCTTGCGCAACAGTTTGGCGATATGCCGCTGGTGGTCGGACGGGTTGTCTTTTGAGGCGGCCTTGAGATTGCTTGCCAACTGTGCGCCGTTGTTGACCGGCCAGAATTTCTCGAAGATTACCCATTTGCCTTTCTTGATTTTGAGGGCTGCGCACATCGCGTTGGCGATATAGGCGTAAAGCGTCCGGTTGATTTCGTCATCCTCCTTTTTCATCAGCGGTTGGAAGTCTGCATCAAGATAGCCATCCTCTCGGAACAGTACGAGTAGGAACAGCGCATCGTTGGTCTGCAACGCTTCGGGCAACTTTTTTACCAATTCAGGTTGTACCCGTGAAACAAGGGTGTCGTAGTGCCTGATTTCATCTTCCTGCTTCATCGGCATTGATGATGCGGATATTGAAAGTACAGTTTCGATATGGCTGTCGGCCTGTTCTTCCGCAGTCTTCGGTTTCTTTGGCATGAGCCTGTTCCACCGTTGGAGCAACCATGACTTAATCCGCTTTCCGTAAGCCATCCCGATGATGCAGGGCAGCAGGAAAAGCACGGCAAAAAGTGAAGCCATGACGATGAACGTGCTCCAGTCCAGATGCTTGTCGGGCGTGAGGATAAAGGCGAACAATAACGAAGCCACAAACCATGAGGCGGTTAAAACAGAGCGGTCTTTGGAAAGCCACTTGTCTATGATGATGTCGTATAAAAGGAAAAATTCTACAACCAGCCCTATCCAGCCGACTATTGACAAGGCGGTAAAGACAAATGCAGCCGTGGTTGCTCCCATACGGAAAGCAACGGCGGCTACCAACCCGAATGCGGTTGCGGCTACCACCGTAAGCGGCAATAGCATCGTAAGAAAGTTATCAGACAATAGTTTCATCGCATACAACAAGGATTAGTCTTTGAAAATGTCATTGACGCGGTTGACCGCCTCGTCTTTCTTCTGGTCGATAATCTTCGCGTAAATCTGCGTGGTGGAAATGTTCTTATGGCCGAGCAGCTTGCTTGTGGTATAAATGTCAACATCCAAAGTCAGCATCATGGTTGCGAAAGTGTGTCTGCTGACATGGTAGGTTACGTGCTTGTTTATGCCAGCCGCTTTCGCCCATTTGTCAAGGATGATGCAGATGCGGCTTTCGGACGGTAGGTCGAAAACCTTGTCCTCGTCCTTTGCATCGCCACGCTCCGGCAACCACTTCATCGCCTGTTTGGATAACGGAAGATATATAGGGTCGTTGGTCTTTTCCATTACGGTGAACACCCTCCACTGGTCGCCGTCCTTGTGGATGTCGCCCCAGGTCAGACCGACAACATCGCTGATGCGCAAGGCGCAATAACAGGAGAACAGAAAAGCCTGCTTCACGGCAGGACGGGTAGGACATTCCGTTGCAATCAGCTTTTTCAGTTCGTCAATTTGCAGAAATTCGCGTTTACTTTCGGGGCGGTGGATGCGGTCTGCTGCTGCAATGTGCGTGAATGGATTTTCGGAAAGATAGTCATTCCGCACAGCCCAATTCAGCATGGCACTAAGCACTGTGACATACCCGGTGGCAGTGGTCATGGAAATAGGACGATTCGTCCGTGCCTTGTAATCGTTCCGCAGGAAATTCATAAAGGCCATACAATAATCCTTGTCAAGCATCCTGATGGGAACATCGCCACGGAATTGAAAAGTCGCTTTCCGTATGGAATTGACACCACGGAGGGATGACTTTTTACCGTTGTCCTCCAGCCATCTTGCATAGAGGTCGAGCAATTCCGACAACTTGATACGGCCACGCAACGTGGCGTTTGAAACTCCCTTTTCGCTGTTGGTAAGTTCTATGATACGGTCTGCCTTAATCTTGTTCGCCAAAGCCATGTTGTGTTGGTTCATGGCGCGGCTTGCCGGGTCAATCTCCGGCACGATATACAATTTAAGGAACTCATACGTCCTCTTTCCGTTGCGGTAAATATCCAGATAGATGGACTTGTTCCCGTTCTGCAATTCCTTGAAGCGGATGCGGACAGGCTCTTTCGCCTTGATAACTTTCTTCGGTCTGGGCATGGTGTTATGTTTTTATTGATTATTCGATTTCTACTGTTTCTTCCTTATCCTCAATACGAGTAGCGGCAACCATTTTCATATATCCTTTCATCGTTTTAGGTGTCATTCCAAGCATACAACTTATGGTTCCGATGTCGGTACCAGTGATGAGCAACAGATATATAAAGGTGTTTTGCGCAAGCCTAAAACTCAACGGCTGCTCCAACCCGGCATTTTTGCCCCATTTCAGCAATATGTTCCTGATTTCAGTGTCTTTCGGCAACCCTTTGAACACAAGCCCGCGATGGTTTGTCGTTTCGGGTAGCCATCGCATTGAAACTGCGGTCAACGGCACGGATGACTTCCTTGAATGCACTTCAATGGTAGTCCGACCTTCAATAGTCTTTATGTCTTTCCATTTAAGTGAGAGGACATCGGCAGAAGACAAGTAGGTGAAAATGCTCAGCATGAAAGCCTGTTTGACTTGCGGTCTTGACATCACAGGGCAGGGTGTGTCCATCAAAGCCTTTATTTCGTCAACGGTCAGAAACTTTTTCAACGGACGCTCCCTTGTGATTCGCCCGTGGATGTTCACGAAACGGAGAGGGTTTACACCGATTATGCCATTGGCTACAGCGTTGTTGAGAGTGCTGCTGAAAAGATATATGTATGTCCTTGCTGATGTCATGCTGATTTTTCCGAATTGTGCAGTATAGGACTTATGCAGGAAATCAACCAGTCCATCACAATAGCTTTCGTCAACATCAACTACTTTCGTTTCCAATCCCCGGTAAGCATCTACAGCCTTTTTCATGCTTCTTATATTACAGGCAGAAGAAGTGTCACCTTTATCAAGGGCAATTTTCTCATATTTGTCAATAGCCTCGCCTATGCACATGGTTGACGGCTCTTTGGTCTCTATGCCGAAACGCACGGCAAGCAATTCGCTTTCTCTTTCGGTGCGGACGGCTTCGGCTTCTTTCATCGTCCGCTTGTTTGCGATGATGTTCTTCTTGGATGCCTCTGGTAACAAATAGAGGTGGAGGGCTTCGCGGATGCGTTTGCCGTCCTTGTAATAGTCAAGGTAGATAGACTTCTTTCCATTGTCTATCTCTTTGTATTTAAGGGTGATATGCGATTTTTGAACAGTCATATAAACTCTATTTTGTTACTATACGGTCATTTTTCAGATACAAAACTACAAACTATTTTTCAAAGTAACAAAATAGTCGCAAATAAAGTAACAAAATTAACCCGATTTAGCGAAAATAGGAACTCATCATCTGTTTTGAAAAATCATGTAAAACATTGATATATAGCTATTATGTATTCTTTTTGTTTCTGATTTATTCTGATGAAAAACATATATAAAGATAGTGGTGGAACATCTCCACATGGCTTTTGGCTTCCACATCGAGCGTTTCCTCCATTGTGGTGCGGTTGACAAGAATGGGCACGTTGCCGTCCAGCACGTACACCTTTTTCTGTGCATCCGACACCATTGTCCTGGCTGTCCAGATGCTCGATACGCTGATGATGACACATCCCACGAGAAAAGCCGTGCAGATAATGCCCACCAGCCGTATCTTGTTTTCCAGATGCTTGATAATCATATCGGTTTATTGTCTTATTCTATTCAACTTCATTACATATTCATTGTGCAGCATCGGTATGATTGCTCCGTATGACTCCTTTTGGAGTTTCTCAAACTCCTTGGTGGTGATTTCCGTATAAAGTCTCAGTATGACTATCTGCACAAACACCCACCAGATGCCACGCCTGCGTTTCGATCTGTTTTTCTGCAACTTGGCGAGTTGCAGGCGATAGGTCAGATAAGTCGTCAGTGGGACGAAATACCGATCATCCAGGTCAAAGGCATCGTCCAGTTCCTTGTACTTCTGGTCGGGACGTTGTTCCGATACATGACGGATTTCTTCTTGTACGCGCATATTCACATAGTTCACGAACCGTCTGTCTTGATACCATTCTTTGATTTGTTCTTGTACGTTCATACTTTTTTATTTTTAAGGATTGTTGTTTATATGTTTTTTATCTTATCTCATGATTGCCCCGATACCGCCTGTCGCTGTCATCTTGGCCTGCTGTGCCACGCCTTCTCCAAAATTTCTCGTACTGAAGGCCGTGTCGCCCTCCGGTATCATCCACGCCGCAAGGTCAGGTACAAGGTTCAGACATTTCAAGGCTACAATGCTTGCCGCCATCAGATAACCGGCGGAGAAGAAACTGTTCTGCAGGTAGGCCGCCATTGTCTGCTCGCTGGCCGTGATTGCGGTCAGGTTTTCCACCTGGATGCACAGCACGATGTCGAAAAGGAGCAATACATAGAAGCCCACGAAGTAGAGCATGGCCCCGTAGAAATGTACCGTCAGGTAACGTGTCAGCCATTTTGCCCAGGAACCTTCCCATTTCGGCAGCAGAGAGAACGCCCATTGCAACGGGCCGAATATCGTCAGCATACCGAGCAATATCTGCTGGCAGTAGATCGTCGCCCACCAGCCTATGCGGAACACGACAAGGGCAATCAGCATGATGATTTTGTCTATTCCCACGACGACACCGGCCGTCAAGGAGGTGAACCACAGTTCCGCCGCATCCTTTTCCATGCTGGTCACTTCATCCACACCGGTCTGTTCCATGGTCGCCTCGATAAGGTTGGGGTCTGATGTTCCCGTGTGGGCGACATCCGCCTGTGCCTGCAGGCTGTGGTACATCGTGTCCCTTACGTGGATGAGCTGCTGCACTTCCTCGAACTTGTCCGCTATCTGTGTGGCTTCCGCCTCGTACAGGTCATGCGTGTACGAACCGATGCAGTTCGGGATGTAGGATAGGAAGTCCAGAAAACACCAGTTGCTTCCGCTGCCGGCCATACCCGTGTCTGCAGGCGGATACCACCAGCAGAGAACGATGGAAACAGCCAGCGGTCTGAACAGCTTCATCACATCCAGCGGCTCATGCTTCACCATCATCTTGTAGGCCATACCTGCCGCCATGACAAGCGAGAACAAGGCGGCCAGAGCCATGCACATCTGCAGTATCCACCAGAACGGCCCCTGCGAACCCGTAAACGTCGCGTCCGTGAGGAACTCGTTCGTTTGAAAAATCACATCGTCAATCTCCTCCTCAAGAAGATTGATACCGAAATCAGTGAGTATATTTCCGTCTGCCATTTGCCGTCTGTCTTTTTAGTTTCACCTGTTTACACTCTCTTCACCGTCACCTCCGGAACTGCCGCCCGACTGTGAGCCACGCACCGCGAGACGCGATTCGTTCCAGCGGCTCATGGCTTCCCTGATGACGCTGCCTTTGTCCAAGGTACGGTCCGAGGTCGCGTTCAGCAGGTTGCTCGTCAGGGTGGCATTCTGCCGTTTGGCGAGATAGCTGACAAGAATCTCATTCTGCTGCACCACGTCTTCGTAGATTCGCAGATACTCTTTCTTCCGCTGCGCATTGGGCATATAGGCATCCCTGGTAGCATCAATGGCGCACTGGAAAACATGGTAGTATTCCGTCCAGCGTTCCCTGTCCTCCGGGGTGCCCCCGGCAGGAAGGATACGGTCGATGTTACGCTTCATCCTTTCCATCTGGCCGTTGATCTTGTCACCTTCGGCAAGCCAGGCGATATCAGCCTGTCGGTCTGCCACGTTCAGGGCCTCTATTTTCGCGCGGCTCACCAATGCCGAATCGATGGATTCGGCTTCGTCCGTCTGGTTATAGAGGTTGATGCCGGCTGTCGTGCGGAACCCCAGTTTGTTCTTTGCCGCTGCCGATTTCTTGTATTTGTTGTGTAATGCCCAGTAGTACAGTTCCGGCGTGAGGGAGCCCGCACCGGTTTCCATGACCGTAATCTGGTTCTGCTTCGGCGAGTCGTGGTTATAGGTCACATACTGCGCCTGTGCCGTTGCTGTTGCAATGATCGCAACCGTCATGAGCATGAGTTTTCTGTTCATCTTTTTTCCCTTTTATCGTTAGTAATCCAGCCTTCCGGAGTTGCGCCAACGTCCGAAGGCTCCTTCAATTATCTCCTGTTTGGTATGTTCACGGTATATCTTCGACTTCCAGTAGCCGATTCTTACCTGTATGTATCGCCAGGTCTCCATATAGGCCCGGTTCAGATGCCGTTCGATGTCGTCCAGAGACCTGTTCACGGCCTCCAGCACCATCAGCAGATCCGAAGTGGAGCAGGCCGCCGCTCCCGTGGCATACAGCGCCAGGTCGCTGACCGACTTGTAGAGTTGCTCCCCGTCATGGGCTATATCCCGTATGGCTTTCTCGTTGATGGTGATGAGCAGGGCGTCGGAGGGTTCGATGCGTCCGCGTTTCAGCACCTTCTCGTGAAATGCCTCCAGCATCGACTTGTAGTCCGCTATCCGGTCACTTACCGTATTGTAGGTGTTCTTTGCGTTCAATACCGTGCGTAACGACTGGTACATCACATCAATGACATCAAAGGCACGGGTGTACCGGTCAAGGTCGATATTCAGTTCCTTGTATTCGCCGACCTCCTTGCGGCTGTATTCGTGCAGCAGCTGGTTGCTGTACTCAAGGGTACTTCGGGCCAGCAACAAGCTACGCTGCTTCTTATGGTCATTGATATAGGCTTCAACGGACACCACGTCGAATGTCCATTGTGCTTTGACGACATCAGGCAGGAGTGCAAGCAGCACTATGGTTATCAGCAAGGCCCGTTTCATGGTCTTTCCTCCTTTCTCCCGCTTCGCAGGCTACGGGCGTTTTCCACCCAACGGTCATGGCATTCTTCCACGAGAGTGAGGCGTCGCCCTTCGTCCATATTCAGATCCGGAAGGACATCCTTCAGCACGTCGATGATGCTGCGCTTGTAATGCATCATCTTTTCCAGGGATACCAGGTCGGCGTATATCTGCGTAATCCGGGAATCCACTTCACGCGCGATTTCAAGACGGTCACTTGACCACAGCAGGTGGTACACCTCTCCGGTAGAGGTATCTTCCATCGGGGTGGTACGGGCATATTCCGTCGTGATCTTGCATGACGGATGCTCCCGGGCGATTTCCGCGATACGTTCATTCACGATCCGCTCTTTTTCTTCTTCCGGAAGGTCCGGGTCGAATGTCAGCACGTCGGCCACATACGTGTCGGTGTATTGCGAGGTCAGTTCCCAGCTGATCTGTACAATGGCACGGTGAATCTTGATGCCGAGGAAGTATTTCGGCTTGCGTGCTATGCTGATGGTTGCCTTGAAAGTTATCTCGCCGTCTATATTCGGCATGGTCGCCTTGCGGACGAACGTGTATCCGTTCCACGAACCGCCGTCCTGCCACGACAGACTGTAGGCAGTCTTGCAGTCCTGCATGATGGCCGGGATACGGTAGTAGTCGTCCGTCGGCACGTCATTGTCGTTTGCCGCTTCCTGCTTCGCATCCGCGTATTCCTTCTGTTTCTTCTGCCACTCGGCCAGTTCTGCCTTCAACTCTCCGATACGCGTCAGGTTGGCGTTGTACTGCTGCCTGTAAACGGCAGCATCCTCCACACTGGCCTCGGATATTTTCTTCAGCAGCTCCTTGTTCTCATCCTCCAGTGCCTTGATCTGTGATTGAAGCATGGCTACCTGGTTGTCTGCCTCCCGTATCAGCTCATCCAATTCCGAAAAGTCAAGTTCATTTTCCGTCACGGAGGTCTGCATGGAGCAATCCTTGGTATGGGCATTGGGTGAACCGCCGCATTTCCTGCATTTGTACTGGGTCGAACCTTGGCCCAGAGTAGCCCCGTCCGAGCAGGTGACGCTGATGGTCACGCTCTCGCATCCTTTAAGTTTGGCGGCATCCGTTGCCTGATAGTAGTTCCACGCGTCGGAAGCTATGTAATAGACATAGCCGTCCTCGTTTTCGTTGAATTCCGACAGACGGGCATTGAGCTGCGCCTTGAAGGTCTCCAGATCCATAGTGTAGGAATCGAATATCTCTTCATACACGATTTCCTCATGGTTCCAGCTTTTCTTGACATGTATCTCGTAGGCGTAAGCCTTCTTTGTCTGCTTGCCGCCGCGGCTGATGATGTAGGCGTTCTGCCAGTAGTTGATGCTGTAAGTGTTGCCGTCATTCTGGTTGTTGAGCTGCTGTACACGGTTTCTCGACCATCCGGCATATCGTTCCGAGTTGGAGAGAGCCTGTTCCCGCTGCGAGGCATTGGGATAAAAACCGGGGTCGCTCGTTTCGAAACGGGTCCACTCACCGCCGTTCAGGATGCTGTTGTCGTCCGTGGGCGGGTAATAGTCACACAATGACACGCTGCCCTGGTCACGTCTGGCGATGTACCAGCGCTGCGTGTAATAAGTCCCGGCTTCGTCGTCTATATAGTCACTGATCCAGCCGGCAAGGTCGTAATCCCCGAACTCGAACAGGCCGGCCACGTTGTCAGGACCGCCGATCTTGTCCAGCAGCAGGTTCCCGATACCTTGTTCCGCTTCCTCGAACAGGCCGGAGTAATGGTCGTACAGGTTGGCAATCTCGCTGACCTTGCCCGAAAGCAGGTTATGGAACATACTTTCAGGCAGCAGGGCATCGCCGAGATTACCCGCACCGGCCGTTGCCAGACCGACACCCAGATTGTAGAGATTGTCAAGGTCGCTTTGCAGGTTCTCCCGTGTAAAGCGGTCAGGAATCCGGGAAAAATCGTCCAGCATCCGCTGCCAGTCTATACCGCCCAGTTCCGAAAGTTTCAGCAGAGGCACGACCTCGCTGTTGATCTCCAGAAAAGCGATGTCCGAGAACGAAAGTGTACTGTTTGTCACAACGCTTTCGAACTGCATACACAGGCTCTTCGTCTCATCGCACACCTTCATCAGGTAGCTACCCCAGTGGATCGCTGTCTGCGGGGAGTGAAGCATCTGCTTTGCCACCACCCAGATTTTCGGTATGATCTTGTCGGCCACCATGTGGTAGATACGGCGGTAATAGTAGTTTTCCGTGCTGCTACACCAGATACCGAGGTCCGAGAGTGCTTTGTGTTCCAGAAATTTGGAAGAGAAAATTCCGGCTGCCGCCACCTCCGCCGCCGTATAGTGCTTCAGGATGTCATCGACCTGCTCACGGTAGTAGCTTTCAGCCACGACCTCCGTACCGAACGCGGCTGCCATTGCCGCCACGGTACGTGCGTCATAGTTCACGCTGTAATACTGGGCGTGGACATGCTGCGTGAAGGCAAGCAGCAGAACTGCAAAGACAAGTGACAGTCGCTTCATGTTCATTCTGTTCAACGGTTGAAAATATTACCTCTCCGCTTGCTGCGGTTGTTCTTCTCAGGTACTCCCTGCAGGGCCAGTATCAGCTTCTCTGCTTCCTCCATAGCCTCGTATGGGGACAGACCCCTGTATCTGACATACAGGTCTCTGGCTACTTCATACCGGCGCTGGTCCCACTTGACCTCCTCCGATTCCTCGAAACGCATGATGGTAGTGACGTCTTTGTCATCCTCGGTTTCAAATCTCATATATGCGTCCAGATCCTCTTCGGTCATGCCCAGTCGCAATCCGAAATTGCCCAGCATTTCTTCCATGTGCGCGATGCTCCTTTCCCCCAAATGGCGGAAATGAAGCAAGTCCCAGTTGCTGTGCAGGCACAGTTCCCGGATGGTGGCAATATCGTGGCTGTTGCACACGTTGCGGATGCGGAGAGCGTAAGGCTCAACACTGAACAGTTCCGCTATAGGTCGGTCTATATCAAATTTTCCCATTGTATCTGATTTTATTGTTTTGCTTTCAGGTTCAGTACCCGTCCGGCCTCGTTGACCTTCTGGGCGAATGTCAGGGACTTGCTGATGCCGCTGGCATCCCAGTCCCGGCAATAGGCTTCGATGGCTTCCTGATGGCTGCACCGGAGCTCCCTCTTGTAGAGTTTCAGGGCTTCCTTCTCAGCACGTTCGGTCGTGTAGGTCATGTAGCATTCATGCGGCTCTTCCACGCCATACACGCCGCTTGTCGTTCCCCTTCGTATGAATACCTCCCGGAAGAACGAACGGCCGTCCTTGTTGTCCAGACGGTTGATCGTGAATATCTTCTTGCAGTCAACATCGGTGAGCCCGAGAATGGCCTTGATGGTGTCGAAACGCTCCTTGAACTTGCTTTGGTCAAGCAGCATCACCACGTCGCTGTTGTTGATGATGGCCTCTTTAACGATTTCACTGCCGATGATGTCCTGTATCTCCTGTGTCACAACGCCCACGCTGGCCCAGAACTTACGGGCCGTCTTGTGTAGGCTAAGCACCCAGCGCCTTATCATATTTCTATGGTAGGTTTCCAAATGCTCGCCCCCGAACCGGACTTACACCTCTCAGCGTATCCGGCTCTCCACTAATTT
>OGYH01000455.1_pt1 | contig 43759 bp, 49 predicted proteins | sample 1576511 | NCBI WGS metagenome assembly OGYH01 (sample SAMEA3541522, study PRJEB24748) | human gut metagenome | biome: human gut; feature: human-associated habitat; material: faeces | place: China | collected 2012
CCACTTTTTACGGTTCTTATGCCTTACGAACTCCGTAGTAGGCTTAACTTCGCCACAGCAAGCACACTTCTTAGAACTCAGTGTCAGCAGTAAAGGGGCATTCTTCTCCTTCTCCATATTCCTCCAACCTCCCAGTCTCGGTGTTATATTTAAGTTGACCGCTTACACCAGTCAAACCACAAAATCTGTTTTTAAGGACCCTGATAGTAAGAACATTAGGATTATCTCCTTGTTGATTTCGCTCAAGGCCAATAACCATATCTGACAATTGCGCTATAGCTCCGGAGCCTCGAAGTTGCGATAGAGAGACCTGTCCCCCCTCTTCATGCCCTTTCTTATCGGGCCTCTTTAAATGAGATACTACGAACATGGTAGCTCCAGTCTCTTCCACAAGGGAACGAAGGTTTGTCATGAGCTTGTCAATAGCTTTACGCTCACCGCCATCCTCATCGGCATCCATGCCAGAGACCACAATGGAGATATGGTCAAGGAAGATACGCTTGCATCCAAGGGACACAATCATATACCTAATCTTACTAAGCAAATTACCTGAATCAAGTGAGCCAAAATGGTCGTATAGGAAAAATTTTCCATTCCCAATTGTTTCATTAAAAGCTCTGCCTCGTTCATCTTCATCTGCACCCTCAGGGTCGAGTATGAGTCGCTTATTGAGATGAATCGACATGAGTTCCAACCCAGTTTTTCGAGTAGATTCTTCAAGAGCAACAATTCCGCAAAGTTCTCCCCGCTGAACACCAAAGTAGTATTCGAGTTCTCTGAGGATTGTGGATTTACCCATTCCACTACCACTTGTGAAGACATACAGTTCACCATGTCTAGCTCCTTTAGTTTTGTTCTGAAGTGCAACCCAAGGGTACTCTACAGAATCCTTGAGGTCATCAATGTCAGTTACGCACTTCTCATAGAGGTCTGTACCTGAAACGATTCCGTCGGGTCTATATGGCTTGGCATTCCATACAGCTTGAAGAACCTCAGGACCCTTACCTTCACTAAGGCATTCATTAGGATCCTTACAAGGAAGATTAGCAATATATGCCTTACCTGCAGGAAGTATCTTTGCACACTCTTCACTTGCTTTTCTACCCGGATCATCCATGTCAAACATCAGGATGACTTCTTCGAAATTTTCTAAATACTCAAGGTTGGCCTCAATAGCCTTCTTTGCCCCTTGTGCCCCATTAGGGATACTCACAACAGGCCACTTATTACCCTGAAGTTGGCTCACAGTAAGACAATCAATCTCACCTTCAGTAATGACGATCTTCTTACCACTAGCCCACAATTGGGAACCATAAAGCCTATTAGAGATACTCCCAAGGACAGCAAAGGACTTATCGGGGAACCTGAGCTTCTGCCCCACAAGGTTCCCCGAATCGTCGTAGTAACACGCTACTTGGCAAGGCTTCCCTTTGTAAACGGTAGAAAAATACTTGAATTTAGAACAAGTATCTTTGCTAATACAACGCTTAGTAAGGGAAACCTCTTCAAGATCTCCTAGAGGAATACAATCCTTAGACACTCTAACCACCTCACTCTTTACAGACCCATCAGGTCTAAAATAAGTATTACAAGAATAACAAAACCTATGGCCATCACTAAAGACGCCACAGGCGTCAGAGGAGCCACACTTAGGACAAGGTTCATGATAAAGGAATGTACTCTCTTTATTCATCTTTTATCGACCGAGTTTACAACGAAGGTTCTTCCAACCGTACAGGTTTTTATGGTACCGCATGTCTCCTGCCCAAATACAGGGGTGCTCCATGGGTGACATATGGCCTGCATCGAGAAGCCTTCGTGCCAGCTTCTTGTCCTTGTGTTCGTCAGGACAAGAGCCGTCATGGTTATTATAAGACACTCTAGCACAGCGTGCAGAGGAGATCAGCATGAGATCATCAATGAGGACTTCAGAGGAACTAAACGAGTTCATGCAATGACTGTCGACTTCCTCTTGGGTGATAAAGGGAAGACTAACGTACTTCCCACAAATACGGTAGACACTAATGATCTTATTGCCTACCTTGTCCATCTCACCCTTAATGGCCCTTGCAAGATCCTGCATCTCAGGCTGTGCATCACTGGCAAGCCTAAGATTAAGGAAGTTATCCCAATCAGTAGCAGTCACAATCACGTTAATGTACTGGAAGGGCTCAAGTATTCGGTTAATGTGTTGCTTATGGATACCGAGCTTTTCCATACACTTGGCCGTTTCCACGGCGTTACGGGCCGCGTCAAGCCAAAGATTATAGAAGTCTGTAGCTACATCAATAGGAGCCTCTACATCCCCTACCATACCAGCTTTATTCATGTAGACCTTAGTCGGGACTACAGGCTTGCTATCAACCTGTTCAATAACCTTATTCACAGGGATAGCACGAGAGCTACTAGCATTCCGTGAGAACATTCTGTGCGTCATGAATTCACTATGGATCATCCTAGGATACCTAAGGACGAACGTATAGAGATTATCCTGATGGCAGATGCAAAGGGCTTCACTTTCCCCAACTTTAGTAGTCATTATCTTCCTCATCATAGTCGTCATCTTCATCCTCATCGTCTTCATCATCAAGGGACTCAAGATACTCCTGATACTCGTCTTCCCAACGAGCTTCCCAATCAGATTCCATGCGATCAAGTTCCTTCTGAGTCTGCATAATAGCCTCTTTTAAAAAATAAAATGTGGTGCCCTAGGAGGGAATCGAACCCTCACGAGCCTTGCTTCTCCACTGATCCTAAGTCAGTTGTGTATACCATTTCACCACTAGGGCCTGTTGGGGTAACCGTTGCCCCCATTCGGATCTATTTCGGTAGACATCCTAGTCAGTTGCGACCTGACACTCTTAAGGGCCGTAGGACTTCCTCACTTCTCTTATAGTGAGAGGAGTACAATCAAACGGCGTATTTGGCCTCTCCTACAGGATTCGAACCTGTGACCGTATGCTTAGAAGGCATATGCTCTATCCAACTGAGCTAAGGAGAGTTATTTTAATTAGGTTTGGTATCTTTAATAGATTTTTTATAGAAGTCTATATCATTCTCTAGATAGTTATTAAAGATTTCAGCCCCTAAGTAAGTATAGAGAGCTTTCTCTTTCTCTAAAGAAGCTTTATATAGATTTTCTATAGGACATCCTGTATCTTCATCTTCATCTGTCACTAGCAACTGATCTTGTAAATCAAGTTCAGTTTTAATGTTAGATATGATTTCTTGAAGATGCGGGTTGAGTGTAATAAATTCAACCATATTAAAACCTCTTGGCTACTTCCCGATGTTTTATGCCGATAGTTTAGAAGACTATTTCAGGGGCACGTTGTGTAAGTTAATTATTGCTTCAAGTCGTCTATTGGTGTCTCTGAGTATCTTAACACCTTCCCCGTGTAGTTCTGCACCTTCTGACAGTAGGTTTCTACACTGGATGATTGACTCTGCATAAGCTCTATCGGTATGTTGCATGATGGCTTTGTTTCCTGCATTGATGTTGTACTGCAGGCGGTTAACCCGCTTATCAATAGCAGATTGCACAGCATCAGCGGTAGCCATGTCTTTAAGAAGTAAGTTAATCGTTGCATCCTTTCTTTCCTGTAGAGTCTTTAGTTCCGTTAAGTGAGTCCGTTGCTCCTCTAGGAGAATCTCTTGATTTCTTTTTTCCTCAATAGATTCACCTAGAGCCAGTCCAAGAATGAACGCAAGGATAACCATAAGAGATTTCACGTACTGCATACTCTCTCCCTAGGAGTATTGATTTTATTCAATTCGGACAATATCCCCTTCTTCAGGGTCTCCATTAAAGTCCTTAAAGACACCCTTAGAGAAGACTACCTTAGTCCAGAACGCCTCAGTATCTTCATACCGAGCAAACTTAGCGCCCTTATACCATCCCTTAACATCAAAACAAGGACAGTCTTTGTTGACGCCTGCAAAATCTCTGTGGCCAAGTACAGTGACTTCATCTTTATAGTAACCTCTGAGATAGTCCAGCAGACACTTAAGAGACTCCTTCTGCTCCTCTGTAAAGTTGTCTACGGACTTGCCCTTAGAATCCACACCACCAATGAGGCAGATACCAACGGAGCAGTTGTTGTAACCCTTTACGTGGGAACCGATGGCCTCTAGGGGCCTACCTCTCTGGATGGTGCCGTCAGTACGAATTACAAAGTGGTAACCAATACCCAACCACCCCTGCTGTCTGTGCATCTGATCAATGGTTTTCCACGTAAAAGAAGGCACATTCTGAGTGGCAGAGCAGTGAACGACAAGATATTTAGTAGTCTCTCTATTCTTATAAGAGACAAAAGATTTATGCTCCTCAATCGTCGGAGCCTTGAAAGAAACCATATTTTAATTAACCTTTATTAATAAGAATCCCATCAGGGATTACCTTGGGATCCTCTTTGATCCATTCAAGGGGGATTGTTTTGTCTGAATACTTGATCCCATTATTTTCACAAAAGGAAGCGTAAGTTGTTTTGCTTCCTTTGTAAATAGGGGTTTTGGATCTACTAAAGACAAAGCGAATGTCCAACTCGGGGTGTTGAGCCTTAATTAAAATATGTTTCTTCCTATCTTCAGAATCCCATACACCTTTAGTTTCTATGAGAATCCCATTAGGCAAAACGAAGTCAGGAGTATATTTGTGCTTACTTTCGGGCACAATATACTCCAGATACTTCTCCTCATAATGAGGCTCAATGCCGAAGGCCCTGAGGGAGTCTGAGACTTTCTCCTCAAGGCCACTTCGGTAAGTTCCCCTGTTGTGCATCCTCTTTTTGCTATAGGCCGCACTACGGGTAGTCATTTATTACTCTTCATGCTCCTTAAGCAGGTTGCTACGAGAAGGGAGCATAACCTTACATTCTTCAGAAAACTCATTGCTATGGATGTCATATACACAACTATGACCATTGACACGAATGAAGTAGTCATCATCCTTATGACTCAGAATCTGACCAACCAGTAGGTCGGGACGACAGAAGCACTCTAAGGCTTCAAAATCACCCTTAAACATGACAAGGACGCAGGCACCCTCAACACCACTAAGATCCTTGTTAAAGAATTCCTCAAGCCTATAAGGCTTATCGTACTCGACACCTTCTTTGTCTTCAAAGATAAGATCCTCAACATTGACATTGAACGTAAACGAGTAGGGCATCACTTCATAGATGAACTTAGCATCATAGAAGGCGGTGTTGCTCTTGAAGTAACTCTGATTGCCACCAGAGAAGGAGCAATAGAAGCCACTTGGTGCCTTACCGTCCTTTTCAGTGTGCCAGTTGTAAGTCTCAATTGCGGACTCAAGAGCCTTTTCAAGACCTTCCTCAGTAAGGAGGATGCCGAGTCCTTCACGAAGCTTATGGCCGAAAGTAAACTTAGTCATTTAGAAATCTCCAGGAACGTCGTCGTCAACATCTTCAAAGCTCTTATAGGAATCCTCGTGCTCATCGCCGGTATAGCCTTCTTCTTCTTCAAAGCCATAAGAGGACGCAGAGGAATCACCGAACTCATTCAGAGAGATAACCTGAACTGCGAGAAGTCGCAGGGAAAGCCCACAGGTACGCGTAGAGGGCATGTAATACGGGTTTGCACTGAAGCACACCTTGATGACACTGTCTCGACCGATGTTGACATCAAGGGGCTTACCCTTAGAGTCAAACTGTCGGATCTTGACGGTAATCTTAGAACCATCCTTCTTCGTAATGACCGCCTTCTGCTTAAACTTCATCACAATGCGGCCTTCTTCATCCTTTTCGTAGATGTCCTGAGTCACCACCTTGCGGCCCTTTGCAATGGCCTGCTTGACGTTGTCGTCATTCTCATAGAAGTCCTCAAGGATTGCTTCGAGCTTAGACACGAGGGCGTTAGTCTTCTCATCATCTTCCATGACAAGATTGACCTTATAGTCGCCATCAGGATTGAACTTAGTATCCGGGGTCTTGAGAGCGGGATACTGTGCGAGACCCTTGGGGGTAGTGAAACGATTGTTGTTGCTAGACATTTAATTACTTCCTTGTTTGTTGCTAGAGATCTAGCTGTTTAACCTAGGGAGACTTGGTTACTCTCCCTAGGAGTATTGATTTTATTAGTTGGGGTTTGTTTAACCTAGGGAGGCTTTGTTACTCTCCCTAGGAGTATGGATTTTATTAGCGGGGGTTAGCTAAAGGCGTACATGGACTCCTTGACTCGCTCAAGATCAAGATTTCCCTTTGCGGGAATCTTAGGGAGCTTGTCGACCATCTTAGGAGACAAAAGGTTTTCAATGTGGTCATGAAGATCCTGCAGAACATCATTGTTGCTGTAGGTATCTACAAACACTTCCCTAACAGTCGTGAACATGATGTCGCCATGCCCCGCAGGAGCACCATAGGAGTCATGGATCATCGCAAAGGACTTAACCCCCTTGTCGACACAAGAGCACACCGTAAGCATCAAGTGGGACGCATCCATGCTATGGACATAGTTGGGTGCAATACCCTGCTTCTGCTTTCGAGTGTCAATATCGGGGGTGCTTTCGTACACCACGGGGTTGATAGAGGCACCTTCCTCGATCTGACTATCTTCCTTGAAGGGCTCCTTGACTCGAATAGTCCCAGTAGTGAACGTCCTGAGTTGCTTGAGCACAACCTTGTTGTATTTCTGTTTTACAGGGAACCCAGCAGGAGTAATCCAATAGGTAGGCAGGGATTGGCCGTTAATGTCCTTGTCCTGAGCGAGTAAGCCGCTTGCAACCTGTAGCCAACCCATAGCCTCCACAGCTTTCACTACGACACCCTGCAGGGCTTCCCAAATCAGTCCAGCCATGTACCTAGCGGACTGGCTAGGACGACTGAAGGCCGTGGGATTCTTTGCAAGAGCGGGGTAAATAGTATCTTCCAAAACCTGTTCAGCAAAGCCAAATTTACTAGAGCCATAGCAAAGGGTCATGGTGCTTCGCTTAGTCACCTTGCGGGTTACGCCATGCTTGAGCCATTCCGTGGCCATGCTACGGGTGCCCTTCTTAAGGTAATCGTCACCGTCCTCAGTTTTAGCCATAGTGTCATCGGTACCATTGTCATAGTCCTTTTTAAGCAACTCAGTGACCTTGGTAGCAACGATGCCATAGATGTCGTGAACCTTATCATCAGGCATGAGGTTGACAGCTTCCCCACCGACTTCGTCCCGAAGCATCGCAGAGAAATGCTGTAAGCCAGAGCAGGAGCCATCGAATGCAATCGGGAGGTGAGACACATACGAGTCGCCCTTATCCAGATAGTCCGCCCATTCAAAACAGAACGCAAGGAATTCCCAAGGGGAATCCGTCTCAGTCCATCGGAGATCCTGCAAGGGATCCTTGGCAATCGACAGAATCATTTCGGTGTTGCTATAGACCCATGCAATACGCTCTTCAAAGGGTTTCTTATCAAGGCCGTAGCAGTTTGCACCCTGAAAGGCAAGCCACGTGTGCCCATTATCGCCCAGAGGCACCCCTTCGGCAAACTCAATGAGAGCTTTAGTAAAGTCATTGCCCTGCGGACTCAACTGAGTCAAGGGGTAGACACGGCCACGGAAGTCAAGGTTGTGGGGGAAATAGATTTCCATGTCGTCCTTGTAGGTGTTAGCCAGTGCGAGGACACCATTGACAAGATAACGCTTGCTCTTACGCTTATTGTCGTCTTGATAGTAGTGCACCATAGCACTTCGCCAATCACGTTGTACCTCCTCGTTAGTGTCTGCCTCTACAGGCCTCATAGGAGGCTCTGCAGGGGTCGCAGAGGGCATCTCAAGGCCTTCTGGAATGTGAGCCCACGAGCACACCGAATTGGCCACGTCGAGCACCCTACGGTTGATTCGCCAAGCCGTAGACTGGATGGCATTGACAGCTTTGTACACGTTAGGCATGTCAACCTCATCGTAGAGCTGTGCACACTCCATAGAGGGCATTCTGACGAGCTGGATAGGTTTCTTAAGGTTGATAAGGTAACCACCATCAAAAGGGGTAGTCCACGGCTTAGGCGGGATTACCATGGGCCTATTTTGGAACATGAGACTAGCAGTCTCCTTATCCTCGTGCTCCAAATACGTCAACACATCAGGGTCAAGACAGAAAATGTAATGTACGTTTTTGTTGTCACTCATGGTTTTCTCAAGGGCACCTAAGCCAGTAGACACGATGAAAATGTCTACCAACTTAAGACCTACCTGAACTCTATTAGCGTTACCCCACTTGTTCCATCTCTTGAGTCTCTTTTCGTCTGCAAGGATTTTTTCTTTGTTTTCAACATAGCGCTTTTTGAACTGCATGGAAATACGCTTATCAAGCCCTGCATTAAAGCGACTGAGCTCTTTCTTATCCATGGTTGCAACTACCATCTTGAACCGAAGTTCATCCTCAATAGCTTCACCAATTGCAGAGGACAATTTTGTTAAAGACACGATTCCAAGGGAATTTTCAATGATGGTTCTAATAGAAATGAACGCGATTTCTTCGGACGACAGAGACCGAATGAGTGATGCCATCACATGACGCTTACCGGGCTTGCCTGTATCCACTTCCTTAAACCACTTGTCAAGGGCCTTAGTCATGACAGGGATGGCTTCGCTGATCAAGACACGACTTGCACCCATATTGCCAAGGGTACCGCTTTCAATGGCCTTGCTACGCTTAGACATGAAAGCATTGAACGCATTTTCTTTGCTTTCAAGTTCTAATTCGATTTCCCTGTCTACACGGGCTTTGCCGTATTTAAGACAAAGTTCATCGTATTCATTTTCACCATCAATTCTAAAACTATTCAATTTATCATAAGACATAGGGGTTACCTTTAGTTATATCTATAGATCTTTTATACTCTTTTATATTCTTTTATATAGGGTTATATAGGTAATGATGTAGGATATTACACATAGTTAAACTATAGACTCCTGTGGTTTCCTTAGGTTTACCTTAGGAGTCTATAGCCCCTTTACTCTCTCCCTAGGAGTATGGATTTTATTAAATCCTTGTGTCTCCTCTAACCATTGATTTTACCCTTCTCGACGCAATCACCGTTGACATAGATGTTACCGAACGCCTCGAAAGTACGCAACCATTCGGAATACGTCAGGTACTTGTTTCTGTCTTTCTCTGCAGATTCCCCTGCCTTGCGGCCCGCACGGAACGCATATTTAATCATATTGCCCTTTAGGAATCCAATGAATTCCTCACGAGATAACGCATTAAGCATCAATTCAATAGGCTGGACAGCTCCCATGTAATGGGTACTTGTTTCAGGATTTCCGTCGTTAATTTTTTCCATTTATATATCCTTTAGTAATAGATTCCCGTGAGTTTGCAAATAAGGACAAACAATGGAAAGATTCCCATAATAATTGCAATTCCAATGAATACAATCAGGTATTCTTTAAGATTAAGCATTCTTTTCAATCTCCTTAATATGGTTATTCCACATGGACAGAATCGCATTCATAACGGAGCCGTGCATGGATGCCTGTCCGATGAGATCCATAGAGCCCCCTTTCTTGAATTTGTAGAGCTTTCCCTCTACATCCTCACCCCCTGAATATTTACCGGTGAAAGTGTAGATAGACTCGCAGTCCGTAAAGGTGACTGCATATGCCCCATCTTTCCAACGATAGAAGAGAATAGAGGCTACGTCACCTCGTTCGATGATGGTGGTGGTGCGAGTATACATGTTATCTCCTATGGACGCCCCTAGGGCGTTCTATGACTTTCCTAGGGGCATTCCTTTAGTTGTTTGTCGTGGTTTCTAGAGCTTAGCCCTATGAATCTGGATAGCCTTTCGAGCCTTCCCCTTGTTGGCACCATGGATACCAAAGATGATTACAACTTTGCGATTCTTAGCACAGAGTTGACAACGATTGCAGTCCATGCCTTCCTTGACCTGTGCGGGACACTGTGCACCATACAAGCCCACAGCCTTAAGCTCCTTTTCGGTTTCCTTAGGGTCAACAGAGGCAATGACTGCGTTTATACCTAAGGCTTTAGCATGCTTGACCTCCTCTACAGTCTCACACGAGGCATTGATAAGAAAGCCCTTATGGGCCGCATCATGGATGATGTTCGATGCGTTTAGGTCAATCATGCAGTGAGTAAAGGTGTAACCCTTGATGATCTCTCCTACTACCTTGTTAGCCCCTTCAATGGCTCCTGCGATGGTGTCTACTCTGTTGACATCAATTAGGCTTGTGCCTTCAATTGCAATGTCTCCTGCCACATTGTGACGGAACAGGATAGAGTCACGAGTAGGGTTCTTACGGAGCTTGTTAAAGGCACCTTCAAGGAGACCAATTTTCAGGTGTTCGCCATTGATAACATAGCGAGCATCGTTTTTGTCTTCACAGCGATCCCACACCATCTTAGTGTGACAGCCTTCGGCATAACATCCGTTGTTTTTAAAGACACAGGATTTGGGTCAGGTGCTACGAGAGCTGTAAGACTGCATGATATCGCCCGTTTTCTTGTTGGAACTTGTGGGCAGAAAGATCATTTTCATGATGGGGATTCCTTTTGCTAGGTAGGTGTTGCTGGGGCACCGATGGGCACCCCTTAGGGTTACTAGGCGAGCCAGATACGGACGCACTCGGCATAGGTGCCTGTGATTTCGTCTTTGCAGAAGACAGGGTTAATCGTTCCGTCTTCCTCTTCGTCGACGATGATGGATCGACCTTGCACTATCTCTTCATCAAACTGGGCGACCATAGCGGCCTCACCGCAACTCTCAGGGGCGTCTATGGGAATGATACCCGTGTAGTCACCATTGATGAGAGCAGGCAGGGCCCACTCGGCGACCATGTAGGATGGACATGCGTCCAACAGCTTGCGTACTTGTGCATTCATTTTCTATTCTCCTGTGCTAGTAATCTAGCTGTGAGTGAGTTTCGGAGTCCTTCGGGGTAGGGGCTTACGCCCCCATCCCTCAGGATTTCTTTACTAGAGATTGTACCACACAATCCCGAGGGTTACAAGGGTGATTAGGATATTAACAATCACCATGCCTCCCACAACCTTGAGGGTGTCCAGCAGGTTGTTATCCTCAACATGCTGTTCGGGTTCGACAGTCTCGACCTTAGCGGGCTCATCGTGGTAGGACTTTGCGATGCCCTGTTCAACCTCGGAGAACTCAGCGAGCATCTCAAGGAGCTCATCGCCGATCGTGGAGGTCGAGAAGAACTCGACACGGCCACCGCGGGCACTGCAGGCCTGAATGGAGTCAATACGGCCATTCAGGAATTCCACCGTGAACCTGCGGGCCGTCTGGTGAGCACGGCGACGGTCGGTGTATTCGTAGGAGGCCTTAACTCGACCATAGCCGAGAGAAGTGAAGCGGAAATTACGAGCGAGATTACCGCTGGAAAGGGTGATGGTGCGAGTGAAGCGAACAATCATGTTGTACTCCTTTAAGTGGTGCTAGTGGTGGTGAACGTTTTGTCGTTCTCCATGCCCTGAACTTTAAAGCACCCAAAGACACCTGTCAAGGCCCATCGTGAAAAATACCGCAAACATGGTATCCCATCCCCTAGTGTCCTAGCTGTCTCCGCCCTCTCTCTATATAGAGGAGCCCTGTGGTGCCCTATGTAGAACTGTGGAGAGCTGTGAAGAGCTGTGGGCTACCTAAAGGAGTACCAAAGGGCACATAGTACAGATAATGCCACCCAAAGGCAAACAATTGATCCACATCAAACCCCATATTGACCCAGATCAACCCTGTGGATAACATGTGGACAACCTGTGGATAACTTGAAAAAACACTGATAAACTATCCAGTATACCACAAGGACCCTGAGGATGTCAATAGGTACAACTCCCACTTGACAGCCTTTTGAATCTGTGGTATAATCCAAGACCCCAAAGGACACAGCGGGCACCTGAGGGCACCCACAGGCACCCCCACGGGGGCACCCACGCACGTGAACTCGTTAAGTGTGGGCTCACAAATTTTGTCAATTTTTATGATCCCCTTAGTTACCTGTGGATAACTCTGTGTATAACCTGTGGACAACCTGTGGATAACTTTTAAATAAAACCCCTCAGGAACCCGTAAGGGAACCTAAGGGGGAACTGGAAGTAATTACAACTTACAAGCTAGTCACAAGAGTACGTAGAAGAGCATCAACAGTAGACACATCCCCATTAATCAAAGACATTATAAAGAGGATGATGATAATGATGATTTTGATGGTGATGAATACTTTATTTTTGGTGTTATTGGTATTATTCATTGAGGTCATTCCCATAAGGGTCTATAGGCACCTAAGGATTCCCATAAGGGTCTATGGACTCCCATAAGGGTCTATAGATCCCCATAAGGGTCTATAGGTATCCTAAGGACTTTCTTAAGATTCCATCACCACTGATACCTTTTGCTTTTGATACTTTTAATTCTAACAAAAAAGGTTGACTAGAAAAGACCTATATGTATATCTATATATGTCTTTCCTAGCCCCCCTAGGAGTATGGATTATATTCTGAAATAGCCTATTTTCTCTATTACATTGACTTTATTATTTACTGAACATGTGTTCAATACTAATAAAGCATATTTCAGGAATCATCTCTTAAACGTGTAGCCTGTATCCTTATATCTGTCTACACCCTTAGAGGTGTCCTTAGGGCTGTGTTTATCTTCAGTAACCATCACACCTCCGATATTGGACGTATAGAATCCATACAGGGACTCCATGGACTCCTCTAGCCATTCTTCAGTTAATTCGTTAATACCTTCATCAGCATCTATTCCCATGAAGTCCACAAGGTATTTGACTCCAATGGCCAAAGCATCGAGACGGTCATCATGAATAAGAGCACCCCTATCAACAGTGATACGAGTGAGCTGATAGAAACAAGCATATTTGTAGTCAGATTCGGGTACAGTAGAGTAGTCATTCCTGATGCACTCAGGCGTGACCACCATCTTATGGTTAGAGATTACAGGTTCAAGAGTGTCGAGGATTCGGAGTTCTTTTTGTCCCGTAGACTTAACTTCAGTAACCCCACAGTTACTATAGGTTTTCTTAAGTACGGGTTCAAAGAGCTTGATGTACATCCCATCACCGAAGTTTCCTTCAATGACTACTTCATTAACTTTGTACTTCTTAGCTACCTTAGCGAGCTTATTGAGGACTACATCAGAGTAGCCTCCCAATAGACCCCCTACTTCCATGACGTAGATATACCCATTTAGGTAGTAGAGAACGGCATAGCCTGTTTCGTCTTTACCACGACCAGACGGGTCAATACATAGGATCTTATGGGCATAGGGAACTACCTCATTGGATGAGGCATGATAGTAGAAGTAAGAGTCTCCCTTAAGGCCCATCGTAGGACACTCGCCAACTGGAACCCTCTTAGAAGGCTCAGGAAGCCACGTGAGCTTCATTGGAGCCTCGTCTAAGGGGAACATACCAACCAACAGGTCACGAAGCCGTAGAGGATACTTATCAGCGTCTGAGAGGGTAGTATCGAGCATGAACTGCAGAGCGAAGCCTGCCTTACGATAAGATAGTTCACGCTTCTGTAGATCCTCTTCAGAGAACCTAAGGGGGTCTGTAGGTTTACCTGCCCAATGTTTAGGATCCTTGTCGTACTTGTCAGCAATGATAGGGGCCAATTTATCGCCATAGGAGGCTCTATGAGAGTCATCATAAGGGTACCTAGCGGGATAGATTACAGCCGTGTATCCGCGCTCCTGTAGCTCGTTATAGAGGCTCATCTCGTTCTGAGGGGTTCCCAGATACAGGATCTTCTTACCTGCACCAGGCTTTAGGACAGCGTCGAACTCCTTCACGAGCTCGAATAGCTGATCTCTAAGAACCTGAGTGAATGAATTAGATGGAACTTCCACCTTTATGTTAAGGCAAGGTCGTTAGCCTTACCCCATCGTCTTTTGTTTGAGTCTGCTGCGTTTTCAGTAGCAGTAACAAACTTACAATGATCCCTAGAGTAGAGTCCACAGTTGCCCTTCTTGATGTCCTTATCAAGGTGCATGCTAGAGTCCTTTTCCCATTCTTCATAGCCTTCTACCTCGTGAATAGTATTCAAGAAGGTAGTAAAGTTATGCCACCTAGGATCTACCTTACAGCCTACATAGCTAGTTTTGTAGTTACCATAAGCTCTCTTCAGCATGTTAGCCCACAGGTCATAGATCTTACGGACGATGCTATTAGAACCTCTAGCAGGGATTCTAATAGGAGACCCAAGAAAACCAACACCATAAACTGTGGGTTCCATGAAGTCCTCAAACTTACCTGCCTTAATGTTGCAGGTCTGAACATCAATGACTGTACCAGTCTTGACAAACTGAATGACAGCCCTAGGATGCTTAACTTTACCATTAGGAAGTTTCTGCTTCTTAGTTCTAGACAGGATCTTGATAAGACCCTTAGGAGTTTCGTAAGTTTTGTTAATTTCGTACATAGTTATGTTCCTTATAATTGACGATGCTTCATATCTCTATGAAGACCAGACTATATCTTATACCAAAAGGTATCCCCATTTTTCGAGTCACTTGACCCTACATAATAGTCGTTACACCTGCTATAAAGCTCGGCTCGGTATTGTCTTTCCTAGTTAGGACTGAGTTCCACCGAATTTAAGGGGTTTAAAGACGACATGGTTAAAGTTTATCGTCTGCGACGATGATGTCTGCACGGGAACCCGTTAGCTGGCCCTTAATACCTACCGATTTCACTGAGGGTGAATGGTCAGGTAGGGCCGGCCCAATGTCGAAAAGGTTCTGAGTATCTCGTTGCCCATCTCTAGCCTTCATAAAGTTAAGGAAGGGCAACTCGTTGATAATCTTCTTAATAAAGGTGGCGTTTGCATCAGCACGCTCCTTATTAGCAGACACCACCATAATCTTCAGCTGTGTGTCTCTCCACAAATTCCACACCACGTAAGCGCAAGTAATGAACGACTTAGCTACACCACGGAAACCCATGAGGATAAGTCGGTCATTAGGAGGATCCTGCAGTAACTTTGCAATGTCATTCTGAATCGGAGTCAACGAAGGCAAACCGATTGAACGCCAAACAAGGTTACAAAACAGAGGGAAGTTCTCATAGTAAGGGAGTAGAGCTTTAGCTTCTTTCTCAGTTAACACTCATGTCTCCTCTGTAGGAATTCTCGAAGTTCTCCCTAGTAGCCTTCAGGAGCTTACTGAGTGCATTCTCTTCACCGTCTCCAGCCTTAGGGACACAGTCAATACCATTACGTTCAAGCTCCTTAATGATTGCATTGTAGAGCTGTGGAGACCTCTTATCGGGGTTCCTAAGGTCATTAAGCATGTTCTGAAGCATCTCCTCATGGATGTTCCCTAGGAGGCTCTCAAGTCCTTTATAGTCCATTGTTCTTTTCCTTTCTTCTCTTTTCTAACCAAGGTTCTACCCAATGCTTTTTGATCATTGTGCAGATACCAACAAAAGTATAGATAATTGTGATGACGTACACCCAATCACTAAGGGGTAACCCGAGAATCACAGCACTGGATACTGCCAACGAAGGAGCTACCTGTGCTATGTTCTCTGTTAGGTTACCCGATTCCTCATCAAGGGAGTTCATTCGTCAAAGAACTGCTCAAAGTTAGCTTTCTTGAACCCAGTGCCCTTTAGGAGCTTACCGTCTTCTCTGAACTGAGGATTATAGTTACCATCACTGTCATAGAACTTACTGGAGTATTCAGACACCAGTTCATTCATACCCTTTTCAAGGTCATAACCACAAGCATTAGCATACTGGATACAAACCCAAAGGAGGTCACATAGTTCCTTCATGTCGTTAGGAGTGCTAGGCTTTTCAGCGAGAAGCTCCTTATGCTCCTCATTGATCCACTCAATGTAGAGACTACGGAGGTCTCTGGTGTTTCGGTTTTCGTGAGTGGCAACCAGAAGGTCATTAAGGGCAGACTGGACATTGCCCATGGTAATCTTAGTTTTATTCATTTTATCTTTACATACTCTTTCGTTCGTTAATCTCAGCCATCTTTGCATCGTTCATGCGGGAGTTACCGTTGATGTTAGAGTAACCCAAATAACCACAGACACGGGAGATGACAGACAGGTTACTAGAGCCACAATAGGGGCACTTATTGCCCACATTAAAGCTATGTTGATGACAATCCTCACAGTAAGCCGCATCAAAGTTCACACCCTGATAGAACCCATGAGCCATACCTCGAAGGATCGTGCTCATAAGAGCCAGCTTATTCTCAGGGTTGTCAATACGGACATACTGGATATGACCTCCCTCAATAAGATGGAAAAGCTCAAACTCAAGATCCTGCTTTTCAAAGGGAGTAATGTCGGCAGACACATGGATATGGAAGGAATTGGTGAAATAGGCCTTGCCCTCAAATTCATCCTTAAGGTTATTCTTTTCACAATACTCATGGTACTGAGTCATCTGAGTGCCACAAAGGGACTCTGCAGGGGTACCATAGAGTGCATAGAGATAGCCGTCTTCCTTCTTAAACTCCTGCACTGCATCGTAGATGAACTTAACGACATCCTTAGCCGCCTTCTGTCCCTCAGGAGTCTGAAGATCATTACCGCCAGTAAAGAGAATAGCAAACTCATTCAAGGCAGAGATACCAAAAGATGCGGTCATGTACTTAGTAAGCTCACCAACTTCATCTTCAGGATTAAGGAAGCCCTTGTAGAAACCTCCCTGACAGAATGCCATAGGATTCGTACTAGCCTTGACATGCTTGAGCATCTCATAGCGACGCTTAAGGAACCCTCGAACCTGTTCAAGGTTCACCCTAAGTTCATTCCAGAAGTCACCCTTAGATGCCTTATAGATCAACGGAAGGTTGAGAGACACGGCACCAATGTTGCATCGACCAACAGACACATACTCGTTAATCTCAGGATCCTTCCAAGGAGTGAGGTACGCCCTGCAACCCATCGGATGGATTACGCATTGCTTATTAGACGCCCTGTAGGTTTCAGACACAGTACCATTAGGAGCGTTAATAGCCAGAAAATCAGGGTACATGCACTTGCTGGAGCATTCAACAGCCTTCTCGAACACGTTAGCGTGCTCATCACTGCCGTTTTGTTCCCAATCATAGAGATACACGAGCTTAGGGAACACAACCTGTTTACCCCCATGGCCTTTCATGCGGGTCTCAAGGATGGTCTCACAAATCACCTCAAGAAACTCCTTGTCATACTCAGGGAGATCATTGCTCCACTCACCAAACGTAAGCGTAGTGAATGCAAAGTCACCACGAGAACACGGAACAGTGTTTAGCTTTAGTTCAAGAGACTGGAAGCCCTGCCCCAACTCACGCTTGAGTTCTTGCATAGCCATTGCGCATGCTTCATCGAACTCCATATTGCACTGGTCAAAGTATTTCTTAAACGCATGGTCATACGTTTTCTTAGCATACGGGAGGAGCGTCTTGTCAATCTGAGGGATAGTGAATCCACCAAACTGCTGTGCGGTAGCTACAAGGGTGATGTCACCGATCACCTGAAGGGCACTAAGGACACTCGTAGGCTCCGTATAGGTGACATTGGACATACTAAAGCCACCCTTAAGAACAGTAGCCATATCAAAGAGGCAACAGTTGATAGACCCAAAGATCATATCTCGAAGGTCATGGATGTAATACTTACCGACCTTAGTAGCCTCTTTCTCTTCCTTAGTAAGGTAGAACTGCTTGTACAGTTGCTTAGTCAGATAGCCCTTAATGAGGGAGCCTTTGGTAGACACAAGGGAACTATCGAAATTAGCGTTTTCCTTGTCTCCCAAAAGGAGAACAGTGTCAGCCTCGTTCTTAACAGCTTCGAAAGCCTTAGCGTAGGTGTTCTTATAGTCTCTGAACTCCTTATAAGATTCTCCGATCTTCGGTGCGTACTTACAAAGAGCTTCAATGACAATAGAGTGGAGCTTATCAGTAGGCACCTTGTCATAGTTGCTGTAGACAAGGCTCTCGATATAGCCCCTAATCTTACCAATGTCATACTCAGAGTACGTAGCGTTAGCCCTCTGTGCGGCCTTATTGATAGCTACTTCAATCTTATCCCAATCCCAGCCTTCGTGGGTACCATCTTTCTTAATTACTTCCAGTTCCATATTGTATTTAGTTATTTAATTAGTGTTGCTCTTACCCGTGAACTGCACATTAGCAAACTGCTTTACGGCAGTAACTTCCTCAGAAGTAAGATCACTAGTAATATTAGCGTAAATCTTCTTCGTTACGTTGTTGTCTTCACTATATACGATGACATCAAAGGTAACCGTAGGAATGTCGGGTTTCGTTGTAAAGAATACCTTATGGTTCTCATACTCACAGGCACCTACATTACCATCCCAATAAACTTGTATATTCATTTACTTAGTCTGTTAGATAGGTTCAGTAGCCCTACGGTAATTACTGTGCGTAAGTCCTTTAGGACTACTGAAACGCCCGAATTACTTGCTCTTCTCAATGCTAATGAGGTAGTACAAAGCCTTTAGGGCATCCTTATAGGCTCTGATGTCTCCCTCAGTATGGTAAGACTCCTTGTTACGCTTCTCAATAGCTTCAAGAAGTTTATGCTTAGCCATCATAAAAACACTATCTTCCCACTTTTCATCAATCATCTTTGTATTTCTCCATAATATTAATTAGTGCTTCACCATCGGATTTATCGAACTTGAATCCGAGGTATTCAACAGTGCCGCTCTTATCGAAGGCACTGTTGATAAAACCCTTAGCAACATCAATGTCGAGTCTGTTGCTTTCATCGACGATACCCACCTGCTTGAGCATAGGCAGATACTTACCGATGAGGGTATCTGCCTGATGCAGGACAAGGAACGTACCCCCTCCAAGAATCCATTTCATCGTGGAGGGGGCACTGGGCATCAGTCGAGTATCTACGAACTCAGGGAGAACCTGAGAGAGCTTACTCAAACTGATTTTCATAAGCTACTACCTTATGCCGTAGGCGTAGTCGTGGTAGTGGGGGCAACCCAAGAGTTATGCAGAGGCATGGGCGCAGGGCAAATAGCAGAAGCAGGAACAATGGTCTTAGTGATGTTGTTGAGGGTGCCCATCATGCCAGCAATGGTGCCATCAAGGCAACCGAACTTAGCCTGAGTCGTAAGAGCAAGCTCATTAACCTTACCAAGAACAATCTGTTCACGAAGTTCCTGCTTTTCACAGCAACACTTAAGTTCCGCCTGAAGTTTAGCAAGCTCAACACGGTTGTTAGCCGCTTCATCAGACAGAGGCTTAAGGTATGCAAAGGTTTCATCACGGAGCCTACGGTTGTCCGTAAGAGACTGCATATAGACTTCCTTAGCGTTCTTATCAGAGTAGTTCTCAGCCTTCAGCTGACTGTTCTCTGCCTGAAGAGCAGACACCACATTCTGATTACCACCACCAAGGAGGCCACCAAGGAGACCATTGCCGTTATTAGAGCTATTGAGAACGCCAAGAGCAAGACCTGCGATACCAGTACCGAGACCAGCACCAGCAACACCCTTAGAAGCAAATTCAGCCATAATTATATTCCTTATAAAATAAAGTAACTTAGATAAAGAAACCAAGGTATTCATAGTTACCCAAAGAACACCTTGGATATAACCTTAGATCCCTACCTTATCGAGACCCAAGGGTTCCCATCCAGAGTCCTTACAGAGGAACTTAGGCACATCAGGCCAACGGACATCCCTAGGAAAACCTTCCTGTTTAGGGACGTCTCTAAGAGCCTGTCTGTAGGCCTTAAGTTCTTCAAGGTTCTGAGGATTCGAAGGATAGTCAGGCATGAGATAGTAGTCAGTCTCACCAATGAGATTGTCTCTCTTATCTCTGATTGCCTCAGCTACCATCGAATCATCAGGTTCAGGATTATGAATAATTTGATACCCACCGTCTACCTGTTGAATACTGCAGTCCCCTCTGGTGTTACACCATACAGCGGCTTCAGGAGGGTAGATATCAGTAAACTTTTGATTGATGTAGAAATCCATTTAGTAATCCTTAGTAACCCCACACTGCCCACGTACCCCTAGGTTCAATAACTACGGCTTTAAAGTTAGATGTAGTTTTGTCATAGCAGTACCCAAAACCGTTACCACTTGAGGTATTATATCCTCCAGTTAAGGTGCAGTGGTAAGAGGTTGTTGTCATTGGTTTGTTAAGTATGATGGTAAACTTGGTGTTGTCTGAAGATGTATAGCTACCGCCTTGCTCAATAAAACCGTCAGACCACACTCGATACCAACTATTACCATCAGTGGATTTCCAAGTCTCCGTAATATGGACTGTACTAGCTTCAAGTTTATCCTCAACCTTAGCCTGTACAGCATTCACAGCAGACATAACGTTCTGAATATCCACAGAGCCTACATTAGTAGCAATGCCATAGGCTACTACACACATTACCCACTCATGTGACTCGTTTTGAACGGTATCAGAACGTCCATAAATTGGGTTTCCGTCCTTAAGCGAGACTTTATATGTCCTCCCATACCTCCAAGCACCGTCGCCAAGCCCCCCCCATTTGTCCACCGACTCTTCTTCGGATCTAGTACACATACCTGATGTGGTGAGATCTCCGTAGTATGCAGGGCTCCCAAGCTTAAACCATCCTTCTGAGTTCGGCAAACCCGCCTGATGATAAGTAGTAGCCTGAGCTACCCCCATAGCGATCTGCTGATAAGGAGCAAACTTAGGAGTCCTAAAGTTCGTGCTTCCGTCTCCCTCACTATAGAAAGGACAGAAACCATTGTCTCTCTCAGCAATCTCTTGCCATTCAGCTTCAGTCTTCACCCATCCCTGAGTTGTGATGTAGTCAAAGAAGTCTTTATACAAAGCTCTAGAGTACGTAGCTCCATTACAAATAATAGAGTCAGCAGGCACTGTACCGTAAGGGTGAAGATAGTGGAAACCTAAGGGTCTAACAGTACCGAGTTTACTTAGCTTCTCAGCTAGTTGATTAAGAAAAGTTTGATCGTCCATTTAGTAATCCTTAGTAACCCCACACTGCCCACGTACCCCTAGGTTCAATAACTACGGCTTTAAAGTTAGATGTAGTTTTGTCATAGCAGTACCCAAAACCGTTACCACTTGAGGTATTATATCCTCCAGTTAAGGTGCAGTGGTAAGAGGTTGTTGTCATTGGTTTGTTAAGTATGATGGTAAACTTGGTGTTGTCTGAAGATGTATAGCTACCGCCTTGCTCAATAAAACCGTCAGACCACACTCGATACCAACTATTACCGTCAGTACTCTTACCAGTTTCCTTAACATACCTTCTGCTTTCCAACTGACCCAACTGAGCCTGAATGGTAGCTAGTGCTGACTTAATGTCATCAAGAGCAGGATCACCTGCATGGACAGGGTTAGCGCCATTAATAGCTTGATCACAAGCGTCCAAGATAGTCTGCTTCTTGGCATACGTAGGAGACAGAGTATCGCCAATACCGTCAACCTTAGAGGACACCTCAGTGATTGACTGGCGAATATTCGTAAGGTCTACCTGAAGTGTAGCATCGTCAGTCTTAGCATCCAAGGCAGTCTGAAGGTTAGTCACATTGGCAATAGTGTGAGTATGTCCCATAGGCGACTTACCTGCCAACGCAGTATCAAGCCCAGTAACCTGAGCAGTCGTATGAGTATGCGATGCGTTAGCCTTACTAGCAAGACCCGTCTGAAGCTCATTCTTAGTAGCAAGACCACTAAGATCTTGTTCAGGAGGAGTACCAGTAATCTCACTGTAAGCAATGCTGTCCTTAGATGCAAGGGCGCCTAGCGTAGGCTTGTTCTTGATGAACGCCTTAGACTTAGGATCAGTAACTTCCCAGTCAGCATTTAGCTGTCCAGAAGCCGCATCTTCAGCATAACCCTTAGCGAGATCGGCTTGTCTCTTAGCTTCAACCTCAGAAGCCTTAGCGTTAGTCGCAGAGGTACCTGCCGCAGTCTTAGAGAGAGCCGCATTGTCCTCAGAGAGCTTAGCCGCCTTAGCACTGTTACTTGCATTAGTAGCCTGAGTCGTAGCAGTACCCGCAGAAGCACTAGCACTATTGGCACTAGCATCAGCCTCAGTAGCTGACTGGGAAGCACTAGTAGCACTATCTTCAGCCTCAGAAGCCTTAGTAGTAGCTAGAGTAGCCTGTTGAGTTGCTAAGCTAACCTGCTCCTTAGCCTTAGTGACCTCTTGGACAGCCAAGGCAACCTGAGCCTTCGCTAGGTTAACCTGTTTAGTACCCTCAGCAGTAACTGCAGATACCTGCTGGTTACCTGTAGTCGTAACTCTAGTAACCTGCTTTCCCCCTTCACTAGTGATTTTACTAATTTCAGAAGTTGCGGTATCAGTGATTGATTTTACTTGCTTGGCACCTTCAGTCCTAACTTCTGCAAGAGTAGCGTTACTTGCATCAGCACTGCCCTTAGCTTTATTAGCATAGTATTTAGCAGAGTATTCAGAGCCATCAACAGTACCAGTAGTCTTGGTAGCCCAATCCTTAGCCAAGGAAGCACTCTCAGAGGCACTCACCTCAGAAGCCTTAGCGTTAGTCTCAGAGACCTTAGCGTTCCTCTCAGACACCTTAGCTTCATCAGCCTTCTGAGTAGCAATTACGGAATTCTCATAGACATTGCTCTCAGAGGTTTCAATATCGGTTTGGAGCTGTCGAGCCTCTTCAAGGATTGCTTGGTTCTCTGTCTTGACGGCATCAGCATGCTTAGCCGCAGATACTGCAGTACCCGCAGAAGCCTTAGAGGTGACTTCAGACTCCTTAGCATTAACTTCAGAAGCCTTAGCGTTCGTCTCAGAGACCTTAGCGGCATCCCTAGCGGCTTCAGCATCTAGCTTAGACTGATAGGCGCCATTAGCGTCATCTTTGTAGAACTTAAGGGTGATCGCGTCGTTGTCATCAATAGGATCCCCAACGTTGACAATACGCTTACCCTTAGCGTCCCAATTTCCTTCCTTGTCTACAATGAGTGCGTCATTGATGATGTCTCTACCTTCTTCAGCAATATGAATAGTCTGAATGGTAGATACATCAAGGTCTTTAGCCTTTAGAACCGAAGCGTCCTTAAAGGACACAATACGGTCAGTAGCAGACGTATATCTGCGAATAATGATTTCAGTACCACTAGCGGGAGCTGTATTGAATCTAATGGTAGTCTTATCAACAAAGAAGTAGTCTTTAGTGGTGTCACCGTAGTCACCCCCAAGTTTCTCTCGGGAGTCTACGGTGACTTTCACAAACTTCTTTGCTAGATAATCAAAGGGCACATTGAAGTCTGTAGTAGACCCATTGCCCTGATAATTAGCAATAGTAGAAGCCATTGTTTTAGTTATTCGTCCTTATCGGATAGCATGTTATAAGCACCCCATTTATAGAATGGGAGGTTCGTGGAATTACGGATAGCTCTTGCAAATTTCTCTTTTTGATTCTCTAGTTGCTCATCAGTGAAGTTTTCGTCTCCTGCCATACGAGCTACATTAGCAGAGTACCCCGCAATGTCCATGAAAGACTTGATGGTAGAGTATGCGGGAGCCATGTCTCTAAACCACTTGTCAGCGTCAAAGCCTCCGTACAGCTCATCCCGTTCTTTCTGAGAGGAGAAGCCTTCGGTAGTGGTCTTAACGTCAGTGTTCACACCAATAGTATTTAGAACCAAAGACGGGAATGCAAAGACGCTAGATCGCATAACACCATTAATACCAGCCTGAAAAGCAGTGTCTAAAGTAAGCCCTTCTTCAGAATCATACTTTAGAGTCTTCTTAAGGTACTCCTTTCGTTGTTCTTCGTTCATACCCGCGGTATTAATAAGGGTGTTAGTCAGTGCACCAACGGTACCCAATGCGGTAGACAAGAAGATACTATAGGCTTGTCCAAGTGCATCACCCTCAGCCATTCTACCTAGAATTTTCTTAAGTCTCTTATCGTAGGATCTAAGAGCGAACGTCTTAAACTGCAAGAGCAACTGCATAAATGGATTCTTTTGGGCACCCTCCCAAAGGAAAGTGTCCCCCAAGGTATTCTTCTGGATTACCTCATGAGCAACATAGTCGCCCATACGTCTAAGAGTTGCAAGAGCGGCAGGATCCTTAGATAGGATAGTGTCAAGGTTATCAATAGTGATTTCCTTGTTCTTACCTACGGTAGTGGATTCCTTAAGGATCTTCAGTAGATTATCAAAGTTCTCCTGAGAGATCCCATTGCGTTGCATAAGCTCCTTATTAAGGAAGCCCTTCTTGGAAATAGACTTGTTATGAGCGTACTGAATAAGCTCACCCAAGAACATGCCCTGAGAAGCCTCAACGATAGAGTTCTCGGTATTCTGAATGAACTTAGTAAACGGAGAAGCCTGAGCAAGAATATCGGTTGCCGCAACTAGAATAGCCTTAGCCTTATCACCATCGAATCTACGGAGTTGCTTATCAAAAGACTCCGTAGCAATGTCTGTAAGTAGCCCAGTATCTCTTACTGACATACCAAAGATCAGAGATTGAGCCTGTCTAAGCTCTTTGTTGGTCATGCCATTCTTAGCCCAGTTATCAAAAAGCTCTCTAACAAGAGGGACACCCTTAAAGAAATGCAGGGCACCATAGTGCTTGATTGCTTCACCCTGTTCAAAGATATTAGCAACACCCATCAAGCCGTTCTTAGAGAAAAGCGTAAGATTTCTGATGGCATCCGCCATAGCCCCTAGCCAAGAGCTATTGACATCAGACATGCTATGGTGTTTATTGTAGATCATGTTGATAAGTTGTTTCTGAGCTTGTGCAAACTTCTTAGCGTCAACTCTACCATTCACGACAGAGTTATGCTCTTCAGACCACATCTTACCCAGCATACTCTCAAAGTCACCCAAGGTCTCACACCCGTAACTAAGAAGGATATTGTCACCAACAACCTTGTTATGGTGCATACGGACAGCCTCAAGAGGATCTCTACGCATCTTGTCGATAGACAATCCGCTACGGGTAGTAACAGAGGTATCCCAAGGGATTCTAGTCACCTCAGGGTCGTACTTAATGTTTGCAATGTTACCATCAGTGATGATAGCCCTACCCATAGAGGCACCTTGGTCGACCCAACCAAGAGCATCTCCCCTAGCTTCTTTATTCATCCACTCAAGCACATCTTCCCAGTCAGGCTCATCAGGTAGAGGCTCAAGATTATCCTCAAACTTCTCCTGCCTAACCATGTCCTGAGCCTTGTGTTGTTGCCTCTGGACTTCGCTAACCTCTCGTTCCTTAGTCTTGATCTTATCTGCAGTTTCTTTCTCTACAGCTTCGATCTTCTCAATAATAGAGTCTCTATCCTTTACGAGTTTCTTCTCAAGTTCCTTAAGTCTCTCGGATTCTCTCTTCTGGATATTCTCTACTCTAGATTCGTAGGATGCCTTCTTGTTTTCTAAGGTATTCTTAAGTCTCTGCTCTTCTGCTTCGATGGCCTCAAGGAGAGCTTCCTTCTTAGCTTCTTTAGCCTTAAGGGCGTTCTCTTTGAATTTCTTAGCTCTCTCTACAAGGGTAGTGCTTACGTACTTGTCATACCTCTTCTGTGCGGCATTAGCTTGCCCTTCGGTCTCAGCCTTAGACTTAGCCAACTCTTTCTTTAGTTCAGCTTCTTTTCTAAGTCTCTCAATCTCTTTGTTGATTTCGGCATCAATGTCGGCATCGGAGGTTTTATCGAGTTTATTGTACTCTTTCTCTAGCTCTTTGGTTTTCTTCTCAGATTTAGCCTTAGCTTCCTTAACAGCCTTGTCATAGTCAGCTTCAGCCTTATCAAGATCATTAGAGATATCCTCAGAGATCTTATTCTTATCCTTATTGTAGGCAGGTTCTAGCTCATTGTATTTATCAGCTAGATTGTCACCTCTAACATCTCCTCTTTCTTGAATACGTTCAATACTTCTAGAGGCTTGAGCGGCCTTGTCAGAGATAATCTTATTGGAAGCCTTAGCTACCTTTTGGTACTTGATGTCCTTTTTCTTGTCTTGCTCGGCAATCTGTGCTTCCCTTTCAGCCTTGAGCTTAGCGTAGACATTCTTCTTGTAGTAGTCAATGACTCTCTGTCTTACTTCAGGATTATAGACTGCACCATCAACAAGAGCTTGAGAAAGTTCATTAACAAGTCTCTCTACCTGAGGCCCTGTAGGGAGATTAGGATCAAAGAACTTGCTAACCTTTCTAGGATCGCTTACTCTAGGGACATAACCACCCCTCTGGCCAGTCTTAGAGGTTTTCTGAAGGAAATCCTTAGTAGACTCTACGATCTTACTGAACTCTTCATTACCTACAAACTTGGGAGGGGTTACACCGTTCTCAATGGCCTGACAAATAGCTAGATTGATTTCTGCGTCATCATGCCCCAGCTTTCTGAGGTTATTGAAACCATCTCTATAGCCAGACTCAAAGTTCTCAAAGTCAATCTGAGCGGCTCTTAGCTTCTCCTCTACGGTCTGCCCTTGGAATCTAGTTGCATAATGAACACCGTTCTCGTCAACATAACCAGAACCACGGTCTACAAAGACAGACTCACAGAACTTTCTAAAGTTAGCAGATTCAAGAGCCTGAAAGACACCCTTAGTGGAAACAAGGGGGACTCTGCGTTCAATATTGTCAAGGAGATTGTTCAATGACGTAGCGACCTTAGTGGAACCTCCAATACCATCAAAGACCTCAGAGGGAAGATCCTTACCTGCCTCCTGATACTCCCTGATGATTTTGGCTCTACGAGCAGTATCGCCTACGTAGTGTCCACCCTTACCTAGACCCTTGAATGCAAACTCAATACCTGCACCAAACATGGCGCCAACAAGCATGTCTTCCATGATGTCATGTTCTGCGCCAGACACGTAGGTATCAATCTGATTAGAAACAGCACCCAAAGCGGCACCTGTGAGCACCCTACCTGCCATACCATACGCACCAAGTGCGGGGACATAAGACAAAGGATCCACAACAGCACTACCAATAGAGGAAGTGATCGAGGAGAACCAACCGGCATTAGCTTCAGCATGTCTATACTTGATTACTTCCTCATTAATCTTAAGTCTTTCTTCGACATCCTCCATCGAAGTGGCACCATTGAGCACAGCATAGTACCTATCCATGTTGTACCCTACCTTGCCTAGGATTTCCCCCCTTTGTTCATCCGTAGGGGCGAACTGCTCACCAAAGATACTTCCATCAGCAAAGGACATCCTAAGATATGTAGGCAAATAACCGTGCTTCAAGCCGCCTGCAAAGCCAACCTGAGGCTCATCCGATGTATCCTGAGAAGGGTCATAGACATAACGATTGTCAGCCCAACGCTTTGAGCGAAAACTGATGCCGATGATCCTGCTTCTAGTAGTATTAGCAAGAGCCGCCCTTACAGCATCCTCATCAACAGGATCGTTGATAAAAGGCTTGATCTCCTTAGATGCCTCAGGCAAATCAAGGTTAGTAAATACAGGCTCCCTGTCAATCAAGGAACCCTCAGAAGTATCCAAGGATTTCTCAAGAGGCTCCTGCTTAGAAGGCTCACTCGGATTAACGGTTGGGACAGGTTCATTTACCTTCTGTTCCCCCCACCTATCATCATCGCCAATGATGTCAATGTAATTCCAAGTTTCCTTAGGGAGACTCTTGTAGTTCCCCTTAAGGTAATTCTTCATTGCGGCAGTACCACCATTGTACATAGCCAGTGCCGCATACTGATTCCCCTTAGCATACTTAAGGTTATCCTTCATAATACGACCTGCAAGGTCGATGTTAAAGAAGGGATCATTAAGGGTGCTAAGGTCGGTCACACCATAAGCCTTTGCAGTTTTAGGCATGATCTGACCAACACCCATAGCACCTGCACGAGACACAGCGTTAGGGTTAAATCGTGATTCTTGATACAGTTGTCGTCTGAATAGAGAATGGTTCAAACCGTATCTCTCAGCAGTATCCTTAATGATACCATCATAGGGATGCTCCGTATTCTCGAAGTCACCCCAAGCACTACGTCTAGGATTCATTAGTCAGTTCCACTATTTAGTTTAGAAAGTCTATCAAAGACAGTTGCGTTCATTTCCTTTTCAAGTTCCTTAGCCTTTCTTTCAGCGGCCTTGTCAAGGGTACGTTGGATGTCCTCAGTAGTATAAGACTTGACGTAGGTATACGTCCCCTTCTCATACACAACAAGTCTTCCAGATTCTTCGTTATAGTCTACGGAGTATTTGGAGTCATCCCCATAGTCAAACTCCTCTCTAAAGAGCTCCTTAGCCATCTTAGGGTCAGCATTGCCGTAAGCTCTAGAGGTGAACACTCTAGCAGGGACACTAGTGCCTAGGAGAGTCACGTACTGATTTCTATAGACATCCTTAGCCAACTCTACGGCTCTACTAGGAGACTCACCAGAGCCTACAAATCTGCAGGCCATGTTATAGATGAAGTCTTTACCTGTTTGGTCGATCTCGGTACCAATAACCTTAGAGATCTCAGTTACACCAGTGTTAACCTTGATTCTAAGACCCTCAATCTTTGCTCTTCCCTTAGAGTCAGCCTTGAGTTTTTCAAAGCCTGCGGTTCTCTTTACTACATCTTCCCAAGACCTACCACCTTCCATTAGAAGAATAGCACCATGGATAGATTCAGTGAAGCCCTTGGTACTACCAGTAGCATACAAGAAAGACTTAGGATCAGTACGGTACAGTTCAATCATCTGAGTGATCTCCTCAGGAGGCTCCTTAGGAATAGTCTCAGGCTTCATCCCACTATTGAGATAGTCAGCCGTAATACCCGTCAGCTTCTCACTAGCCGCTTCAGCCTTGTCCTTGAAATAACGTCTCGCAGGATTGTCCCTAAAGGGAACAGAAGAGTTCTTTGCAACCCCTAGAGCACCCTCAGTAGTAAGTTCACCGCTCTCAATCATAGAGTCAAAGGCAACAGTTAGATCGTCTGAAGAGAGATCATAAGAGTCACTACTCTTAAGCTCCTTTCCGAGTGACGCATCCTTTAGAAACTTCTTAGCGAGGTTTTGCTTGATAAGAGCCTTTTGTTCCTGTTGAGCCTTTACAGCAGTGGATCTCAAGGCACTTCTTTGGACTTCTCTAGCCCTGTCTACAGCCTTTTCAATGTCCTTTACTCTGTCCGTAAGGATGTTTCCATTAGCTTCCAGTTCACTGTTTCTAATGACCTCAAGCACGGAAAGCTCACCACTATCTGCTAGATTATCAAGTCCATTCTGATAGTCAAGGTATGCCTTCGTGTCTCTCTTGTACCTATAGTTATAAGCATTAATAAGGGAAGCCTTATAACCATCTTCGCCGAGGTATTCCCTAATGGTTACGCCATTAGCAAACGGGAGATCCTTATAATCTGCAAGTTGCTGTAGATTAAAGAATCCTTCAGGACTGTTCTCAAGAGAACTGATGACAGTAGTCCAAAACTTATTTCGATGTTCTGGGTCAAGGAACCTACCAACGGTAAGATCCATTTCCCTAAGGGCACCAACAAGTGCTTCCGCATTACCACCGTTCTGGATGATTGCATGAATCTTGGCAGATTCGGTGATGAACATGTCCTGAACGTTAAACTTATGTTCAACTTCTTTCTGACGTGTCATCATCTTGATGCGTTCTGCAGGAGAGTTCGCAAAGACACCCCTGTTAAAGAACACATCCTCAGAGCTATAACCAAACTGTTTGGCTACATCGGACACATTCTCACGCATGAACTTAAAGAACTCTGCGTCAACCTCTTCGGGAGCCTTTCCTTTAAATTCATTAGTGTCTACTCTTCGCTGGAAGTCCTCAGTGATGTACTGGAATAGCATCTGACCGTGGGACTCTTTAAGTCTAGCCATTGCGAGAGGGTCATCTTGGAACGGTACAAGACCCTTAGTCATCTCTTCACGGTACTGCTCAAGAGAATGAGACTTAAGGTAATCATCAGCTAACTTATAGGACAACTCCTTCTTAGCCTCAAAACCGCCTTTAACAGCCCTAGCAACGTCCTTAAAACATTCAAGCCAATTGTCTGCTTCTGGGATAGTTACATTATTTTCGTTGATAGAAATTGTAGCAGGCTTAGCCGTACCAAGTTTATCCAAAGCAGAGTTGAAATAGCTCCACTGACCCCACTGATTGGCAATGGAAGAATTACCGTCTGAATTTTTATAAGCCATTAATAAAAGTAACCTCCTCGTTCTCTAGGGGTTAGGTTAGAGTTGTAATAGTTAGCCCATTGCTGTACGAAGTCAACATAGGGCTTGTATTGCTGGTAATTAGCCATTACATTGCCAAGGAAGCTACCGCCAGTAGATGCACCAGTGGAAGCCATGGTAGAGGCCCCAGTGGAAGCCATGGTAGACGCCCCCAGTGTCGGCACAGCACTAGCCGAAATTCCATAAGAGGCCAAGAAACTTTCAGCAGTAACAGCTCCCGCACCACCTGCGGCACCTGCACCAGTAACCGTAGGAGCGGCACTACTGATAGCATCAACACCAATATTAGCCGCTAACATGCCGCCCGTTTGACCACCTGCGGCACCCCCAAGGGCACCACCAACGGCACTACCAATACCTGCAGTAGCGGCACCCATAGCGGCACCAGTGATTGCACCACTGAGGAACTGTTGGAAAGCTCTAGAGCCACCAATAAGATTATTATTGAGGTTATCCCTAGCTTGCTCAACGGATGCCTTAGTCTGGATGTAAAGGGCGTCCTTCTGGAACCTTACATTCCATACGTCATTTAGGTAGGCTTCTTTAGTCGCAGTCTCTTGTCTTAGAGTCTGTCCACTAATTGTCTGCTTGATCTTATCTTGAGATCTACCATCAAGACCTGTCTCAGCAATAGCCGCTTCAATCTGTGAGTTGCTCTGATAGGCATTAAGAGACAAAGAAAACAACTCGCCTAGGGCAGAGTCGTACATGGATCTTTCTTGCCTGTCAAGTGATGCCTGATTGTAGTTATAGTTTAGTTGCAAGTAGTGCATCTGCTTCTTGAAGGCTTTCACCATACTACGGTTCTGCTTAGAGATACCATGTAGAGAACTACCACCACCAATTACTGCACCAACAGCGGCGCCAACACCGATTACGACACCACTCATTCTTCAATCAATTCCTTTCTATTAGTTGTTAATAGCATCCACTCTGGAGTAAACTCTTTCTCACATTCCCTTAGGTCAACCTTATCAGTCCTAAAGCACATCGTAATGTGCGTGTCTTCAAGTGCCCTAAAGGCTTGCCTACGACCACTCTCAGCCTGAATGACGTTGTAACCCTTAAGCCTCCCTACAGTATTCCCTAGGGTAACATAACAATCCCCACTGACAATTACAGTAGTAGGGATCTGGATGTAAGCTCCAATAATAGCTACATCCTTAGGGATAAAACAGGTTCTGTAATACACCCCTTCATAAACAAAATGTTCAATGGGGATCTCAACCTCATTACAGACACAACTCTCCATAGCATGGATAGCAATGTCGCAAAGCAAATTGTTCTGCTCAGGAGTTAAGGGTTTCAACTTCATACGCTACTATTCCTTCTAATGTAAAGACCTTCCCAACCACCAGAAATAAGGTTAACAGGTTGGACGTTATCGGAGCATACAGTAATGACTACTTCATCATTATTGTCTTGGATCGGGAACTTAAATTTACCCGTGTAAACCTTGTTGACACCCAAGATAGTCGGAGATTCTCCAAGGTTCCTACCAGTAAACCTATACTTAAAGTGCTTTTCCTTAAGGTCGTTATCAACCTTGCATTCAAATACACCAGAGTTACTATAGTTAAACCAGAAGTACCTAAGCTGTAGTCTGCCTGCAATCTCGGAGATAACACCCCCAGTATCCGTATTCCTCTTAATGGCCTGCTTAGAGAGAGTCACACAGAATTTGTAGGTAAGACCCACAAACACCTCAACACCCCTCATGTCCCCTTGGAGTCTAAAGACACCATCGGAATCCCAGTCAGTAACCTCAGTAACGTAACCGTCTTTAGTAACAATGAAATACTTATGATCCTTAGTAGACGGGATAGCACCGTAGATATCCATAAGAGACACCTCAGTGTAATCCTCATAGTCACTGTACTTATTAGACTGAGGAATCGTGTATTTCTTCTTACGATCCATAAAGAGCCTAGTGGGCTCATCAAAGAAGTCAACGGCATTACCTGTCAGCAAGGCTTTCTCTAGATACAGACCATTCGGAGAGTTGATGAGAAGATAAATCTCTGAGTCAACAAACTCCGCTAGGAGAACCTCAGAATTCTTGTTTGCAAATTCCCACTTGAACCAAGCCTGCTGTTCACTAGTGGCATTAACAAGAATAAATTTATAACAGTATACGATATTAGGGGTAGTAGAAGAGATAGCCGTAACTACATTCTCAGTTGTGTTCCCAGAGAGTCTTGTGATGCCCTTAGGGATGTACGTAGGCACATGTGAGGCTACGTCTTCAGCATCCTTGAGGTCAGCTACGTCCTGCAAGGAGTAGTAGCGCATCACAGAACAGTAGTTTACTCGATCATTCACAAAGAAGATCGAAGGGCCAATAGAGATAGGTTGGACGTTCGTGTCATAGTCAAAGTTAGTGATTTGGTCACACTTGACACTCTTAGGAGTCAGGACGCCATCACTAGACAAGACAAACTGACCTTCACGGGAGAACAACATAAGCTCTCTAGCAAAGGGGACAGCATGAGTCAGAATTGCAACCTTATTCGAGGAGACAGAAACGTCAATAGGGTCAGTATCTGCAATAGCCGCAGATGACTTAAACCAGAAATTAAAGAAGTCGTTGGTTGCACTAAGGATAATGGATTCATCCGAGATTACCCCTAGGCGATTACGATAGAAAAAGATATCGTTAATCTTCCTACCAATAAACGAAGGATCAGGGTTAGTGTCTTCATTACCAGAGCCCCTATCAACCCACGGGAGCTTCTTAAGAATAAAACTTCCATCCTCCTGTCTGACAATAGCATGAGGCATATTCTTAGGATTGATCTCAGTTGGAATACTTGGTGCAACAGTCTCCTTCCAGACTTTATGTAAGTCATCCCACTTGACATAGAAGTCGTCATCCTCAGAGTTCTTCTCGCCAGACACCTGCATGATGTAACCATTAGGTGCCAACGGGGGGAGCTTATTAACAGCCGTAACCTTACCCATGTAGGCAAAAGCGTTCTGGTTACCAAATCCGTCCTTAACAAGAATGTTAGGAGGAGTGTCACCCGTCTTTGGCCTAATGGTAATCATAGAGTCACCAATTATGGCGCACTGGTATTTAGAGATGTTCACAGTAGACCTAGAGTAACCCATAGACGCTCTACCGCCCACCTGATTCAATAGGGCATCATAGGTACCACCAACGTCAGGGTTACCTCCGTCAGGTTTCTTACCGGTCGTCAAAAGGGCATACAGTGCTCTAGCAATAAAGGCCGTAGTGGTCTGAACTGCCTGCTTTGCTTCACCACCATCAGGTGTAATCACACCGCAAATATAGTCACCATTGATGTACACAGCATATGTCTTAGCATACTGAGCGTTCTTGATGTATACAAGAGCAGTGTTAGACCAACCACTATCAGACCTTCCTTCTACAGCGTCTACCACCTTCTCTGTGTTCAAGACAAAGGTGTAGTCAGCAACAGTAACTGCCTTTAGTTTGCCCATAGGGTCACTAGTGGTGATGTACTGTTTGGACTCATCATCTTCAAACGTACAAGCCTTAGACACACCATTAAGGTCAAAAATTTTATACTCACCAGACCCCATCTGGAGAATGTACTTTTCCTGTTCGTCTCTATTAATTACATGGTACTTCTTCTTTGTAGCATCAACACGGTCGGACAAACGCTTGACTGCAAGAGTCGGAGGTCTCTTTTGGAGACCCTCAACTTCATTAGGGAACCCGTTGATAAGCTCAGTTACCTGATCGGGGAATCTGATGATGTCAGGTTGTTGAGAGACACCACCCTTAAATGAGTGAATGCTTTGAGATACTAGAGGCATGTTTAGCTCCTCTGAGTCTGCTGGCTAATGAACTGGTCATCATTGAGGATATTGTAATTACCATCCGTCAGTTCATAGTCTACAATATCTGCATAAGCCGCACTCTCTTCCAATTGAAGATGTGCATCAATATCAGCAGATGTAAGATACCTCATCTGAAATACTCTACTGGCTCTAACAGTAATATACTTTCTGAAGACCTGAGGAAGCTCCTCAAAAGGAAGTTCCCTGACAAGTTCATCCAGAGTGATGCCTTCAGGGAACTCTAGAGCCCCTGAATCAAGATCATAAAAATAGCCTCCTCTGCTTACGAACTTATAGCTAGTAGAGACAGCCCTAAGGAAGTCTCTACCGTAAGCAACTTTGTTAGTAAAAGAGTCAGGCTCCAAGGTAACACTGGTGAGAGTGTTAAAGCTGTAACCCCTAGACTGGATCTCTTGACTGACAGCCTTAAGGATTCTTACAGCATTCAGAACATCCACATTAGCATCATCCTCAAGAGAATTAACAGGACTAGAGCCTACGGATGACAAAATTTCATTTACTGCATCAAGTTCAGTGCTAGGAGTGACAATCATTATTCTTCCTTGTTGTTATTCTTTTCGACGGTTCTTCGAGGCTTAACAGGCTTTGCAGTTGCACTAAGGAGACCCAGTTTCTGAGCCTCCTCGGGGGTAAGCTGGTACCCCCACTTGTGCACCTGACAGAAGTAAGTAGTCTCGTAAGCCTTCTTTACTTCTTCAATGGTCATTTATTCTTCAGCCTGAGCAGTCTGAACAAAGATACCGACAGCTTCGGGACGAAGACCACCATGGCCCATCGCGTACTTGGCAATGATCTGGTCAGCCTGATATTCAGCTCGACGAGCACGTTCCATAGCGAGATCCTTCAGCTTAACCGTACCAACAGCGGAGCGGTGGAAGACAATGCCCTGAAGACCCGCAGTCTTGATCTTAGCGTTAAGAGCATGCTTACCATCAACGCCCTCGTTCAGGAGGTGCGGAACTTCAATGACTTCAAAGCCGCAAATCGTCTGGAGCTTGCCCGTGTTCGGATCAAAGAGGGCATGATAGTTAGCCGCATCAGGCATAAGAGCCTTCATGACAGCAGAGTAACCTTCAGGCGTGAGAAGGCAATAGCGGTCACCCTGCGGGACGTAGTTCTTCGTCATCTGGGCACGAGCCGCAAGGAGACCCTCAAGGATCTTATTGCCATACTCAGCTTCCTGAGAGACAGCAAGACCCGTAACGAACTCAAAAGCCTTACCCGTACCGAGAACCTTGTCAGCGCCAGTACCATTGTCGGGAATATTACCGTTCTTGAACGTAGCGTCCTTAGCGGCCTCATTGGCAAGTTCATTGATAATAGCACAGTCAGCACCCATAGCGAGAGCTTCGCCGAGCTGACGGGAATACTCGACTCGAACGTCGTAATGGTTCATCGCATCGTCGATATCCGTGATAAGGCAGTCAGCCGTAAGGAGACCGTCGATAGCAATGACACGTTCATTGTGTTCCATCTTCTTACGCTGGTCATCAAGGGAGTTACCCGGAGCAAGATACTTAGCACGGGTACGGCCCATGATAGCGAACGAAGCACTCTTACCATGCGAGATCGTTCGAACCTGATGGCGAGACATCATAACGGAGGTGCGGGAGAAAGCAGTCAGAACTTCACCCGTGAAGACCTTCATAAAGAGTGCATCACGATCGCCCGCAGAGAGAGCCTGACCAGGATTAGAAATACCAGTAGCAGCAAGAGCAGCCATTTTTAATTATTTTCCTTTTGAAAAATTATAAGATTGTTGTTATTGAATAAAATTAGACGCTAGTGGCCCACATTCTCTGTTCGACCTGTCGGGTGTATTCAGGATCCCTGCCATAGCGCTTATCGCTCATAGCCTCGATCACTTCAGATTTGTTTGCAAACCCCTTAGGACGATTCACAGGAGTGGCCGTACCACCATGAATAGACTTATTAGCGGTACCCATCTTGGAAACCATCTTAGACTTCATGCCTTCAAGCATGAGGGAGACAGCTTCAAGATTATTGTTGTCGATTGCCCTGTTAAAGGAGTCAATCGTCTTCTGAGGGAGATTCTTGGATGCCCAATCGACAATACGATTGTACTCCTTAGTACCCCCTACGGAATCATAAACAGCTTCAGTGAAGCGAGATTCAAGAGCCTTTCGACTCTCAATGAAACCCTCGATAACCTCAGAAGGATAACCTGCCTTCTCAAGTTCAGCAACGGTTTCATCAGAGAGCTTACCATACTCCTGATATTCTCGGACAGCCTTATTGAAGTCAACACCCTTTTCCTTAAGGGAGGCCTTCACGGCATCAATAGCCTTTTCGTGCTTGTCTACTTCTTCCTGAAGATTCTCTTGATCTTCATTTCGATCATGAACAGCCACATCATCAGCGTGGCCTTCAGTTCCATTAGCTTGTTCTTCATTATGTTCTTCCCCCGACTTTTCGTTCTGAAGAAGGGGGTCTCCAATATCAGGGTCAACCTCAATCTGAGTCGTAGAAGACTCAATGATCTCGATACCCTGTGCTTCAGCCTCCTCAGTGAGAGACTGAGGTTCATTAAAGTCAGTCATTAGTTATCCTTTAGTTATTCAGGTGCCTGCTGTGCTAGTGTCCTAGCTGTGCTAGTGTCCTAGCTGTGCTAGTGTCCTAGCTGTGCTTCATTGACAGCCATCTGTGCACCTGCGTCAATACCCTGTTGCTGGGCATACTGTTCCATAGCGGCCTGTTGTTCTGCCTGAAGTTCTTCAGGAGTCTTAACTAGACCCGTAGCGTCAATATGAGCCGCCGCAAAAATCCTAGTAGCAAGATTGCCAACGTTAAGAGCCTGCATAAACTCAGGAAACTGTTGCATCAACTGCAAAGCCTGAGCTAGATTATTAAGATCCTGTCCTCGACCAAGGGCATCAATACCCGTGATGATGGTAGGCTCAATCTCTGCAATACTCTCGTCAACCACAGGGAGCAAACCCTGAGATTGCATCTGATTGTAGACACAAGCAACAAGAGGAAGCTGTAGCTCCTGAGACAGGAGAGAATAGACACCCCCTAGGGTATCCTCTAGCTCACCCGCAACGTACCTAATCTCTTCTGCGGTAACTCTGTCTCTGCCCATAGCACCACTCTGGACTGCAGAGTTCAAGAGGAACGCATAAGACAAACGAGACTCAATCTGTTGAGCAGTAGTGAGTACCGTCTGCATATCCATGCTCTTATTGAGTTGCATGGGAACAACGTCCTCCATACGACCCCTAACAAAAGCACCGTTCGCCGCCTTAGCCAAAGCCCTGATGTTGGTCTGACAAGCAGGAGACACGAGGTAGAGAACCTTCGAGGCAATCATGGAGATATCCACAATGCTCTTAGAAAGGTTCTCAAGAGAAACAAGGTCGCCTAGGTAATCCTCAACAAAGGATCTACCGTAGTGCTCGCCGTCCTTCTTATTGAATCTAAGAGGAATCCAAGGACTCTTGTTTGCAGGATAAGTCTGCTCACTACCTGCGACAGGCTCACCTTCAATCTCCTGATAGGATTCCCACTGATAGGTGTCGCCACTAGCTACTCGGTAAATGTGAGTATAGATGTCGACCTTTTCGTTGATAGTCGGTTCACCAGAATCTGGGAGAACAGACTGCATGGAATCAGGAAGACTACCACGGGAAACAGTGTCCTTAGCAACAATCTGAAGGACATTGCCAATAGTGTCTCTCTGAACAGTGTACTCACGAAGAGTGTAGCACCTCATACCACCTTCAGCAGGAGGCAGAAATAGAAGTGCATTGCCTGCAATGATAAGTTGCTTAATAGCTTCAAACAGAGTCGGTCTAAGAGACTGAGACTCCATGTACTTAATCATCTGCTGTTCCATCATGGACAAACCGTATTCGATATTGTCCTTCAGCTGGTCATCAGCAGACTCATTAAGAGCTACCGTAGACTCCGAGTCCAACCCCAGTCTAAAGAAAGGTTGATTAGGAGGCAACAGAGAAAGAAGAAGCTTAGAGGCAAGATTGTTAAGACCCCTAGCACCCACAGAATTGTAAGGAGTGGAATAGTTAGTACCACCATCATCAGACTCCTTAGGAAAGAGCATAGGGATCGTATAGGTCGCACACTTTTCTGCTCTCTGAGTGTATGGGTCTCTGTCTGTCGTGAGTTTGTCATAGGTCGTCTTAGCTCCTTCAAGGGGGATATTGCCTGCGGTATGTTCACTAGTTGCCATTCCAACCGTCCCATCCATCATTCAATGATTGATTACCAACCATCATAACCCTCCATCTTAGACAAGGTTACGGCCTGCACCTGCAGACACCTCAGCATTCCCCGCCTTCTTGATTCTAAGTCCCTTCTTGCCCTTACGTAGCTGAACCTTTTCGGTTTCTTCCTTCTTCTCAGCTTCACCCTCAGGGTTCGTGAGATCAAGCTCAGGAGCAGGCGTAGGAGCCTCAGGGGCACTCTGACCACTATTGCCTATACCCGTAATCTTGTGGACAACCTTCTTGAAAGGCTTAGTGACCTTACTAAAAAATCCCATTAAATTTCCTTGTAAAAAGTTTTGTATGAAGAGTAACCCAAGTGTTTCTCAAAAGTATTTTCCAACATCTTGTTGTTGAGCGTATTAGCATTAGAGAAGGCTAGGAGTTTTACGTCAATACCTGCTCTCTTTTCAAGCACATAAGCCATTGCTCTAGACAAACCCAAACCCTTTTGGAAAGCTACAGAACACTCTTCATTTAGAAAAGTTACTCCCTCAGGTGCATACCAAGGTCTCCCCCTAGACACTAGGGATGCACCCGAGAGAGCATTTTCTTTGTTATAGAAAACAAGGATGATGAAGTCTTCAAATTCACCACTAATGACACCCTTAAGAAACCTACGTACTACACGTACATCAGCATATTTCTTAATGAAAGGGAGGGAGTCAGGGTCATCTTTGATGATCTTTGCACCCTTGTCGATGATCTGCTCTAGGATGTCTCCATCACTGGGTTGTAAGACACCAATCCTAGATACGTTACTTAGGGACGTTAGTCCCTCTTCCAGAACCCACATAGTCAATCCTCAGAGCCTTCTTGCCCTTGTTCTTCTTGTGTTCTGCAGTTTCTTCAGCACCCATTTCAGGAGCCTCAGGTTCGAGCACAGGTTGCTCAATGGCAGGAGCCTGAACCTTAACATCGGGAACCTTAGGTTTACTAAAGAGTCCACCCATTAATTATCTCCATTCTGTTTATCGTGTTTATGTCTAAGGTAGGTAACAACCTGTTGAATACCTAGAAGAGTCTCATTACTCTTTTCATACCAAATCATCTTTCGAATGTCAAAGACATCCTCAAGTTTCTCAATGAGATCCTTAGGAACATAAGGAAACTCTTCTTCCTCAACAACGTTGTTTTCTTCTACTTCTTTGTTCATGTCTTCCTCCTACCTAGGACTATTGATTTAATTAAAAATAGCCCTAGGGGTATTAGTATTGATTAAAAGGGATTGTACTTCTTAGGTAGACCCTCAGATTCACTTAGAGGGTAATCTTCATAGTGCAAGATTCTAGCCATTGTTGCCTCTCTAATGGCATCCTCTTCAGTAAGACCCTGAGACTTAAAGGCTTTCAAAACCTCAGGCCACCATTCAGAATCATGGTGCCCATTAAGGAGCTTATTGGCTTTCACAGGGCCATAAGTGGGACACCCCTTATAGCCGTCTGTAACGTCCCCTACTAGTGTCTGATAGCACAGCCATTTCTTGGAGTCCTTCTCAGTGATGTTATGCAGGACATCATTGCCGAAATCATAGAAGTAACCGGGGATTGTCTTGAAATCCTTGTCCATAGACACTGCGACACAAATATCTTTATAGACAGGGCTAGTGCAGTAGATACCCACAACATCATCAGCTTCAAGATACTTGACTGTATAAGAAGTGTAGGTTTCTTTAATCTTGTCTACGAGACATTTGTAACAACAAGGTTTACGACTAGATCGCCTATTGGACTTATAGTCAGGATTGTAGGCTTTCCTAAAGTTATCCTCATCGGAGAAACAGAATACATAGGTAATCTCTTCACCAACAAAATGCTTATTCAGCTTCTCATCAATAGCAATAAGCATGTCGGTAAAGTAATCCCATGCGTCATCTACTTCGGCATGACAAGTCCAAAGACCATCACCCCAGTCGATATCCTTCTGGACAGCAGAGGATGCCTTAAAGGCTAGGATATCACCGTCTACAAAAGCATATCTCATTATTCACAAGCCTTAAGAATAGCATATGCCTTACAAGTGAGCTTCCAATAATTAGTGGCCTCACTATAGTAATTAAGGCAAGTAATGTGGCCCCTAGAGGCCGCCTCGGCAATCAGCTTTGCATTCTCACGACAGAAGTCCGCCTGAAATTTCGGATTGTTCTGGTCAATATACTTAAGAAAACTAAGATACTTATTCATTTTCTTTCTGAGGTCCCTCATAGTAAACACTCTCTTCTTCCCAATCAACTTCATAACCAAGACGTTCAAGAATCTCATAAAAGATTTCTTTGTCAGTCCAGTCTTCATAGAGTTTACAGGGATTTGGAACGTGCTTAAAAAGCAGTTTACCGTTCAATCGAACTTCGGCACCACCTGCGAACCCATAAACGGGATCCGTCTTATAGAGCCACTTAATGTCAACAACACTCTTTTTGGGGTTCTTACACAAAGCCATTACCTCCTTAGGTTCATGCTTCTTAAGAACCCTTTCAATCTCTTCTACGGTCATAGGTCTACGAATCATAACCACTCCTTAGTGACAATCGAACCAATTGGCACCAATCTTACCTTCGGTGTCCAACTGACAGTTAAAATTAAAGAACTTCTGAGTCTGCCTCATGGATTCCTGTGCAATCCTTACGCAGTCCTCTGCGATTTCCTTTGTTCTACAAGCTACCTGAACCTCATCCTTACCGTTTCCCATATTGCTACGGGTGTCGGACTATCTCTTTACAGCCTATTGGTATTAGCTGTAGTAGGCATTTCGAGACTAGGGGAATCTCACCCCTAGCCCCTACGGTATATACCTAGTCTCTACACTTCCATTCTCGAATCCACCTACAGGAAGAGGAAAACGAGACACCAAAGACTTCTCCTAGCTTAGTACCCGTACACTTATAAAGTTTCCAATACTCCTTAGCTTTAGCCTTTCTATCGGCATATCTAGTAGAGTTATGTTCGACTTTATGGTCTACGATCTTAACTAGCTCAAGATGACTAAGGTTACAACAGGCACGATTATGACACTTGTGATGAATCTCATAGCCTTCAGGGACTTCGCCTTTAGCTTCTTCCCATACAAGTCTGTGAGCCATAATCAAGGGCTTTCTACCTTTACCCTTATACCTGTGATCTCTAATCCTTAGATAACCATCATGATTCAGTCTATGTGATGTGGAGACTATGCAACCGTTTTGATCCTGAATCAAGACCATAGGTTTACCACGCATAGTTCCTCCAATGTTTAGCTCGGGATTGCCCACGTGGGGTTTCCCCGAATTAACCTACTTTAATGTGCACAATGTGGTTTATGCACCCATGCCATCATGGCAAAATCACCATCCCAACCGTGCTTGTACCCAGCTTTACGCATGTTCTCCTCAATAAGGCATACCCATTTCTTGCAGATAAGGGCACCTGCAGATTGCAACAGGGTATTCAGAGCCGAGTGAGGGCTTCGCACATAAACAACGCGACGATCAAGCCCAAGAATACTGTGAGTAATACTAAGATTACTGTTATCAGGGTGAGCACGTTTCCTCCAAGTTACCTTATTGACACCTCCGACCCATTCAGAGGATGTAATGAGAGTCCTTTCAATATCCTGACGAAGTTGCTTAATAGCAGGAACAGACTGAAAGAACTTTTCCTTTAGGCGCTTACCATCAGCCGAAGATCCACCAACGATCTCACCAATCTTTGAGTCGCCTGCTCCATACAAAAAACCGTAAATAAACGTCTTGGCGTTGTCTCTTGTAGGCAACCCTGCCATCTTCTGATTATGAGTATGAATGTCACCATTCAAGATCTCATTCACGTATTCCCCATGGTCATAAGGGTAGAGAAAATGAGCAAAGCACCTAAGCTCAAGACCTGAAGCGTCGATGCCCGCCTCATACCATCCAGTAGGGACTCTAAAAAGAGACCTACATTCCTCCCCATAAGGAGATCTACCTGCAGGTACCTGTGCAACATTAGGATAAGCATGAGTTGCACGACCAGTGACAGCCCCATTAGGATTAACAGAACCGTGAATGCGAGTGTAACCATCAGGATCCTCCTTCATCAACTTTAGCCACGCATTGTCACCTTCAGCAAGCTGTGCAATACGCTTGTTAATAAGCAAATACTCCAAGATGTCCTCAGTAATGTCAATACCCTTAGCAGTCTTCAGAGTCTCTTCGTCAACCTTAGGGGCACCCGTAGGAGTCATTTCAGTAGGCTCCCAGCCTCGATCCATGAGAACCTTGGCAATGTGTTGGCGACTATTGGGGTTAAAGGTCACCTCTTCATACTGAGGATAAGGGACACCTGCCTTAATGCCACGCTTAGCGTTATCTCGCTTGTAGATCTTGTCTCCCTTATAGACAGTCCAAGATCCACCTTTTGAAACAAGGTTCTCATAAAGAACCTGTCGCTTACCTGACAATTCGGAATAGAGTTTGACTGCTTGATCTTTATCAAAGACAAACCCATTGCGTTCTTGCTTAGCCATCACCCAAGCAATGTCATGCTCAAGTTGGATAGCCTTCAAAGGGTAACCCTTAGCCATCAGCTTATTGAAGAGCTTAAGGGTAACCACAACGTCCTGCTTGTTGTACTCATACATCTCATGAGTGAACTTGTCCCATGCGTCCTCATGTTCGCCATAGGTGCCCTTCAGTTCACCCATACGATAACCATAAGCCTTCAAGCTGTGGGAACCATAGAGAGCCTTAGGGAGCTTTCCAGAACGCATAAGACCAACGTCAGTGTCCTTGATGTTCGAGTAGATCAGACGAGCAAGAACAAGAGTGTCAATACAGACATCTCGAACATCAAAATCAAACCTCTCACCCTTGAGCTTCTTAAGAGCAGGGATGTCGAACTTGCAGATATTGTGACCGACGATGTTGTACCCACTAGTACCATACTTATTCAGGGCATCAAAGAACTCATCAAGATCAGTATAGCCAGTGTACAAATCAGTATAGGAGTCGTACAACCAACCACACCAAAACCTCTTGGTTGTATCGAGCAACCCATCAGTTTCAATATCGAATACAATATATTTGTCTTTAATTGTCAGCATTTTCTATTCCCTAAATAGCTTTGCTAAGAATAATTAGTTTTCTAGATACTTAATTGCATTAGCTAGGAACAGAGGATTATCTTTTAAAAGTCCTATCCCTCTATTACAATCATTACAGAGTAGACCCCTAACCTTACCTGTCTTGTGGTCGTGGTCTACGTGGGCTATTTTATTTCTATTCTTCGAATCTCCAAACAAAAAGATCTCTTCACCGCAGATAGCACACTTGTAACCTTGGTTTTTAAGCATCCTCTCTTTATCCTCTGCAGTAATGCCGTACTTTTTCTTAATGGCACTTTTCTTAACGGATTCCCTAACCTTCTCTGGGTTTTCTAGGCGATACTTCCTAGACTTTTTATTTCTACATTCTTTGCATCAATAGGTAAACCCCCACTTTTTACGGTTCTTATGCCTTACGAACTCCGTAGTAGGCTTAACTTCGCCA
>OGYH01000460.1_pt1 | contig 43629 bp, 35 predicted proteins | sample 1576511 | NCBI WGS metagenome assembly OGYH01 (sample SAMEA3541522, study PRJEB24748) | human gut metagenome | biome: human gut; feature: human-associated habitat; material: faeces | place: China | collected 2012
CCCTTGAAGTTGAACGTCAGATTGTCCAAATGCGGCCCGCGCAGCGTCGGCTGGCCCGCCGTTCGGCAGAACGGCGGGACCTCCTATCCGCCCAGATAGGCCTTGCGCACGTTATCGTCGTGCAGGAGCTCTTGGCCGGTGCCGGTCATGGTGATCTTGCCGGTCTCGAGCACGTAGCCGCGCGTAGCGATGGAAAGCGCCATCTGCGCGTTCTGCTCGACCAGGAGCACCGTGGTGCCGGCCTTGTGCAGGTCCTCGACAATCTGGAAGATCTGCTCGATCAGAATCGGTGCCAGGCCCATGGAGGGCTCGTCGAGCATGAGCAGCTTGGGGTTGCTCATAAGGGCGCGGCCCATAACGAGCATCTGCTGCTCGCCACCCGAAAGGGTGCCGGCAACCTGGCGGCGGCGCTCCTTAAGGCGCGGGAACTGCTCGTAGACGCGCTCAAGACCCGGAGCCACCGTGGACTTGGGCTGCGTATAGGCGCCCATCTCCAGGTTTTCCTCAACCGTCATCTGCAAAAAGGCGCGACGGCCCTCGGGAACCTGAGCCAGACCCTTGCTCACCAGTTTATCGGCGGGCGTATGGGTAATGTCCTCGCCCATAAACTTGATGGAACCGGTCTTGGAGCGCAGCAGGCCCGAGACGGTCTTAAGCGTCGTGGACTTGCCGGCGCCGTTGGCGCCGATCAGGGCCACGATCTCGCCCTCGTTGACGTTAAAGGAGATGTCCTTGATGGCGTGGATGGCGCCGTACCAGACGTTGATGTTGTAGACGGAAAGCATCGGCTCTGCCATTTAGTTCTCCCCCTTATCCTGCTTGCCCAGATACGCCTCGATAACGGCGTCGTTGTTCTGGATTTCCTCGGCCGTGCCCTTGGCGATGACCTTACCAAAGTTGAGCACGCAGATGCCCTCGCAGATGTTCATGACGAGCGACATATCGTGCTCGATGAGCATGATGGCGATGCCGAAGGTGTCACGGATCTTGACGATATTCGCCATGAGCTCCGCGGTCTCGGACGGGTTCATGCCGGCGGCAGGCTCGTCGAGCAGCAGCAGCTTAGGGTTGGTAGCAAGCGCGCGGACGATCTCCAGACGACGCTGGGCGCCATAAGGCAGCGAGCCAGCCTGCTCGTTTGCAAGGTGCTCCATATCAAAAATGGACAGCAGCTCCATAGCGCGCTCATGGGCGGCCTTCTCATGCTTCCAATACGTCGGCAGGCGCAGCACGCCCTCAAAACCGGAGTAGCGCTCCTGGTTGTGCAGGCCGACCTTAACGTTGTCCTCCACCGTCATGGTGTTGAACAGGCGGATGTTCTGGAAGGTACGGGCGATGCCCATGCGGTTGACCTGGTAGACGGACTTACCCGAGGTATCCTCGCCGTCGAGCAGGATGGTGCCGTGCGTGGGCTGGTACACCTTGGTAAGCAAGTTGAAGACCGTGGTCTTACCGGCGCCGTTGGGGCCGATCAGACCGGCGATCTCGGTCTTGCCAATGGTCAGGCTAAAGTCGTCGACCGCCTTAAGGCCGCCAAACTCAATGCCCAAGTGGATGCACTCGAGCGCCGGGCGCTGGCCCAGGTCGCGGTCGGGAACGATGGCGCCAGAAGGATACGGGACCATCTTGCCCTTGTTGAACTCAAACTTACTGGGCATCGGCTGCCACCTCCTTCTTGGGAGCAAAGCGGTCCTTAACGCGACCGAAGAACGCCTTGAGCTGCGGGTTGTTGGTAAAGACCATGACCAGGATCAAAACGATGGCATAGATGAGCATGCGATAGTCCGAGAACTGACGGAGCAGTTCGGGAAGCACCGTGAGCAGCGCCGCCGCGATGACAGAACCGCGCATGTTGCCCAGGCCGCCCAAGACCACGAACACCAGAATGAGGATGGACGTGTTGAAGTCAAACTTGGTGGCGGAGAGCTGCGAGAAGTTACCGCCGAACAGGGCGCCTGCAGCACCGGCGAGGGCGGCAGAAACCACGAAGGCGATCATGCGGTACTGGGTGACGGAGATGCCTACGGACTCGGCAGCGATCTTGTTGTCGCGCACGGCCATGATGGCACGGCCGGTACGGCTACGGACCAGATTGAGCACGATCACGAGCGCGATCATGACCAGGATGGCACCGGCAAGGAAGGTCGAGTAGGTCGACACGCCCGACGCGCCCTGGGCGCCCTTGATGATGGCGGTGCCGTCCTCGAGCAGATGAAGGTCGTCGATCGTGGAGTTGCCCGTGATGTTAAAGATCACGTGAAGGCCGCGGGAATCGACGCCCACGATAAGGCAGGTGACGATCTCTTTGATGATTTCGCCGAAGGCCAGGGTCACGATGGCCAGGTAGTCGCCGCTCAGGCGAAGAACCGGGATACCGATCAGGAAGCCCATAATGGCAGCAGCGACAGCGCCGACCACGATGCTGATGATAAGACGCACCGGATCGGAGGGAACGGCGCTCTCGAGGGCAACGGCGGTGACGATACCCGTATAGGCGCCGACACTCATAAAGCCCGCATGGCCCAGCGAAAGATCGCCCGCGATGCCGACGACGAGGTTAAGCGAGATGGCCATGACGATATAGGCCGTGATGGGAACCAGCTGACCGGCGATCATGCGCGGGATCATATGGTTGGACTGCATAAAGAACACGATGGCGAATGCCACGATGCACATGGCGTACGTGACAAAGTCGTGACGCGTCTGCTTGTCTTTAAGGAACTTCATAACGCTCACCTACACCTTCTCGGGGACGTACTTGCCCAAGAGGCCGGCAGGCTTGACGAGCAGGACGATGATCAGAACGCCAAAGACGATGGAGTTGGCAAGGCTCGTGGAAATGTAGGCCTGTGCCATTGCCTCGATGATGCCGATAAGAATGCCGCCGACAAAGGCGCCGGGGATGGAGCCGATGCCACCGAAGACGGCGGCGTCGAAGGCTTTGATGCCAGGCATGGCGCCCGTCGTGGGCTGCAGCACCGGCGAGTAGGAGCACAACAGCACGCCGGCGATGGCGGCAAGGGCAGAGCCGATGGCAAACGTCATCGAGATGGTGCGGTTGACATTGATGCCCATGAGCTGAGCGGCGGCCTTGTCCTCGGACACGGCGCGCATGGCCTTGCCCATCTTGGTCTTGCCCGTAAAGAACACCAGGCCGGCCATGATAATCAGGCAAGCGACGATGGTGACGAGCGAGACAGCGCTCACGTTATACTTGGCCAAGAACTCCGGCACCGGGAAGGTGACGAGCGAAGTAAAGTTCTTGGGCGTGGCGCCCCACAGAAGCTGGGCGGCATTCTGCAAGAAATAGGACACGCCGATAGCCGTGATCAGAACGGCCAGCGGGCCTGCCTGGCGCAGCGGCTTATAGGCCAGGCCCTCGATGAGAACACCGAGAACCGTGCAGACCGCACAAGAGAGAATTACAGAAGCCCAGCCCGGGAGGCCGAGATACGACGTGGCGCAGAACGAGACATAGGCACCGACCATGATGACGTCGCCGTGAGCGAAGTTCAGCATCTTGGCGATACCGTAGACCATGGTGTAGCCCAACGCGATGATGGCGTAGACGCTGCCCATGGACAGGCCGTTGACCAGGTATTGGATAAAGACCGTCATGTTCCACATCCCCCTTTCGAATAGGTTTCCAGTTGATGTATGAAACAGGGACGTTACATCGTCCCTAGATACCAAGCAAGCAGGGAAGGCCAAAACCTCCCCTGCTTGGGATCAAAACCGCTCTATGTAAGGCGGTCTATTAGGCCTGTACGTACTTGCCGTCGGTGATGACGTACGCCGTGGGGTCCTTCTGGACCTGGCCCTTGTCATTCCAGGAAAGCTTGCCGGTCAGACCGTCAACGGTGATCTTGAGCATAGCCTCGGGCAGCTTCTCGGCGACCTCGGTGGGGTCGGCGTCGACGCCCAAGCCGGCCTCCTTAAGAGCCTCGACCACAGCGTGCACGCCGTCGTAGGCGTCGGCGGCAAACTGGTCGGGGGTATCGCCGTACTTATCCTTGTAGGCGTTAACGAAGTCGGCGTTCTTCTCGTCGTCGGCGGAGAACGGGGTCATGAGCAGCAGGCCCTCGGCAAGGGAGGTGTCGAAGCCCTCCACGCCCAGGATGCCGTCCATGCCGTCGCAGCCCATCATCTTGACGTCGTAGCCCATGTCCTTGGCGTTCTTGAGCAGGACGGACGCCGGCGTGTAGTAGATCGGCGCGAAGATCATGGTGGCGCCGGCCTGCTTGGCCTTGGTCAGCTGGTTGGTAAAGCTCGTTGCGGAGTCGTCCTTAAAGGTCTCCTCGTCAACGATCTCGAGCTTGGACTCAGCGGCCTGAGCCTTAAAGGAATCCGCGATACCCGAAGAATAGGCGTCGCCGGAGTTATAGAACAGAACGAACTTCTCGTCCGCATACTTCTGGGCCAGGAACTTGGCAGCGTTGACGCCCTGGTTGGGGTCGGTGAAGCAAACCTGGAAGACGCAATCCTTGCCGTCGGTAACGTCCTCGGAGGACGCGGACGGGGTGATCATGAACGTCTTGGGGTCGTTACCGCACTCGGCGGCAACGGCAACCGACGCACCCGTGGTGGTCGGGCCGACGAGGGCCTGCATGCCCCAGTCGAGCAGGGTATTGAAGGCGTTGACGGCCTTCTCGCCGTCGGCCTGGTCGTCCTCGGCCTTGCTGACAAGTGGCAGCTCCTTGGTCGAGAAATCCTTGCAGCCAAGCTCGACGCCCTGGGTAACGGACTTGCCGTAGGACGCGGCAGCACCGGTCAGCGGGCCGATGGTGCCGATCTTAAACGAGGCGTCGCTCGAAGCGGAACCGCTATCGCCGCCGTTGGAGGAGCAGCCAGCTAGAATAGACATCGCCCCCAGACCTGCTGCGCTCGCGATAACGCTCCTGCGATTCATAACAGGGTTCAATGACTTACCGGTGAGGCTCGACATGCGGCTCTCCTCTCAAATCTCGTCGGGTTTCGGTTACCCGACAGGCCATCCTTCGCCGTGTTCGGCGTTCGCAAAATAGTAGACGCTTTAGTTAGGAAAAGTGGCGATTATTTCAACTTTTCTTTTACCTCAGATTTTTATCCATATTTCTGCGTATTTTTGCCGCTTTATGCATATCTGCCACTTTATTGTGTAAAAGTAATGTTTCCATTCTGTTACAAGCATCCTCGCCCTGAATAAAAGAGCCTCACCGGTTGCGTTTTATACGCTCTTAGGCGGCGATGTACTTGCCGTCCTGAATCACATAGGCCGTAGCGGGCTTTTCGACCTGGCCCTCGTCGTTCCAGGTGAGCTCGCCGGTCAGGCCATCGATCTTGATCTTACGCATGGCCTTGGCAAGTTCGGCGGCGATGGCGGCACCGTCGGCCGTCGTATCGATGCCAGCCTTGTCGATGGCCTCGGCGATCGCGTGGACGCAGTCGTAGGCGTCGGCGGCAAACTGGTTGGGGGTCTCGTCGTACTCCTCCTTATATGCCTTGACAAAGTCGGCGTTCTTCTCGTCGTCGGCGGAGAAGGGCGTCATGAGCAGCACGCCCTCGGCAAGCGAGGTATCGAAGCCCTCCACAGAGAGCAGACCGTCCATGCCGTCGGTGCCCATGAGCGTCATGTCGTAGCCCATGTCCTTGGCGTTCTTGAGCAGGACGGACGCCGGCGTGTAGTAGATCGGCGCAAAGATGAGCGTGGCGCCGGCCTCCTTGGCCTTGGTCAGTTGATTGGTAAAGCTCGTGGAAGAGTCGTCCTTAAAGGTCTCGGTGTCGACGATATCGAGCTTGGACTCCTTGGCCTGCTCGGCAAAGGCGTCGGCAACGCCCGAGCTGTACGTATCGCCGGAGTTGTAGAACAGGGCGATCTTGGCGTCTGCGTACTTCTCGGCCAAAAACTTCGCGGCACTCGTGCCCATGGTGGGGTCGGTGAAGCAGACCTGGAAGACCGTGGTCTTGTCCTTGGTGACATCGAGCGACGAGGCGGAAGGCGTGACCATGAGCATGTCGTCGGCAATCTCACCCGAGACGGCAACGGCGGCACCGGTGGTGACGGGGCCGACGAGCGCCTGCATGCCCCAGTCGCACAGGGTATTGAAGGCGTTGATGGCTTTCTCGCCGTCGGCGACGTCGTCCTCGGACTTAAGCGAGAGCTTGAGGTCCTTGGTCGAGAAATCCTTTACGGCGAGCTTGGCGCCCTTCTCGACCGAGACGCCATAGGTGGCCGCGGCACCGGTCAGAGGACCGATGACGCCGATCTTGAATGCGCCGTCTCCATCGGCGGAGCCGCCATCCGAGCCACCCGACGAGCAACCGGCAAGCGCGACGGTGCTGCCGAGCGCGGCGGCGCCGGCGAGGAAGTTCCTTCGGCTGAGCGTGCTGTTGATGTTGAACATGGTGTCCCCCTTTTCGCTGGCCGCGGTGCGGCCGTCTTGCGGTACAGGGCAAACCTTATGGCCCAAACGTTGACAGTTTGTTACGGGAGTTCGTTTGTAGCGAGCGTGTTTCCAATGTTTCCGCAGCGTTTCGGGGGTAGCGTTTTATGCGGCTCCTGTTGCCTGGCAAGCACGCGCCCTTGGTTCACGCTAGAATGCACTCAACCTTAACTGGTCAATCATCCATACAGATGCACGAAGGAGCTATCTATGAGCGAACCCCTGCGCACCGTGAACGTCGGCCTGATCGGCCTGGGAACCGTCGGCGGCGGCGTGGCCCGTCTGATCAAGAGCCACCACGATGAGTACCTGGCCGCCTACGGCATCGACCTTAAGCTGACCCGCGCCTGCGCACTTGCCTGGGAGCAGGCCGAAGCCGCCGGTATTGAGCGCGAGGCCTTTACGAGCGACTGGCACGACGTCGTCACCGACCCCGCCATCGACATCGTCGTCGAGCTGATCGGCGGCGAGCATCCCGCAACTGAGATCTTCACCACCGCCTTTGAGCACGGCAAGCATGTCGTCTCTGCCAACAAGGCTCTGCTGGGCCGTCACGTCGAGACACTTGCCGAGAAGGCGCGCGCGTGCGGCGTGCAGATTAAGTGCGAGGCCAGCTGCGGTGGCGGCATCCCCATCGTCAGCACGCTCGAGCACGACCTGGTGGGTAACAAGATCCTGACCATCGCCGGCATCCTCAACGGCACCACCAACTACATCCTGTCGCGCATGGACGCCGAGGGCGCCGATTACGCCGACGTGCTCGCCGACGCGCAGGCCAAGGGCTACGCCGAGGCCGACCCGTCCGCCGACGTCGACGGCTTCGACGCCGCCAGCAAGACGGCCATCCTCGCCTCCATCGGCTTTGGCACCCGTGTGACCACCGACGACGTCTACCAGCAGGGCATCCGTACCATCGGCGCCGAGGACATCGCCCAGGCCCGCGAGCTCGGCTACACCATTAAGCTGCTGGGCATTGCGCGCAACACCGATGCCGGCGTCGACGTCCGCGTGCACCCCACGCTGATCCCCGCCGACCACATGCTCGCCAAGGTCAGCGGTGCCATGAACGCTGTCTACGTGGTAGGCGACGCCGTGGGCGAGACCATGTTCTACGGTGCCGGCGCAGGCTCCTTCCCCACCGCGAGCGCCGTCGTGGGCGATATCCTGTCGCTCTCCGAGCAAATCAGCCGCGGCGTGGCTCCGCTGCCCGAGATTGAGCCCTATGGTCACAACCTCGCTTTTAAGCCCATGGACGAGCTCCAGACCAAGTACTATGTGCGTCTGAAGGTCGCCGACCGCGTGGGCGCCCTGTCCGAGACGGTCGACATCTTTGCCAAGCACAACATCTCGATCTCGCTCATCAACCAGGTCGAGGACGGCAAGTCGGGCGTCAGCGATACCTGCTCGGTCATCTTCCTGACGCACCGCGCGCTCGAGAAGGACGTCCAGGCTGCCGCCGCCGAGCTTGCCAGCGTCGACTGCGTGGCCGAGATCGCCAACGTCCTGCGCATCGAGGACGTCGAGGCCTGGACCGAAGGCGTCATGGCCAACTAGCCCGATTCTCGGCAAATCAAATAACGCATGAGGGGCTCCCATCCGATTGGACGGGAGCCCCTTTTAGTTACATCTTTTGCACGAAGTGGTCGACTAACGTTTGAGCAACTTGACCGTTCGTCAACAACCGTGGATACCGTTTACCGATATGCGGCGTCAGCTGTTTTTTGCCGCCACTATGCTGTGCTGCAAGTATCCATGCACATAAGAGAGGAAGCGATATGCTGCTCAAGGGCAAGAAAGCAATCATCACCGGAGGCACGCGCGGAATCGGCTATGCCATCGCCTGCCGTTTTATCGAGGAAGGCGCCGCCGTCACGGTCTTTGGCTCGCGCCAGGAGACTGCCGACGCAGCCGTTGAGAAACTGGCAGCCGCCTATCCCGAGGCCAAGGTTTGGGGCCGTTCCTGCGACCTCACCTCGCTCGAGGCCGTAACTGAGGCCTTTACCCAAGCTGCCGCCGATATGGGCGGCTTGGACACGGTCGTCAACAATGCCGGCATCTCCCAGCGCTCGCCCCTTTTGGACTACACGGCCGAGGAGTTTGCCAAGGTCATGGACCTCAACGTCGTCGCCGTCTTTAACGGCCACCAGGCTGCCGCCAAGATCATGACCGAGGCCGGCCACGGCGGCACCATCACCACCACGAGCTCGATGGTCGCTAAGTACGGTCAGCCCTCCGGCGTTGGCTATCCCACGTCCAAGTTTGCCGTCAACGGCATGGTCCAGTCGCTCTCGCGCGAGCTCGCCCCCATGGGCATTCGCGTCAATGCCGTCGCACCCGGCGTGACCAAGACCGATATGGTCGCCAACCTGCCCGAAGAGGTCATCAAGCCTATCATCACCACCATTCCGCTGGGCCGCATGGGCGAGCCCGAGGATGTCGCCAACGCCTTCGTCTTCCTGGCGAGCGACATGTCCGCCTACGTCACAGGCGCCGTGCTCCCCGTCGACGGAGCCGCCCGCTCCTAAGGGACCACGAGCTTTGGCCCCTGGCCTCAACATAGCTCAACCAACGAAGGCGCGCTGTCCACATCAACCGCAGGCAGCGCGTCTTCTTCTGTTTGAAGGGAAACTGTGTCCCGTTTCGCGTCCGTCCTCAAACGGGAATGCCGCCCCCGCATCAGCGTCGGCTACTTGCCGTCGTCCTCGTCGGCTTCTTCGTGCGCATAAAGCTCCAGCATGCGACGGCGGTACTCGTGCACGGCGAGCTTGGCGCGTTCTAGGCGGCAACGCTCACGCGGGGTGAGCTCGGACGGATCTATCTCGTCGCCATAGGTCTTATCGGCAAGCAGATGCGCCGCATCCACAATGCGCGCATCGATGCGTTCGCTCGCCGCCCGATCAGAAAGGCGCTCGGCAATCGTATCGAGCGTAGGCAAGCCTTCGAATACGCGACCATGGCCATGCGAAGTCAGCAGCTCATGCTCGCGCGCGAGCAAGCTCGCTAGGTCGTGGTGGGCGCGCAGGATGTCGAGCGCATCGGATGGATGCTCGGCAACCTCTGCCACGGCGGCAACCGGCGCGGCATCGACCACGCGGTAGAAGAGCTGCGCGAGCAGTGGCATCAGGAACACCGTGATGGCGCCGGCCGCCACCATAACCGAAGCGACGCCCTGTGATAATGCGCCGGCGTTGGCAGCGACGCTCGTCACGGCGACGATAATCGGCAGCGCCGTGGTGCAGTAGAGCGCCACGGTGATGCGGCCATAGGCAGAAACATCGCGCGTCTTAGGGCAGATGCCCATGGAGACAACGATGGGCACGGCGCGGATAACCAGCAACGCCACGATAAAGCCCACGAGCAAGCCGGGGCGCGATGCTACAGCCGTCAGGTCGATCTTGGCACCCGACACGGTAAAGAACACCGGGATCAAAAAGCCATAGGCAAGGCCATCGAGTTTAAGCTCGAGCGTATGGTTGCCCTCGGGGATGATATAGCGCAGGACAAAGCCCGCGGCAAAAGCGCCCAACACGATATCGAGGCTAAAAATGGCGGAAAACGCCACGAGCGTGACCAGGATGAGCACTGTGAGGCGCACGAACGTCTGAGAAGTCGTATCGGCGCGCTCCTGAATAAAGGCAAAGAAGCGGCTGCCAATACGCTTGGAGCGGCTGGGGACCACGGCAAGCAGCACGCACACCACGGCGAACAGCCCCAAGATCAACAGCGTCTCGACACCCGTACGGGCAGACAGCAGCACCGACATGGCGAGCACGGGCCCGAGCTCGCCCCACGTACCATAGGCAAGAATCGAATCGCCGACGCGCGTCCCAGAAAGCGACCGCTCGCGCAAGATGGGCATGAGCGCCCCAAGCGCCGTCGAGGTCAACGCCAGCGTCACGGCGATGCCATCAAAATGACTGACCGAAAACCACGGGGTAAAGCGCACGGCAAGCCAGGCGATACCAAACGTGACGACCCACGTCGCCATGCCGTAACGCCCCTCGATGCCCGTGATGTTCTTGGGATCGATCTCAAAGCCGGCAAGCAGGAACAAAAAGGCCAGGCCGAGCTCGGACACGAGCGAGACCTCGGCATCCACATGGATAATGCCGAGCATATGAGGTCCCAGCACCGCGCCAAACACGAGCAAAAAGACCGTCTCGGGAACGGGTTTTCCGGGAATCGCCGAGGCGATGAAGGGACTTGCAAAGGCCACGAGTGCGATGATGGCGAGCGAAACAAATGCCATGTGATGCCTTTCTCTTGTTTGCGCTCCACTGTAGCACCCTCGCCGTCCTCAACGCGCCACGAGCTGTCGTATCATAGTGAGGTTTAAAAGTATGTGGCTCAAGGCGATCGCGAGGCTTGCCCCGCAAACCGACCGCTGCCGCATACCGCACCGTACGCCCAACCGATCAGGAAGGCAGGAACCAATGGTCTCTCGTATCTACGTGGAGAAGAAACCCGGGTTCGACGTCGAGGCTCAGCAGCTCAAGGGCGAGCTGAGCGAGATCCTCGGCATCAAGGGCATCGAGGCTCTGAGGATCATCAACCGCTACGACGTCGAGGGCATCGATGAGGAGCTGTTCCGCTCCTGCGTGCCGACCGTCTTTAGCGAGCCCCAGGTCGATGTGACCTACAACGAGCTCCCCGCAAGCGATGGCGCCGTCTTTGCCGTCGAATTCCTGCCTGGCCAGTTTGACCAGCGTGCCGACTCCGCCAGCGAGTGCGTGCAGCTCATCAGCCAGGGCGAGCGCCCCGCCGTGCGCTCCGCCAAGGTCTATATGATCTCGGGCGCCCTGGACGAGGCCGCCATCGATGCCATTAAGCACTACGTGGTGAACCCCGTCGAGGCCCGCATTGCCTCACTCGACCTACCCGAGACGCTGCACATGGAGACCCCCGAGCCTGCGCCCGTCGAGGTGCTTGACGGCTTCCGCGAGCTCGACGAAGCCGGTCTTGCCGCCTTTATCTCCGAGCGCGGTCTTGCCATGGACGAGGCGGACATCGCCTTCTGCCAGCAGTACTTCCGCGATGAAGATCGCGACCCCACCATCACCGAGATCCGCGTGATCGACACCTATTGGTCCGACCACTGCCGCCACACCACCTTCGGTACCGTCCTGGATGACGTGACGATCGACGACGCCGTGGTGCAGCAGGCCTTCGACCGCTACATGGATATGCGCCACGAGCTCGGTCGCGACGCCAAGCCCGTCTGCCTCATGGATATGGGCACCATCGGCGCCAAGTATCTCAAGAAGACCGGCGTCATGACCGATGTCGACGAGTCCGAGGAGATCAACGCCTGCACCGTCAAGGTAAAGGTCGATGTTGATGGTGAGGACCAGGACTGGCTGTTCCTCTTTAAGAACGAGACCCACAACCACCCGACCGAAATCGAGCCCTTCGGCGGTGCCGCCACCTGCGTGGGCGGCGCCATCCGTGACCCGCTCTCGGGCCGCAGCTATGTGTACCAGGCCATGCGCGTCACCGGCGCCGGCGACCCCACCGTCCCGGTTTCCGAGACGCTCGAGGGCAAGCTCCCGCAGCGCAAGCTCGTGACCACCGCCGCCGCCGGCTACTCCAGCTACGGCAACCAGATCGGCCTTGCCACCGGTCAGGTCAACGAACTCTATCACCCCGGCTACGTGGCCAAGCGCATGGAGGTCGGTGCCGTCGTGGGCGCTACCCCGGCAAACCACGTGCGTCGCGAGTGCCCCGCCCCCACCGACAAGATCATCCTGCTGGGCGGCCGCACCGGCCGTGACGGCATCGGCGGCGCCACCGGCTCCTCCAAGACCCAGAACACCGAGTCCATCGAGACTTCGGGTGCCGAGGTCCAGAAGGGCAACGCCCCGGTCGAGCGCAAGCTGCAGCGCCTGTTCCGACGCGGCGACGCTTGTCGCTTGATCAAGCGCTGCAACGACTTTGGCGCCGGCGGCGTCTCGGTCGCCGTGGGCGAGCTTGCCGACGGCCTGTATGTCGACCTCGATACCGTGACCAAGAAGTACGACGGCCTGGACGGCACCGAGCTCGCCATTTCCGAGTCCCAGGAGCGCATGGCTTGCGCCGTCGCCGACGGTGACGTCGAGGAGTTCATGGGCTACGCCGCCGAGGAGAACCTGGAAGCGACCGTTATCGCCGAGGTTACCGCCGAGCCGCGCATGCGCATGGCCTGGAACGGCATCGCCATCGTCGACCTGTCCCGCGAGTTCCTCAACTCCAACGGTGCGCCCAAGCACCAGGCCGCCCACGTCTGCGCCCGCAGCGTGTGGCAGCCCAGCTGGGCCGGCACCACGCTTGCCGAGCGTATGACCTCGCTCGTCACCGATCTTAACGTCGCCTCCAACAAGGGCCTTTCCGAGCGCTTCGACTCCACCATCGGCGCCGCCACCGTGCTCATGCCCTTTGGCGGCAAGACGCAGCTCACCCCGAGCTCTGCCATGGTCGCCAAGTTCCCCGTGGACGGCGAGACCACCACGGCGAGCGCCATGGCATGGGGCTTCAACCCCTACCTGATGGAGGCCGACCAGTTTGCAGGTGCCTACCTGTCCGTAGTCGAGTCCATCGCCAAGCTCGTCGCCGCCGGTTTTGAGCACAAGCGCGCCTACCTCTCCTTCCAGGAGTACTTCGAGCGCCTGCGCACCGAGGCCGAGCGCTGGGGCAAGCCCATGGCAGCCGTTCTGGGTGCTCTTATGGCCCAGGTCGATCTGGGTGCCGGCGCCATCGGCGGCAAGGACTCCATGAGCGGCTCGTTTGAGGACGAGGCCGGCGAGCTCAACGTTCCGCCGACCCTCATCAGCTTCGCCGTGGCCGTGGGTCGCGCCGCCCGCGCCACATCGCCCGAGTTCAAGGGCCTGACGCACCGCGTCGTCCGCATCGCCCCCGCCACCTATGGCGAAGACTACCGCCCCGATGCCCAGCAGCTGCTCGCCGCGTTTGACGCCGTCGAGGCGCTCACCGCCACCGGCGACGCCCTGGCCATCTCCACGCCCGGCTACGGCTGCGGTGCCGAGAGCCTCTTTAAGATGTGCGTCGGCAACCAGATCGGCATCGAGCTTGCCGAGGACGTGGACGTGGAGAGCCTCTTCACCCCGCTCTACGGCAGCTTTATCGTCGAGCTCGCAGAGGATGCCGAGTTGCCCGAGGTCGCCGACGGCGTTGTCGTCGAGCCCCTGGGCACCACCGTCGAGGGCTATGTCATCGACACCGGCTCCGAGGTCATCGAGCTCTCCGAGCTCCAAGAGGCCTGGGAGAGCGGCATCGAGGGTGTCTTTGCCTACCGCAGCACCGACGAGCAGCCCGAGGTCGAGACCATCGACTATCGCACCAAGGATATCCACGTGTACGGCGGCGCCAAAATCGCCCGCCCGCGCGTGATCATCCCCGTGTTCCCCGGCAACAACTGCGAGTACGACAGTGCCCGCGCCTTCCGTGCCGCCGGTGCCGAGGCCGACACCTTCGTGATCAACAATCTCACGCCCGAGGCCGTCGCCGAGAGCACCCACGAGCTTGCCCGTCGCATCCGCCAAAGCCAGATCGTCATGATCCCCGGCGGCTTCTCGGGCGGCGACGAGCCCGACGGCTCCGCCAAGTTCATCACGGCGTTCTTCCGCGCTCCCGAGGTCACCGAGGCAGTTCGCGACCTGCTCAAGGCCCGCGACGGCTTGATGCTGGGCATCTGCAACGGCTTCCAGGCCCTGGTCAAGCTCGGCCTGGTGCCCTACGGCGATATCGTCGACGCCACGCCCGACGCGCCCACGCTGACGTTCAACACCATCGGCCGCCACCAGAGCCGTCTGGTGCGCACCCGCATCTCGTCCAACCTGTCCCCGTGGTTGTCGCAATGCAGCCTGGACGACCCCTACACCGTCGCCATCAGCCACGGCGAGGGCCGCTTTGTCGCCAATGACGAGGTGCTCGCCCAGCTGATCGCCAACGGCCAGGTCGCCACGCAGTACGTGGACGAGGACGGCAAGCCCAGCATGGATCTTTCCGTCAACCCCAACGGCTCCGCACTCGCCATCGAGGGCATCACGAGCCCCGACGGCCGCGTCCTGGGCAAGATGGGCCATGCCGAGCGTCGCGGCGACAACCTGTACCGCAACGTTCCCGAGCATGTCCCCGGCGATAAGTTCATGCCGATCTTTGAGAGCGGCGTAGCCTACTTCGCCTAAAGACGTTCCCATCGGGTACAATCCCTTCGGGTAACAACACCCGCCGCCGGCACCTCCGGTGGCGGGTTCTTTTTTGCTTCGCGCATACAGGAAGGACATCATGGAAAGCCGCAAGCCGCATCTCGCCACCCTGCCCGGACTCATTCTGGGCTGCCTTATCTGCTGTGCGCTCTGGGGATCGGCTTTCCCCTGCATCAAGATCGGTTACGAGCTCTTTGGCATTCCCGCGCACGATAGTGCCTCGCAGCTGCTCTTTGCAGGCTTGCGCTTCACGCTTGCCGGCGCCCTGGTCATCGTTGGGATGAGCGCGGCGAAGCGCCGCCCACTCATCCCGCAGGCTCGCGACATCAAGCCCATCTTTGTCTTGTCGCTTTTCCAGACGATCGGGCAGTACTTCTTTTTCTACCTGGGACTCTCGCGCGCCAGCGCCATGTCGAGCTCCATCATTGAGGCCAGCGCCAACTTCCTCGCAATCCTCTTTGCCGCTCTGGCGTTTCACACCGAGAAGCTCGATACAGCCAAGGTGCTTGGCTGCGTGTTGGGCTTTGCCGGTGTAGCGCTCGTCAACCTTTCGGGCGCGGATGGCACCTTTGGCTTTGCGCTCGACGGCGAGGGCTTTATCCTGGCTTCCACCGTTGCGGGCGCCCTGTCGACCTGCCTCATTGGCATTTTCTCGCGCGAGCATGACGGCGTTTTACTCGCCGGCTGGCAGTTTTTAGTCGGCGGTCTGGTCCTTACCGCCATCGGGCTTTTGATGGGCGGTGCGCTATCCCCCACCAAAATCGTCCCCGCCATCGCGCTCATCATATATATGGCACTCATTTCCGCCGTCGCATACTCGCTGTGGTCTCGCCTGCTCGCCGTCAACCCCGTCAGCCGCGTTTCGGTCTTTGGCTTTATGAACCCGGTCTTTGGCGTAGCGTTGAGCGCGCTGCTGCTCGGCGAGGGCGCTGGCACAAGCCCCGTTACCGTCATTGTGGCCCTGCTCCTGGTCTGCGGCGGCATCATCATTGTCAACAAACCTAAAGATGCCTAACAAGCCAAGCCCTTGCGTATGCCGCACCTGCAGCGGACATTCGCGTGGTCGCTTTTTCTAGCGTATCTGGACGCCGGCCTTTTTCTTCTCGTGCTTTACGCGGTAGAGCTCCGCATCGGCAGCGCGAAGCAAGTCTTGCCAGGTATCGACACCATCACCGACCCGTGCGTAACCGATGGACATCCGCAACAGATACAGCACCTCGGCACGCGCGAGCTCGTCGTTGATTGCCTCGTACAGACGTATGATGTCCTGTTCCGCCGTCGCCTTTTGGAGCACGACGAATTCATCGCCGCCATAGCGTGCAATAAAGTCACCAGACGACGAGCAGACATCTTTGAGCGCGGTCACCCTCCACATGTCCGTAGCGATCATTAATCTGCTTAAAGCCATCAGCGTCCATCATGAGCAGATACACATCGCCCGTATGATCCGCATTCGAGAAGAGCGACAGCATATAGGTCTCAAAACGGTTTCGATTGTTGAGGCCAATCAATGGGTCGGTCGAGATCAGCTGCTCCTGGCAGACGATGTAGAGCAGCAGCATGCTAATCATTATGCCGACACAAAGCCCGGGCACCGAAAACACGACCTGAAAGGTGCCGCCCACCAGAGCCGGAATGGCGAAAAATGCCAAGGTTCGATAGATGGCCTTCTTTTGTAGACTCTCGACCCTGCGCGATTGTACAAACGCATGCAGGGACGTATGTATTACGTAGCAGTAGCTGACGATGGGCTGGACCATATAGGCAAAGCCGCGATGATACACGCCCTGCGCATCGACATAGAACAGGGCGTGCGTCCAGTAACTGGTAAACGCCAGCACGACTACCAGAGCCGTAGGCAACGTTACAAGAACCACTCTAGAGCGCGCGGTCGAAAGGCGAGAGCCCTGCACCGTCTCGGAATAGATAAACCAAACGAGACACGCGCTGGCAAAGAGCGAAAACGAAACCGCGTTGGAAATCCAGTTGGCAGCAATGCCCAACATGCCATCCGCACCGTCCGAAAGCGTCCAGATCATATCGAATAATACGTACGCCGCAGAGGTGTAGCCAAGCATGCTAAACAAGAGCTGCTGGGTGCTCGAGAACAGGGAGCGACGACTTCGCACGGCAAGCCCGATAAGAACAATCATGCATAGCACGAATATCTCAATCTTGAGTGCCTTGACCACTAGACGCCATCCCTTCAATATCCAAGTGGTCAGAATCGCCCGATTCGGGTCTGGGCAACAAACACCCCTACCCGCAGGGGTAAGGGGAATAATAGCAGAGCGCCCGAACGTTGCTGCAAGACAGCTTTCGTTCGGGCGCTCAAGCGGCGCGAATTGCACACCGGCATCATTGATGAATGACGATTGCTACTCGCCATCGATGTCGGTCGCGACGGCTTCCTCGATGGCCTCGACACCGGCAGGCGACAGATCCTCCTTGCCCTGACAGAACTTCTTGTCGACCCAGCCAGTAAGAATCGGAGCCATGATCGCCGTGATGATAACAGCGGTGGCGATCTGGGCGTACGCGGCGGGCGCAAGCTCTGCATAGCGCGGCGCCACCTCGGCAAGAGCAACCGGCGTGGTCATAGCCGTGCCGGCGATGGTGGAGCAAGCCACGGCGGCCTTGCCGTTACCGCCGCACAGGCGCTCGAACGCAAAGGTGATGGGGCCGACGACAAACAGCGTGACAAGGCCCAGCAAGATGCCGGAAATGCCGCCGGTGACAAAGCTCGACAGGCTCATGGACGCGCCGAGTTGAAATCCGATGACGGCAATCGCGGGATTGGTGCCGGGAACCAGCAGGTTCTTGATAAACGGGAAGAGGTTGCCCAGAACCATACCGATGACAAGCGGCAGGATGGAGCCGATGATAGTGCCCAGCGGAATGTTAGCAAGACCAGAAACGCCCAGGATGATCATGGTGACGGCGGGGCCGGCCGTAAAGAACAGGATGCCTACGGCGCCCCGCTCGGACTCATCGCCAAACTCGCCCATGATGCCCGTATAGAGCGCCATGTTGCAGAAGGTGATGCCGCCGATAATGGAGACCGAGCTCAGGCCCAAAAAGTTGTCGTTAAAGAAATACGCAACGCCCAGACCCAGCGCGGCTGCCACCACAAGCTTAGGGATCAGTACGACGACGCCGGTCTTGATAGCGCCCGGCGTGGACTTAAAGCTGATGCCGGCACCCACGAAGAGCAGGATCGCGGCGACGATGGTATTGGAACCGCCGCGACAGGCGGCGGTAAAGAAGCCACCGATCTCGAAGACCTGCGGGCAGAAGGTATTGAGCAAAAGGCCGACGATCATCGGATAGATCATGATGTCGCCCGGGATTCGCGGTACTTTGAATTTCTTTTGCTCGTTGGCGGTCGCTTCCTGTGCCATGAAACCCCCATTTCCGTTGACGGGACACAAAAGCCCACGTCATACTTTGCTACAGTAAAGTTTGACCATGGTACCAGATGAAGCAGACCGGCTCGGTGAGAAATTCGATTCGTAAAGTCGAGACGGTAAACGCGCCTTGTTCTTATACGAGGCTCAAAACGATATAGAGCACGATGCCCGAGACGCAGCACCACAGCATCGACTTTGTCTTGATTGCCACCGCCACGACGCCGGCAGATGCGATCCAGGGAATCAGGCCCTGCCACAGGCCGGCATCGAAAGCGCCGGGGCTTATCAGGTCGTTAGCGACTAGCGCCGCAAAGGCGGCGGGCGGAATATAGCCCAAGGCCTCGGTAACGCGGGGTGAAAGCGTTCTCCCGCGCAAGGCAAACGCCGGAGCAATGCGGAAAAACGCGATGGCCGCCCACGACGAGAGCCACAGGACCAAAAACTCGTTAACGGGCATCGCGAGCACCCCTTCCTTCGGCGAGGGCATCGCACGCGAGCGCCGCGGCAACGCCGGCGAGCACGCTTACCGGCACGACGACATTCGTCCACCCCAAGAACTTGCATACGGCGACGGACACCGCAGCCAAAACGGCAGCTACGGCATTGCCACGCGACAGTCGCTGCGAAAAGAGCAGACAAATAAAGAGCGATGTGCAGACAAAACCTGCAAGAGCGGTGGGGACATCGACAACGGCACCGACAACGGCGCCCGTTGTGCACGAAACGCCCCATGTTGCGACGAGGATCACGTTGAGCGCAAAGGACTCGCGCGGACCCTAATCCTGCCCCTCAATCAACTTGGCAAGCGAGATGCCATATGCCTCCTCGGTGAGCGTCGCGGCAACGGCCAGCGTCTGACGCTTCGAGGCACCCGCCAGATGCGGTGCGATCGATGCCGAGTAAAGTGCAAAGCGCGAGGAGATTGCGGCGACGCTGGCGACAATCGATGCCGCAGGCACGCCCGCCAGCCACAGGTTGCAGACCATAAACTATCCGCAGCCCGTCACAAACGTGCTGCTCAGGGCAAAAACCATCCATGGTTCCATCCCCGCCTGCGCCATAATCATTCCGCACGGCGTACCTATCGCAACATAGGTAAGCATCACCGGCCAGACGGTTTTTAAGATCTTGAGCACCATAACGTTCCTCGTCCCGACAAGCTGTCCGAGCCGCATTCAACGACACGGCAGAATCATCGCCCGGCAGCAACCGACATCACCTACAATTGCCACCGGATCGAAATATACAGAAAGACACAACTTTTTAGGAAGTCATTATGACAGCTATCGATCGTGTGCGGGCAGCTGCGGCCTTTAAGACCTATACCGATGCCTACGATGCCGCCAATCCACGTATCGCACTCAAAATCGAGCATACGTACCATGTTGCCGAGGCATGCGATGCCGTGGCACGTAAACAGGGTTGGTCACCGCAGGACATTGACCTGGCGTGGCTGTGCGGACTGCTGCACGATATGGGTCGTTTTGAACAGCTGCGGCGCTGGGACACCTTTAAGGACGCCGAGAGCATGAGCCATGCAGCGCTGGGCATCGAGGTCCTCTTTGGCGAGAATCCCGCCGATGCACCCGCCGTAACGAGCATCCGCGACTTTATCGATGACCCGGCAGAAGATGAGCTCATCCGAGCGAGCATTGCCTATCACAGTGATTTCCGTCTACCCGCGCAGCTCGACGAGCGCACGCGGAGCTTCTGCGATATCGTGCGCGATGGCGACAAGATCGACATTATGCGCACCATCGCCGACAGCACCGTCGACACTATCCTCAAAGTGGATGAGGACGCGTTTGTAGCCAGTCGCTTCTCGGCACCGACGCTTGCCGCCTTTGACGAGCACCGCTGCGTCGCACGCGATGAACGCAACGAGCCCGCAGACTACCTGGTGGGACTCATCTGCTTTATGTTTGAGCTCGTCTATCCGACAAGCCGTGCGCTGGCGCGCGAGCAAGGCGATATCTATCGCCTGCTCGACGCGCCCTTTGGCATTACGCGACCCTTTATCGACCCCACCACGCGGGCAACCTGGAGCCGCCTTAAGGACGAGCTGCGCCGCTGGCTGGCAAGCGCTTAGCACTCGAGCTGAGCCAGCAACTCCTCAACGACCTCGACGGCGTTTCCAACAACCTTGTACTGGGCGGCGCCAAAGATGGGGGCATCCGGGTCCTCATTGATGGCGATAATGCACTCCGCCCCACCGATGCCGGCGAGATGCTGGATAGCACCCGAGACACCGATGCTCACGAGGAGCTTGGGCGAGACCGATACACCCGTCTGGCCAATTTGATGGCGATACTCCAGCCAGCCGGCCTCCACCACGGGGCGCGTGCAGCCAAGCTCGGCACCCAGAGCCTCGGCAAGCTTTCGCATCAGCGGTAGGTTTTTCTTGGAGCCAATGCCGCGGCCCACCACGACCAGACGCTCGGCATCGGCAATTGAGGCCTGCTGCCCCCACTCCTCGGCGGGAATCGAGATCTCGACACGGGCCTTAACGTCCTCCGCAAGCATCACCTGGGCAATCGTGCCGGAACGGCCGTAGTCGAAGTCGGGAGCCTTAAAGATGCCGGGGCGCACCGTTGCCATCTGCGGACGGTGGTTGGGGCAAATGATGGTGGCCATCAAGTTGCCGCCAAACGCCGGGCGCGTCTGCTGCAGCAAGCCCGTCTCCGCATCCATCGAAAGCACGGTGCAGTCGGCCGTAAGGCCCGTCTGCAAACGCACGGCAACGCCGGGTGCCAGTTCGCGGCCAAAGGCGGTCGCACCGTACAGAATGGCCTCGGGCTTGCGCTCTGCCACCAAATCGCAGATCAGGCGGGCGTAAACCTCCGCGTCGTTCTGGCGCAGACGCTCGTCGCGACAGACCAGGACCTCGTCTGCACCGGCGTAAACCAGATGCTCCAGGTCACCGAGAGAACCCTCGGGGCCCATACCGACCAGTGCGACCAGACGGCAGCCGCGAGCATCGGCAAGCTCGCGGCCCTTACCCATGAGCTCGTAGGCCACAGGAGCCACGGCGTCGTGCTCGTCAGTCTGCACGAAGACCCAAATGTCTCGATATGCATCAAGGTCCACCGCGCCAGCGGCCTCGTCGCGCTCAATCGAGATAGCGTTGACGGGGCAGGCGTCGACGCACCCGCCGCACAGGATGCAGCCGTCGGTTACGCGGGCGCAACGGTTGGGGCGCTCGCCCTCCACCACAATGCCACCCGAGGCGCAGGCGCGAACGCAGCGGCCACAGCCAACGCAGGCCTCGCTATCGATTATCAGTCCGCTCATCTATGCCATCTCCTCGATAATCTTGGCAAGTTTTACCGCCTGCTCGGACGCCGTTCCCTCAACGGCCTCGCACGTTTGGTCACGGTCGGGCACAAACGAACGCACGACCTGCGTCGGTGATCCGGCAAGGCCGCAACGCGAGGGATCGGCGTTTACGTCGGCAGCGCTAGCCACGCGCACGTCTGCATCCTCGGCCGCGCGAATGCCGGCAATACTCGGCATGCGCAGCTGGCCAATCTCCTTGGCGGTCGTCATCGCACACGGCATCTCCAGGTACACCGTCTCCTCGCCGGCATCGCAGCCGTGGACGAGCGCCAGCGAGCCACACGTCGTAAATCCCGCGCTCTGCACACAGCTCACGTCGGTCACGCAGGGGATCTCAAAGGCGCCGGCCAGCTCGGGGCCGATCTGGGCCGTATCGCCGTCCACTGCCATCTTGCCGCAGATGAGCAGGTCAAAGTCCTCATCGAGTGCCTCGATACCGCATTTGAGGGCATAGGTGGTGGCTAGGGTATCGGCACCCGCAAAGGCTCGGTCGGTCAGCAGCAGCGCGTCGTCGGCACCGCGGGCGATGCAGTCGCGCAGCAGCGATTCGGTCGCGGGGATGCCCATCGACACCACCGTCACACGCACGTCCATGCCAAAGCCGATAAAGTCGTCCTTCAGCGCCAGCGCGCATTCCAGAGCGCTTGCATCGAACGGGTTAATGACCGCCTGCTTGCCATCACGCACGATAGTATTGGTTTTGGGGTCCATCTTGACCTCGGTGCTTCCGGGCACCGCCTTGACGCACACCACCATATGGAAATCACTCATCTTCACGCGCCCCCCTTCTGGACGAGTCCATCCAAGAACTTCTCCGCAAACAGGTTGCCGCGACCCAGCTGGCCGGCAGGATCGAGCTGGAGTTTGAGACGCGCCGACTCGACCATGGCCTCGTGGCCGTACATCGTCTCCAAGAAGCCCGCCTTGATCTTGCCGACGCCGTGCTCGGCAGAAACGGCACCGCCCATGGCCGTGACCTCGGAAGCCCACTGGGCAAAGAGTTCTCCACCGCGACGGTAGTCTTGCGCATCGCGCGGCAGGATGTTCACATGCAGATGGTTGTTACCGATGTGACCCCAGGCGGCAGATTCAAGCCCACTTTCGGCCAACGTGCGACGATAAAGAGCGATGACATCGGCCAAGCGTGCATTGGGCACCGACATGTCCGAGCCCAGCTTGGTGATGGTAGGATCCATGCGGCGGCGCTCGTCGATAAGCATGTTGACGCTCTCGGGGACCGCATGGCGGAAGAACCGCTGGCACTCGCGATCAACCTCGGTGCGCGCGACCCATGTCGCATCGTCGCGGCCGCCCGCAAGCTCCAGCACCCACCCCAGGTGGTACAGCTCCTCGGTCGCCTGGGCCTCGTCATCGCAGTCGAGCTCCACGTAGACACAGACCTTGGCCTCTTTGTCGAGCACCGGCAGCGAGGCAAACGCCGTCGACTGCTCGCGCTGGCGACGCAGAATATCCAGGGCGCTAGCATCGAAGTACTCGATGGCAACCGCATGGGACAGGACAGGGCGCACGGAATCGGTAAAGGACACGGCCTTGTCTTCGCTATCGAAAAAGCAGCTCACACCCCAAACGACCGCAGGTGCCGCTTGCAGGGCAATCTCGAGCTCGGTGATAACGCCGAGCGTGCCGCAAGCGCCGATAAAGAGGTCGATGGCGTCCATATCGTCCGCAACAAAATAACCCGAGGCATTTTTGGTCTTGGGCATGGTGTAGCCAGGAAGATCGAGCTCGAGTGTGTGGCCCTCTGCCGTCACGAGCGACAGGTGGCGGCCCTGGGCAAAAGCCTCGCCGCGCTGAAGCTCAAGCAAATCGCCATCAGCCAGCGCGACGTGGAGTCCCGTGATATGCGGGCGCATGGGGCCGTAAGCGTAGCTGCGGGCGCCGGAGGCGTTGCATGCCGCCATGCCGCCCAGACAGGCAGATGCCTCGGTGGGATCGGTGGGAAAGAACTGCTCGCGGGCCTCTTGAAACTCATCGTAGGCCTTAAGCGATGCCTGGTCCCAGCCATCGGCCGGCAGTACCTTCTTGCCCAGCTGCTTGCGCAGTTCCGAAAGCACAACGCCCGGCTCCACGCGCAGCAGAAAGCGGCCTTGTTCATCGCGGCGAAGGCCCAAGTAGCGATTCATGCGGGAAGTATTGAGAATGTGACCGCCATGAGGCACAGCGCCGGCGGCAAGACCGGTCCGGGCGCCCTGAACCGTCACCGGGACACGCTCGGCATGGAGCTTTTTCAAAATGGCGCGGACCTCGTTCTCCGTTGTCGGAAACGAGATGCTTGAGGCCTCGCCCGATGTGCGAGACTCATCGCGGCCATACTCTTCGAACTCGTCGGTGAAGGGTTTGATGGTTGCAGACACGCGAACTCCCCCTTTAGCTAACTACAGTGTTTGCAGGGAGATGTTACCGCATCGTTTCGTCGACGTGTTCGAGACCGTCTCCATAATTGGCGTTTTTTACGTTCGTGCAATTCGGCGAACGGCAAGTCTTCCTCGACAGACGATGCTTTTAACACATATGGCCACGCCGTCGCCGATTGCTCGATTGTCGCTCGAAAAAAGTTGAAGTAATTTTTGCTGCCTTTTACCTGCGGAGAAACCAATCCGTCAAGCATTTGGTCAGAAATTGGTCAAGTTGCGACTGATAGGGTCGGCGTCGACAGCCAAAACCGATAGAAGTTTTGGCCCAAGAGCAGGGAGGTTCCCATGGCATATTACTGGCCCCAGTACGGCGTCGCCATCGAGGTCGACGACGATCCCTATCTCCTGCCTTTCGACGAAGAGGCGTTCCCCGATACGGCGGTCTACCATGTCACCACCGATGTTATCTGCGACCCCGAGTCGTTCTCGGCGCTCGCCCACCACATCGCGCGTATCCACGACATCGAGCTCCCTCACGACTTCGACGAGCTCATCTACTCGCGCCGCCTGATGCTTCACATGCTCTTTGGAGCGGACCCGTCCACGTTCGCACGTGTCTACACCACCAAGGATGCCGCATGAGTGCGAAGAAGCCGCCCCGCCTCGCAGGACTGGGACGTCGCAAGAAACTCGTCGTTGTCTGCCTGGCTATCGTCTGCGCCCTCATCGCCGTAGGGCTATACGCCTGGCAGTCGCAACCCGTGCCCGAAGCGGGTGCCTCAGTCACGACGGCAGAGGGTAAATCGCGCCAAGAAATCCAAGATGAGCTCGATGCCATCGTCCGCGACAACATGATGACGATCTCGGTCGCGCCGGTCGCTCAGCTGCAGGAGAACGGCAAGCTGCGCATCAACGTGCAAAACGTCCAAGACAATAAATTTCCCCAGCGATTCCGCGTCATCCAAAACGACGAGACCATGTACGAATCCGGTGTGGTCGAGACCGGCAAGACAATCGAGACGTGCCCCGCCGGCAACATCAAAGAAGGCGAAGCATACATCGAGATCCAGGCACTCGATGCAAAGACCCTCGACAGCCACGGCAATCCGACACGTGTCAAGGTACGGGTTGAGCAAGCCGAGAACTAGCTTTCCGGCCGACGCGGCACCGCACGCAATTCACCGGCATTTGTCCAATCATCGCGGGGACGGCCCGCGGCGAATAGAAAGGAACGACCATGGACATCACCAGGAACATGAACGGAGCCAGAGCGCTCGTCATGGGCGCAGGGCTCGCGCTCGCGCTCGCAATGGGCGCCGCCCCGACGCCAGCTATGGCAGCCGGGCGCGTTGGAACCACGAAGGTAATGGTCAGGACCGAGATCGACAACGTTGAGTTCAAAGTTCCGACGGTTATTCCCTTCGTCGCCAAGCCCGACGGCACGCTTCAGGGCCCCTCAGAAGACGCGACCACCATCGACAATCATTCGGCCTACGGCATCCATGTCACCAACATGAAGATCGACGCCATGAACACCTGGACCATTGCCGCCGACGCCAAGGCCGGAACCGCGCAGAACTCCATCGACTTTAAGGTCGGCCCCGACGGCGCACTCCAGAACGCTAGCACCGCAATGCAGGAGACGGGCCTCGATCTTTCCAAGAATGCAGCCTTCGACATGGGTTACCAGGGCATTGCCGGTGGCACGGACAAAATTAAGCTCAAGACAAGCGGAAACGTCGCCCGCGTCACGCGCGACATCTTCCGCGTAACCGGCGAAGGCGATCAGGTTGCAACGATCACCTGGACGGTCGAGCCCGGTGCGCACACGGCATAAGGCCGTCGCCCTGGCCGCCGCCGTCAGCATCCTAGCATTTGAGCCAGCCATGGCCTTTGCCCAGCAAGAACAGGCACAGGCCGCCACGCAAGTGACGGTCGACCTCTCGGAGCTCGACCGTGGCGACCGCGAGGAACCGTTGGCGCAGACAGGCGACAGACGATGGCTCTTGGCAGCAGGCGCCACAGCAGCAGGCGCGGGGACCGCCGGCCTCGGTCTGCACATCAAACGCAGCCAGAAACAAAACACGGACAGGCCGCACTAAATTAGCTAAGGAGACCCCATGGCATCGAAGAACCTTTTGCCCGTCGTCGCACTCTGCGGCGCGCTCGCAACCGGAACGCCTGTCGCCGCCTGGGCGACTCCCGTCATGGCGGACTTCTTACCGGCAGCCCTAAGCTCCGCACCAAATCCGTCGAGCGCCATTGCGTGCAAGCGTTTTTCGTTCGCACAGGCTGCAATCTCAACCTCGGGATGCCTTCGCCGTAATACGGACGGCTCGATAGTCGTGGATATCAATCGTTCGAACAAGGCAAACGGCTCCCAGGCGGGGTGCGCCGTCTGCACGTGGCGCTCGGTTGTGCTCGATGCAGATGGCGATCCATGCAATTTAGAGCTGCGCATCGACATCGCTTCGGTCGATGACTCGGCGAACGGAGCGAAGGTCGCCTTCGACGGTGCGTTTTTCGAGAAAGGAGGCGGTATATGTCTGGGCTGCGCCGCCGCGAATGCAGACGACACGCAGCCCACCCTCTCATTCACGGCATCGTTGCGGCTGACCAAAGCCGGCACCGATGCCATCGCGGCGGGAGAAGCGTCCCTGCTGTTCTACGCCGTCAGCACCAAAGACACAGATGCTCATTTCGAGAAGCCAGCCGGATCACTCAGCCTTACACGAGGGATAGAAGCAGGCCCTATTGAAATCGATGCCCACGCGCAAAGCAGGCAACGCATTCTTGCCGACCCGGCGCTTCTCGAAATGGAGTGGAACGGATCCGGAGCCATCGGAATTCTCCCCTCCGCGCTTGACGCCAAGACGCTCTCCTCAAACGACGAACCCATCAACGCAACCATACAAGAAGAGAGCGCGGACAAGGAAGCGGGTGCGGGCGACACGCCGTCGCCGACAAACAGCGTCCCAGCTTCTTTCGAAGCACCGAATGAGCCCGCTACCGATCAAAACGATCCCGAGCTCGCGGACAGTCTGGGGCTTACTGATCCTCAAGAGATCGATGAAGGTAACTGCTGCGTGCTTGCCGCGCTCGACCACACGGAGGTCATCGACGCTGCGAACATCGAAGTTGCCGCCGCCAATCAGCCCGTCCGCAAGTCGGCCATCATCGCATTTCCTGAATCCATCGAAGTCGTCTTTTTGCCATCGGGCGAGGTCGTGGCCCCAACACTGCTCACCTTGTTGGGCGCCAAGAATACTCGAAACGAAATTAAAAAGGTCACGGTTGTCGACCCTGCAACCACCGCTAAACTGCGCCTATACGCCGTTGCCCCAGACGGAGGCAAGACCTTGGAATTCGATGGCGACACACTCCTAGCCTGGCGACGTCTGGACATTATGCAAGATGTCTCGTATCAGATCGAACTCGAAGGGTTTGATCGTGCCCGCGATGCCAATATCATCGCCGCGGCTATTGAATCCCCACAGCGGCTTATGACACTGCGCTTTGACTACTATCCCTATGTCCCGACAACCACCTGAGGCTTAAATACTGCGCATCATTCCTAATACCACTTATATAACGTATTAGATGAGTCGCGATGTGCCTCGCATTCCATTCTGCTACGATTGCCACGTTGGCATCAATACAGGAGGGCTCATGCCGGGCTTGGGAACAATCATCAACGTTGCCCTTTTAGTTGCGGGCGGTCTTTTGGGATTAGCGGGCGGTCGCTTTATCACACCGCGTATCCAAGACACGCTCATGAAAGCGTCGGGGCTGTGCGTCCTGTTTATCGGCCTTGGCGGCACCATGCAAAAGATGCTCCTTATCGATGGGAAGGCGCTGACGACCACTGGTACCACCATGCTCATTGTCTCGTTCGCCCTCGGCTCGCTCATCGGCGAGGCCGTCAACTTGGAGGCCGCCATTGAGAACCTTGGCGAATGGCTCAAGCGCAAAACCGGCAGCGAGGGCGATAACGAGTTCACCAACGCTTTTGTCTCGACTTCACTCACCGTGTGTATCGGCGCCATGGCCATTGTGGGATCGATCCAGGACGGCCTGCTCGGCGACTGGTCAACGCTTGCCCTCAAGGGCGCACTGGACTGCATCATCGTCTGCACCATGACGGCCTCACTTGGCCGCGGCTGCATCTTTTCCGCCCTGCCCGTCGCCGTGTTCCAGGGGACGATCACGTTGTTTGCCGGCGCGCTCTCCCCCATCATGACCACAGCGGCCCTCAACAGCCTTTCGCTCGTAGGCTCCATGCTCATCTTCTGCGTCGGCGTCAACCTCATCCGTCCTCAGACCTTCCGTACGGCCAATATGCTTCCCTCCGTCGTCATCGCCGTCATCTACGCCCTCCTGTTCTAAATCTATCTACGCAGCAGTATCTCGAACACCTGTTTGATGCTGTGCTATGATATGAGGTCACCGAAGCTGCGTTAGGAGAGGAGAAGCGGTGGCCGACCAGGACATCAAAATGCTCATCGAGCGCATTATGGCCGAGGCTCGGACCCATCAGTCCGCCCGTTTCTCAAACGAAATCTACGCAGACGAGCCGATTCTCAAAACCGGCCGACAGATGCGGAATTTCCTCCCCGACCAGTACCGCAAAATGCGCGAGATATCGCGCTGGCAGGATGACCCCAAGGGCGGTGCGGGCCGCTGGCTTTCGGAAGCCGAGCTTTTTTACCGCCAGGGCCTGCTGATGGCCGACTTTGAGGACGACTGTCCCTACAACGGCACCTTTAAGTCGTACTTTCCCACCTACAACGCCATGAGCGACCGGCAGCTGCGCGGCTACTTTACCTGGCGTGCCCAAGTGCGCCGCGGAACCGTCGAGGAAACGTCTACGTCCTTTGCCTTCCTGTATCTCTATGAGCTGATCTGCGGCATCGGCGTTGATGACCCGCTCGATGGCTTTAGCAAGATCAAGGCCTTTTGGGATGCCTACCGTGCCTTCGAGCCCGGCATCGACCGGTTTGCACGCGTGTGGCTGCAAGATTACGCCGTGTTCCACGGGCTCGACCCCAAGCTGCTTCGCGACTCTAAAACCGTCATGTTCGATAACGCCCTTATCGAGCTGCGGCGCGCGGCTCGAGACCTTGTACCAGCACAGGCACCGTCCGGCCAGACCCCTAAGCGTCGCAAAACCTCCGAGCCCACGCTCCCCCTTCCGCCCGACGAGGCAGGCGAGGAGCGACTCATGACCGCTATCAATGCCCTCTCCACGTATAACCTAAGTAACTCGCGGCTCGACCGCAGCCACCACCGCGATCTGCGCCACGTGGCGTGCGCCGTGTATGTCCGCATGGCGCGCTACTATGACACGCACCGAAAGACCGGCATCGTAGCGAGCTTGTTTGGGGAGGAGACGGCCATGCCCTACACCATGTTTGCCTCGGCCGTATTCTTTGCGCCCGAGCGCCACGAGGACTGCGAATACCGCCTGGATCCTATCCATATCTACCGTTGCCAAAACGGCTTTTGGGAATGCATGCGTATCCACGGCAGCAGGCAAAAGAGCAGCAAACTCGGCGAAATGATGCGCGCCTGCGACCAACGCCTACGCCTGGCGCTGGACCCCGCCCACCCCCTAAAGGAGGAGAAGGTCCCCAAATATCTGACCAAGATCATCGATGACGAGATCGTGGCATGGCTTTCGTGGGATGCCGCGCACCAGCCCGTCAAGATCGATATCGATTTGAGTCAGCTGGGACACATTCGGAGCGCCGCCGCACAAACGCGTGAGGCGCTTTTGATCGATGAGGAGCGCGAGGACGATGTGCTCGCAGAGGTCGATACGGTGGACTCCGAGCAGCCGAAAGCCGAGCCCGCAGCAGACGCGTTTGTCGAGCCGGTCACGGCGGCCGCAGAGCAGGACGAGGCCGACGAGCCAACCATTTCCACCGAACAGTTTGGTGTCGTGGCGCCGCCTCTTGCGCCGACGCCCCCGCTCGCAGCGGCTGCGCCCACTGACGCCGCGAGCGAACTCGCACCCGCCGCAACCGCGTATCTGCGCGCACTGCTCGAGCAGAACGCAGCGCAAGCGACATCGGCAGTGGCGCACTCGGGCCAGAGCGAGGACATGCTCGTCGATAGCATCAACGAGGCGCTCTTTGACCTGATGGGTGACACCGTAATTGAATTTGGCGCGGCAGGACCGCAAATTATCGAGGACTACGAAGCAGACGTGAGAGGATACCTAGACTATGAGTGATACCGCATCCGCAGCACCCCGCGTGCCCAAGCGCGTCGCCGCCGTCATTCTCAACTCGCTCAAGGGCGGCGTGGTCCCGCGCATCGGCCTTCCCTACATCACCGTAGGGCGCGAGGTCGAAATCCGCGCCCTGCTCACCGACCTGAGTCTCATCGCCGACGGCGGCGCGAGCTTCCGCTTTCTGGTCGGTCGCTACGGAGCCGGCAAGAGCTTTTTGCTCCAGACCATCCGCACGCACGCCATGGGCGAGGGATTCGTCGTCGCCGATGCCGACCTGTCACCCGAGCGCCGCCTACAGGGCGGCCAGGGGCAGGGCCTTGCCACCTACCGCGAGCTCATCCGCAACATATCGACTAAAACGCGCCCCGAGGGCGGTGCGCTCAACCTAATCCTCGATCGCTGGGTCGCCTCGTGTGCCGATGCCGATGAGTCTGCCGTCAATGCCCAACTGGCCCCGCTCGAGGAAATGGTCCACGGCTTCGACTTCGCCCGTATGCTCCGCCGCTACCGCGCGGCCGTATCCGAGGGCGACGAAGAAGCTATGAGCCGCGTGACCAAATGGATTCGCGGCGAGTACCGCACCAAGAGTGAGGCACGCGCCGAGCTGGGCTCCTCGACCATCATCAGCGATGACGACTGGTACGACTACGTTAAGCTCATTGCGCGCTTTTTGGTCTGCGGCGGCTACAAGGGCATGCTGGTGCTCATCGACGAGCTCGTGAATCTGTATAAGATTCCCAACGCCATCACGCGCCAATACAACTACGAGAAGATCCTAACCATGTACAACGACACGCTCCAGGGCAAGGCGCAGTACCTGGGCATGATCATGGGCGGCACGCCAACCTCCATCGAAGACCGGCGCCGCGGTGTGTTCTCCTACGAGGCCCTGCGCAGCCGACTCGCTCAGGGCCGCTTTGCGCGCGAGGACCTTAAGGACATGCTCGCGCCCATCATCCGTCTGCAGCCACTCACCTACGAGGAGCTGCTGGTGCTCATCGAAAAACTCATGCAGATCCATGCCGGCTACTTTGGCTGGACGCCCACGCTTACCGAGAACGACTTGGTGGACTTCCTCAAGATTGAGTTTGGCCGCGTGGGAGCCGACACGCATCTGACGCCGCGTGAGGTCATTCGTGACTTTATCGAGCTGCTCGACATCCTATGCCAAAACCCCGACGCCAACGTGGCCGAGCTACTGCAAAGCGTCGGCGGCGACGCGCTGGCGCCGGCAACAGCAACAGGCGACACCGGCACCGCAAGCGGCGACCGCAATTTCGCCGAATTCACCATCTAACCTGCCAAAAAGGGACAGGTTTATTTTGGCAGGCTTTATCTGGGCAAATGCCGATATTGCAATTCGACGACCCATTGCCCGTTGCGTTTGATAACCCGTTGTTGAAAGGAGGCCCCGTGAACGCCTTTGACCGCTACGCCCCGTTTATCCAGGACTTCATCTACTCCCACGATTGGGAGAGCCTGCGCTCTATCCAGGTTGCAGCAGCAGACGCCATCTTTAACACGCAAGACAACGTGCTCCTGACGGCATCCACAGCGTCCGGCAAAACCGAGGCGGCCTTCTTTCCCATCCTGACCGAGTTTTGGGAGAACCCGCCCGCGAGCGTTGGCGCCCTCTACATCGGCCCCCTCAAGGCACTCATCAATGATCAGTTCGTCCGCCTCAACGACCTGTGCGAAGAGGCCGATATCCCCGTCTGGCACTGGCATGGCGATGTTTCGCAGTCGCATAAGGCTAAGCTCATCAAAAAACCGAGCGGTATCTTGCAGATTACGCCCGAGTCGCTCGAGGCGCTCCTGATCCATAAGCACATGGCAATCCCTCGTATGTTCTGCGACCTGCGCTATGTGGTTATCGACGAGGTTCATTCGCTCATGCGCGGCGACCGCGGCGGTCAGACGCTCTGCCTTATCGAGCGCCTCTCGCGCATGGCGGGCGTGCAGCCCCGCCGCATCGGCCTTTCTGCCACCATCGGCGACCCCGAGCGCACGGGCGCCTTTCTCTCACAGGGAACAGGACGCGATTGCATCATCCCCCGCTTTGAGGAACCGCGCCGCGTGTGGCGCATCTCCATGGAGCACTTCTACAACTCGGGTCCCCAGGCACAGCAGCGGGGATTCGAGAGCACGGGTCCACAAGAAGCCGAGATGCTTGCTTGCGAGCGTATTGAGCCGGCGGCGCCCGCGGCGCTGCCGGCTGGCGCCCAAGACGTGCGCCACAGCGGACAGCTTACACAGGAGGAGCGCCGTCAACGTCGTGAGCGGGCACGGGGCAAGGCCGCTCCCAAAGACCGTCGCACTTCTTCGGCCCCCGAGGGCGAAGTCGATATCCCCCGGGCCGATGAGCAGGCGCTCCTCAACCCCACCGACACCGCGCCCGAAAACGCCGATCCCGGCATGGGCTATATCTTTGAACACACCCGCGGGCGCAAGTGCCTGGTCTTTGCCAACTCGCGCGAGGAGGCAGAGGCCGTGTGCTCCATGCTGCGCAGCTACTGCGAGAGCCGGCACGAGCCCGACCGTTTTCTCATCCACCATGGCAATCTTTCGGCATCGCTGCGCGAAACGGCCGAGGAACTCATGCGCGATGAGGAGCAGGCACAGACAACCGTCACCACCTCCACGCTGGAACTCGGTATCGATATCAGCCGTCTGGAGCGTGCGTTTCAGATCGACGCGCCGTTTACCGTCAGCTCCTTTTTGCAGCGAATGGGCCGCACGGGGCGCCGCGATCTTCCGCCCGAGATGTGGTTTGTCATGCGCGAGGAGGAACCCGAGCCGCGCACGATGATGCCCGAGACCATTCCGTGGAAGCTCCTGCAGGGCATCGCGCTCGTACAACTCTATCGCGAGGAAAAGTGGGTCGAGCCGCCCGAGCTCGATCGACTCCCCTACAGCCTGCTCTACCACCAGACTATGTCGACGCTTGCCAGCACCGGCGAACTCACGCCGGCAGAGCTTGCCCAGCGCGTGCTCACACTCAGCTATTTCCATCGCATCTCGGCCGATGACTATCGCGTGTTGCTGCGTCACCTCATTAAGATCGACCATATCCAAGTCACCGAGGGCGGCGGGCTCATCGTGGGTCTCGCGGGCGAGCGCATCATCAACAACTTTAAGTTCTACGCCGTGTTCCAGGAAAACGAGGAGTTCACCGTTCGCAGCGAATCGGCCGAGCTGGGCACGATTGTCAACCCGCCCCCGCCCGGTGAGCGCATTGCCATCGCCGGCCATTGCTGGATTGTCGAGGAAGTGGACTGGAAGCGTCACACCGTCTTTGCCACGCAGGTCAAGGGCCGGGTGCCGGCCTACTTTGGCGACTGCCCCGGCGACATCAATACACACGTACTCGAGCGTATGCGCAAGGCGCTCAACGAGCACGCGGCGTATCCGTACCTGATGGGTAACGCGCGGGCCCGTCTGGCGCAGGCTCGCCATACGGCCGAGATTTCGGGCGCGGGAACTAAGCCGCTCATCAACCTGGGTGGCGACACCTGGGTGCTCTTCCCCTGGTTGGGCAGCTACGCCTTTTTGGCGCTCGAGCGCATGCTCAAGATTAAATGCGCCGCTGAGTTGGGCCTTCGCGGACTCGACCCGTCACGCCCGTACTTTATGCAGTTTAAGATGAAGGCCGACGAGGAGACGTTCTTTGAAGTGCTCGCCGCCGAAGCCGAGAAAGACTTCGACCCCATCGACCTCGTCTATCCCGGCGAGGTGCCTTACTTTGATCGGTACGACGAATTCGTTCCAGAAGAGCTCGTGCGCAAAGGCTTTGCCGAAGGCGTGCTCGACATCGAGGGCATGAAGCAGCGCATCCGCAGCTGGACCAGCTAATTTGGGACGGGGCTCTTTTAGCTATCCCTGCCGTTAATCAGCCAAACCGTTCGCGTTACCTGCCGGGGTAGCTAAAAAGCCCAAAAAGACTGGTCGAAAGAGGCCCGCCCCGAATAGGCTAGTCGCGGAGGGCCGTGCCGAAGAAGTCGGCATCGAAGGGCACGGCTTCGGCAAAGGTGTAGTCACCGTCGCTGGCAATGAGCAGGTAGTTCTCTTCGCCGCCAAATTCCGCGTCGCCGCAGGGAACCACCCAAACATGCGCAAACACCTCGAGCGCCGTGGCAACGCAATCGCGCAGGAACGTCACATCGCTCCCCTCGTTTGCACTCACGATATTGGCAGCATAGATACCGCCGGGGTTCAGGCTGCCCCGCACCAAACGCAGCGCCTCAATCGTCGCCAGCTCGCGCACGGGTTCGGCACCGCCAAAGCAATCGCTCACGACGACATCGTAGCGACGATGCCCCACGCTCGTCACGCCCAGATACGAGCGAGCCTCGGCGGTAATCACCCGCAAGCGGTCTCCCACCGTGCGCTCCAGCTCGTCCAGATAGAACCAACGACGTGCTAGACGCGTAATCTCGGCGTCGTACTCAATGACGTCCATGCGCAAGTTCTCGTGCGACATCAGCGCAAACTTGGGATAGGCAAACCCGCCGCCGCCCAGCATAAGCATGCGGTCGATGCCATGACTACAAGCATCGCGCATGGCATCCTCGGCCTCAAACACATCGTCAAACGCACGATAGTACACAAAGACGGGCTCTGCCCAACGCTCGCCAACATAGGTCGCGCTTTGGTACACGCCGCCTTGCACCAACACGCGGACTTCGTCGCCGTTCTCATCGTGCACGCGCTTCACGCGCGCCAGCCCATTGCGGGTCCTCGCGACCTGCAGACAGGCAGCGCGAACAGCAACGGCGGCCGCACCGAGCGCCGCGGCTCCCAGGGCAACGCCGGCAACGACACCGGCAGAAACACTCGGCTTGTTCATCTAGAGCTCCTTTTGCAGATAGAGTCCATGATCATAAAAACCCAAATGGCGATAGTACTCACGCGTGCCAATCGCGCTAATCACGTTGATGCGCGCATAGCCCGCATCCCGAGCAATTTCGCACGCGCGCTCCACCAGCGAGCCCCCCAATCCATGATGCTGAGCCGCCTGGCCTTGATCGCCCACGCGCGCGGCCATACCATACACGTGTACCTCACGAATCATCGCCTCGTCCGGCGTCGTCGGCAACTCGTCCGCATGCGCGGCAACAAATGCGCGGTCGGGCAGCGACAAGCGCAAAAAGCCCGCGATCTTGCCCTGCGGCGTTACCCACTGCAAAAAGCGCTCATGCGTCACCGGCGTCTCGTACGCCACCTCCTCGTTAAGGGTCAACTCGCCCAGGTCGGCGCCCGCCGTGCTGATCTCGCGATAGCGAATCTCGCGCACCTTGGCGCCCTTGCCCTGCGCCGCCAGGCGATTCTCGACCAGCTGGCGAAGGTTGGGCTTCTTGTTGCCCACCATAATGTCGTCGGAACTAAAGTCGCGAATCATACGGCTAATGCGGCAGAACGCCGGCGTCACCACGATGTCATCGGCCAACACATCGAGCAGCTCGTCCTCGGTATAGGGGCGCCACTCGCCACGCTCGTAGCATCCCACCAAACGCGAGCCCTCAATGAGCGCACACGGGTAGACCTTGACCTCGTCGGGCATAAAGGCGCCCTCGGTCATAAAGCGCTCGTAGTCGCGCTTGTCCCCCACGGGCGTGGCGCCCAGCAAGTTGAGCATAAAATGCGCATGGATCTTAAAGCCAAAGAGGCGCGCGAGCGAAAACGCTCGCTCAATCTGCGCCACAGCAATGCGGCGCTCGTTGATATCGAGCAGATGCTGGTCGAGGCTCTGGATGCCCACCTGAATCTTGGTGCAGCCCAGGCGGCGGATGAGCGTGAGCGCCTGCGACGTCACGGCATCAGGGCGCGTCTCGATAACGAGTCCCACCACGCGATGCTTCGCCGTCTCGTTGATGCGCTGCTGCCGCTCAAGCTCCTCCATCGTTGCCGTCTGCCACTCGGCAACCCGGCCCCACGGCGTGCCGGGGCCATAGAGCTTTCGCACCGCGCGGTTATAGCCACCCACGGCAGCATCCACACGCCCTTGCTCGCCGGCAACACCGGCGGCAAGCTCAGCCTCATCGGTCGCAATGCCGGCAGTCCTATAGCGCTCGCGACGCACCGCCACCACCGGCGGCAGGGCATCGGCGGGAGCGTCATCGAGCAGGCGCCCCGCCTCGGCACGGCTGATGCCCGGACGCGCCAACATGGGGTTGGCTGCCACGCCGGCCACGGCATCGTCATTGAGCGCACGGAAAAGCTCCGACACAAACCATGTTTGATACCCTTGCGGATAGTCGCTCCAAGTACCGCCAAGTACGATGAGCTCGATCTTGTCGGTCGCATGCCCCATTTGCGAAAGCGCGGTCAGACGAGCGCTCACCTGCAGATACGGATCAAAGCAGTTTTGCTCCGCACGGGCGCACGCCGGCTCGGCGTGCAGATAGCTTTTGGGCATGCGCAGGTCGTTGGGGCAAAACAGGCAATCGCCCGAGCACGGCCACGGCTTGGTGATGACGGTAATGGTCGCCACGCCCGAAGCCGTGCGGCGCGGCTTCATACGCAACACCTGCAGCAGCTGGCGTTCCAGCTCGGCATCGATGTTCCACCCAGCCCAACGAGCCGGCTCCTCACGTTTTACCCGCTGGTAAAACGGCAGCAGACGGCGCTTGGCCAGGTCACGTTTGTCGGCACCCTCGCGGCGCGCCTCGGCATGTATCAGTTTGACGAGCGCCTTGTCGTCCACGGTATCGCCGCGGCGCAGGGCCTCGAGTATGTTCAAGATAATCTGTTCCATGCCCCCATTGTAAAGGCAAAGGCGCCGGAGCCGACCTCGGCTTCGGCGCCTTCATCAAACAGCGCGTCTATGCTTACGGGTTTTCGAAAAGCGCCCGTTACTCCGAATCAAACGACACGTCGCCCGAGCCGATCTCAAAACGATACGTGGCGGACTTATCGCCATTGTCGAACTCAGAATTCAATATGGTCTCGCCATCGTAGCCAAGCGGAAGGAAATCACTCTCGAAGTCGCCACTGCCCAGGGTAAGGCTCGCCTTAAAGCCCGTAGAGTTCGGAACCGTTATCTCTACATCACCCGAGCCCACGGTAACGTCCATCGAGCTCGCGGGGGCCTGGTAGAGCTCGAACGTCGCACCGCCCGAACCAACCTCGGCATTCAGGGTATCGGTCACGGCGCCCGTAAACTCGACGTCTCCCGAATTCAACGTTATATCCAGATCATGGCACGCAATGTCCGCGACCGTCAGGTCGCCTGATCCTACATTCGCCGTAATGCCCACCAGGCTATCCGCAACATCTCGCGGCAGCTCAATGGTAATTGTGCGGTCAATCGCGCGCTTACCATCGTAGTAGAACTGACTGATCTTGAGCGTAGAGCCCTTGACCTCAGCAAGGTTCCGGGTAGCCGCATCAGAAGCAGACGTCCCCTTCGCAACGCGGCCGCTTTCGATAACACGCACCGGGCCGCCGGTGACGTGTTTGACCTCGACCGTGCCCGACGTCACGTCCAAGTCAAGCGATGTGAACGCGCCGGCATCAAACGTTTCGCTCGAAAGTTGTTGAGGCCGAGCGGAATAGTTACCGCTATCCAAGAGATCATCGTCGTCAAACATATCGTCAAAATCAGACAAATTGCCAGATAGAATACCGGTCGTACGCACCATATCGGAATGAGCCAATAGCCGCGAAGTGCCAAAGACAAGTCCGATGATGAGCATAAACGCTCCGATACCAACACCCAGGCGCACCTTAGATTCATGCGAGAGTTTCATCATTCATCACCTTCTTTGGTACTCGTCTCAGCGGAGGTTGTAGCAGCCGCGTCAGCATCAACCGCAGGGAAATCATCCTGAGCCTTGGCTGCCACCGGCGCCGGACCAACCTGAATATCCCCGCGCGCCCAATCACCATCGAGCGCACGCGCCACCCAGTGATAGATGGGAATCGTAAAGAAGATCAGCGCGGCAAAGGGACCGGCGCCAAACAGGAACATCAGCAAAAAGAACAGCATCCAGCACACAGCCCAATACGGGAACGACTGGAACGGTCCTTTCACCGGAGTCGGATTGACCGCACCGGCGTTCGTCGCTTGCGCCGTCGCGGCGTTAGCCGCCTGCGCGCTCCAGCTTGCAGCCTGCGCCGCCTTAGCCGCGGCATCACTCGCCTGCGTTGCGGCCTCGGTAGCGCGTGCCGCCGCCTCGTGGGTACGGGCTCGCTCCGCCGCCTCGGCCTCGCGCTGGCGGGCGCGGTCCTCATTCTCAAACTCGATATCGTCCTCGATCTCGTCGCTCGGATTGAGCAGCTCGTCCAGACTCACACCATAGAGCTTGGCGAGCGAGATCAGGTTCTCGGTATCGGGCGAGCTCTCCGCGCGCTCCCATTTACTGACCGCCTGGCGCGACAGTCCCAGCTTTCGCGCCAATCCCTCTTGGCTAAAGCCCTTGCTGCGGCGAAGGTCGGCGAGCCGCTGCGCAGTTTCTACATTCATGGTTCCTCCTATGCGATGCCAGCCGTGCCGCCGGACCGTTTTTTCTTAAGGCGCCTTGCACAGTTAAAAATCTATCCGCCACCGCCAAAAGCATGCCACCTATTCTAGTGAGATTTTTGACAACCGACGGTTGCGGGCACATATGAGCTGCGAAAATGCGTCCAAACAAAGCAATGGCCCGCAGCTCGGTTGTCCCCGTTGCGGTGTTAACGGTAGTATGGTCGTACTGTTTATTCCGCACCGCCAACGGAGGGAGTTCCGCGCCGTGAACCGCGATTTCGCCTCATCGCTCATCCAGCTCAACAATACGTTCTATCGCGAGCACTCCGCCTCTTTTTCCGATACGCGCCAGGCCCCGTGGCCTGGCTGGGTGCGCACCATGGACATCGCGCTCGGGCAGCTCGACGTCGCCACGATCGAGCATCCCGTCCGCGTCTTCGATCTCGCCTGCGGCAATATGCGATTCGAGAACTTTGCCGCCGGCGGCACACTTGCCGCCAAAGGCGTCGACGGCACGAGTCCCTCGGCAGACGCCAGCTGCCCGCTTGAGTTCTATGGCGTCGACTCGTGCCAAGACCTGGCCATCGATGCTCATGGCCACGCCCTGCGCATCCCCAACCTGCACTTCCAGGAACTCGACGTGCTCGATGCCCTCATGAAGCTCAACCCCGCCGAGACACCCGACGCGCTTTTCGACGCCCCGCTCGCCGACATCTCGGTCTGCTTTGGCTTTATGCACCACGTGCCGTCGTGCGAGTATCGCGTGCGCGTGCTCGACGCCCTGGTGCGCCAGACGCGCCCGGGCGGTATCATCGCCATCAGCTTTTGGGAGTTTATGAACGACGAGCGTATGGCACGCAAAGCCGTTCGCGCCGAGGCCCGCGCTGAGCTCACCCCGCCGTTTGAGGACTACGATTCCGCGCAGTTCGAAGCCGGCGACCACCTCATTGGATGGCAAAACGACCGCCATGCCTACCGCTATTGCCACCACTTTGACGATCAGCAGATCACCGACCTGGTGCGCGGCGTTCGTACGTTCTACAAGAGTGGCGAGGTTCCCGTACGCGAGCTCGAGCGTTTCCACGCCGACGGTCGCAGCGGCGAGCTCAACCGCTATGTGATCCTCAAGCGCCTGTAGGCATCGGCGACCCGCCGCCGAGTCGCGCCGCAACTTCCGGGCAAACCATGCCCACCTTTTCCAACCCGTTGACGGAACGCGTAGTCATGCGTTCCATGCGTATAACCAAGGAGCCTCATGGGAGCCGTCCACGTTCGCACGCCTAAGAACTTTGTGCTCGAAGAGCGCCTGGAGCGCTACGCCGATGCGATTGAGACGAACCCCGAGGCCTATGCCGGGAATTGGGGCGAAGCCTGCGCGCCAGCCGGCGGCCTGCCCTTTACCCGCCTTCATCTGGATCTAGGCTGCGGCAAAGGCACCTATCTGGTTGAGCGAGCTCGCCGTGAACCCGACACGCTCTTTGTCGGTATGGACCAGGAGCCCATCTGCATCGCCTATGCCGCACAGAAAAACTGCGAGCAGGGGCTGCCCAACGCGCTCGTACTCCCGCGCGGAGCTGCAGCGTTGCCCGCGCTGTTTGCCGCAGGCGAGCTCGATGCCATCACCATCAACTTTCCCACGCCGCAGCCCAAAGCCAAGTACGCCAAAAAGCGGCTCGTCCATGTCGACCATCTGATGCTCTACCGCCCGCTCCTTGCAGCTGGCGCCACCGTCACGCTGCGCACCGACAGTAAACCATTGCGCGACTACGCCCTGGGGCAGTTTGCCGCGGCAGGCTACGACACGCGTTGGATAAGTGACGACGTCCGCCGCGACCATCCCGAGTATCCCGAGACCGAATATGAGTGCCGTACGCGCGAGATGGGTGCCGCTGTCTACGGCATTTGCGCCACACCCGGCGCACAGCCCGGTGACGATGAGCTCACGGCGGGGCGCATGCAGGAGCAAAGTCTTGCCTGCTACCTGCCCGACGACCTTAATGAGCTCACGTACGTGCCCCTGGGCATGGAAGAGGCCGTCGAGAATTTTAAAAACCGCGCCCGCAAGGGCAAGAAGCGCCTGCCGCAAGAGTCCTAGGGGCTTTTGGCAGTCGCGGCGCCGGTAGCCAAACGCAAATAGGCGCCGACGAACGACCCTCAAACCTAAGTGAGTAGACTTTTTGGCAATAGCCAAGCACGACCCGTATGGCGAAAACTAAAATCGCAGGTAGAGCCCTTGCGTAAAATTCGCGTGCTCGCGATATCGCAAAAAGTCTACTCACTTAGTTAGCGGCCGCCCCAAACAGCTGGGCAGAACGCCCATTTCCTGCATTTTCTTGCCTGCGAACGCATCGATGCGACGCTACGCCATAATAGTTGGCGGACAAACGCGAGAGAAAGCAACCACATGGCACAGACCACGACAGATACCGCCGCCAGCACCGTCTCCGGCGCCGGCGCTGCCAGCTCATTCTCGGGCGGCACGGGAACCGAGGCAGAGTTCGGCTCGCTCGGCGCGCTCTCCCCCACTTGGTGGGAGCCCGAGGATGGCAGCGAGCCCGAACCGTGGCTCACGCCCGATCAGGCCTTCGAGCGCTTCTTTGAATGGACGAGCGACCGCGGCATTGAGCTGTGGGACCACCAAGAAGAGGCCCTCATGGACCTGGCCGCCGGCGATCACGTCATCTTAGGCACGCCGACCGGATCGGGTAAATCGCTCGTCGCGCTGGGCATGCTTTTTATGGGCATGGCGCAGGGCAAACGCTGTTATTACACGGCCCCTATCAAGGCCTTGGTCAGCGAAAAGTTCTTCGACCTGGTACAGGTGCTCGGCCGCGATAACGTCGGTATGATCACCGGCGACACGCACATCAACACCAAGGCGCCCGTCATCTGCTGCACGGCAGAGATCCTTGCTAACGACGCACTGCGCGAGGGCGAAGATGCCGACGTGGGCTGCGTCGCCATGGACGAGTTCCACTACTTTGCCGACCCCGATCGCGGTTGGGCCTGGCAGGTACCGCTGCTCACCCTGCCTCACACACAATTCATGCTCATGAGCGCCACGCTCGGCGATGTCACCGCGATCGCCGCCTCACTCGAGGAGCACACCGGCGCTGCCTGTGACTTGGTCGTCGATGCCCCACGCCCCGTACCGCTGAGCTACGACTATGTGACGACCTCCCTCGAGGGTACGGTCGAGCTCGCCATGCGCCGTGGCGAAGCCCCACTCTATATCGTGCACTTTAGCCAGGATGCCGCACTTGCAACGGCGCAGTCACTCGCCAATTTTGGCATCGCCAGCAAGGAGCAACGCGAGGCTATTAAGGAAGCCGCCAAAGGCACGAGCTTCTCCACGGCCTTTGGCAAGATTCTCAAGCGCCTGCTCGGATGCGGCGTCGGCGTGCACCATGCCGGCATGCTGCCGCGCTATCGCCTGCTGGTCGAGCGCTTGGCGCAGCAGGGCCTACTGCCCGTCATCTGCGGTACCGATACGCTCGGCGTCGGCATCAACGTACCCATCCACACCGTGGTGCTCACCGCACTCACCAAGTTCGATGGCTACAAGATGCGTCGCCTGCGTGCCCGCGAGTTCCACCAGATTGCCGGTCGCGCCGGCCGCTCGGGCTTCGATACCGAGGGCATGGTGATTGCCGAGGCACCTGAGCACGAGATTGAAAACGCCAAGCTCATGGCAAAGGCGGGCGACGATCCCAAGAAGCTTCGCAAGATTAAAAAGAAGAAGGCGCCCGAGGGCTTTGTCACCTGGAACAAGCAGACCTTTGAGCGCCTGATCGAGACGCAGCCCGAGACACTCAAGCCGCGCCTGCGCATCACGCACTCTATGGTGATTAGCGTAGTCGAGCAGGACGGCGACGCCCGCGCCCGCGTGCACGACCTTATCGAGACAAGCTTGCAGACCCCCGAGGAAAAGGCCAAGCTCGAGGTTCGCGCCGACGAAATCTTCGCCACGCTCATCGATTCCGGCGTCGTCGTGCGTACCGAGGTGCCGCCCGCACCCAACGCCCCGGCCGACGCCACGCCAGACATCGACTATGCGCTGACGGTCGATCTGCCCGAGGACTTCGCGCTCGATCAACCGCTCTCGCCATTTTTGCTTGCCGCGCTGGAGCTGCTCGACCCCGAGAGCGAGACCTATACCATGGATCTCATCAGCATGGTCGAGGCCACACTCGAAGACCCTAAGCAGGTGCTCCGCGCCCAGGAGCGTGCCGCGCGCGACCGCGCTATGGCCGAGATGAAGGCCGACGGCGTCGAATATGAGGAACGCCTAGAGCGCATTCAGGACGTCACGTACGAAAAGCCGCTCGAGGAGCTGCTCGATGCCGCCTTTGACAAGTACTGCCAGGAAGTGCCCTGGGCAAACGACTACCAGCTCTCGCCCAAGAGCGTCCTGCGCGACATGTTGGAGAGCGCGAGCGACTTTAAGGGCTATATCCAAAAGCTCGGAATCGCCCGCTCCGAGGGCATTTTGCTGCGCTACCTGGCAGAGGCCTACCGCTCGCTCGACCGCACCGTACCCATCGAGAAGCGCGACGAGCGCCTGCGCGACATTATCTCGTGGCTGGGCTTTGTGGTGCGCTCGGTGGACTCGAGCCTGGTGGACGAGTGGGAAAACGCCGGCAACCCGGCGGCACTCGACGCTGCGCCGCCGCAAGGCATCGACGAGGTCGTGGCGGACCGCCGCGGCTGCACGCTACTGGTGCGCAACGCCCTCTTCCGCCGCGTGACCCTTGCCGCCCGCGGGCACGTGCGCGACCTGGGTGAGCTCGACGACGACTGGGGCATGAGCGAAATCCGTTGGCAAAAAGCGCTCGATGCCTACCATGAGCAGCACGAGGAGATTCTCACCAACGGCGACGCGCGCAGCGCCGCAATGTTTTCCATCGATGAATCCGACGAGAAGACCGCGCACGTGTGGCACGTGCACCAGATCTTTGCCGACGAGGACGGCGACCACGACTTTGGCATCATGGGCGATGTCGACCTGGATGCCACGCAAGACGGCGGCGAGGTCATCTTCAAAAACTACCGCGTCGGCTTTATCGAGGACTTGCTCGAGGACTAGCCGTACATACTGGAACGAAATGAAGCGGGGCCGCTGGCAACATCGTAAAAAAAGCAGAATCTTGTTTCATTTTGATTAAACATCTGCTCGATAAAGAGCG